>Ga0210033_1001098_pt1 | contig 25472 bp, 23 predicted proteins | sample CryGeymeta201501_FD_185465 | JGI IMG/M metagenome (GOLD analysis project Ga0210033, IMG submission 185465) | Groundwater microbial communities from Crystal Geyser aquifers in Utah, USA - Crystal Geyser metaG 2015-01 (SPAdes) (version 2) | ecosystem: Environmental > Aquatic > Deep subsurface >... | reverse complement strand
CTTGCGCAGATTGCGCCGGACTTTCGTTCGCCTGCAAGGCGCACAAAGTGGAGCATAGTCGGACTATGTGACGCTTTGTGCAACGACGCAGGCGGGCGAAAGAACCAGCAAGATGGGTAAGTTATTTCTGCGCGACGCCTAACACCCGGGCCACCCGCCCGACTACCGCGTTGGCGTTGATGACTTACACTTGCGGACCCGCACCCGTCCATTTTTGCTGAGAGGTCGTTCGCATGCATCTGCTTGCCTTGTTACCTGCGCCCTGGTGGCGCTTGAGCGGTTTCTGCTTGCTGGCAATGTTGGCTGCTTGCGCTGGCGGCGAGCCACGGCAACGGGTCAATCCACCGCAAGTGTCGATCCAGAGCCTGGAGCTGCAATCCGGGCGCCGCGTGGTGCTCTCGATCCGGGTGCAAAATCACAGTGATGTGGCGATGCAATTCGGCCTGATGCAGGTCGATCTGCAGCTTGCCAGCCGCGACGCCAGCCACATTGAACTCAAGATCGAAAACAAGATTCCGGCGCACTCCGCCGAAGCGGTGGCGTATTCGTTTCAGCCCAATGATGAGACCGCCCGGATGTTCGAGCGCGCGCTGCAAGCCGGCATCAGCTATCGGCTCGATGGGGTCATCCACAGCGTCGATCCGGAGCGGGATTTCGATATCGAGACGCTGAGCCAACTCAACCCGGTGCCCGGCAAGCCCGGCGAGTTTCGCTGACGATTTCCGTTCACCCAAAGGAGCCTTGCCATGAGCCGTTACACCGCCCCGCTACGCGAAATGCGCTTCGTGCTGTTTGAGGTATTGCAGGCCGAGTCGGCATTTGCCGAACTGGTCGGCGCGGAGAACGCCAGTCGCGATTTGATCGATGCCGTGCTCGAAGAAGGCGCGCGTTTCACCGAACAGGTGCTGGCACCGCTCAATCAAACCGGCGATGCCGAAGGCTGCCGCTGGGAGCAAGGCCGAGTACTTTCGCCCAAGGGCTTCAAGGAGGCGTATACACAATTTGTCGACGGCGGCTGGAACGGCCTGACCGCCGCCGAAAAGTTTGGTGGACAAGGCCTGCCCGAAGTAGTTGGCGCGGTCGTCAAAGAAATGATCGACTCGGCCAATTTGAGCTGGGGCACCTATCCGCTGCTGTCGCACGGCGCCACCGAATCGCTGAAGAATGTCGGCACGCCGTGGCAGCAGGAAGTTTTCCTCAAGCCAATCGTCGAGGGTCGCTGGACCGGCACCATGTGCCTGACCGAGTCGCATTGCGGCTCCGATCTCGGCCTGCTGAAAACCAAGGCCGAACCGGCCGGGGACGACACCTATCGAATCACCGGCAGCAAAATTTTCATCACCGCCGGTGACCACGACATGACCGAGAACATCATCCACCTGGTGTTGGCGCGACTGCCCGACGCGCCGCCCGGTGTGCGCGGCATTTCGCTGTTCATCGTGCCCAAGATCAAGGTCAATCGCGAGGGCGTGATGGGCGCGGCCAATGCGCTCGGCTGTGGTTCGATCGAACACAAAATGGGCATCAGGGGTTCGGCCACCTGCGTGATGAACTTCGACGGCGCCGAGGGCTATTTGATTGGCGCTGCCAACAAGGGATTGGCGGCCATGTTCCTGATGATGAACTCGGCCCGGTTGGCGGTCGGCTTGCAAGGGCTGGGCCTGATGGAACGCGCCTGGCAAAACGCGCTCGCCTACGCCCGGGAGCGTCTGCAGGGGCGGTCGCTGACCGGCCCCAAACGCCCGGACAAAGCCGCCGATCCGCTGATCGTGCATGCCGATATCCGGCGCATGTTGTTCACCCAAAAGGCGTTGATCGAAGCCGGTCGCGCGCTCGCCTATCGCGCCATCCTGCTGGTCGATCAAGCCCAGCACAGCCGCACCCCGGAGGCCCGCGAACAAGCCGAAGTGCTGCTCGGTTTCCTGACCCCGATCGTCAAGGCCGGGCTCACCGAGTTTGCCAACGAGTGCTGCTATCACGCCCAGCAAATTTTTGGCGGCCACGGTTACATCCGCGAATGGGGCATGGAGCAATTGTCGCGCGATGCCCGCATCACCACCGTTTACGAGGGCACCACCGGCATCCAGGCGCTGGATCTGATCGGCCGCAAAGTACTGCAATTGCAGGGCGCCGGGCTCAAGCTGTTCGCCACCGAGATCAGCGCGTTCTGCGCCCAACACGCGGGCGAATCCGCTTTGGTCGAGTTTGTCACGGCACTGGCCCGCGCCACCCAGGAATGGATGGACCTGACCCTCGCCATCGGCAAGGCGGCCGAAGCCAATCCGGATGCCATCGGTGGGGCCGCGCACGATTACCTGTTTTATTCCACTTATGTGGCGTTTGCTTACTACAGCCTGCGTCTGCTGGTTGCTGCGGCGGGTACCGACCAGGACTTTCAGGCCGCCAAACTGGCCAATACCCGCTTCTATTTTCAGCGCATCCTGCCGCGGGCCACGGCGCATGCCGCCGCCATTCGGTCGGGTAGCGGCAACCTGATGGAGCTGGCCGACACGGCTTTCGTCTAAAGCTGGGCCGGTGACGAGGGGTCATTCCGGCGGCTTTGCGCGGTATTGACCCCTTGAAAGCTGCCACCAGCGCCCCACCTATCAGCCACCCTTAGGCCCTGTACTCAAGCATGCCGACGCAAATCGGCATTCCTTGGTACCAGGTTCACGGCTATCATTGGCACTCACATCGACCGAGTGCTAACAAAGGTCGTCCAGGTTCGTTTCCTGAAGTTTTTGTTTTTCACCCCACCAATCGAGGTTGCATATGAAGATTCAACCGTTGCACGACCGCGTTGTCATCAAGCGTATGGAAGAAGAGCGTCTTTCCGCCGGCGGCATTGTGATCCCGGATAACGCCACCGAAAAACCGATCCGTGGCGCCGTGGTTGCCGTCGGCGAAGGCAAGCCGCTGGATAACGGCAGCGTGCGTCCGCTCAAGGTCAAGGTCGGCGACAAAGTGCTGTTCGGCAAGTACGCCGGCACCGAAGTCAAGATCGATGGCACCGAATATCTGGTCGTTCGCGAAGACGACATTTTCGCCACTTTGAACTAATTCCACCGGTGGTTAGCGGGCGTTTCGCCAGCAACCGCCGACATCAACGTATCTACCAAGGATTGCAATCATGGCAGCCAAAGACATTCGCTTCTCCGAAGACGCCCGCAGCCGCATGCTGGCCGGCGTCAACATCCTGGCCAACGCGGTCAAGGCCACGCTCGGCCCGAAGGGTCGTAACGTCGTGCTCGACAAGAGCTTCGGCGCCCCCACCATCACCAAGGACGGCGTCTCCGTCGCCAAGGAAATTGAACTCGCCGACAAGTTCCAGAACATGGGCGCCCAGATGGTCAAGGAAGTTGCTTCCAAGACCTCTGATGTCGCCGGTGATGGCACCACCACCGCCACCGTGCTGGCCCAGGCCATCATCCGCGAAGGCATGAAGGCGGTCGCCGCCGGCATGAACCCGATGGACATCAAGCGTGGCCTCGACAAAGCCGTCACCGCCGCCGTCGCCGAGCTGAAGAAAATGTCCAAGCCCTGCTCGGACGACAAAGCCATTGCCCAGGTCGGCACCATCTCCGCCAACAGTGACAGCGCCATCGGCGACATCATCGCCGAAGCGATGAAGAAAGTCGGCAAGGAAGGCGTCATCACCGTTGAAGAAGGCTCCGGCCTCGACAACAGCCTCGAAGTCGTCGAAGGCATGCAGTTCGATCGCGGTTATCTGTCGCCGTACTTCGTCAACAACCAGCAGTCGATGACCGCCGAGTTGGAAGCGCCCTACATCCTGCTCTACGACAAGAAGATCTCCAACGTGCGTGACCTGCTGCCGGTGCTCGAAGGCGTGGCCAAAGCGGGCAAGCCGCTGCTGATCGTCGCCGAAGAAGTGGAAGGCGAAGCGCTGGCCACTTTGGTGGTCAACACCATCCGCGGCATCGTCAAAGTGTGCGCGGTCAAGGCCCCGGGTTTTGGCGATCGCCGCAAGGCCATGCTCGAAGACATGGCCACCCTGACCGGCGGCACGGTGATCTCTGAGGAAGTCGGCCTGTCGTTGGAGAAGGCCACCATCAAGGATCTGGGCATGGCCAAGAAGATCCAGGTGAGCAAAGACAACTCCACCATCATCGACGGCCACGGCGACAAGAAAGCGATCGAAGCCCGCATCAAGCAGATCAAGGCACAACTGGAAGACACCAGCAGCGACTATGACCGCGAGAAGCTGCAAGAGCGCGTTGCCAAACTGGCCGGCGGTGTTGCCGTGATCAAAGTCGGCGCCGCTACCGAAGTCGAAATGAAAGAGAAGAAAGCCCGCGTCGAAGACGCCCTGCACGCCACCCGCGCTGCGGTCGAAGAAGGTGTGGTCCCCGGCGGCGGTGTCGCTCTGGTGCGTGCTCTGGCGGCAATCGGTGCCCTCAAGGGCGACAACGAGGACCAGGTACACGGCATTCAGATCGCCAAGCGGGCAATGGAAGCTCCGCTGCGCGAGATCGTCGCCAACTGCGGCGAAGAGCCGAGCGTGGTGCTGAACAAGGTTGCCGAAGGCAAAGGTAACTACGGTTACAACGCCGCCACCGGCGTCTACGGCGACATGATCGAAATGGGCATCCTCGACCCGACCAAGGTCACCCGTTATGCCCTGCAGAACGCGGCCTCGATCGCTGGTTTGATGATTACCACCGAAGCCATGGTGGCCGAAGCCCCGACCCCCAAGCCGGCGCTGAACAACGGCCATGACCACGGTGGTGGCATGGGCGGCATGGACTACTGATCCAGCAGCCGGGTCATGGCCAGGCGGGTCATGGCCAGGCGGGTCATGGCCAGGCGGGTCATGGCCAGCATCGGCCAGACCACTTTGCCGGTTGATCTGTCAATCAAAAAAACCCCGCAGCGATGCGGGGTTTTTCTTGATGCGCTCGGCAGCAAAGCAGCGACAATGGCTAACCGACATCGCCAGTCACTGCGTTGCCAGACCGTACCAAGTTGCCGAGGCAACGCGCTTACGCCGGTGCCGCGTAGTCGCCACTTTCCGAGGCACCTACGAAACCCTGGGCCTACAGCACGACCAGATGCTCGGGCCGAGCTGCTCGCACCGCGCCAGGTGATGATGCATGTGAGCCCGATCAAACAGCGCGATCAGCACATTGACATCGAGCAAGGCCCGCATCACTCACCCACGCAGTCCCGCAGCCGATCAATCAACGCATCGGTCACCAGCACTCCGCGTTCCGGTAGCGGATCGAAACCATAAAACGCTGCTGACTCAGCCACGGTGCTGCTCGGCACGGTCGGCCCTTGGTTCAAAGCCCGCCGCGCCAACTCAGAAATTACCGCACCGGTCGATTTGCGTTGCCGTCGCGCCAAGGCCTTGGCCGCCGCCAACACATCGAGTTCAATGTTCAAAGTGGTGCGCATGCAGATGATGCTATCGCATCACTTTTAACCGCGACAAGCCCAATGCCGATCCACGCGATCCGCCGGGTGCCAGAAATGGTAGGTCGGGTTTCAACCCGACATGGCGGGCCGACCCGAGCTGAGAGGTCGGGCTGAAGCCCGACCTACGCCCGACCTACACGCCGCCTGGGCGCGACCTACGCCGTTTGGCGCACTTCACTCGAATCCGTTGGCGAAAATGGCGTAGTCGGCGTGCCACATCAGCTTGCTGTTGATCGTCGCCAGCGTGCCGTAGACGCCAGCCATCTGCGCTGGGGAAATCACCCGTACCAAGGCGCTGCCGTTGTGCTGGCGGCCGAGGAAGTCAGTCACCTTGAGGGCGACGTTGAAGTTGCCGGGGCTCGCGAAGACCCGGACCAAATCAATCGCGGTGCTGACCACCACACCATCCACCCGCCACTCCATGGCGGTGGCGACAAAGGGCATGTAAGCACCCTCGACGCGCCAGCCGAAGCGGAGGTTGGCGGTCTCGCCGCTGACCAAGGTCTTCTTGCCTACGATCTGCGCCGGACGCCCAACTTCGGGGTACAGAATGCGGGCCGACAACCGATCCCAAACCGATAGCCCGGTGTTCGCATAGTTGCCATCGACACCACAGGACAGGAATTGGTAATGCATCACCGATTGCGTGTCATAGGGCGTCAGGTAGCCGAAGCTGACCCCACCCGGCCCGGGGCAGGTGGCATCGGCGCGGGCGTGTTCGTGGCTAAGACCGAGTGCGTGACCAAACTCATGTAGTGCATGGTTACGGTACGGCGTGTCATTCCACGGGTCATCGCCGAGTTTGAGGTTGTACCGGCACGGGCGGTTCGGCAACAAGTCGTCCGGAGCGTTGGACCAACTGCCCCAGCCATCGTTGCCACCGTTGTAGGCACCGGCACCGCCAAACATCGGGCAGCCGAGCCCGGGCACCATCCCGGTGCCGCTGACATCAATCGCTGGAATGACCACGCGGATGTCACCGCCAAACCAATCCATGCCGCCTTGCGGCACCGACGCCGGGCAGGTGCCGATAAACTGAAATTGGATATTCGCTGCCAAGCCGTAGCCGTTGATGTAGTCGAGGATCTGCGCCACCCGATCAGGCCTTGCGGTGAGCGCATTGCCGACGAAACAGACGGTGATCGGCGTGCTGCGCACGCCTTGGTTCCAGTACAGCCCGGCGTGGGCCGACGGCACCGCCAACAGAGCGCCAAATAGCAGGCCGAACAGCAGACGTTTCATCGGCCTACCCCTAAAGTAGCTCAGACCAGTCGGCCAGCCGACAATCGCTGGCGCCACAACCAATGCTGACGCCGCTGGTGTTGGCAGGGTCGTAATAGATTCGCAAATCGCGTCCGGTGACCAGCGCGGTCGACCACAACGCCAGGTGGCGCGCAGCGCGGTTTGCATCACTGGTCGCGACCGCAAAATAGACGATGCCGGACACAGGAACACTGCAACGCACATGAATACGGTTATTGAATTCACCGACAACAATGGGGGTGCAAATGGTGGTGTTGAGGTTGGGGGCATCGACACTGCTCAGATTCCCACTCAGGTTCTGGGCTTCGACCCTGACTGCTGCGGCAAGCACGGCCAATAACCCAAAGACGACCGCAGTACGCACTATATGCGAGTGATTCATGTTTGATTCTCCAGTGGCTTCGAGTGACACAGGGGCGTGCCATCTTTTTGCTGATACGCAAATCGGCGCCAATTTGGCCATCACCAGAAAGCGGATTGCCAGGCATCCTGAATCGCACCGATCAGCGCCTTGATTGCACAGCAAGCGCTGGCAACCTGACGCCATCGGTGACACCGACTGCAGGCGCCACTGAACCGCTTGAGCAGCCCTACCCGGTGGGGTATAAGTACCCGGTAATGTCCGCCGACAGCACCAGTTCCAGTCCCGGCCCCAGTCCCAGCCTTGGGCCCATCGACAACGTCACCGAACTGCTGGCCGCACACCGGCGCGGCGATGCGGGTGCCGACGCCCGGCTGTACGAACGGGTTTATGAAGAACTGCATCAGTTGGCGAGAAAAACCTTGGCAGGACACAGCAACCGTCAAGCCGACACCACGTCATTGGTGCACGAAACTTACCTGCGCCTGGCCCACGGGGGCATCGATCAGGCCACTGATCGGCACCACATGTACGCGCTCGCGGCTTGCGCCATGCGCCAGATTCTGGTGGATCGCTCGCGTCGAGAGTTGTCGCAAAAACGTGGCGGCGGCAACGATGTGGCGCTCGACGATGCCCTCGCCAGCCATGCCCGGCCCGAGCATTACCTGGCAATCGACCAAGCCCTGGGGCAATTGAACGACCTGGACTCGCGGCTACGAACCGTGGTCGATCTGCATTTTTTTGTCGGTTTCTCGATCGAAGAAATTGCCGGCCTGCTCAGCGTGAGTGAACGCACCGTGCGGCGCGATTGGCAAATTGCCCGGGCGTTCTTGGCCCGTACCCTGCACGACGGCGATGACTGATCGAGCGCGCGAACGCGAAGCGGCAACCAGCGTCGCCGATTGGCTCGGTGCTGCGCTGGAACGGCCCGCCGCGCAACGTCAGGACTGGCTGGCGGAGCAAGCCATCGACCCAGCAACTTTGGCCGAGGTACGGGCGCTACTCGACGCTGAAGCAAGTGCGCCGGATTGGCTGTCCGGCCCCGCCGACGGCTTGCCCTGCGGCGCGCAGGTCGGGCCGTTTCGCATCGTCCGCGAGATTGGCCGCGGCGGCATGGGCGTGGTCTATCTGGCCGAGCGCGACCAGGGTGGTTTCCACCAACGCGCCGCCCTCAAGATTTTGCCAGCGACACTGGATTCGCCAGAGCGCCGCGTGCGCTTTATCGCCGAACGCCAGATCGTCGCCGAGCTCGAACACCCGAACATCGCGCGGCTGCTCGACGGTGGCATCAGCGGCGACGACCGCCCCTGGTTTGCGCTGGAGTTGGTGGAAGGTGTGCCCATCACCGACTACTGCCAGAACCGTCACCTTAATATTCCGGCGCGCTTGCGCCTGCTGCTGCAATTGTGCGCGGCGGTCGGTTACGCGCACGCCCGGCTGTTGGTGCACCGTGATTTGAAACCGAGCAACATCCTGGTCGACGCCAGTGGCCGGGTGCGCCTGCTCGATTTCGGCATTGCCAAGTCGCTGGAAGCAACCGCCGGAGACGTTGGTGGCGCAGAGCACGTGGCATTGACGCCGGCCTACGCTGCGCCCGAACTGCTGCGTGGCGAACGCGCAACCACGGCAACCGATGTCTGGTCGCTCGGCATCGTGCTGTGCGAACTGCTGACCGGGCAACGGCCGTTTGCTCTCAGCGGTGCAGCGCTGGTCGCAGCGATTGTCGACGGCCGCGTGCCGCCGCCATCGCAACTGCCCGGACCTTCCGCGCACGCGCTGCGTGGCGATCTGGATGCCATCGTGCTGCGCGCCACCGCCAACTCGGCGACCGAACGCTATCCATCGGTGGACGCCCTGGCCGAGGACCTGGAACGCTATCTGGCGTGTCTGCCGGTGCGTGCCCACGCCGATTCGGCGCGCTACCGAGTCGGCAAAGCGCTGCGCCGCCATCCGGTCGCCGCAACCGCGAGCGCGCTGGTTGTGCTGGTGTTGGCGGGCGCCGCGATCGGTCTGTTTTGGCAGGCCGAACGTGCCGCCGCCGAAGCCAAGCGGGCACGGCTGATCACCGACTTTGTTACCGGTCTGTTCGAGATCGCCGATCCGGATATCACCCAGGGACGCCTGGTCAGCGCCAGTGAACTATTGGCCGAGGGCACCAGGCGGCTACCGGCGACGCTGGCCGAAGACCCGTCGCTGGCCATCGATCTGGCTGGCGTGGTCGGCCGTCTCAGTCGTCGCGTCGGCGACTACCAGGCCGCCCAAACTGTGTTGCGCAAAGCCTTGCAGCAAATTGCCGAAAACCATAATGCCAGCAGCAGTTCGGCGACCGCGTCACTGCGTGCCGAGCTGGCTGAAACACTGATTCTGGATGGCCACTTCGAGCAGGCCGCCGAGACACTCACGGTGGCGCTGGCCAATTTGCCAAGCGAAAACACGGGCGTGCGCGCGCGATTGCTCGCCGATCTTGGCCACGCCCGCGCCATGCACGGCGAAATCGATGCCGGTACGCGGCTGGTGCGTGCCGCACTGGCGATCGACAACGCGGTTGGCGATCCACAGAGTGCCGCCGTCATTCGCGATCAGCACCTGCTCGGCGAGATCGCTTACGAAGCGCAGCGGTTCGAAACCGCCGCCATGTATTACCAAGCCGAATTGGCGGCCACGCGAATCCGCCATGGCGAATCCAGTACCGAGCGCGCCCAGGCCGAGAACGACTTGGGGGTGGCGCTGGTCGGCACCGGTGATCTGGCGGCGGCCATCACCCACCTGCAAACGGCGTGCGCATTGCAACGCAAATTGCTCGGCGAACAGCACCCGGTGTTCGCCCTGTGCCTGCGCAATTGGGCAGGCGTGCTGCGCCAGTCCGGGCAGTCGGCCGCGGCCGAACCCAAATACCGCGAGGCGCTCGCGATCAACCAGCGCGTCCTCGGCCAAGACCACCTGAACACCATTTATGCGGTGAACTCGCTCGCCGTTCTTCTGGCAAGCGACGGCCGGACAGATGAGGCATTGCCACTATTGCGGCGTGCGCTCGACGGCTTCCGACGCCGCCTGGGCGCGCAACACCCGACGACCACTGTGGTGCTCATCAGCCTGGCAGCAATCGAGGCCCGCGCCGGCCACTATGCAAAAGCCGAGGCACTCAATCGCGAAGCGATCGAACTTTGCGACGCCACGCTTGGCGCCGACAATCCACGCAGCGCGGTGGCGCGGCGTGCCCTCGGCTACGTGCTCGCCATCAGTGGTCAACCCGAACGCGCGCTACCCTACTTGCGGGAGGCGGTGCGCGTGCATGCCAGTCAATTCCCCGACAGCCACCCCGAATTGATCGTCTTTCGCGCCACTTTGGCGCAAGCACTGGCGGCAACGCCGCAGTTGGCCCAAGCCGAGGCGGTCGCGCGTGCCAGCTACAACGCTGCACTGGACGCCTTGCCGAAAGGCCATCCATTCCGCAATTACGCAACCCTTACGCTGGCGCGCATTCTGATCAAACGCGATCACCCCGGAATCGTCCGCCAGCTCCTTGGCGACGTTGATCCCGCCGTCACCACCGGCGGTTATGCGCCGCACTTTGCCGCCGAATATCGTTGGTTGTGGTTGTGGGCAGGCGCCCGCTCCGGCGACCGCGCCGCCGAGCGCGAACTGGCCCGACAAGCGGACACTTTGCGCACCGAGTTGCCGCCGCTGCTCGCCGCCGAAGTAGTCAACCGCTAACCGGGTTCAGTCGGCACCACCATCAGGCCGACTTTTCGCTCGCCCGAAATGGCGACTTGGCTGGCGCCAACTTCGCTACTATCGGCAACGCGCTATTGAAACTTTGCGTGCAACGCGGCCGCCTACCGGAGCAAAACCATGTCTGCCAAACCACTCAATCCGCTGGATGCTTCCTGGGTGATGGTCGAGTCACGGGCGACGCCGATGCATGTCGGTGGGCTGATTCCGTTTACCCTGCCAGACGATGCGCCCGCGGATTTCTTGCGCCAGTTGCTGGCGGATTTCCGCGCCTGCACCAGCGTTGCCGCGCCGTGGAACCACCGCCTTCGGATGCCGGGACTGAAAGGCCTGATGCCGGCCTGGGAAGAAGAAACCGAGATCGATCTGGAACACCATGTGCGGCTTTCGGCGCTGCCGAAACCCGGCGGCGAGCGCGAGCTCGGCCAGTTGATTGCGCGGCTGCATAGCCAACCGTTGGACTTGAGTCGGCCGCCGTGGGAGTGCGAGTTCATCGAAGGCTTGGAAGGCCACCGATTTGCGCTGTACATCAAGATGCATCACTCGTTGATGGACGGCGTCAGCGGCATGAAATTGTTGGTGCGTTCGATGTCCACGGATCGCGAAGCCAGCCGCAAATTGCCGCCGTTCTTTGCGGTCGGATTCCCGGCGCGCCTGCGCCTGCGCCGCGAGGCGGCGGCAGCAACCGCTACCCAAGTGGTGCGGCAAATGCTCGATTCGCTCAAGGATCAGGTCAGCACGGTGCCCGATATCGTGCGCGCCTTCGGTGCCATGTTCGGCTCGGCTAGGCACGCCCGCGGCGCGCTGGCGGTGCCGTTCGATACGCCGCGTTCGATCATCAACGGGCGCGTGCGGCAGCCGCGGCGATTTGCCACGCAACAATTCGCCATCGCCCGGCTGAAAGCGCTCGCCGATGCCACCAACGCCACCCTCAACGATGTCGTGCTAGCGCTCTGCGGCGCTGCGCTCAGGCGGTTTCTGGAGGAACTCTCTGCCTTGCCGGCGCAGTCGCTTACCGCCGGCATTCCGGTGTCGGTGCGGCCCAAGGACGACGAAGGCGCGGGCAACGCCATCACGTTTATCATCGGCACCCTGGGCACCGATATCGAAGACCCGTTGCAACGTCTCGAAGCCATCCGCAATTCCACGCGTCTGGCCAAAGCGCACGTGCTCGCGCTGCCACGCAAGGCGATGATGCAATACACCATGGTATTGATGGCACCGTACATGCTGTCGCTGCTAACCGGTCTGGGTGGCCGTACCCGGCCGATGTTCAACGTCACCATCTCCAATGTGCCGGGACCGGAACGACCCCTGTATTTTCGCGGCGCGCGACTGGAAGCCGCGTTTCCGGTATCGCTGGTGTCGCACGGGCAAGCCCTCAACATCACCTGCCAGAGTTACGCCGGCACGCTGGCGTTCGGCTTCACCGGTTGTCGCGATACCTTGCCGCACATGCAGCGCATCGCCACCTACACCGGCGAGGCGCTCACCGAACTGGAAGCAGCACTGGCACCCAAGCCGGTGACCAAACGCCGAGCCAGCGCCGCCCGTCAGCCGAAACCCGCACCGACCCAACCGAAACCGCGTCGGGCCAAGTCGCCGAAGTAGCGCGGCAACCATGAGCGACTCCTACGATCTGGTTATTGTCGGTGGCGGCATCCACGGCTGCGGCATCGCGCAAGCGGCAGCGGCTGCTGGTTACCGGGTGTGCTTGTTGGAACAGACCGCGCTGGCGCATGGCACTTCCAGTCGCTCCAGCAAACTGGTCCACGGCGGCCTGCGCTATCTCGAAAGCGGTCAACTTCGATTGGTTTGGGAGAGTCTGCACGAGCGTCGCCTGCTGCTGGCGATCGCGCCGGAGCTGGTGCGCATGCAGCCGTTTCACATTCCGATCTATGCCAGCACCCGGCGCCGCCCTTGGCAGATTCGCGCGGGCTTAAGTGTCTACGCGCTGCTCGCTGCTGGGACTGGCGGCACCCGTTTTTCCACCCTGGCACGCGCCCAGTGGAGCGATCTCGATGGCCTTCGCACCGATGCTTTGCAGGCGGTGTTCCGCTATCACGACGCGCAAACCGACGACGCCGCATTGACCCGGGCGGTGATGCGCTCGGCACAATCCTTGGGTGCCGAATTGCTCATGCCGGCGCAGTTTCTGCGTGCCGAAATCAGCAACGATGGCGGCGTCGTGCACTGCCTGAGCGGTGGCCGCGAGCAAAGCCTCCACGCCAAGGTACTGGTCAATGCCGGTGGTCCCTGGGCCGCTGCCTTGATTGATTCGATTCGACCGCACCCACCGGCCCCGGCGGTCGAGCTGATTCGCGGCAGCCACATCCTGTTGCCGGGGACACTCGCTCAAGGCATCTACTATCTGGAAGCACCGCAAGACGGTCGCGCGGTATTTGCCATGCCCCACGGTGACGGCACGCTGATCGGCACCACCGAAGCAAGTTTCCGCGACGCCCCCGAGCAGGTCGTCGCCACCGCAGAGGATCGCGCGTATTTGCTGGGGGTCGCCAGGCATTATTTTTCACGCTGGCAAGCAGCGACTGAAATCGGATCGTTCGCCGGTTTGCGGGTGTTGCCGGCCGGCACCGATCGCGCTTTCGGCCGCTCACGCGAAACCATGCTGATCGCCGACCGCGCCGAACGACTACGCGTGATCAGCGTACTCGGCGGCAAACTCACCACCTATCGCGCCACCGCGGCCAAAGTGATCGCGCGTATCGCGCCCAGCCTGCCGAGCCGCCGCCGTCGCGGCGATACCCACCATTTGCCCCTCCACCCCGATTGAAGCAAGCCGATGGAGAATCGATACCGATGGGTCGAGGCCGATGGGTCGACGCGAATGGCCAACGCGCGGTGATCCCTGGCGCTGGCTCAAGGCTTGGCGTTTGCCAGCAGATGCTGCAACAAAATCGGCGTCAGCACCGGCAACAAATCCGGTGCCAGGTCGTGCCCCATGCCCGCAATCACCTGTAATTTGGCAGCGCCGATGGTCCGCGCTGTGTCTCGGCCGTGCGCCAACGGCAAAAGCGGATCGTCGGCACCATGCAGCACCAAAGTCGGCACCGCGATGCGCGCCACCAGTGCGCTGCGATCATCGGCGGCGGCCACCGCCAGCAATTGCCGTGCCGTGCCCGCTGGGCAATAGTTGCGTTGCAGACTGATCCGCAGACGCTCGCGCAACAATTCCGGCGGCGTCGGGAAACCCGGACTGCCGATCGCCAAATACAGCCGCTGGTAATGGCGTACCAACTGCTCCAGCGGAGCCTGCCGCGGTGGTCGAGCAATCAACAACTGACGCACTTTCCAGCTCGCCTGCGGCAAGCAGCGTTTGCCGGTGGTGGACATGATCGAGGCCAGACTCAAACAGCGCTGCGGGTAACGCGCCGCCAGATTCTGCGCGATCATGCCGCCCATCGACACGCCGACAATGTGCGCCGCTGGCAGGTGCAGCGCATCGAGCACCCCCACACTATCGTCGACCATCGCGTCGAGCGAATACGGCGCGCGCACTGGTCGGTGCAGCATAAACCGCAGGACGTTCAAGCCCAGCTGCAAGCTGGCACCGGTCTCGATCTTGCTGGACAGGCCAATGTCCCGATTGTCAAAGCGCAGCACGTAGAAACCGGCCTGGACCAGATCGCTGCATAGTGGCTCGGGCCAGGCAATCAACTGCATGCCCAGGCCCATGATCAGCAACACCGCCGGATGCTCCGGGTTGCCCAAAGTCTCCACTTCGATTTGCAGACCATTGACGGCGAATTGCGACATGCGGGTTCCTTAGCGTGAAAGACATAGGTTGGGCTTAAGCGCAGCGATGCCCAACAAAGCCGGAGGCGGAGCGCGGTTTTTGGGTGGTCAGGTTTCGCGATCAGTGCCATCCAATCTTGTCACGACCTCTGCCCTTGCGCGACATCGCACCCGCACAGTGTCTTTCATCATCGATGAGTGCCGCACCCCTGCTGCATGAAAGTTCGGCGCGATCCAGGCAAATCCAAGCGCTTGAGCTTAGGCGATGAGCGCCCGCAAAAAAACTTTGTGCGGTGACTTGACAGCAGAAAAACAGGTGTTATAGTTCACTACAACACCACCTCGCAAACTCTGGTGAACCGCCATGACCACGCTGAACGTCCGCTTTTTCCTGCTGATCCTGTTTATCGCCGCACTCGGCTGGCTGGCGCCCGCGATGGACCCGGCTGCCGCCCGTGCCGAGCCCGCGTCCAGTGAGATGGCAGCCACTGGCAGCGGTGCCGAGGCAGCCACACCGTCACCGGATTCTGCCCTGACCGCTCAGCCGACGACCACAACCGCCGACTCGGCGGTGCCCAGAGCACGTGCCCGCCGACCCGCACGCATCGATTTGTCGATGCCCTACTACCGCTTCGGCCGACTGCCGATCCCCCTCAGGGACTAACCACCATGAGCATGCACTGGAACGAATCGGCACCGATCTATCGACAGCTGCGCGAGCGCATCAAGGCGATGATCCTGGATGAAGCATTGAAGGAGGGCGATGCGCTGCCTTCGGTGCGCCAGGTATCGGCCGACTTTCAATTGAATCCGATTACCGTATCCAAGGCCTATCAGGAACTGGTGGACGAGAACCTGGTGGAAAAGCGGCGCGGCCTCGGCATGTACGTCAACAGCGGCGCGCGCTTGCAATTGTTGGCCAGCGAGCGCGAACGCTTTGTCCGCGAAGAATGGCCACCATTGAAGGCGCGCCTGCAGCGACTGGGGCTCGATTTCAAACAACTACTCGAATCCGAAGCCACCACCAAATCGGGGAGCAAGCACCCATGAGCACCGTCGTTACCGCACGCAACCTGCGCAAACGTTATGGCAAGTTTGAAGCCCTCAAAGGCTGCGATTTTCAGATCGAATCCGGTCGCATCGTCGGCCTGATCGGTCCCAACGGCGCTGGCAAGACCACCGCCCTCAAAGCGATGTTGGGCCTCACCCAATACGACGGCGAGCTATCGGTGCTCGGCATGAACCCGCACAGCCAACGCCACCAGCTCATGCAGCAGGTCTGCTTTATCGCCGATGTGGCCGTACTGCCGCGCTGGATCCGCGTCCGCCAGGCGATTGATTACGTCGAAGGTGTGCATCCGCGATTCTCGCGCGCCCGCTGCGATCAGTTTCTCAAGCGCACAAAAATTGGGCCGGAAATGAAAGTGCGGCAATTGTCCAAGGGCATGATTGCGCAGTTGCATCTGGCGCTGGTGATGGCGATCGACGTCAAGTTGTTGGTGCTCGATGAACCCACCCTCGGTCTCGACATTCTCTATCGCAAAGAGTTCTACCAGACCCTGCTGAACGATTACTTCGATCAGGAAAAGACCATCCTCATCACCACCCACCAAGTCGAAGAAATCGAACACATCCTGACCGATGTGATGTTTATCAAAGACGGGCAGATCACGCTAGCGGCGAGCATGGATGCCATCGGAGAGCGATTTACCGAGGTCATGGTCGGCATTGACCAGCGCGACGCGGCAATGCGCTTCAAACCTCTGGACGAGCGTCAGGTGTTCGGCAAGTCGATCTTCTTGTTTGATGGCATCAGCAACGCCGACGCCGCCGCGCTGGGTGAAATTCGCAAGCCCGGCATTGCCGACATCTTCGTTGCCACCATGAAAGGAGCCTACGCATGAACGCCTTCGTCACCCTGTTGCAGCGCGAGTTCTGGGAACACCGCGGCGGTTTTCTGTGGGCACCGCTGGTAGTGATCAGCGTGTTCGTCATGATCACCCTGATGGGCCTGACCATCGGCGAGGCACACATTGGCGGTCGAAACATGCAGATTAGTGGCATGCCGATCGCCCAGATGCTGGAATCCGCATCGATCGAAAAGCAGGCCGAAATTACTCAAGGGATACAAATCGGTCTGGCCTCAATGGCAATGTTGGTGCAAATTGTGCTCGGCTTTGTGTTGTTCTTCTATCTGCTCGGCGCCCTTTTCGATGACCGCAAGGACCGCTCCATTCTGTTCTGGAAATCGATGCCGGTTTCTGATCTGCAAACGGTAGCGTCCAAAGTGGCGAGCGCCGCCGTGGTCGCACCGGTACTGGCCTGGGCTGCCAGTATCGTCTTTCATCTGCTGATGCTCGGCTTGCTGGGAGGCTTTCTGGCCTGGCATGGGGTCAGTCCGATCAAAGTGCTGTGGGGTCCGGCCGAACCCTGGCAACTGTGGGCAAAAATGCTGGTGGCGATTCCGGTCAACGCGCTCTGGGCGTTGCCGTGCTACGGCTGGCTGCTGCTGGTATCGAGCTGGGCCCGCAGCAAGCCTTTCCTGTGGGCGGTATTTGTGCCGGTGCTGACCGGGCTGCTGCTGGCCTGGTTCGACATGCTGACCAAGCTGCGCATTCCTGATTCCTGGTACTGGACCCATATCTTTTCGCGCGGGCTGTTCAGCGTGTTTCCGTATTCCTGGAGCCCGGGCCGCACCTTCAGCTTCGGCTACCAGTTTGACCACGGCCACAGCCCAGCCGATCTGATCAGCTGGACCTCGATCAGCGACTTGCTCGGAGGGCCCAACCTCTGGCTGGGGGCCCTCGCCGGAATGGCAATGCTGGTCGGCGCCATCTACCTGCGTCGCTACCGCGAGATTGCCGATTGAATGGCTGTGTGCATCGGTCCGCGCCGCTACCGGCGAGTGGTAGCGGCCCAGCGACCGCCCTGCAACAGCCACTACCGCAAACCCATCTTTTAGCGCCATCTGCGCCCAGTTTCTGGCGCCGCAGACCGCCACTTTAGATACCGCACAAATGGGTCGAAGTCGCGGTCGCTGTATAGCAACGCCAAGCATCCAGCAAATCGGTTTGTACGCTGCTTACGCCGCGAAAATAGTCAATCCAGACACTGGAATCAACCAGAATCAACGGTCTGACCGCAGCGCCGCAAGGTCGCCTTGCCAGTTCAACTTCCCACGGAAACGTCGAATCTGAGCTTGCTGGCGCAGGTTTAGCAAAGCGCGCAGCCCGGCGTCCACCACTGCCCGTTTGGTCTTGATGCCGGTTGCCCGCAGCGTTTCTTGCATCAGCTTGTCGTCAATCACGATGTTGGTGCGCATGATGTGCATCCCACCAGACCTTGATGCGCATCCTAAATCGTGCCGGGTCGCGGCGCAATTCACCCTGACGACGCGGAACCCGCACCCCATCTATCTCCAAGCACGCTGCTGCGGGTTCCGCCCGACACCACTGGGCGTGCGCAAATCGGCTAACGCAGGCCGCGCATGACCCTGCGATAACGCGCTGCAATCACGTCGCGTTGTTGGTGGCGACCCTCGCGGACGCACCAGCGACCGCCGCTCATGACATCCCGCACCAGGTTCTGGTTGCCGGCGAACAGCCAGGTGTCGAGCACCTGCGCCAAATCGCTGGCGGCAAATTGCGGGTGCTGGTGATCGAGCACGATCAAGTCGGCAGCCAACGCTTGGCTGCCTGGGGCGTCGTCGGCATCCGCCACGCCGGCCGCCCGCCAGCCGCCACGCCAGGCCGCATCGAACAAGCGGGTACCGACGCTGGGTTGCAGGGCGCTGGCGGCGACGTTGCGCTGCCGCTTGGTCAGGCGCTGGCCATACTCCAGCCAGCGCAGTTCTTCGACCGGGGAAACCGAGATGTGGCTGTCCGATCCGATCGCGAAACTACCGCCCGCGTCGAGATAGGGTTGCAGCGGGAACACACCATCGCCGAGATTGGCTTCGGTGGTCGGACAGAGCACGACATTGGCCCCGCTTTGCACAATGCCGAGCGCTTCGGCGTCACTCAGATGGGTGGCGTGAACCAGATGCCAGTGCTGATCGACGGCGGCATGATCGAGCAGCCAGGCCACCGGCGTCTGGCCGCGCAGCGCCAGGCACTCGTCGACTTCGGCGCACTGCTCGGCAATATGGATATGCAGCGGTCGTTGCGGCGCCGACTCGGCCGCCAGAAACTCGGACAGGACCGCTGGCGCCACGGCGCGCAAAGAATGCAGGGCACTGCCGACGATCAACCGATCCGATTCCAGACCACGCAAGCGCTGACACAGCGCGAGCAAGCCCTCCACCGAAAACCAAAATCGGCGTTGCCGTTCATTCAAGGGCCTGGCGTCAAAGCCGCCGGTTTGATAGAGCACTGGCAACAGGGTCATGCCGATGCCGGTCTCGGCGGCGGCCTCGATCAACGCCAACGCCATCGCCGCCGGGTCGGCATACGGTTGGCCATCGGGCTGATGATGCAGATAGTGGAACTCGGCGACCCAGGTGTAACCGGCCTCCAGCATTTCCACGTAGAGTTGGGCGGCAATCGCGCGCAGTTCATCGGGCCCGATCCGACCGGCGAATTGATACATGGTCTCGCGCCAGGACCAAAAACTGTCGCGTGCCGCCGTGCGGTGTTCGGTGCGACCGGCAATGGCACGCTGAAAGGCGTGCGAATGCGCATTGCACAGACCCGGCAGCACATAGCCGTTGAGGGTTTCGCTGTTTGGATCCGGCCGGGACTGCGGCAACAATCGGCCCTGATCGATCCGCAAACAGGGCGAATGCTGCCAGCCGTTTGCGGTCCAGTAGTTTTCCGGCTTGATGGTAGCGACGCGCGGCTCGGTCATAAGGCAATACTGTTCGGATAAGCGACTCGGTGCGGGTCGTAGGGTGGGTGCAACCCACCTTTGTGCGGCATTTCAGAACGGTGGGTTGCACCCACCCTACGCTAAAGTGAACAGCGCATCCACCGCTACCACGGTAGCAAAGAACAGCGGCGGCAAGCCGCCGCACTCCAAAGTTGTAGTCACCACCACCGCTGCCTGCGCCCAAGGATCTAACCATGCCCACCGCACCCGATCACGGTGATCTTCTACTAACCGAATGTCGACTGGTCAACCCGGACCCGAGCGGACACGGCTATCAAATCGTCGATGACGCCGTGATCGCGATTGCCGGTTCGTCGATTGTCTACGCCGGTCCGCGCCAGGCCCTGCCCAGCGCCATCGCCGGGCGTGCGGGCAAGCGCCTTGCACTCGACCATCGCCTGGTCACACCGGGTTTGATCGACTGCCATACGCATCTGGTTTTTGCCGGTGATCGCGCCGCTGAATTCGAGCAGCGGCTGTCCGGGGCCAGCTACGCGGAGATCGCCCGCGCTGGCGGCGGCATCCTGGCCACCGTCACCGCCACCCGCGCGGCCAGCGTTTCGGCACTGACCGAATCCGGACTACAGCGCGCTCGCAGCTTGCTCGGCGACGGCGTCAGCACCATTGAAATCAAGTCCGGCTACGGTCTCGATCTGGACAGCGAACGGCGCATGTTGCAGGCCGCGCGCGGCATCGGTCAGGAGCTTGGCATCCACGTCAGCACCACCTTGCTTGGCCTGCATGCGCTGCCTGCGGAATATCGCGAGCGCCGCGCCGATTACCTGGATGCGGTGATCAATGTCTGGCTGCCCACCTTGCACGCAGAAGGACTGATCGACGCCGTCGACGCGTTCTGCGAACACATCGCCTTTACGGTGGAGGAAACTCGGCGCTGGTTCACGGCGGCCGCGCGGCTCGGCATCGCCGTCAAATTGCACGCCGATCAACTGTCAAATGGCGCCGCTGCGGCGCTGGTCGCCGAGTTTGGCGGGCGCTCGGCCGATCACCTCGAATACACCGACGCCGCGGGGGTTGCCGCGATGGCGGCGGCGGGCACGGTCGCGGTGTTGCTGCCGGGTGCGTTTTATTGTCTGCGCCAATCGCAATTGCCACCGATTGCCGCGCTGCGGCGCCACGGTGTAGCCATGGCGGTGGCAACCGATCTGAACCCGGGCACCTCGCCGTTATGTTCGTTGCGCCTGGCGATGAATCAGGCCTGCACCCTGTTTCGACTGACCCCGGCCGAAGCCTTTGCCGGCGTCACCTGTCACGCCGCACAGGCACTGGGGCTGGGCAAACGCAAAGGGCGCATCGAACGCGGTTACGACGCCGATCTGGCAGTGTGGAACCTGCACCACCCGGCCGAACTCAGCTACTGGATGGGCGCGCCGGGGCCGCAGCACTTGTTCGCGAGCGGGCAGCAGCGGTATTGACACCGGGGTCTTGCGCCGCGCCAATCGGTTGCCGACTCGCCGATACAACGCGCCGATATAACAAAGGCCCCGACGGGGCCTTTGTACTCAACGCGATACGCGTTCAGATCAGACTTTTTTCTTCGCCGGTGCCGCCTTCTTGGCAGCAGCAGGCTTGGCTGCGGCTGGCTTGGCTGCGGCTGGCTTGGCTGCGGCTGGCTTGACTGCGGCTGGCTTGGCTGCGGCTGGCTTGGCGGCTGCGGGTTTGGCGGCGCTCGAGCTCTTGGCGGCGCTCGACTTGGTGACCGCGGGCTTGGCGCTGGCGGCGGTCGTCGCTGGACCGGCGACCTTGGCTTTATCCGAATGCGGACGCACATTGCCGTAGCTCTTGAGAAAAATCTTGCCTTTACGGCTCTTGCGATCACCCTTGCCCATCTCTGCATTACTCCGATTCAAGTTTCTGGATTGCGAAGGCTAGCAGCAAATGGCCCCACTCGCCGCGCTGTGGCCGTTTTCCGGTCAATCCCGTTGGCTGCTAGCGGGCGGCACCGGGGGCTGGCTTGAGGCTTTTCCACAGGGAAAATGCATCGCTGTGGATGCGCACCGAATAACGGTTGACAGCGTGCGCGCCACCGAGCGCGAAACCGCCCAAGGTCATGCTGAGCGCGTGCCAGCCCGGCGCTGATTCAAAATAAATGCCGACCAGCAGGCAGGCGATTCCGGCCAGGAACAATCCCGGCACCAGACGCCGCTGCGAATACGACAGTCCACTACTGATTACCAGCGCGCCAAAGCCAATCGCCATAACCACGAAGACACGTTCGATGCGATGGTCGGCGAGCAGACCGGCCGCAGTCAGCGGCAACGCCACCAGCAGCAAAGGCAGCAGCGCGCAGTGCAGCGCACAAATAAACGCCGCCGCCGAACCCAGCGCATCCAGCTTGGGTAGCCAGTGCGAATGGGTGTCGGCGTGGTGCGGGCAGGCGTTGACTTTCATGCACAGCTTATCCTCTGGTGACGCACGTTGTGAAACCGACCCGGGGCCGACAGCAATCCTGCCGCCGGTAGCAGTCACCGCGCCGCTGTCCGGGTCGGACCAAACTGCAAGTGATACTTTATAACATGTCAGGCCCGACCACAAGTCTGGCGTGTTTTCGCCCGGTTACTTGCGCTGCAGCGATCCGCACGTTGCGCGCTTTGCGTTCGCCGCTTTTGTGGCGGCAGTCACGTTTTCGGCCAATGCGTCGCACTAGCATCCCCGCAAACTCATGGGGGTATCGGCGATGTCGCACACCACAGTCAAAAAAATCCGGTCGACGACGGCCGCCATCGTGCTGACCACGATGATCGCCGCCACCGCCAACGCCGGCGATCTGTTGTTCACTGCCAGTTTCGACGAGTCCCCGGAAGGCCCGTACAACGATTATGAAGCCGCCCGCTTTCTGACCCAAACCACCTTTGGACCAACCCTTGCCGAAATCCAGCGTTTGCGCCGTATTGGCTACAACGCCTGGCTGAGCGAGCAGTTGGCATTGCCTTTCAGCGGGCACCAGCCGTATCTGGATCAGATCGCCGCCATCCCCGAGGACGTTTACCACAACATCCGCTACGAAGCCTGGACGCAGCGCGCGCTGACCGCACCCGATCAACTGCGACAACGGGTAGCGTTTGCGCTGAGCGAGATTCTGGTCACTTCCGACCAGTCGGGCGCGGTCGGTGGCGAGCCACTGGCGCTGGCCCACTATTACGATCTGCTCGGCAGCAACGCCTTCGGCAACTATCGGCAATTGCTGGAACTGGTGACGCTCGATCCGGTAATGGGCCACTACCTCTCGATGTTTGGCAACGAAAAACCTGACCTTGCCAGCAATCGACGCCCAGACGAAAACTACGCCCGCGAGATCATGCAGCTGTTCAGTGTCGGTCTCGAACAATTGAACCTGGATGGCACGCCGGTCGATGGTGATCCACTCACCGTCGGCGTACAGCCGGTGGCCAGCTACAGCCAGGATACGATCCGCGGTTTTGCCCATGTATTCACCGGTTGGACCTGGTTCAACTGCCCGATCGACAACTGGGGTGGCTGTGGTCCCGGGGCGACCGGCGCCGGCTGGTTTTCGCCGATGAGTCCGAACGTCGAATTCCACGCTTTCGAAGACAGCAAGCAGTTGCTCAACTACAGCGGTGTCGCCCTGCTCGGCGGCATTCTGCCAGCGACGCCTCGTCCGGCCAATCCGGCCAATGTGCAGCCGGTGCGCGATGATCTGACCGCAGCCTTGAACAATATCTTCAACCATCCCAACGTCGGGCCGTTCGTCAGCAGGCGCCTGATTCAGCGCCTGGTGTCGAGTAACCCGAGCCCGGCCTACGTGCAGCGCGTGGCCAGCGTGTTCAACAACAATGGCAGCGGCGTGCGCGGCGATCTGCGTGCGGTGGTGCGCGCGATCGTGCTGGATAGTGAAGCCCGTGCGCGTCCGGTCGTCGCCAGCAGTGCCGGCAAATTGCGCGAACCGCTGCTGCGCTGGACCCAGGTCTGGCGTGCCTTTGCTGCCACCAATCCGAACAACCGCTTCAACGATTGGTACGTCTGGTATCCCTACTACACCCCGCAGGCATCGCTGCACTCGGCCACCGTGTTCAACTTCTTTCTGCCGGACTATGCCGCGCCCGGCGCCGATGTCGCCCAAGCCGGTTTGTTCTCGCCGGAGTTCCAGATCGAGACCGATACTTTTGTCACCCGCTTCACCAATTTTCTGACGACCACCGCGACCTGGTGGTTCAGCGGCAATCCATCATTGGACCCCAACGACTCGCGGATCAATATCGAACGCGAAAAGGCGCTGTCGGCCAACGTCGAAGCCTTGCTTGAGCATCTCGACGTGCTGTTGATGGGCGGCACGATGAGCCCATTCATGCGGACCACGCTGAAGAATCATCTGAGTCAGGTTCCGCTGGCGGATGACAACGGCTATCGCCGCAGCACCGATGCGTTGAGCCTGATCCTGACCTCTCCCGAATTCTCGATTGAAAAGTGAGCGCCCCATGAAACGCCGCGATTTTGTCCGTCGATCCCTGTGCGCCGCCGTCAGCAGCGCCGCCTTCACCAGCATCGCCACCAAGCTCAACCTCGCCCACGCGGCCACTCCCCAAATCATTCTGGGCGGTGCCGGCAGCTACCGGGCGCTGGTCTGCGTGTTTCTCTACGGCGGCAACGACAGCTTCAACATGGTGGTACCGCGCGATACGCCGCACTACAACATCTACAACGCGACGCGCGCTGCCATCGCCCTACCGCAAAACAGCTTGCTGACGTTAACGGCGCAAAATGCCGCCTTCGATGGTGCCTTGTATGGCCTGCATCCCTCGATGCCGGAGTTGGCGGCGCTGTTCAATCAGCCCACCAGCCCGGTCGCCATCACCGCCAATGTCGGACCACTGTTGTACCCGATCAACCAGGCGCAGTATCAGAACAGCAGTGTGCCGACGCCGGCGCAGCTGTTTTCACATTCGGATCAACAACTGTTCTGGCAGACCCCGAGCGCCGATGCCAGCGGCCGCACCGGTTGGGGCGGGCGCCTCGCCGATCTCACTACGGCGATTGGGCAAAATCCCAATTTGTCGATGAACATTTCGCTCGATGGTGAAAACGTTTTCGAAGCCGGGGAAACCGTTATTCCTTACTTCGTCAGTCCGAACGGCGTCGAGAACATCGATATCGTCCAGGATATTCCCGGCTGGACCGAACACCAGCAACGCCGCGCGGTGCTCAACGCACTGATGAATGGCCCGCTTTCGCATCCGCTGGAGCGCGCTTACGCGGCGCAATTCAAGCGCACCGTCGGCAATTTCGAGCAAGTCGATGCGGCTTTGCAACTACCACCGAATGCACCGATGGAAGCCCGCTTCGCTTACGCCGACGCCAATGGCGGCGATTATTTGGGCCAGCAGTTGCGCATGGTCGCGCGGCTGATCAATCGCCGCACCGAGCTCAGCATGACCCGGCAGATTTTCTTTGTCGGTATCGGTGGCTTCGATAATCACGACACCCAATTGCAGGATCAAGCGCCGCTGTTCGCTTCCGTTTCCAAGGGCTTGACCGCGTTCTATCAGGCAATGACTGACTTGAGTCTGGCCGACAGTGTGACCGCGTTTACCGCATCGGAATTCGGCCGCACGCTGACCAACAATGGCGACGGCACCGACCACGGCTGGGGCGGGCATCATCTGGTCGTCGGCGGCGCCGTTCAAGGCGGACGCTATTACGGTAATTTCCCCAGTCTGGCCGCCAGCAACAATCCGGATAACGCGAACTACGGCCAGATCATTCCCACCACTTCAGCCGATCAATATGCCTGGACACTGGCGCGCTGGTATGGCCTGGCCGACACCGATCGCGATCTGATCTTCCCAAATGTCTCACGCTTCGGTGGCAGTAATCACCACCACCTGGATTTCCTCGGCGCTTAAGTTCAGAGGACAGAAGACAGAACGTAGACAAGATGGTCGCCTGGCGGGCTGCAGTGGCCTGCCTCCGTTGGTATCGTGGGTTGCGCTCAAGGAGTGCAGAGCCACACGCTGCGGACGGAGCCAACAGCTCAATGTGAGGAGGCAGGCCGTGAACAAGCATACGATGATTTTGAAGTACG
>Ga0210033_1001090_pt1 | contig 25542 bp, 24 predicted proteins | sample CryGeymeta201501_FD_185465 | JGI IMG/M metagenome (GOLD analysis project Ga0210033, IMG submission 185465) | Groundwater microbial communities from Crystal Geyser aquifers in Utah, USA - Crystal Geyser metaG 2015-01 (SPAdes) (version 2) | ecosystem: Environmental > Aquatic > Deep subsurface >... | reverse complement strand
ATACCGCCACCGTCAGCCAATGCGTCGTTGACCGCTCGCTTTGCGGTATGAACAAGTCGGCCAGCAGCAAGATGCACAGCGAGGCCAGCAGAAACCCTTCGGGAACCAAGGGCAACAGATCGGCCATAGATAATGGGTTCATGGTCGATTCCTCAAATCTTCACGCGCGACAGTTGTTGCAAAACTTCGTTGACCGAACCATCCATCAACGACACCAAAGGCGCCGGCCACAAGCCCACCACCAAGCTGGCCAGCGCAAAGCCGCCAAGCACCAAAAGCTCACGGGCATTGACATCTTGCAGCTTCGCAATCGGCGGGTTGACCACCGCGCCAAAGATCACCCGCTTGACCAACCAAAGCGTGTAGGCGGCGCCGATGATCAAGGTCAAACCAGCGCTCGCCGCGATCAGCGGGTGCGACTGAAAACTGGCCAGTATCACCATGAACTCCCCGACAAAACCCGATGTGCCCGGCAGGCCACTGTTGGCCATGCTCAGAAACACCATCAAGGCCGCGAACCAGGGCATGGTGTTGGCGAGGCCACCGTAGTCCTTGATCATGCGCGAGTGCACGCGCTCGTACATGACGCCAACGCAACTGAACAACGCCGCCGAGACAAAACCGTGCGAAATCATCTGCACCATGCTGCCCTGCAAAGCCAGCCGAGCGCCATCGACCGAACCGGTGGCGCTGATCATGCTCTCACGCACCAGCAGCACCGCCACGAACATGCCCAGCGTGACAAAACCCATGTGTGAAATGGAAGAATAGGCGATCAACTTTTTCATGTCGTCTTGCACCAGCGCGACCAAGCCGATGTAGACCACCGCGATCAGCGACAACGCGATCACCAGCCACGCCAGTTCATGCGCCGCATCCGGTGTAATCGGCAGGGAAAACCGCAAAAACCCGTAGCCACCCACTTTCAGCATGATCGCCGCCAGGATTACCGAGCCGCCGGTGGGCGCTTCGACATGGGCATCCGGCAACCAGGTGTGCACCGGGAACATCGGCACCTTGACTGCGAAGGCAATCAAAAACGCTAGAAACAGCCAAAATTGTTCGCGCTCGGTAAACGGATAATTGGCCAGATAGGTCAGGTCCAGATTGCCGGTTTCCACCGCCATGTAGATCAACCCGACCAACATGAAGATCGAACCAAAAAACGTGTACAGAAAAAACTTGAGCGTGGCATAAACCCGACGCGGTCCACCCCAAATGCCGATGATGATGAACATCGGCACCAGCATCGCTTCGAAAAACATGTAAAACAACAGAGCATCGCGCGCGCAAAACACGCCCAGCATGAACGATTCAAGCAACAGAAAACTGGCCAGGTATTGGTGGACGCGGTCGCTCACCGAAGCCCACGCACCGACCAGCACCAACACCGTGGTAAACGTGGTCAAGGCGATCAACGCCAGCGAAATACCATCGGCCGCGAGGTGATAGCGCAAGTTCAGCGCCACGATCCACGGCGCATTTTCATCGAACTGCAAGGCGGGTTGATCGCTGGCATAGTTCAGCAGCAGAAACACGCTCAGGCCAAAAGTGAGCAGCGCCGTCGACAAGGCAATCCAGCGCGCACGTTGCGGACTGGTGCTGCCCATAACGACGGTAGCGACGGCACCCAGTATCGGCAGCCAGATCAGCCAGCTAAGCAAGTGTTGCGACATGATGAGAGTTCCCGTTCCGGCTTATTGTTGCCAGAGACCGGGAATCAAAAATGCACCCAACAGTGCAATCAATCCCAGGATCATGGCGAAGGCATAGTGATAGAGATGTCCCGACTGGATCGTGCGCAAGACCCCGGCAGCACGGTCGATGAGATTGGCCGAGCCATTGACCATGGCGCCATCGAGCAGACCGATATCCCCAAACTTCCAGAAGCCGCGCCCAAGCCACAGGCTGCCGCGGGCGAACACCGCCTGATTGAACTCGTCGAAGCCATATTTGCGCTCAAGAATGCGCACCGCCGGCGCCAACCATCGACGCACCATGGCCGCCGCTGGCGGATGGATCAGGTACAGGTAAGTGGCCAACGCAAAGCCGGCAAACGCCAGCAAAAATGGCGCCTGGGTAAAGCCGTGCAGTGCCGCCGGCAAGGCGCCATGGAACTCGCCTGCCAGCTCGCCCAACACGTTGTGCGATTCGTCGACGACGATGGAGGCGCCGAAAAAATCACCAAACAACATCGGCCCGACCGACCACCAGGCAATCATCAACGACGGAATCGCCAGCAGCAGCAACGGAATCGTCACCACCAGCGGCGACTCGTGTGGCGCACGCGCCAGCACGCCTGGGATCGGCTCGGCGTGGGCATCCGCCTGGACGTGTCCAGCCGACGCCTGAACGACGAAGCGCTCTTGGCCGTGGAAGGTCAAGTAGAGCAGCCGGAAACTGTAAAGCGCAGTGACAAAGACGCCGATCAGCACGCACCAATAGGCGTAGCTAAAAGCACTGCCGCCATGTTCGGCGGCAATCGCCACCGCCTCGATAATGGCGTCTTTGGAATAGAAACCGGAGAAAAATGGCGTTCCGGTCAGCGCCAAGGTGCCGATCAACGCGGTCCAATAGGTGATCGGCAAATATTTTTTCAAGCCGCCCATGTAGCGCATGTCTTGCTCGTGATGCATGGCGATGATCACCGAGCCCGCCGTCAGAAACAGCAAAGCCTTGAAGAAAGCGTGCGTCATCAAGTGAAACACCGCCGCGCTGTAGGCCGACGCGCCCAGCGCCACGGTCATGTAGCCCAGTTGCGAAAGTGTGGAATAGGCCACCACCCGCTTGATGTCGTATTGCACCAGACCGATCAGCCCGGTGAACAGCGCGGTGGTCGCGCCAATCACCACAACGAAGGCCAGCGCCGGCTCGCTCAATTCATACAATGGCGACATCCGCGCCACCATGAAAATGCCCGCAGTGACCATGGTCGCGGCGTGGATCAGTGCCGAAATCGGCGTCGGACCTTCCATCGAATCGGGCAACCAGACATGCAATGGAACTTGCGCCGACTTGGCCATGGCACCAATGAACAGCAGCACGCCGATCACCGTCGCCACCGCCCACGGCTGCCCGGCAAAGATCTCGATGTGCTGGCCGATGATCTGTTCGCGGCCAGCGAACACAGTCGCATAGTCGAGCGTGCCGAAATACAAGAACACACAGGCAATGCCGAGCAGGAAACCAAAATCGCCGACCCGGTTGACCAGAAAGGCTTTAAGACTGGCGAAGATCGCGGTCGGCCGCTTGAACCAGAATCCAATCAACAAATAGGACACCAGCCCGACCGCTTCCCAGCCGAAAAACAACTGGAGAAAGTTGTTGCTCATCACCAGCATCAGCATCGAAAACGTGAACAGTGCGATGTAGCTGAAAAAGCGCTGATAGCCGGGATCATCGTGCATGTAGCCGATGGTGTAGATGTGCACCATCAAAGACACGAAACTCACCACCACCATCATCATCACCGACAGGCGGTCCACCAAAAACCCGATGTGGGCGCTGTACGGGCCGATTTCGAACCAGGTGTAGATATTTTCGTTGAATGGCGCGGCACCATCGAAGACCATCTGCTTGAATACCAGCAGCGACAGCAACAGCGAAATGCTGACGCCAGCAATCGCCGCCCAGTGCGCGCCGCTGCGGCCCACCTGGCGGCCAAACAGCCCGGCGATGATCGAGCCCGCGAGCGGGGCGAGCACGATGGTGAGAAGAATGGCTTGCATGCCTTTAACCTTTCAAGTCGTCGAGTTCTTCGACATTGAGGGTGGCGCGGTTGCGAAACAGCACCACCAGAATGGCCAGTCCGATGGCCGCTTCGGCAGCGGCCACCGTCAAGATGAAAAACACGAAAATCTGGCCCGCCACATCGCCCATGAAACTGGAGAAGGCAATGAAGTTGAAGTTGACCGCGAGCAGAATCAACTCGATCGACATCAACAAGATGATCAGATTGCGGCGATTGATAAAAATGCCGCCAACGCCGATGCAAAATAAAATCGCCGACAGCGCGATGCTATGGCCGAGGGTAATCATGGCGTTTGGCCCTTTGCTGTGGACGACGGCAGATTGACCAACCGCACGCGCTCGCTGGCGCTAACGGCAGACTGTGCCGGTGCGCTCTGGGTTCGCACGTTGGGGCGATGCCGCAAGGTCAGCGCCACCGCCGCGATAATGGCGACCGTCAAAATAACTGCGGCAATTTCGAACGGCAGAATGTAGTCGGAAAACAGTGCGTGGCCGAGCCACTCGATGTTGCTCAAACCGGCGATCGCAGCGCCGTCCTGAATGCCGCCACCGTCGTCGAGTTCGCCAACGCCGACCAGCGCAATCACTTCGGCCAACATCAACAAGGCAACGCCGATAGCAACCGGCAAATACTGCTGCCCGGAATGTTTGACCGGCTGCGCTTTGACATCCAGCATCATCACCACAAACAGGAACAGCACCATCACCGCGCCCACATATACCAGCACCAGGGTGATCGCCAAAAACTCGGCGTGCAGCAGCAACCAAATGCCGGCACTGGTAAAAAATGCCAGCACCAGAAACAACGCGGCGTGTACCGAGTTGCGCACGCTGACTACGGCCAGCGCCGCACCGATCAACACCAGCGCGAACAGGTAGAACAACAGCAAACTAAAGGTCATAAAGTCATTCCTCAGCGGAAGGCCGCGTCCTGCGCTCGGGCCGCGGCGATTTCCGCTTCGTAGCGGTCACCGATCGCCAGCAACTGGTGTTTGTGCACAATGCTCTCGCTGCGATGTTCGAAGTGGTATTCCAGGACGTGGGTTTCGACGATGGAATCCACTGGGCAACTCTCCTCACAAAAACCGCAAAAAATACACTTGAAAAGATCGATGTCGTAGCGCGTCGTGCGCCGCGAGCCATCGGCGCGTGGCGCCGAGTCGATGGTGATCGCCAGCGCTGGGCACACCGCTTCGCAGAGTTTGCAGGCGATGCAGCGTTCCTCGCCGTTGGCGTAGCGACGCAAGGCGTGCAAACCACGAAACCGATTGGATTTCGGGATGTTCTCCTCGGGGTAGCGCACCGTGTACTTGGTCTTGACAAAGTACTTGCCGGTCACTCCTAGCCCCTTGATCAACTCGATCAACAGCAGGCTCTTGAAATAGCGAATCACAGTATTCATGACGTGGAGAATCCTCAGGCGCCCGCAACCAACCAGCCGCCGTACACCATGACGCCGGCCACCAGCACCCAGACGATGGTGATCGGAATAAACACCTTCCAACCGAGCCGCATGATCTGGTCATAGCGGTAGCGCGGATAGGTGGCCCGCAGCCACAGGTACAAGAACGCAAAGACGTTGGCCTTCAGCAACAACCACCACCAGCCATCCTTGATGGGCAACCACAACCAGCTCGCGTCTTGCGGGATGAACGATTGCGGGAACGGTGACAACCAGCCGCCGAGAAACAGGATCGAAGCGAGGAAACTGATCAGGATCATGTTGGCGTATTCGGCCAAAAAGAACAGCGCGAACGCCGAGCCCGAGTATTCAACATGAAAGCCGGCCACGATCTCGGATTCGCCTTCGGCGACATCAAACGGTGCACGGTTGGTTTCTGCTACGCCAGCCAGAAAATAGATCACGAATAGCGGCAGCAACGGCAACCAGAACCACTCGAACACACCCGTATTGCCGGCCTGCGCCAGCACGATCTTGCTCAAATTGAGCGAGCCCGCGGCAATCAATACGCCAACCAACGCAAAGCCCATGGCGATCTCGTAGGAAACCACCTGCGCCGCCGAACGCATGGCGCCAAGAAACGCATATTTGGAGTTGGATGCCCAGCCGGCGAGGATGATGCCGTAGACGCCCATCGAGGTCATCGCCAACAGATACAACAGGCCGACATTGCTGTTGGAGATCACCAACTGGGCATCGAACGGGATCACCGCCCAAGCCGCAAACGATGGCACCAAGGTCAACATCGGCGCCAACAAGAACAGAAATCCATTGGCTTTGGCCGGTATCACCAATTCTTTGAACAGCAACTTGAACACATCGGCAAACGGTTGCAGCCAGCCTTTGCCAACATAAACCGGACCTTTGCGTACCTGCATCCAGCCGATCACCTTGCGCTCCCAGAGCGAGTAAAAGGCCACCGCGATGGTCAGCGGCAACACCACCAGAGCGATCTTGATCATGGTGAAAACAAACACGCTGAGCGGCTGCTCAGTGTGCAACCAGGACCAGACCAGTGTGAAGAGTTCCATCATCGCGCTGCCCTTTAGACCTTGCTGATACGAAGGGACGAACCGTTGCCAGCCAATTCGCGCGTGGCGCTGTGGCCAAGTTCGATCCAGGCGGCGGCGAGCGGCAGCCGTCGGTCCACAGTCACCGGCAGTTCGACACTGACCTTGCCATCTTCCACGCGCGCGGTCGCTCCGGTGACCAGGCCCAACGCCTTGGCATCGGCGGGATTCAGCCCGAGGCCCACTGGCACCGCCAACGGCGTTTGCTGCAATGCCGTAGCGCGGCGCACGACCGCATCGCTACGATAAATCGGCACCGTGGCAACCCGGCTGAACTGACCGACCACCATCGCCAACGTCGGCGCTGCGGCTTTGGCAGCAACCATCGGACTCACCTGACGGATCGCCGCACGCAGGGACTCGATATCGTCGAACGCCAACTCCGCGAGCCCAAGCGCAGCGGCCAGGGCGCGCAATACCCGCCAACCGGAACGCGCCTCGCCGGGTAACTGCGCCCCTGCGGAGAACGACTGCACGCTGCCATCGACATTGACGTAACTGCCATCGATCTCGGGTGGCAGACCGATCGGCAGCACCACCTGCGCTTTTGAACGCACGCCGGTGCAAGCGAAGCCACCCAGGTAGACCAAAAACTCGGCCTGACTGCGGGCGGTATCAAACTGCGCTGGCAACGCACAATCCTGCGAACCGGCTTGAAACACGATCAAGGCTTTCGGCGGATTGGCCATGATCGCCGCTGCGGTACCGGCCGAGGTTCCGGGCAAGACCCCGACACTGGCCAAGCCAAGCGCGTTGGCGCCGGCCGGCAGTTCGTTGTAGGCAGCGCCGGCGGCAATGGCAATGGCCCGCGCCAGCAACCGCAAATCAGCGGCAGCCGGATGCTGCACGGCAAAATCACCCAACAGCAGCAACGGCCGTTCGGCGCCGCGCAGGGCATCGGCCCATTGCCGATGGGCTGCGGTAACCGCCGCTTTTGGCAGTCGCGCGGCCAGTGCCGCAGGCAGCGCGTTGGCGTCGATGGCCAAGGCATTGGCCAGCGCCAGTAATTCGTCGACCAACAAATGCGGCGCGACGATGGCTTTGCCGGCCAGGGTGAAGTGAAAATCAAAATCCACCGGGTTGATCGCCAACACGCGGGCGCCGTGGAGCACCGCCTTGCGCAGACGGTGGCCGAGCAGCGGCTGATCCAATCGCGGATTGCTGCCAATCAACAGGACCACCGGTGCCTGCTCGATCGCCGCCAGTGGCATTTCGAAGGCGACGCCGCCAGCGGCATCGGAAAAATCTGTGCTGCGCAGACGATGATCGATACGCTCGCTGCCGAGGGCACGCAGAATACGCGCCAGCAAGTAACCCTCTTCGGTGGTGGCCATCGGCGCCACCAAGGCCGCAATCTGCTCGCCGCTGTAACGCTTGAGTTCGGTCGCCACTGCGCTGATCGCCGCCTCCCACGACACCGCGACCAGCTCGCCGTTCTGGCGCAGCATGGGCACGGTTGCGCGATCCTCCGCGACCAGCCCTTGATAGCTGTAGCGATCACGATCCGACAACCAACTTTCATTGATCGCCTCGTTGTCGCGCGGCACCGTGCGCAGCACTTCGCCGCGGCGCGTATGCAGATACAGGTTGGACCCGAGCGCATCGTGATAAGCGATCGACTCGCGCGCGATCAATTCCCAGGCCCGGGCGCGAAAGCGGAATGGCTTGTTGGTGAGGGCGCCGACCGGACAGACATCGATGATGTTGCCACCCAATTCGGACTCGATCGACTTGCCAATATAGGTGCCGATCTGCAAATGCTCGCCGCGACCGATGCCGCCGAGCTCGACGCTGCCGGCGATTTCGGTCATGAAACGCACACAACGCGTGCACTGAATGCAGCGGGTCATGTCGGTAGCAATCAGCGGCCCAAGGTCTTCGTCGGCGACGACGCGCTTACCCTCAACGAACCGCGACACCGAGCGACCGTAAGCCATCGCCGTATCCTGCAATTCGCACTCGCCGCCCTGATCGCAGATCGGGCAATCGAGCGGGTGATTGATCAGCAGAAACTCCATCACATTGCGCTGCGAGTTCAGCGCGCGTTCGCTGCGGGTGAAAATCTTCATGCCTTCCATCACCGGCGTGGCACAGGCCGGCACCGGCTTTGGCGATTTTTCGACATCGACCAGACACATCCGGCAATTGGCCGCGATCGGCAACTTCTTGTGATAGCAGAAGCGCGGCACCGGCACCCGGGCTTGATCGGTCGCCTGGATAATCATCGAACCCTTGGCCACCTGCATCGGTTTGCCGTCCACTTCAATGTTGACCAAATCGGGAGCGGTGGTCGGCGGCTTGACCTGCGCGTTCATGCGGCTGCTCCCAAGGGGCCGTCCACAATGGAACGGCGGTGTTCGATGAAATATTCGAATTCGTGCCAGAAGTGCCGCAAAAATCCCTGCACCGGCCACGCCGCAGCTTCACCGAAGGCGCAAATCGTATGCCCCTCGATCTGGCCGGCGGCGGCTTTGAGCATGTCGAGATCTTGCAGACTGGCCTTGCCGTCGACGATCCGCGTCAACATTCGGTACATCCAGCCAGTGCCTTCGCGACACGGCGTGCACTGGCCACAGGATTCCGAATAATAAAAACGGCTGATGCGCTGACAGGCGCGCACCATGCAAGTGCTGTCGTCCATGACGATGACCGCACCCGAACCGAGGCCGGAGCCGGCCTTTTGCAGCGCGTCGTAATCCATGGTCAACCCGAGCATGGTGGCGGCCGGCAACACCGGCATCGACGAACCCCCCGGGATCACCGCCTTGAGTTGGCGTCCGCCGCGGACACCGCCAGCCAGCGCCAGCAGATCCGCAAACGAAGTACCCAGGCGAACCTCGTAATTGCCCGGGCGATTGACATGACCGGAAACCGAAAACACTTTCGGTCCACCGTTGTTGGCCTTGCCCAGGTTCAGAAACCACTCGGCGCCATTGCGGATGATCGCCGGAACCGAGGCATAGGTCTCGGTGTTGTTGATCGTCGTCGGTTTGCCATACAGGCCGTAGTTGGCCGGGAACGGCGGCTTGAACCGGGGCTGGCCTTTTTTGCCTTCCAGCGATTCCATCAACGCGGTCTCTTCACCGCAGATGTAAGCGCCGGCACCGAGCGCTGAATGAATATCGACATCGACCCCCGCGCCCAACACATTCTTGCCCAACCAACCGTGCTGGTAAGCCTCATGCAATGCCTGTTCGAAACGCTCGAACGGCTGATGATGAAACTCGCCGCGTAGATAGTTGTAGCCGACGGTGGAGCCAGTGGCATAACAGGCGATCGCCATGCCCTCGATCACCGCATGCGGATTGAAGCGCAGGATGTCGCGATCCTTGCAGGTGCCAGGCTCGGACTCGTCCGAATTGCACAGGATGTACTTCTGCCCAGGCGCATTGCGCGGCATGAAACTCCACTTCAACCCAGTTGGAAAACCAGCGCCGCCGCGACCCCGCAGCGCACTTTGTTTGACCAGATCGATCACCTGCTCTTTCGGCATCTGCTCGCTCAGTATCTTGCGCCAGGCCTGATAGCCGCCGGCTTTCAGATAGCTGTCGTAGCTCCACGGCTGCTCGAAATGCAGGGTATTGAAAACCACATTGTGTGCTTGCGGGATCGGTCCAAAAGCCATGACGGTGCCCTACTTCAAACCATCGAGAAGTTCGTCGCAAATCGCTGGCGACACGTTCTCGTGATAGTGACCATTGATGACCAGCAGCGGCGCACCGGCGCAGGCGGCGAGGCACTCTTCTTCTTTCTTCAGGTACACACGGCCATCAGCGGTGGACTCGCCCAACTTGATGCCGAGTTTCTTTTCGCAGTGGTGGACGATGCCTTCGGCGCCATTGAGCCAGCAGGAAATATTGGTGCAAATCGCGACGTTGTGGCGACCGACCGGTTTGAGTTCGTACATGGAGTAGAAGTTGGCCACCTCATACGCCCAGACCGCGGGCAGCTCCAGATACTTGGCGACCGCAGCGACCAGCGCATCGGTAAGGAAGCCGCCGTGCTGAACTTGCGCGGCCGCCAGCGCCTGCAACAGCGCCGAACGTTTGCGCTCGGGCGGGAACTTGGCCACCCAGTGATCGATATGCAGCCGCGTTTGCTCGGTCAACGCCAACAGCGGATCGACGTCTTGCACTTGTGCAAAATTGCCTGAAGCTTTCATTCCATGCTCCCGGTTCAGCGATCCACTTCGCCGAACACGATGTCAAAAGTACCCATCAACGCCACCACGTCAGGCAGCATGTGTCCACGCGCCATCTCGTCCATCGCCGACAGGTGCGCAAACCCCGGTGCCCGCAATTTGACGCGAAATGGCTTGTTGGAGCCGTCGGCGATCAGATAGACACCAAACTCGCCTTTCGGCGCCTCGACCGCGCTGTAAACCTCACCGGCAGGCACCGAATAGCCTTCGGTGAACAGCTTGAAGTGATGGATCAGCGCTTCCATATCATTTTTCATCTCGGCACGGCTAGGTGGCGAGACTTTGAAATTTTGCAGCATCACTGGGCCGGGATTGCTCCGCAGCCAAGCCACGCATTGTTTGATGATGTGGTTGGACTGCCGCAGCTCGGCAACCCGCACCAGGTAACGATCGTAGCAATCGCCGTTGACCCCGACCGGGATCTGAAACTCGAAGCGATCGTAAGCCGCGTACGGTTGTTTGCGGCGCAAATCCCATTCGACGCCAGACCCGCGCAGCATCGGCCCGGTAAACCCGCGCGCCATCGCCTGCTCCGGCGACACCACGCCGATCCCGACGGTGCGTTGTTTCCAGATGCGATTGTCGGTAAGCAAGGTTTCGTATTCGTCAACACGCGCCGGAAAATCGTCGGTAAACGCATCCAGAAAATCCAGCATCGACCCTTCGCGCCACTGATTGAGGCGTTTCAGATCGGCCGGTTTACGGAAGCGCGATTCGCGGTACTTGGGCATCTGCTCGGGCAGGTCGCGATAGACGCCACCGGGGCGATAGTAGGCGGCGTGCATGCGCGCACCGCTGACCGCTTCATAGCAGTCCATCAGTTCTTCGCGCTCGCGAAACGCATACAAAAACAGGGTCATTGCGCCCAGGTCCAGCGCACCCGAGCCAAGCCAGAGCAGATGGTTGAGGATGCGGGTGATTTCATCAAACAGCGTGCGGATCACTTGCGCACGCGGTGGCGCCGTCACCCCGAGCAAGCGTTCGATGCCGAGCACATAGGCGTGCTCATTGCACATCATCGACATGTAATCGAGGCGATCCATATAGCCGATCGACTGGTTGTAGGGCTTGGATTCGGCCAATTTTTCGGTGGCGCGATGCAACAGGCCGATATGCGGGTCAGCGCGTTGCACGACCTCGCCATCCATTTCCAGCACCAGTCGCAGCACGCCGTGTGCGGCCGGATGCTGCGGACCGAAGTTGACCGTGTAATTGCGGATCTCTTGCATACTCACTTTCCTGTCGCGGCGGGCGCAGCGGTGCCGACCGATGCCAACAACCGAGTGTCATTGCGCAAGGTGCGCGGCACGCCCACCCGTGGTTGGATCGAAACTGGCTCGTAGACCACGCGCTGTCTGGCTTCGTCGTAGCGCACTTCCACATTGCCAATCAACGGAAAATCCTTGCGGAACGGGTGGCCGACAAAACCGTAGTCGCTGAGGATGCGGCGCAAATCCGGATGACCATCGAAAACGATGCCGAACAAATCGAACGCTTCGCGCTCGTACCAATTGACGCCGCGCCACAAGGCGATCAGCGATGGCACCAACGGCAGCCCCTCATCGGGCGCAAAGCAGCGCAGGCGCAAGCGGCGGTTATGGGTGATCGACAGTAGCTGCACCACGACCGCAAAGCGCTGGGCAAGGGGTGGCGCAGCGGGGCGATCAGCCCAGTTGAAGCGCCCCGGACCGGCGCCCTCGACGCCACGCGAAAAACCTTCGGCGCTGACATCGCTGGTGTCCCACTCGGCTTCGCCCCAGGACAGATAGTCAACCCCACACAAATCGATCAACAGTTCAAAGCGGAACTCGGGATCGTCGCGCAACCCCCGCGCCACCGCCAACCAGTTTGCCACCGGCACATCGATACTGATCTCGTCCAACGCCTCCACCAAACCGGAGAGCAACGCGCCGAAACGGGTTTGCAACCGATTCGCCAGTGGGGAAGAAGATTCGCTCATGGCCGTCCCCTAGCGCGCAATCGTGTTGGTGCGGCGGATTTTTTTCTGCAATTGCAGAATGCCCCAGATCAGCGCCTCGGCGGTCGGTGGGCAGCCCGGCACATAAATGTCGACCGGGACGATGCGATCACAACCACGCACCACCGAATACGAGTAGTGGTAGTAGCCACCGCCATTGGCGCAACTGCCCATCGAGATTACCCACTTGGGATTGGGCATCTGGTCGTACACCCGGCGCATCGCCGGCGCCATTTTGTTGACCAGGGTACCGGCCACGATCATCACGTCGGACTGGCGCGGGCTGGGACGAAACACCACGCCATAACGATCCAGATCCAGCCGCGACGCGCCGGCCTGCATCATCTCTACCGCGCAACAGGCCAGGCCGAAAGTCATTGGCCACATCGAGCCGGTGCGCGCCCAATTGATCAGGGCATCGGCCGAGGTCACCGCAAAACCGTGCTCGACCAGCGGGTTTTCGCCACCGGGGCGAAGGATGTCATCGACTTCGCCGATCGGTTCGGGATTGTGAAAAAAACCAGTTTTCACTCCCATTCCAGCGCTCCCTTTTTCCAGACGTAGGCGAAGCCGACGACGAGCAGCGCAATGAACATCGCCATTTCAACCATGCCGACCATGCCGATGTCGCGAAACACCACGGCCCAGGGAAAGATGAAGGCGATTTCCAGATCGAAGACGATGAACAAGATTGCCATCAGGTAGTAGCGCACATCAAAGCGCATACGCGCGTCTTCAAAGGCATCAAAGCCGCATTCGTACGGCGATAACTTGTCAGCGTTGACGCTCTTCGGGCCCAGCAAGGAACCCAGGGTCAACAGCGCGATTCCAACGATAGAGGCAACGATCAGAAACAACAGAATCGGTAAGTACTCGGACAGATCCATGTTCAGGTCACACTCGGTGAGCTCACTTAGATTGATGAAGCCAATGCCAAGGCTTCGGTTTGACTTGGTGCCCAAGGGGGGACTCGAACCCCCACGACTTGCGTCGCTACCACCTCAAGGTAGTGTGTCTACCAATTCCACCACCTGGGCAACTCGAAGATTGTAGCTGATCTGCGTTTGATCAGACGATTTTTTTGCAGAAAAAATCGAAAGCGAAGCAGTTATTTTTTGGGGACTTCGACCGCCGGCACGGTTGCCGCAGGCTTCTCAACTGCGGGTGCTGGGGCAGCGTTCGACGGTGCCGTCGCCGCGTCGGTGGTTGCGGCCGGCGCTTCGGTAGCGACCGGCGTCTCGGCTGCCGTCGATGGCTTCGCCGTGGCCGGGGCTTCGGTCTTCACCGCAGCGCTGGCCATCACCCCGAGATCCACCTCGCCGCTGGCGCGTGCCTGTCGTGCAACGTAGACCCCCATGCCGATACTGATCGCAAAAAACGCCACCGCCAGCCATTTGGTGGAGATCGACAAAAAGTTGGCGGCGCCGCGGGCACCGAACACCGTGCCAGACGCACCCGAGCCGAAACCGGAACCCGCTTGCGCACCAGCGCCGCGTTGCATCAGGATAAAAAGAATCATGGCCACGGCCACAATCAGGTAAAGCGCCAACATGATTTTGAATGTCATGACCAATCCAGGGTGAAGTTAGACTGCAGCACGAACGATGGCGAGAAACTCATCGGCAACCAGCGCCGCACCACCAATCAGGCCACCATCGATATCCGGCTGTGCGAACAGGCTCTCGGCGTTAGCCGCCTTGACACTGCCGCCGTAAACGATGCGTAGCAAGCCGGCAATGCTAGCATCGAAGCCAGTGACGTGGCTACGCAGTTCGGCGTGTACCTGCTGCGCCTCGGCCGGGGTCGCGGTTCGCCCGGTGCCAATCGCCCACACCGGCTCGTAAGCGAGTACCGCGTGCGCGAACGCCGCAATGCCAACGCGGGTGATCACGGCGTCGAGCTGCCGCCGCAATACCACCAGCGTCTGGCCTTGCTCGCGTTCCGCCAGTGTCTCGCCCAAGCACAGAACTGGCGTCAAGCCGGCACGACGTGCGGCAGCAAACTTTTCTGCCACCAGCGCATCGCTCTCGGCGTGCCCTTGGCGCCGCTCGGAATGACCGACCAGCACCAGGCGACAACCCAGTTCGGCAAGCATTTCCGCCGCCACTTCGCCGGTGTAGGCGCCAGCGGCATGGACGCTGCAATCCTGCGCGCCCACCCACATGCCGCTATTGCCAACCAATTCCAGCGCCAAACCCAGATACGGATAAGGCGGCAGCACCGCCACATCGACTGTGGCGGGCGCACCGGGTGCGCACCAGGTCTTGACCAAGTCGGTCGTCAACTTCACCGAACCGTGTAGTTTCCAATTTCCTGCCACCAGAGGCTTGCGCATTAGCTGATCTCCCAATCGAATTGCGTCGTGATCGGCTAGTGTATGGCGTTGTTGGTTTTGCGTCGCCAGCACGATTCACCAACTACTGCCTGTTCCCGAACACCCAGCAACGGAGTCAAGATGACCGGCCAACCCAAACCGAACGCGATTTATGCCCTACGCAGCGCATTGATCACCGGCGCCTCCAGCGGCATTGGTGCGGCCTTTGCCGAAGCCTTGGCCGCCGCTGGTTGCCGGTTGGTGTTGACCGCCCGGCGCATTGATCGTCTGCGTGCCCTCGCCCAACGACTTGGCGAACGCTACGGCACCGAATGTCTGTGCATCGAAGCCGACCTGGCCGAGGAAGGCGCACTGGATACCATCGAACTTCGTCTGCGTGCGCAATCCATCGACATCGATATTTTGATCAACAACGCCGGCTACGGCATCCCCGGCCAATTTCACAAACACGCATGGACCGCCCACGCCGAGTTCTTGCAAGTACTGTTGATCCGCCCGACCGAACTGGTGCATCGTTTTTTGCCCGGCATGCAGCAACGCGGTTGGGGCCGCATCGTCAACGTCGCCTCACTGGCGGGGCTGATTCCGGGCTCCAACGGCAACACGCTTTACGCCGCGAGCAAGGCCTACCTGATCAAGTTCTCGCAATCATTGGCGCTGGAAAATCGGCGGAATGGAATCTTCGCGCAAGCGCTCTGCCCCGGCTTTACCGAGTCCGAGTTTCACGATGTCAGCGGCGCCCGCCATTTGATGCAGCGCTTGCCGAAGTTCATGTTTCAAAGTGCCGAAGCGGTCGTCGCCGAAGGGCTGATCAGCCTGGAACGCGGGCAAGTCGTACACGTCAGCGGCCGCATCAATCGCTTGCTGGCGTGGGTTGCCAAGCACGCCCCCGAGCGCCTGGCGCTCTATCTGATCGAACGACGCTCCAAGGATTTTCGGGTGCTGGACTGAGCCGTTTAACGTACCTTGCAACTCGCTCTCGCCGGTGCGTCAATCGCGCAAATCACCAATGGCGCTTTGCCCGGCGCGCAGGCGCTCGCTGATGCGCTCGGTAATCAGGCGGGTGGCGTGCACGGGTTTACCGGCCGCCAGGTCGCTGGGCAGTTCACCGGCGTAGAGCGCATCGCTGACCGCGCGCTCCACCGCGAGGGCTTCGGTTTCCAGGCCGAGCGAATGCCTGAGCAGCAAGGCGGCGCTGAGGATGGCGGCAAACGGATTGGCGATGCCGCGACCGGCGATATCCGGCGCCGAGCCGTGGATCGGCTCGTACAGACCGATCGTGCCCTCACCGAGTGATGCCGATGGCAGCAGACCCATCGAACCGGCCAGCATCGCGGCTTCGTCGGTGAGAATATCGCCAAACATATTCTCGGTGACGATGACATCGAAATCCCGAGGTCGCGCAATCAGGTGCATCGCCATCGCATCGACCAATTGGTGTTCGAGCCTGATTTCGGGAAACTCATCATGCACGACCTGGTTGGTGACTTCGCGCCAAAGCCGCGAAGTTTCCAGCACATTGGCTTTGTCCACCGAGACCAGATAGCCACGTCGCCTTTGCGCCAGACGCGCAGCGCGACGAACCACGCGCTCGATCTCCGCGACGCTGTAAGTACAGACATCGCTGGCGCTATTGGCATCGCGTTTTTTTTCGCCAAAGTAGATGCCGCCGGTGAGCTCCCGCACCACCATCAAGTCCACCCCGGTCAACAAATGCGCTTTGATCGGCGACGCCGTCAACGCCACCGGGTGCGGCACCACTGGCCGCAAATTGGCGTACAGACCGAGGCCGCTGCGCAAATCCAGCAAACCTTGCTCGGGACGCAGTTTGGCCCTGGGATCAGACCATTGCGGGCCACCCACCGCACCCAGCAACACCGCGTCGGCGGCTTTGCATGCGGCCAGTGTGGCGGCCGGCAACGGCGTACCTTCGGCTTCGATGGCGGCACCGCCGATCAATTGCGGATGCATCACAAAACGATGCGCATAAGCAGCCGCCACGGCCTGCAATACCGCCACCGCCGACTCGGTTACCTCTGGACCAATACCGTCACCCGCCAGCACCACAATCTCAGCACGCATTCCGGTTCTCCTCAAAGTGTTGAATGGCCTCTGTGCGCGCCAACAAATAGCCGAGTTCATCGACCCCGTCGAGCAGACAGACTTGCTGAAACTCATCCAGCGGAAATTCGTAACAGCGACCGTCAGGCAATCGCAGTTGTCGCGTGGCCACATCGAGTTCGAGTGACCAATCCGGGTGCGCCAACAGTTCATCCACCACGGCCGCTGGCAACACCACCGGCAGCAGCCCGTTTTTCAGCGCATTGTTGCGGAATATATCGGCGATCTCGGCGCTGATCACCGCACGCAGGCCGAAGTCGACCAGCGCCCAGGGCGCGTGTTCCCGCGACGAACCGCAACCGAAATTGCGGCCCGCGACCAGGATGCTGCGGCCGACATTCTGCGGCTGATTGAAGACAAAATCAGGATTGACACTGCCATCGTCGCGATAGCGCCAGTCGTGGAAAGCGTAGCGGCCAAGACCATTGCGTTCGGTGGTGGAGAGAAAGCGCGCCGGAATGATCTGGTCGGTGTCGATATTGCTGCGCGGCCAGACGACGCTTGCGGAAACGATGCGGCGAATCGGCTTCATGCGAGCGCTCCGGTCTGACCGACAACCGGCTCAGCAGCCAGGGCTGCGGCAGTCGGCGTTGTATCCGGATAGGCGCGCGGGTCGGCGACGCAACCCGCCAGCGCCGAGGCAGCGGCGGTGGCGGGCGAGACCAGCATGGTGCGCGCGCCGGGGCCTTGACGGCCCTCGAAGTTGCGATTGCTGGTACTCAGCGCGAGCTGCCCGGGTAGCACCATGTCACCATTCATCGCGATGCACATCGAACAGCCCGGCTCGCGCCATTCGCCACCAGCGTTGCGCACGATCTGATCGATACCTTCGGCTTGCGCCTGGCGCTTGACCGCCGCCGAACCGGGCACCACCAGCATGCGCACGCGGGGGTGCAGTTTGCGCCCCGCGAGCAGCCGCGCCACTTCCCGCAAATCACTGATCCGGCCATTGGTGCAACTGCCGACAAACACCACATCCACCGGCTCCCCAAGCACCCCCGCACCAGCGCTAAAGCGCATGTAGTCAATGCCGCGTTGCTGGGCGGCATCCTGTGGCTCAGGGACCAAGCCATCGATCACCATCGCCGTGCCCGGATGGGTGCCCCAGGTGACCGCTGGGCGCACCTGACCGGCGTCGATCTGCAGCTCGCGATCAAACTTTGCACCGGGATCACTGGGCAGCAATTTCCAGCGCGCCAGCGCGGCTTCGAAGGCCGCGCCCTTGGGCGCGCGTGGGCAGCCGGCCAGATAATCGAAGGTCACTTGATCGGGGGCGATCATGCCAGCGCGCGCGCCGGCTTCGATGGCCATGTTGCACACCGTCATGCGGCCTTCCATCGGCAACGCGCGGATGGTCGCACCGCGAAACTCGATCACGTAGCCGGTGCCGCCGTTGACGCCGATCTGGCCGATGATGTGCAAGATCAGGTCCTTGGCACTGACCCCGCTGGCGAGCTCGCCAGCGACGGTGATCGCCAGCGTTTTGGCCTTGCGCTGCAACAAGCACTGGGTCGCCAACACATGCCCGACTTCGCTGGTGCCAATGCCAAATGCCAGCGCGCCAAAAGCACCGTGAGTACTGGTGTGACTATCGCCGCAGACGATGGTCATGCCCGGCTGGGTCAGCCCGAGTTCGGGGCCGATGACATGCACGATGCCGCGCGCTGGCGAATCCAGATCAAACAGTTCGACGCCGCAGCGCGCCGCATTTTCGCGAAGCCGATCCACCTGCGCCCGCGCCGCCGCATGGGGATAGGGCACGCTGCCATCCACCGCGTTCGGCAAGGTGGGTGTCGAATGATCGAGCGTGCCCTTGGTGCGTTCGGGACAGCGCAGGGTGAGCCCACGTTCGGCCAACTCGGCAAACGCCTGCGGTGAAGTCACCTCGTGGATCAGATGCAGATCGACATACAGCAAGGCTGGCGCCGCCGTCGTCTCGGCGACCACCAGGTGCGCGTCCCACAACTTGTCGAACAGGGTGCGCGGTGGCTGGGCCGCCACCGCCGGCATCGAATCGGTCATTGCGGTTCCCCTTCAGTGGTCACGCTGGTGGCCACCGATGCGCCGAGGGCAGCTTCGTCCACCGGCTCGGTGGCAGCGATGCTTCGGGCATTCTGACTATTGCGCAACCAGCGATTGGCCATATCGATCCAGGCCAGCGCGGTCGCTTCCAGGATGTCGGTACTGGTGCCACTGCCGGTGAGTTCGACGCCATCGAAGCGCGCCGACAAAGTGGCCTGGCCCTGCGCGTCTTCGCCGGTGGTAACGCTGTGCACTTGGTAGCTTTCCAGCTCCAGCGCCAACCCGGTGGCGCGGCCAAAGGCATTGCATAACGCGTGCACGGGTCCATCGCCAACCGCGGCCTCGGTCACGGATCGGCCATCCGGCGCTGCCAATTCAACCGTCGCCGTGGGCAGACTGCCCTGCGTGGTACCGGTATGCACGTGCCAACGCACCAACTGCCAGCCCTTGGCCTGCCCCGGTTCCACGGCAAGCGCCAAGGTTTCCAGATCGGCGTCAAAGATTTCGCGCTTCTTCTCTGCCAGCGTCTTGAACGCATGAAAAACCCGTTCAAGTCCGATTTCATCCAGACTGAAACCGAGCGACTGCAAACGATCATGGATGGCGTGGCGACCACTGTGGCGGCCCAACACCATTTCGGATCGCAACCAACCGACGGTCTCCGGATGCATGATCTCGTAGGTGCCGCGATGCTTGAGCATGCCGTGCTGATGGATACCGGCTTCGTGGGCGAACGCATTGGCGCCGACGATGGCTTTATTGCGTTGTACGGCCATGCCGGTGCTCAGCGCGAGCAGGCGCGAAGTCGGCACCAGCCGCGTGGTGTCGATGCCGGTGTCGGCAGCAAACCAGGCACGGCGCACCTTGAGTGCCATCACCAGTTCTTCCAGCGCGCAATTGCCGGCGCGTTCGCCAATGCCGTTGATCGTGCATTCGACCTGGCGCGCGCCGCCTTCAATGGCGGCCAGACTGTTGGCCACGGCGAGGCCCAAATCGTTGTGGCAATGCGCGCTCATGACCACACCATCGATACCGACAACGTGCCCGCGCAGATACTCGAACAAAGCGCGGATCTCCGCCGGCGTGGTGTAGCCAACCGTATCCGGCACGTTGATCGTGCGGGCGCCAGCGGTGATCGCCGCGGTAAATATTTCCACCAGGAACTCGGGCTCCGTGCGCAGCGCGTCTTCGGCCGAGAACTCCACATCATCGACATAACACCGCGCCAATCGCACCCCTTCGATGGCACGTTCCAGCACTTGCTCCCGCGACAACGCCAGCTTGAACTCGCGATGCAGCGGGCTGGTGGAAATAAACACATGCAAGCGCGGCCGGGCCGCCGGTTCCAGTGCCCGTACCGAGGCTTCGATGTCACCGACATGACAGCGCGCCAGGCTGCAAATCGCGGCCCCGCGCACTTCCTTGGCGATGGTCTTGATGGCGTCGCTATCGACCACCGAGCTGGCGGCGAAACCGGCCTCGATGACATCCACACCGAGCTCGGCCAGGGCGTGGGCCAGGGTCAGCTTCTGCCGCGGCCGCAGGCTGCAACCAGGTGACTGCTCGCCATCGCGCAGGGTGGTGTCGAAAATGCGAATGCGCGCGGCGCCGTCGGTGGCCACTGGCGCCACTTCAGCACCCGCTATCGATGAAATTTGCCGAGACATTCACGCTTCCTTTTTCAATCGCCGCCAGACCGCCTGCTAACGAAACGCAGCCCGGTTCCAGTCAAGCCGGCTTGGTTGGCGTCGGCTGCAACCAACTCATCTGCGCCCGCAACTTGCGACCGACCACTTCGATCGGGTGCTCCAGATCGCGTTGTTTGAGCGCCTGATAGCGCTGGTTGCCGCGCTTGTGTTCGGCCACCCACTCTTCGGCAAAACGGCCATCGCGGATTTCCGCCAGCACCTCGCGCATCCGCGCTCGGGTGTCTTCATTGATGATGCGTGGGCCGCGCGTCAGGTCGCCGTACTGCGCGGTGTCACTGATAAATTGGTGCATCCGCGCGAGGCCACCTTCGTGCAACAAATCGACGATCAGCTTGAGCTCGTGCAGGCATTCAAAATAGGCTACTTCCGGTTGGTACCCGGCTTCCACCAGGGTTTCAAAGCCTTGCAGCACCAGCTCGGTGGCGCCACCGCACAACACCGCCTGCTCGCCGAACAGATCGGTCTCGGTTTCTTCAGCAAAACTGGTATCGATCACGCCGCCACGGGTGCCGCCAATGCCGGCGCAGTACGCCAGCGCCAACTCGTGCGCATGTCCCGAGGGATTTTGCTGCACGGCGATCAGGCAGGGCACGCCCTTGCCCTGCTCGTATTCGCGCCGCACCAAAGCCCCCGGGCCTTTCGGCGCCACCAGCGCCACATCCAGATCCGCACGCGGCTTGATCTGGCCAAAGTGCACGTTGAAGCCGTGCGCAAACATCAGCAGCGCCCCCTGGGCAATGTTGGGTTCGATCGATTGCTGATAAATCTCCGGTTGCACCATGTCCGGGGTCAGCACCATGACGATGGCACCGCTGCGCGCCGCTTCCGCAGGCGTTACTACGGTCAGGCCATCGGCGCGCGCCTTGGCCGCGCTGGCACCTTCCGGGCGCAGTCCAACGACGACATCGACGTCAGAGTCGCGCAGGTTGAGCGCATGCGCGCGGCCCTGGCTGCCGTAGCCAATAATCGCCACGCGCAGGCCCTGCAGCGGAGCGAGCGCCGGATCTTTAAGAGAGGTCATGGTGAGTCCTTTTGGTAGGGGTGGGTCGAGGCTGGTGTCGCTGCTTGCTGTTGTAGGCGCGCCGATCAGGTTGGCGCGTTCGATGAAAAACTGGTAACGGCACCCAACGATGCCGAACTCACCATCTGCGCGTATTTGCCGAGCGCACCGCGTTCGTGGTGTGGCGGCGGTGGCGTCAATGGGCGCCGGGATAGATCCGCGCTGGTAGACAAACTACGGGCGGCGACGTCGATGCTGACCAAGTCACCGTCTTGCAACTGCGCCAACGGTCCACCGCGGGCGGCTTCCGGCGCCATGTGGCCGACCATGAAGCCATGGGTGGCCCCACTGAAACGGCCATCGGTGATCAAGGCGACCGCGCCGCCCAAGCCCTGCCCGACCAAGGCCGCCGTCACCGCCAGCATTTCGCGCATGCCCGGGCCGCCGGCTGGGCCTTCAAAGCGAATCACCACGACATCGCCGGCCCGGATCGCGCCACTTTGCACAGCCTCGAACGCGGCGTCTTCGGAATCGAACACCCGCGCCGGACCACTGAATTGTCGACGGCCGTGGCCAGCCAGCTTGACCACGCAGCCGGCCGGCGCCAAGTTGCCGTAGAGAATCGAAAACCCACCGTCGGGCTTGATCGGATTGGCGACGGTGCGCACCACCTCCTGCGCGTTGGCCGGTGCCATCGCGTCGAGTTCGGCAAACATGCTGGAGCCGGTCACCGTGGCGATATCCTCGATCAAGCCAGCGGCGCGCAGCTCCCGGGCGACCAATGCGGTACCACCGGCGCTAAACATTTCGGCAGCGGTATAGCGACCGCCGGGCTTGAGATCGGCGATCACCGGTGCCGCCTTGGCGGCCGCGTCGAACTCGTCCAACGCAAACGCCACGCCGGCTTCATGGGCAATCGCCAGCAAATGCAGAATCGCATTGGTCGAACCCGCCGTTGCCGAGACCGCACGCGCCGCATTGCGCAACGCTGATGGGGTAATCAAACTGCGCGCCGATTGCTGGCGCTTGAACATCGCCATCAACAACTCACCACAACGAAACGCCGCAGCGTTTTTGTCCGCATGCAACGCCGGAATATCGTTCAACTGCCACGGTGACAAGCCCAGGAAGGTCAGCACCATGGCCATGGTATTGGCGGTGAACTGGCCGCCGCAGGCACCGGCGCCCGGGCAAGCGACCCCCTCCAAGGCCAGCAATTCGCGGTCGTCCATCTTGCCAGCGGCATGGGCGCCGACGGCTTCGAACACATCCTGCACGGTCACCGGCCGGCCGTGGTGACAGCCGGGCATGATGGTGCCGCCGTACAAAACCAGACCCGGCAGATCGAGCCGCGCCAGCGCCATCGCCGCCGCTGGAATGGTCTTGTCGCAGCCGACCAGAACCAGCACCGCGTCCAGACAATGACCGCGCACCGCCAGTTCGATCGAATCGGTAATCACTTCCCGCGACACCAACGAGGCGTACATGCCGGAAGTCCCCATGGCAATGCCATCGGTCACCGTAATCGTGTTGAACTCAATCGGCGTGCCACCGGCGGCAATCACCCCGGCGCGGGCGTGTTGCGCCAGATCGCGCAAAGTCAAATTGCACGGCGACACATCTGAATACGTATGCACCACCGCGACCAAAGGCCGGGCAATCGCTGCGGAATCGAGTCCAGTGGCACGCAACATCGCTCGCGCCGGGGCCCGGGCAGGTCCTTGTTTGATGGCATCACTATCCATATCGCACTCCTCGTTGGCTGATGAATTGCTGATCCCAAAACGAAAAACCCCGCACTTTGCGGGTGCGGGGTTTTGATTCGAGACCCTGATGATTGCTGTCAGAACCTCATCCCGCACCGATGTTCTGGCGTAATAAGCAGGCCTACCAGTGCAAGCAGCAGTCCACCGCGCAACCCGGTAGCACCGGGAGCGATCAGGACCAAGGGCAGTGGCTGGCAGGGCTTGAACATGGACCGAGCAGACCACGACATCGGTTGACGTGTCAAGCCACTTCGCCCACACCTTTCGATTCGACGCCGCGCCAGCAGCACGGCGTACTGCCCATGCCAGCGGCAAACCGGCCAACATCAAAAACATGCAGCGTTCCGCAGACCGAGGACCGCGAGGTGATCGCAACAGCGGAGCGTTGATCCAACCTGCAATCGCCAGACGCACCGGTTTGCATGCAGCCGATCATCGCCACTTGGCGGCGCGTGGCGAGCGCCTGATAAAGTGTTGCTTAACGGCGACGATCAAGCCTGCCGGTTCGAGGAGTTGCCGTGGAACTGTTCAAAACTTTTACTTTGGAAGCGGCCCATCGCTTGCCCAAGGTGCCGGCCGAGCACAAGTGCCGTCGTTTGCATGGCCACTCATTTCGCATCGAGCTGCACGTTGCCGGTCCGATCGATCGCGAGCTTGGCTGGGTGATCGACTTCGCGGAACTGACGCAGGCTTTCAAACCGCTGTACGACCAGCTCGATCACCATTACCTCAACGAAATCCCGGGCCTGGAAAACCCCACCAGCGAGCAACTGGCGATCTGGATCTGGGATCGGCTGAAATCGAAGCTGGCACTGCTGTCGGCCGTGGTCATTCATGAGACTTGCACCTCGGGCTGCCGCTACAACGGCCCGAACGAACTTTGATGCGGTGCCGCAAAATTGGGCCTTCTCAACACCTGGCGCGGGCCTGGCGCATAGACCAAAGCCTTACAGCCAAGCCTTTTTAGCAGGTTTAGCTACGGTTCAACGAAAATTGTTGCATCGCAACATAAAGCGCTGTACAGTGCGTCCCATAACCTCACCCGTGGTGGGCTGAGGACAGGAGAGCACCATGTTTGAACAAGCCAATACCCAAGTCATGAATGCCAGCAAGCAGTTTGCCGATGCCGCGTTCAAAGCGCAGGGCATCGCCATGGAAGGCTTCGAGAAAGCATTTGATCTGCAGTTGAAAGCATTCCAGAACAGCTTCAACGCGACCGCCGCCTTCTTGTCCGAGAACAGCGATCTGAAGAACCCCGAGTCCTTGCAGACCCTGCTGCCCAAAAGCGCCACCCTGTTGCGTGAAAGCGCCGAGCAGAGCTACGCCACCACCCAGCAACTGGTCGACGTCAGCGTCAAAACCGGCGAAGCACTGAGCAGCCTGGTCAAAGCCCAGTTCGAAGCCGCCAACGAAACCTTCGTCAAGCCGGTAGCAGCCGCGCGCAAGACCAAGTAAATCGCTTCACGATGGTCCCCGCAGAAAATGGATTTCTGCGCCGACCATCCCCGTCAAGGTGGCGCTGCGGGTTCGCCCTCCCCCTTGAATGTCGCAGCGACACCTGAGGCCAGCGGGCAACCGCTGGCCTCAACTTTTTTGGGCGAGCGGAGCGCGGAATCAGCGGCGACTTTAGCCAATCAGCCGACCATCCAGACCCGGCCGCTACCAGGACCAAACTCGGTCCGCAGCGCGCTATTCCAGCCAATTCGCCACGCCGACGAACCCGGCACCACCGTCCAGTTCCACCCAGGCGAGATATTCCCCCCCCATCCTCTTGCGCAAAATTGCCCAGGGCATCCGGGGCACGCTTATCGTTTCGCTGGGCCATCAGTAGTTGAATTTGGTCGGCGGACTTGGCAATAGCGGTAGAGACGCGCCTTAGGCGTCGCGCAAAAATAACTTACCCATCTTGCTGGTTCTTTCGCCCGCCTGCGTCGTTGCACAAAGCGTCACATAGTCCGACTATGCTCCACTTTGTGCGCCTTGCAGGCGAACGAAAGTCCGGCGCAATCTGCGCAAGTTATTTCTGCGCAACGCCTTACGGCACGCCCCCCGCACAGATCCCGGCGGGCGTGATTGACGCACCGGGCTCCCACCTTGGGTGATTGGCGGCAAAGCGCGCGCTCGGCCA
>Ga0210033_1001085_pt1 | contig 25583 bp, 23 predicted proteins | sample CryGeymeta201501_FD_185465 | JGI IMG/M metagenome (GOLD analysis project Ga0210033, IMG submission 185465) | Groundwater microbial communities from Crystal Geyser aquifers in Utah, USA - Crystal Geyser metaG 2015-01 (SPAdes) (version 2) | ecosystem: Environmental > Aquatic > Deep subsurface >... | reverse complement strand
CAGCTCTACGAGCTTGGGGTCGTCTTCCTGCGGGAGGTCAAGGACAAGGACAAGGCGCTGGAGCTGTGGCGCCGCGCCGAGAGCGCCGATCCCGACTTCGCCCGCACGGTGAGGCTGCGGCAGACCATCGAGCGGGTCGAGAAGCCGTAGGGCGAGCGGCGCGGCGCCAGGGGCGTCGACGCGGTCAGCCCAGCCAGTCGATCACCTCCTCCACAGGCCGCGTCATGAGCTGACGCAGCACCTCGTCGGGTCCGAGCTCGGCGAGGTGCACGGTCAGGCGTGCGCGCTCGTGCTCGGTGATGTCGCGGCCGAGGCGCAGGGTGAGGACGGTGGACGCATCGCGGAGGTGCGCTGAGGTCTTGCCTCGCTTCTCGCCTTGCTTCTCGCCTTGCTTCTCGCCTTGCTTCTCGCCTTGCTTCTCGCCTTGCTTCTCGCCTTGCTTCTCGCCTTGCTTCTCGCCTCGCTTCTCGCCTCGCTTCTCGCCTCGCTTCTCGCCAATGGCGATGGCGTCGGCCTTCCATTTCTCGACGAGCTTGTCGGCGAGGTCGACGAGATCGGGCTCGAGGGCGGTCGGTTGGGGGTTGGCAGGATTTGACATGACGGTCCACCACTTGTTGAAGATCGTCGTGGCCCAGCCTGCATCTGAGTGGAGGTCGCAGTGCAGGGGGTTCTGTGAGCGATAGCTCGCAGGAGACCCTGCGTCGCGACCTCCACTCAGATGCACGGCGGTCTGATCGTGAAGGCGAGGGCTCCAGAGGGGAGGGCGTAGAGCTCCTCGAGGGCGTTTCACGTGAAACAGTCCGCCGTTTCACGCCCGCTGTTTCACCTGACTCTTGTTCACATCTCGTTGGAGACCGTGGCGGTGGGGGTCGGTGGTTCGGGAGCGCTCCCCCTCCGCTGCATCCGCTCGGGCTCCGCCCTTGCGGGCAGCGAAGACCCCTCGCAAGCGAGAGGTGATCGGGCTCTCTCACGGTCCAGGGTTTGTAATTCACGAAGAATTAGAACGTGTTGCGAGTTGTCGTTCGCTTTCGCGGACGGAGGCATCCTGCCGCCCGGCGGCAGAGTCCCGGAGTAAGTGGGTCCGTGAACCCCGCACATCGATCGAGAGGGCGCCCGATCACCCCTCGTTTACGAGGGGTCTCCGCTGCCCGCGAGCCCCCAAGGCGAGCGGTTGCAGCGGAGGGGGAGCGCTTCCGAACCACCGACCCCCATCGTTTGTTTCACGGGGGCAGGGGGGCGTCGCCGGCGCGTTGGCAGGCGCCTTCGATGCGTGCGGCGAGTCGGGTGAAGCGTTTGCGGGCGGTGACGGTCTGGATGGCTCGGGCGAGGGCCTTGTCCATGGTGACGATGACGGCGAGCTCGCGGGCTCGGGTGAGGGCGGTGTAGAGGAGGTTGCGTTCGAGCAGGACGTAGTGGGCGGTGGCGAGGGTGATGACGACGGCGGGGTACTCGGAGCCCTGGCTCTTGTGGGCGGTGATGGCGTAGGCGAGGGTGAGTGCGTCGAGGTCGTCATCGGCGTAGGTGATCTGGCGGCCTTCCATGTCGACGATGAGTCCTTCGCGCTCGTCGTCGGAGGTGGTGATGCCGACGACGAAGCCGATGTCGCCGTTGAAGACCTCGCGTTCGTAGTCGTTGCGGAGCTGCATGACGCGGTCGCCGGGTCGGAAGACGCGCTGGCCGCGGCGGAGCTCCTGGGTGGTGCGTGGGTTGAGGGCGGCCTGGAGCTCCTGGTTGAGGCGCTGGCAGCCCATGGGGGAGCGGTGCATGGGGGAGATGACCTGGACGTCCTCGATGGGGTCGAAGCCGAAGGCCTCCTCGATGCGTTCGGTGACGATCTTGAGGGTCTTCTTGAGGCCGTCCTCGGCGTCTTTGGCGAGGACGACGTAGAAGTCGGCGGGCTCGTCGCCGGCCTTGACGACCTCGGGGAAGAGGCCGCGGTTGATGCGGTGGGCGTTGCGGATGATGTTGGAGGACTCGGCCTGTCGGAAGACGCTGTCGAGGCGGCAGACGGGGACGCGGCCGGAGCGGATGAGCTCGGCGAGCACGTCGCCGGGGCCGACGGAGGGGAGCTGGTCGACGTCGCCGACGAGGAGGAGGCGGCAGCCGTTGGCGATGGCGGCGAGCAGGGCGCGCATGAGGTGGATGTCGATCATGGAGGCCTCATCGACGACGACGAGGTCGGCCAGGAGGGGGGCGTCGGCGTTGCGCTGGAAGCCGCCCTCCTGGAAGCTGAACTTGAGGAGGCGGTGGAGGGTCTCGGCGGTGCGGTCGGTGGCGTCGGCCATGCGTCGGGCGGCGCGGCCGGTGGGCGCGGCGAGCAGGACGCGCCAGGCCTGGGTGTCGGCGAGCTGGCAGATGGCGCGGACGATGGTGGTCTTGCCAGTGCCGGGTCCGCCGGTGAGGACCATGAGGGGCTCGGTCATGGCCATGGCGATGGCGCGCTTCTGTCCTTCGGCGAGCTGGACGCCGAGGGCGGCCTCGGTCTGGTCGATGATGGCGGCGAGGTCGGAGACGGGGCGGGCGAGGAGGTCGCCGTGAGCGGGGCCGTTCATCAGCCTTCGGATGTGTTCTCCGCAGGCCAGCTCGGCGTCCCAGGCGTGGCGTGGGTAGACGGCGAGGTGGGCGAAGCCGGCCGGATCGTCGCTCTCTGTGATGGGCTCGGTGGTGACCTGTCCGGACTGGGCGAGGGCCTCGACGGCGGCTTTGACGTGTACCACATCGATCCCGAGGTGGAACTCTGCGCGTCGCTCGAGGTCGACGAGGGGGAGGTAGAGGTGGCCCTCGGTCTGGGCCTGTCGGAGGACGTACTGGACGCCGGCGCGGACGCGTCTGGGGTCGGTGCCGGTGATGCCGAGGCCGTTGGCGATGCGGTCGGCGGTGACGAAGCCGATGCCGTGGATGTCGCGGGCGAGGCTGTAGGGGTCGCGCTGTACCTGGCTCATGGCGTTGTCGCCCCAGGTCTTGTAGATGCGGTTGGCCCAGGCGGTGGAGATGCCGAGGCCGTTGAGGAAGACCATGACCTCGCGGACGGCGCGGTGCCGGCCCCACGCGGCGGCGATCTTCGTGGCGCGGTGCTTGCCGATGCCCTCGACCTCGGTGAGGCGCTCGGGGGTGTCGTCGATGATCTCGAGGGTCTCGGGGCCGAAGTGGTGGACGAGGCGCTTGGCCAGGACGGGGCCGATGCCATCGACGGCCTTGCTGGACAGGTAGGTCTCGATGCCGCGCTCGGTGACGGGGAGGTCGGTCTGGATGGCGTGGATGTGGAACTGGCGGCCGAACGAGGGGTGGTTCTGCCACTGTCCCTTGAGGACCAGCCGCTCGCCGGGGTGTGCGCCGAGCAGATCGCCGACGACGGTCACGACGCTGTCGAGGCCGAGGGTGAAGGCGCCGCCGGTGTCGGTGCGCAGCTCGGCGACGGTCCAGGAGCTCTCCTCGTTCTCGAACTTGACGCGTTCGAGGGTGCCGGTGAGGGAGTCGAGGGTGGGTTCGGGGCGGGTCTCGGTGGTCATCGGCTCACCTGGAGTCACCCGTGGTGTGGCGGTGGGCGAGGAGGTCGCCGACCTCGTCTTCGTGGTGGCGCTCGCGGCGCTGGCGTTCGTCGTCGTCGTGGCGGGCGAGGGTCTGCTCAACGGCGCGGCGCTCGGCGCGGGCGTGGGCCCAGGCCTCCTGGCGCTTGAGGGCCTCGGCGCGTGCGGCGAGGAGGCGGGTGTGGTGGAGGGCGGCATCGCGGACGGAGGAGGCGAGGCGGTGCTCGGCGTCGGCGAGGTCCTCGTGTTGGCGTCGGGCGTCGGCGACGGTGAACCGTCCGCTGCGGTGGACTCCGATGCGGTCCTCGAGCTGGCGGACCTCGTCGCGGCCGGCCTCAACGGCGCGGTTGGTCTGCTGGAGGAGGTCCGCGGCGGCCTGGGCGGCGGCCTGGGCGGCGGTCCAGGCGACGCGGGCGTCGTCTTCGTCGTGGGTGCGGAGGGTGAGCAGGGTGTGGAGGGGACCGGGCGGCATCGCGGGGACTCCGGGGCAGGGGGCTCGCGGCGGGCATCATACAGGGCTTTGCCATACTGGTCAAAGTTGCAGCTCAGCCCACGAGATCCAGGAGGCGCTCGACGGTCTCGGCCATGGGCGTCAAGGCGTCCTGGGGCTGCTGCAGGAACGCCTCGATCTCTGGCATGATCTCGATCGCGAAGTCCACCAGTCGGTCCCCACCGCGTCGGTAGGCCCCGAGCGCCACGAGGTCCCGCTTGTCCTCGAAGGCGGCGAGTGTGCGGCGGAGCTCCGCGGCGGCGTCTCGATGGGTCTTGTCGACGAGGGCGTCCATCAGGCGGCTGAGCGAGCGGAGCACGTCGATCGGGGGCCAGTGGCTGCGGGAGGCGAGGGCGCGGGTCAGCACGACGTGGCCATCCACGATGGCCCGGACCTCGTCGGCGATGGGCTCGTCCATGTCCTCGCCTTCGACGAGGACGGTGTAGATGGCGGTGATGGTGCCCGCGGCGGCGTTGCCGGCCCGCTCCAGCAGGGCCGGCAGGGCGTGAAACACGCTCGGGGGGTAGCCGCGCCGGGCCGGTGGCTCGCCAGCGGCCAGGCCCAGCTCGCGCATCGCGCGGGCGTAGCGGGTGAGCGAGTCCATCAGGAGCAGGACGCGGAGGCCCTGGTCGCGGAAGTACTCGGCGATGGAGGTCGCGACGTGGGCGGCCATGACGCGGATGAGCGTCGGCTGGTCGCTGGTGGCGCAGACCACCACCGCGCGCTGCTGTCCCTCGGGGCCGAGGCAGGTCTCGATGAAGTCCGCGACCTCCCGCCCGCGCTCGCCCACGAGCCCGATCACGACGACGTCGGCGTCCGCGCCCCGGGCGATCTGCCCGAGCAGCGTGGACTTGCCCACGCCGCTGCCGGCGAACAGACCGACCCGCTGGCCCACACCGAGCGTCGTCAAGCCATCGATGGCGCGCACACCGGTCTGGAAGGGGGTCAGGACGCGCGGTCGGGACAGGGGGGGCGGGGCAGGGCGGTTGACCGCCCAGGGCACCCCCTGGATGGGGCCGAGGCCGTCGATGGGCTGGCCGAGGCCGTCCAGCACGCGGCCCCGCAGCGACGGCCCGCACCGGATGGTCAGCGGCTCGCCGGTAGCGCGCACGGGCGAGTCGGGGCCGATGCCGGTCGGATCGCCCAGCGGCATCAGGATCATGAGCTCGTCCCGGAAGCCGACGGCCTGGGCGAGCAGGGGCGGGCGTCCGGGGCGCTCCACCTCGACCAGCTCGCCCACGGTGACGCCGGGCACGGCGGCCTTCATGACGAGGCCGGTCAGCTCCCGGACGCGGCCGCGGACGCGGGCGGGTGGGGCCTCGTCCACGCGATCGAGGTACTTGCGCAGGTCGATCTCGGGCTTGTCGCGGGTGCTCATGGCGCCTCCCGGCGGCCGCGCTGCGCCCAGAGCGCCACGCCAAGGCTGCGGCTCAGGATGGCCATCTGGGTCTCCAGGTCCGTCTCGATGACGCCAGCCTCGGTCTCGATCCGGCACCCGTCCTCCGGCACCTCGACGTCCCCGACGATGCTCACGGCCACTTCGCCGAGCGCGTCGAGCTGCGCGGCGAGCGCGGTCTGGAGGTGGGCGGCGTGGCGGGGGTGGACGCGAAGCTCCAGGCGGCGCCGTGGGTTGGCGAGGGTCAGGGTCTGTCGGACGAGGTCGGCCATGCCCTCGGGTTCGACCTCGAGGTGACGGCCGACGATGCGGCGGGCGAGCTCGAGGGCGAGGCTCACCAGATCGGCCTCAGCGCGGTGCAGCAGGGCGTCGTACTCGGCGCGGGCCAGGGCGAGGGCGGCCTCGGCCTCGGCGAGCCCCTCGTGGCGGCCTTGCAGGCGCCCGTCCTCACGGGCAGCGGTGGCGCTCTGGGCGACCTCGTCGAGGAGGGCGCGCAGGCGCTCGGTCAGGGGGCGCACGGCGGGCAGGGCGTCGAGGTCCTCGGGCGACAGCACGGTGTCGCGTGACAGGAGGCGTCGGACGTCGCGGTCGGCGAGCTCGGCGGCGGTGAGGAGGCGGTCGAAGGTGACGGGGGCGTCGGGCATGGCTCCCTCCTGGGGCGTGCGGACGAGAGGCTACCGCAACGAGGCGGGCGGCGCGAGCACGAGGCGTCGTTGGTGGTAGGGCAGGGCGGTCTCACCGGCGCGGGCGAGGGCCTGGAGGGTCTCGAGCGCCACGCGCACGAGGTCGGGGCTGGCGGCGAGCGCGCTGGTGCGGCCGCGCTCCTGCGCCCCGGCGTCCAGCATCCATTGGCCCTGGGCGACCGGCAGGGCGTGGGCGATCGGCGCGTGGGCGAGCTGGAAGCGGCCCATGCAGGCGGTGGCCAGCAGGGCCACGCCGAGGTCGCGGAGCTGGCCGTCGAAGGCGAGGCGCCCTTGCTCCAGGCTCACCAGCCTCGCCCGGGCCACCCGGAGCGTCTCCCGCCCGTAGCCCTCTCCGCGGCGGACGGCCGCCGCGAACCAGCCGGCGATCGGGCCGTCGAGGCGGCGGAGGAGGGCGGCGAGCTGGCGGCGGCCGAGGGCGGCGAGCGCGGCGGCGCCGACGTCGACCCCGAGCCGGGTGGCCAGCGCGGCGAGGTCCGCGTGGGGGAGGAGGGCGAGCTGATCGAACTCGAGCACCTCGGCGCGGGCGGCCTCGGCGGTGTGGCGCGGGTCGATGTGGCCGGTGGTCCGGCGCAGCATCGGCTCGAGCCACTGACGAACGAAGGGGTCGGCGGTGTCCGAGGCGACCTCGTCAAACAGGTGGCGCCGCTCCCGCGCACGATGGTGCTCGGCCCACTCCGGGTGCACGTTCGGGTGATGGGCGCCGTCGAGGCGGCCGAGGATGAGACGGCCGAGCACGTCCGGCGCGACCGCCTCGGGAAGCTGGCTGAGCGCGGCGGTGACGGCCTCGGTGGCGGCGGGGGCCAGCCCTCGCACGACGCCGTCGTCGGCCAGGGCCACGGCGAACGCCACCGTCTCGGTCAGGCTGAGGCCGCGACAGGCCGCCCGGGCCACCTCGGCGGCTCCGTCTCCGGTCGAGCTCACGCCGCCGCCCGGGGACGCCGCAGCCGCAGCACGAGCACGCCCACGGCGATCGACTGCGCCAGGATCACCAGCAACATCCCGCCGAAGGCCCATTGCAGCGGCGCCCGCGACGCGGTCGCCACGCGGAACGGCCCCAGATCGCTCCACGGCAGCGCGCCGACGTCCGGCAGGGTCGGCAGGGCCTCCTCGACGATGACCGCGCTGACGTCCTGGGGGGCGAGCCCCTCGACGCCGCCGGCCACCAGGGTGCGCACCCGGGCCTCGTCGAGCGCGTCGCGGTGGGTCGGCCGGACCTTGACCAGCACCGAGGCCTTGGCGTGGGCGTCGGGGCGTCGCGCGGTGACGAGGCGGGGGACGTCGGGCAGCACGAGGTGGACGCGGGCGTCGACCACGCCGTCCACCGCCATCAACGACGACTCCAGCCGCCGCCCGGTGGTCGTCGCGACCCGCAACCGCTCCTCGCCGGCCAGCGGGATCAGGCTGGAGCGCTCGGCCAGGGGATCCTGCACGCCGACGTCTCGGCGAGGGAGGCCGGCGGTTTGCAGGATGCGGAGGCTGTCGCTGGTCTGGTCGGCGGGGACCTCGACCCGCCAGCGTCCCTCGTGGGAGGGCTCGCGGGCCTTGTCGGCGGGCACGCCGTTGGCGTCGAGGAGGACCAGGATCTCGTTGGCCTGGGCCTCGGTCAGGTCGTGGTGCAGCTCACGAGAGCACGCCGATGGCCCGAGCAGGGCCACGGTGACCAGAACGAAGAGGGGCAGAGGTCGTCGCATGGGAGGCTCAGGGTGGAGACGCTCGCGCTGTGGAGCCATGCGGAGGTCGTGGACGGCGCGATCGTACTACGATGTCGCCTGTTCGCAAAAATCCACGGCTTCCACCAGCGGCGCGAATTCATAACGGCCGCGCACGCGCTCGAAGATCCCACGCCAGGTCTCGAGCTTCCGGCCGACCGGTACACGGAGATCGGGCTGCGCAGAGCGGAGTTGAGGCGGTACACCACGGTCTGAACCGTCCATGAAGTCAATCCCGTGGAATTCAAGCTGAAGCACGTTCTTGTATACGCGGGCCAGGGCCGGCAGCAGCGCACCGAAGCCCGCGGCCCCCAGCAGGTGCAGGCTCGTCCCGATGAGCGGGAACCGGACGCCAGGCACCAGGCACATCGGCACCTCCCACAGGTGCGGCGCGCTCGCTCGCGCCCGGCGCCACGGCCGGTCCACGTCCGCGCGGTAGGGCACGATGGGCGCGGTCAGGGTCCAGGGCAGGGTCATCTGCGACTGGCTGGGGCGGCCGCGCAGGCGGAGGCTCGCCATCACGAGCCCCTTGGCCGCGTAGTAGGGCGGGCAGGGGAACAGCGACGAGTCGTAGCGGTACCCCTGCGCCACCAGCGCCCGCGTGATGGCCGGGCTCACGTTGTAGCCCGGCACCCGGAAGCCCGCGGTGGGCCGCCCCGCGATCGCCTCGAGCCGCGCTCCGGTCAGCGCGATCTCGGCCGCGATGGTCGCCGCGTCCTGCGCCCGCAGGTCGTACAGGTGGTGCTCGCTGTGGTTGCCGAGCTCGTGCCCCGCCACGGCGGCCTGCCGGAGCAGCTCCGCCACGCCGGCGTGGGCCAGGTCCTCGCCCACACAGAACAGCGTCGCCCTGACGCCGTGCCGGTCGAACAGCTCCAGCATCCGCTCCAGCGCGACGCCGAAGATGGGGTCGTCGAGGCCGGTCGGCGCGGCCTCGGTGAGGCCGTGGATGCGGGTGTAGTTCCGCAGGCCGTCGAGGTCGACGGTGATGCTGGCGGCGCGCGTCGTCATCGGTTGCGGATGCGGATGTGCCAGAACAGCCGCCCGATGCCCTTGAGCACGTTCGGCACGCGCCGGGTCAGGGCGATCGAGGGCTTGCGCTTCTCGATGACCTCGACGGGGATCTCGATCACCTGGAAGTTCATGCGCTGGGCGCGGATCACCAGCTCGCTGGCGAACAGGTCCTTGTTGACCACGCACTTGCCCACCACGGCCAGCAGCCGATCGCGCTTGAACGCCTTGAGGCCGTGGGTGTCGGTCCCCCGGAAGTCCAGGAAGACCCGCAGCAGGAAGTTGATGACGACGGTGCCCATGCGCCGGAACGCCGGCCGCTTGTCCAGCGACCGGTCCAGCGCCTTGGACCCGACGACCATGTCCACCCCGGCCTTGAGCTCCCGGTAGGCCCGCTGGTGGAAGTCCACGTCGCACAGGTCGATCTCGTCGCACATCACCAGGCTGCCCCGCGCGGCCAGGATGCCGCGGCGGAGCGCCTTGCCGTAGTCGGGCTCATCGGAGTGGATGAGGCGCACCTCGGCGTGGCGCTCCATGAGCTTCGTGGCGATCTCCGTCGTCCGATCCCGGCTGCCGTTCTCCGACAGGAGGATCTCGAAGGTCCAGGGCACCTCCTCCAGCGCCTCGAGCAGGCCGGCCACGGCCGACTGCAGGATGGCCTCCTCGTTGTAGATCGGGATGACAATGGAGACTTCGGGCGCGTCGTCGTCGTGGCGCTCGGTGTGTTCGGTCATGGTCGTGATGATCCGTCGTCAGGGTCGAAGTGCAGGCTCCTCGCGCCTCGCGGGTCGGGGCGACGCCGCGCGATTCGGCGCCTATCTCTTACCCGACGCCGCCGGGTCAGGCAAACCCGTGAGCTTGTCCCAGTACGCGGCGACCTGGGCGGGGTCGTTGGCGACGCCGTCGGGTGGGATCTTCTCGGCGTCGGGGCCGACGGCGCCGACGGCGACGACGGTGTGCTGGTCGTCCTCGCTGGTGAGGGTCACCACGCGGGCCTCCTTGTCGCGGGTCGGCCAGTAGGTCGGGTCGCCGGACTGGAGGAACGACTCGCCGCTCCCGAGCAGCACGATCATCGCCTGGCGCGTCGAGGCGAAGAGCTCCTGGCTCTTCTGGACGTTGGGCGGGGTCGGGGCGGCGGTGCGCAGCACGTAGCCCTTGATGTTGGCCGAGGAGTCCGAGACGTACTCGACCTCCTGGAAGGTCGAGCCCTTCAGCGCGCAGATCGGGCCGCCGCAGAGCTCCAGGATGGGCGCCAGGGGCATGCCTGGCTTGAACTTCGCGTGGTAGCTCAGGGCCTCGTGGGGGCTGGCTTCGGGCTGGGACTGGCAGCTCACGGAGATCAGCCCGACCACGAGCAACCAGCCGAGCGCCGCGGTGGCGGCGCCCTCCGGCCGGCCGGTGAGCGCCAGCGCGAGGCGCGCGTCGCCGCAGCGCGCACCGCGGAGCAGGGGGTTGCCGTCGGGTGTCATAGGTCCTCCCCAGGGGACGGGGTGGTCGCGCGCGCGGCCGGGAGCAGCCTGCGGGCGCGGTGGTTGGGGGCGTGGGCGATGGTGGTCTGGAGGCGGTGGTCGAGGATCAGCTCGGGCCTGTGGCCGGGCTGCAGGGTGAAGAACGCCAGCTCCGGCGCCGCGCGGAAGCGCCACGGCCAGGAGGCGCTGCCCAGGCCGCGCGAGACGTACAGTAGCGTCCCGCCCACCTCGTAGCCGCCGCCGATGTACTTCACCCCCAGCCGGCTCTCCAGCAGCCGCGCCACGCCGGGCACGTTGAACTGGAGCCCGTGGGTGTGGCCCGAGAACATCAGGTCTGCCCCGGCCTCCGAGAGCTGCGGCGCCAGGGCCGGCACGTGGCAGAGCGTGAGGCGGAGCAGGTCGTCGGTGGCCTCGGCGAACGAGCCCGCCACGTCGTCGTGGCCGGTCACGGCGTCGTCCACGCCGATGATGCGGAGCGCGTGGCCGCGGTGGGTCGTGAACGACAGCGAGCGGTTGGACAACATCGAGACGGCCGAGCGAGCGAAGGCGGCCTCGGCCAGCTCCGTGCTCGCCCAGTGGTCGTGGTTGCCGAGGGTGGCGAACGCCGGCACGTCCAGCTTGTCCAGGGCCTCAATGCAGGGGGCGAGGTCACTTTTGTTGTAGCCGACGTAATCGCCCGTAAGCACCGCGAGGTCGACCCGCTGGCGGTTGACGTATGCGGCGATGTCCTCGACGTGGCGGGGCTTGACCCAGCGACCCAGGTGGATGTCGGTCACGTGCGCGACCACGAGGTTGCGCGTGCGATCGTCCACCTTCGGGTGCCGAAGCGTGAAGTGGTTCACCTCCACGCGCTTGAGCGGATTGATCATCGGCCGTCCACTCCCGTACAATGCTACGCCCGTCGAGAACGGGACGCCGCTCCCAAACCCATGGGCGCGATCCCTTCGGGGATGTGCTCAACCCGGGACATAGCCAATCGTGTACAACCCCGAGAATCCGCTCATCGTCCAGTCCGATCGCACCATCCTGCTCGAGACGGCCTCTCCGCTGTTCGAGGAGGCGCGCGACAAGCTGAGCATCTTCGCCGAGCTGGTCAAAAGCCCCGAGCACATCCACACCTACCGCATCACGCCGTTGAGCCTCTGGAACGCCGCGGCGCTCGGCTACGCGGCCGAAGATGTCAAGGCGGTGCTCGATGGCTACGGCAAGTTCGACGTGCCCGACAACATCCGCGCCGACGTCGACGACTACCTCTCCCGCTACGGGCGTTTGAAGCTCGTCAAGGAGAACGACAAGCTGTTCCTCATCACCGACGATCCGATCCTGCTGCACGAGGTGTGCAGCCAGCGCGCTGTGGCCGAGTATATCATCGACCGCATCGGTCCAGGCAAGGCCGAGGTGAACAGCGAGCAGCGCGGCTTCATCAAGCAGGCGCTCATCAAGGTGGGGTTTCCGGTCGAGGATCTGGCGGGCTACTCGCCGGGTGACCCGCTGGACGTGAGCCTGCGCACGACGACGCTGGAGGGTGAGTCGTTCGGGCTGCGTCCCTACCAGACCGAGGCCATCGGGGCGTTCTACGCTGGCGGGACGGTGCAGGGCGGCTCGGGGGTCATCGTGCTGCCGTGCGGCGCGGGCAAGACGGTGGTGGGGTTGGGCGTGATGGACGTGGTCAAGAGCAAGACCCTCATCCTGACGACCAACACCACGGCGCTGCGCCAGTGGCGCGACGAGATCCTCGACAAGACCGACGTCTCGCGCGAGGACATCGGCGAGTACAGCGGGGTCGAGAAGACGATCAAGCCGGTGACGGTGACGACGTATCAGATCCTCACCTACCGCAAGACGAAGACGGGGCCGTTCGTTCACTTCAAGCTCTTTGAGGAGGAGAACTGGGGGCTGATCATCTACGACGAGGTGCATCTGCTGCCGGCGCCGGTGTTCCGGGCGGTGGCCAACCTCCAGTCCAAGCGCCGCCTCGGTCTGACCGCCACGCTGGTGCGGGAGGACAACAAGGAGGAGGAGGTCTTCAGCCTCATCGGCCCGAAGAAGTACGACGTGCCGTGGCGGGTGCTGGAGAAGCAGGGCTTCATCGCCAAGGCGACCTGCACCGAGATTCGGGTGCCGTTTGGAGATGACAACCTCCGTTTGGAATACGCCCTGGCGGAGCCGAGCCAGAAGTACCGGATCGCCGCGACCAACCCCGCCAAGCTTCGTGTGCTCCGGCGGCTCCTGGATGAACACGCGGACGATCAGGTCCTCGTGATCGGTCAGTACCTTCAGCAGCTCGACGACATCGCGCAGCTCATCCAGGCACCGATCATCACGGGCCGCACGCCGCAGGGCGAGCGCGAGGTCCTCTACGAGAAGTTCCGGACGGGCGAGATCAAGCAGCTCATCGTCTCCAAGGTGGCCAACTTCGCCGTGGATCTGCCGGACGCGAACGTGGCGATCCAGATCAGCGGCACGTTTGGTTCGCGCCAGGAGGAGGCCCAGCGCCTCGGTCGGGTGCTGCGGCCGAAGAAGCAGACGAACGAGGCGCGGTTCTACTCGATCGTCACGCGCGACACGAACGAGCAGGAGTACTCCTCCAAGCGCCAGCTCTTCTTGACCGAGCAAGGCTACAAGTACGAGATCGTCATGGCCACGCTCGACGCGTGAGCCTCGATTGGCCGCCACCACGGAGTCCTGCCATGGCGCCCACGGGCACCCCTCTCGAGCGCATCGGTGTCGAGGGCATCGATGTCGACATCCTTGACATCGCGCTGCGCATGTACGGCGAGCTTTTGTTTCAGCACAACAAGGGGGCGAACCTCATCGGTCCGCTCGGGATGTCGCAGATCTACGAGGAGCTGCTGCTCGACGCGCTGCTGCCGGCGGCCGTCGCCCGGCCCGAGGGTCCGGTGATGGACGTGGGCTCGGGGGCGGGGCTGCCGGGCATTCCGCTGGCGCTGGCGTTCCCGGACGTGGCCTTTCACCTGGTCGAGCCGCGGCTCAAGCGGACGACCTTTCTGTCGATCGCGTGCCGTCGGCTTCAGCTCGGGCCGGACCGGGTGAAGGTGCATCGGTGCCGGGTCGAGGAGGTCGAGGCGCTCAAGCCCGGCGAGGTGGGCACGATGACCGCGAAGGCGTTCGCGCCGCCGGTGGAGCTGGTGGCGTTGGCGGCGACATGGGTTCGACCCGGTGGGCTGCTCTATCTCCACCTGTCTGAGCTGACCTGGAGCGACGAGGTCAAGGCGGCCGCCGTGGCTGCGGGCTTCGCGGTGCTCGGCGAGGCAGTGCACCCGACGATGGCGGGTCGGCTGGGTGTGGCGCTTCGGCGGGCGGGGTAGGCTCGTCACCCCACGCTAATCCGTCGCGCTCGACGCGCTCCGTCTCGCGCGTAGGGCTACAGTGGGAGGGCGCCCCCTCCGGGGGCTTGGCCCTGCTCGGCTCGAGTGGGCTCGGCGCTTCGAGTGTCGACGTCAAGACAGTCAAGTCGGCCGTGGTCAATCCATGCACCTCCCCCAGCGGCACAACGTCAGCAGGGCCAAGCCCCCGGAGGGGGCGCCCTCCCACTGTAGCCCTACGCGCGAGACGGAGCGCGTCGAGCGCGACGGATTAGCGTGGGGTGGCGAGCGAGCCTTCCCTTTCGCGCCGGGTTTCGATAACACTTCTGCCGCGTTCCGAGCTTCACCCAGCCTCAGGAGGACCCATGTCCAGCGGCAAAGCCTATATCCTCGCGATCGACCAGGGCACGACCGGCAGCACGACGGTCATCATCGACGATCAGCTGGAGGTCCACGCGCGCTGCAACGAGGAGTACCCCCAGATCTATCCGGCGCCGGGCCACGTGGAGCACGACCCGGAGGCGATCTGGCGGAGCGTGCTGAGCGTCATCAAGCGCGCCATGGCGGAGGCGAAGCTCAAGCCGAGCGATATCGCCGCCATCGGCATCACCAACCAGCGCGAGACGACGGTGCTGTGGGACCGCAAGACAGGCGCGCCCATCCACAACGCGCTGGTCTGGCAGGACCGGCGGACGGCGCCGGCCATGCGGGAGCTGCGTCGGGCCGGGCACGAGGACGACGTGCGTCGCAAGACGGGCCTCGTGCTCGACCCGTATTTCTCGGCGAGCAAGATCGGCTGGGTGCTCGATCACGTGGACGGGGCGCGGGCGCGGGCGGAGCGGGGCGAGCTGGCGTTCGGGACCATCGACACGTTCCTGCTGTGGCGGCTGACCGGCGGCAAGGTGCACAAGACGGACGTGTCCAACGCGTCGCGCACGCTGTTGATGGATCTGGAGCACCAGCGCTGGGACGCCGGGCTTCAGGCGCTGTTCGGGGTCCCGGAGGCCGTGCTGCCCGAGATCTGCGGCAACGCCGAGGTCTATGGCCACGTCGAGGGCATCGAGGGGCTGGCCGACGGCATCCCGATCTGTGGCATCGCGGGGGACCAGCAGGCGGCGCTGTTCGGGCAGGCGTGCTTTGAGGTCGGCGAGGCGAAGTGCACGTTCGGGACGGGCGCTTTCTTGCTGATGAACACGGGGTCGGAGGCGATCCTGAGCAAGGCGGGCATGTTGACGACCGCGGCGTGGCGCCTCGGCGGCAAGACGACTTATGCGCTCGAGGGCAGCGCGTTCGTGGCGGGCAGCGTGGTGCAGTGGCTCCGGGACGAGCTGCAGTTCTTTGACAGCAGCGCCGACAGCGAGGCGCTCGCCGCGTCGGTCCCCGACACCGGGGGCGTGGTGGTCGTGCCGGCGCTGACCGGGCTCGGCGCGCCGCACTGGAACCCGGACGCCCGCGGGGTGATCTACGGCATCACGCGCGGTACGAACCGTGCCCATATCGTGCGGGCGGCGCTCGAGGGCATCGCCTTCCAGAACTACGACATCCTGCACGCGATGGAGCAGGACCTCGGGCGGCCGCTCAGGTTGCTCAAGGTCGACGGCGGCGCCGCGGCCAACAACCTGCTGATGCAGTTCCAGGCGGACATGCTCGATGTCCCGCTGGTGCGGCCGAAGTTCCTCGACACCACGGCCTTTGGCTGCGCGCTGCTGGCCGGGCTCGCCCAGGGGATCTTCGGCAGCCTCGACGACATCCGGGCCACCTGGCGCCCGGATCGCACCTTCGAGTCGACCATGGCCGCCGTGGATCGCAACGACCACCTCGCCCGCTGGAGCGAAGGGCTCCAACGGGTCTGACCCTCTCAGAGGGTGCACAGGACGCTTCATGACCGATACGCTCGAACACGAGGTCCGCGCCGAACACCGCGACGGTGTGCGCTGGCTCATCCTCGACCGGCCCTCGTCCCGCAACGGCCTCACGGTCCCCGTCGCTCGCCGCATGAGCGCCCTGCTGGCCGAGGCTGCCGCCGACGCCACCGTGCGCGCGCTCGTGGTGTATGGCGCCAGCGGGGCGTTCTGCTCCGGGGCGGACATCAAGGCGGCCATGTCGATGGAGTTCGACGTGGAGACCAGCCTGAGCAGCCTGCAGGACTTCAACCGCGCGCTCTACCACCTGCCCAAGCCCACGGTGGCGGCCATCGACGGGGCCGCGGCGGGCTTCGGGGCGGACATCGCGCTGGCGTGTGACGTGCGGCTGGCCACCGAGGGCAGCAAGCTCGGGCAGCGGTTTGTGGGCATCGGTCTGATGCCGGACGGTGGCGGCACCTTCCTGCTGCCCCGCATCGTCGGCCAGGGGCGTGCGCTGGAGCTCATCTACTCTGGCCGGATGGTCGACGCGGCCGAGGGCGAGCGCATCGGCCTGTTCAACGCCGTCCAGCCGGCCGTCGGCTTTCGGGAGGCCGTCCAGGTCTACGCCGCCGCGCTGGCCGCCGGGCCGCCGATGGCGTATGCGACGTCCAAGCTGGCGCTCCAGCGCTCGTTTGGGGACTTCGACGCGGCGCTGGCCGTTGAGGCCGAGCACCAGCTGAAGCTGCTCGCGTCGGGGGACTTCACCGAGGGCGTCCAGGCGTTCCTCATGAAGCGCAAGCCCGAGTTCCAGGGCCGCTGACCATCCGGGAGGACGCCGTGCGCAAGACCACCATCGCCACCGTTGTTGTGCTCGTGCTCGTCGCGGTCGGGGTCTGGGTGGTCCTGGCCCGGCCGTTCTCCGGCGAGGTGGGGCTGTTGCGGGACATGAGCCAGTCGTTCATGGAGGATCTGCAGTTCAAGGACTTTCGGTCCTCCAAGCTGTACAGCCACGAGCTCGACCAGCACCGCCTCGACATCGGGGCCACGCTGGAGCGCCTCTTCCTGATCAAGCCCGAGTTCCTCGACATCCTCGACTTCAAGCTCGTCCGCACCGACATCGACGCCAGCGGCGACCGCGCCAAGGTGCTGGTCCGGGTGCGCTTCAAGAAGCTCAACCTCAAGAAGGAGGTCGAGGAGGCCGAGATCGTCCTCTACTGGATCAAGCGCCACCCCGACTGCCCGCTCGGCGGCAGCTGTCCCGCCGGGCAGTGCATCGCCGAGAACGGCGAGACGATGCGCAAGCCCGACGACGACCACAAGAAGCGCCACGAGAACGAAGGCCGGACCGGCGGTGCGGCCGACGTCGTCGTCAAGAGCGAAGACGCGTACGCCTGTGACGCCACCGTCGAGAAGCGTTGGTTCATGAACCTGGACTCGACGCTCAAGGAAAAACCGCTTCAGTAACAGGGTCTTGCGCGCGTAGTTCGAGTCGCGTTCAATACCGCTTGAACCGAAGCAGCGGCCACGCCAGCGCCAGGAACACCGCGGTGAACACCGGCAGCGGCGCCAGGTCCATCAGCGCCTCGCCCCAGTTCACCTCCGTCTCGGCGAACGCCACCAGCGCGTCGTAGCCCCACCGGCTCGGCATGAGCCAGAAGATCACCTCGCTGAGGCCCGTGAAGTCCTCCTTGCGGATGGCCAGCTCCGAGAACAGGATCTGCGGGATGATGACCAGCGGCACCAGGCCCACCGCCCAGTCGCTCCGCCGCACCATGGACGAGATCAGCAGCCCGAGGGCCGTGCCCGCCACCGTCGTCAGGAACATCGTGAGGAACATCGGGACCAGCCCGACGCGGGTGTCCAGCGCGTACTCGAGGATGCCCACGTAGGCGGCCGCCTGCACCACGTTGAGCAGCACGAGCACCCGGAACTTGCTCAGCAGGTAGGCCCCGACCTCCAGGTTGACCATCCGCTCCCGCAGGAACAGGGCGCGCTCCTTCACGATCTCACGGCACGCGTCCATGCACCCGATCCACAGCCCCGACAGCACCACGACGAAGTACAGCGTCTTCGTCGCCTGCTCCACATTGCCCCAGACCAGCACGGCGAGCAGGGCGAGGATGGGCGCCTGCACCAGCAGCAGGCCGGTGCCGACCCAGTCTGCCAGGATCGTCTCGAGGTACCGGTCGGCCAGCACGCCGGCCTGCCTGAAGTTGAGCCCTCGCCCGGTCGCCTCCGCCTTGCGCTGCTCCACGGTCATCCCCTCCCCCCAAGCCGAGCCCCCAGGTGGCGTCGGAAGTCGTCGCTGGCCCGGAACCGATCGCGCCACTCTGCGCCGGTCTTGCCCGCCAACACCCTGTAGACCTTATGGAAATCATCGACGCCGAAGTACGGCTTCAGGGCGTCCGGCGGCCCGCACCAGGCCAGGTGGCCGTCGCTGATCAGGTAGATCTGGTCCAGCAGGTCGAGCGAGGTCATCACGTGCGTCGTCACGATGACGATCCGCCCCTCGGCGGCCATCTGCTTCAGGGTCGTGGTCAGGTCGTGCTCGAGCGCCGGGTCCAGCCCGCTCGTTGGCTCGTCCGCGAACAGCAGGTCCGGCCGGCTCAGCAGCTCCACCGCCACGTTCACCCGCTTGCGCTGCCCCCCTGAGAGCTGCGCCACCCGCTTGCGCCGGTGCTCGTTCAACCCGAGCTTCACCAGCACCCCCTCGATGCGGCCTCGCCTCACCTCCTCGCTCAGCGCGCCCAGCCGAAGCTCGGCCGCGTAGTGCAGCACCCGCTCCACCCGCAGCGCCGTCGGCACGATGTCGTCCTGCGGCACAAACCCTACGTCCGCCTTGAGCGCCTCAAACCCCTCCACCAGATCCTTGCCGTCCAGCAGCACCTTGCCCTGGTCGGCCGGCCGAAACCCGCTCAGCGCGAACAGCAGCGTCGACTTTCCCGACCCCGACGGCCCCAGCACGCCCACCAGCTCCCCCGAGCTCGCCGCGAAGTCCACGCCCTGGAGGATCTGCTTGCCTCCGCGCCGGACGATGAGCTGGCGCGCGGTCAAGGTGCGAGCTGGAGCGGGGGCGCTGGCGGACATGGGGCCTCGGGGCAGAAGGGGGCGTGGGCGTGGTGACGGCACCGCACGCAACCCACGTCGTCAACATGATCAGCGCCGCACGCGAGGCGCCGTGCAGCCAGGTCGGCCACAGCAGCTGAGACGCAGCCAGGGTCGGACCCGCGCTCAGTTGTCCGTGAAGAAGCCCATCTCCAGGGCTGCCTCGGGATCGGACGCCTGGGCCAGCTCGCCCCGGTCGAGCCACACGCCGCTGCACGCCGGGCACTGGTCGTACGTGAGCCCCTCGACGGCGATGGACTCCACCTGCTCCATGATGACGTCGCACCGCGGACACGAGCCGCGGAAGCTGTCCCTCGCTGCCGTGAAGAGGTCAGCGCCAGGATCGATGACCTTGGCGAGGCCGCCGGTCAGGACGAACTTCAGCTCCGCCTGGTCGAACCAGAACCCGCCACACGCGTCGCACTGGTCGATCTCGGTGGCGTCGGCCTGGACGGGCTTGAGGGTGCCGTGGCATTTGGGGCAGTTCATGGGATCGTCTCCTTGGGATCGTGGTCTCTCGTCGCGCGGACACCATACCGCCGCAGGCCCAGCGTTGCCAACTCCATCGAGGCCGCGATCGAAGCCCCCGTGCCGGGGCGCTCCGTTCCCGCCCCGCCCCGCCCCCCCCACCTTCACGCTGTGCCGCCACCGCCACGCCTCCCGGCCTCGATCCGTCACCTCCTGCCCGCTCCGCCGCTCCCCCGCGCCTGGCACGCCCATTGCCATACCACTCGCCGGGCCAGGATCACCCGATGACGCGCCGCGCCCCCTCGGCCGCGCGTCTCCCCGGAACAGGAGGAAGGAACAGCCATGCGTCACTGCGAGCGCCCCCATGTCACACACACTGATCGTTCCACGTGAAACAACCGTCCTCCTCCTCCTGCTCGCGCTCTCGGCCTCGGCCTGCGCGGCCGAGAACGTCAACGTGCGCTACCCGGGTCCGGCGGAGGCGCCGTCGGGCAAGGTCATCGTCGAGCTGTCGAGGCCGGTGGGCCTCGTCAAGGTGGTCATCAACGGCAACCTCGTCGGGCAGGGCGAGTGGACGGAACACATCGAGGTCGACCGGGTGCCCACCGGGAAGGTCACCGTGGCCGTCGCTGGCGGGGACGGTACGACGAAGCCGATGGCGGCCAGCTTCGAGGTCGACGTCTCGCCCGGCGGTGAGTATACGGTGCTGGTCGCAGCGCCAGAGGTCACCGACGGGATGTGGACCTACCTCGGGCTGGAGTACCTGGGGATCTCGGTGATGTACGCCGCGGTGCTGTTCACCCTGCTTTGACCGGACCGCCCCCGACGAGGGCCCGACCCGGCCGGGTGGGCTCGCCGCCGAGGCGCTCGAACAGCGCCTCGACCTGGGACCAGGCGGCGGAGCGCCGGGCCAGCGGGGGGACGCCAGCGCGGAACTGGACGAGGGCGTCCCGCAGCGCCTCGTCGCTCTCGCCGAGCACCGCGGCGTAGCGGCGGTCGAGGATGTGGGCCGAGCGGGTATCGGTCTCGGCCAGGAGGCGGTCGAGGAAGATCTCGAGGCGTCGGGCCGTGGCGGGGTCGAAGGCCCAGGGGTCGACCGGCTCGCTCATGGCCACCCAGCCGAGGTCGTCGGACCAGAGCTCCTCGAGCAGGCGGTTGCGGGCGAGCATGAGGGTGGTGCCAAAGGGCACCCGCCCGGCGTCCGGGGTCATGTGGATGGCCTTGCGGACGGCGTCTACGATGCGGTGGAAGTTGTCGTCCTCGAGGGAGAAGCCGACGAAGAGCATGTGGCGGGTGATGAGGAGGGCCTGGACGATGCCGGCCAGCGCGGCGCGGCGCTCGGCGTAGCGGATGTAGTCCTCGCGGGTCAGCACGATGTCGTCGGGATGGGTGACGCAGCCGTGCATCTTGAGGATCCACCGCTCGGTGCCGGCGACGGCCATGTGCGGCAGCACGGCCACCCGCTGCCCCACGCCCTCGCTGGCGAGCTCGAAGAGGCGGTCGTAGTTCGTCGTGACGATCTCGCGCACGGGCAGGCAGGCGAGCAGGGCGTGGGTGAGCGAGTGGTGGTCGGTCTGGAGGGTCTCGACCACCGCGGGGCCGAGCTTGCCGTGCCCGAGCCGTCCGCCGATGATGCGGGCCTGGTCGAGCATGGGGAGGCGGTCGAGCACGGCGACCTCGGCCTCGGTGACGCCAGCGCGCACCGCCAGCTCCTTGAGCAGGCGGCCCCAGGTGGGCAGGCCCGCTCCGGCGCTCACCCCGGCGCCGAGGAAGAGCACCAGCTCACCGCGACCGGCCAGCGCGGCCAGGCGCCCGGCCTCGGCGAAGAGGGCGTCGTCGAGGGAGGCCCAGCGGTCCCGCCGGGTGGTCCGCTCGTTCTGCGCGGCGGCGAAGGTCGGCCCGTCGTTGGTGACCAGCGCCACATCGACGGCGCTGCGCCGCGCCACCTCGTTCATCAGCGGCAGCAGCTTCCGGATGACCTCGCCGGCGTGCCGCTTGGCGCCGCCGTACCGGGTGCCGACGACGGGCAGCGCGAGCAGATGCCGGGCGCGGCCATACTGCGGTGGTTTCCCGTCGAGGTCGTTGGCCGCGGCCTCGAGGTACTGCCGTGCGCCCTCGACGTACCAGTCGATCCCGCTCGACGGGCTGGCCCCGACGTGGACCAGCCACGGCTGGCCGGCGCGGCGAGGCCAGCCGTCGAGGCGGACGGCGCGGCGGCCGTAGGACTCCCAGTCGTCGGGGACGTCGGGCCAGACAAAGTCCAGGGGGAGGGGCTCGGGGTAGCTGGTCCAGTTGTCCAGCGGGCGCATGGACAGGTCGCAGGGCATGAGCCAGGCGTCGCAGGCCAGCTTTCGGATGTCGCCCTGGACGATGAAGACGTGTCCGGGGGTGTCCATCATCGGCCCACCGCTCCGCCAACCGCGGCCCAGTCGAGCCCGCCGCGCGCCTGGAGCCACCAGAACACCGCGCACATCGTCATGGCGTTGCGCAGCTCCTTCGCTGCGATCAGCCGGGGCAGCTCGTCGAGATCGATCAGTACGACCTCGATGTCCTCGCTTCCGTCGCCGCCGCCCGGTCCGGTCCTGCGGCAGCCCTCGGCCAGCAGGGTCGTGCAGACGTTGCTCTGGTAGGCCTGGTTGGGCACGACCTCACCCAGCACCGTCCACCGCTCGGCCTCGTAGCCGGTCTCCTCCATGAGCTCCCTGGCGGCGGCCTCCGCGGGGGACTCGCCGGCCTCGACCAGCCCGGCGGGGAGCTCGAGGGCGACGCGGCGAACACCATGACGCCACTGGCGCACCATGACGAGCTGTCCCTCGGCGGTCACCGCGATGACGTTGGCCCAGTCCGGGTTCTCCAGCACCACGTAGCGGCCCTCCTTGCCGGTCACGGGGTGGAGGGCGCGGTCCTGGCGCACATCGAAGATGGGTGTGTGGAGCAGCGTCTGGCTGTCGAGGTGGGTGAACGGCTTGGGGGGCATGGCGGTCCTCGGGGCTGTGCGGGCGGGGTGACTGGCGCTGGTGGCTGAACCACCGTATCATCCCGCGTCGGCTGCAGGCCATCGAAACACCGATCCCTGAGAGGCGGCGCGTTGGATCGCGGGGCGATCTCGTGACGACTTCTCCCATAAAATCAGGATGTTGATGAACGCACTACCCGATCGGCGCCCCTCGCGCGCCGCGCGCGTCCTCCAGACGCTCCTGCTCGTCGCCAGCGTCGCCACCTTCAGCGCGGCCTGCGATGACGACCCGAAGCCGTCGCAGCCGGCCACCAACAACGGCGACCTCGACACCGGCACCAACAACGGGGGAGGGGACACCGGCACCAACAACGGCGGCGACGACGTCACGGCGGACGTCGAGCCCGACGCGCCCGTACCGCAGAACGATGAAGAGCGGATCCTGTTCATCGACGAGACGGAGTCGTGGACCTTCGACGAACTCCACGGCGACGTGCAGGTCGTGCGCACCGCCGGGAACGTGCCGCACGTCTTCGCGACCGATCGGCACGATCTGGGCTACGTGCTGGGCTTCATCGTGGCGCGGGACCGCTACTTCGTGATGGACCTGCAGCGCAGGCTGTCCACGGGCACGATCAGCGAGCTGCTCGGCGATCTGGCGCTGGCCAACGATCTCGAGTCCCGGTACATGGGCATGGCCGAGGTCTCCCGGCGCATCTGGGAGGGCCTCTCCGACGACGATCGCGCCTACTTCGAGGCCTATGCCGGGGGCGTGAACGCCTACATCGACCGGGTGGTCACCCGCGAGGTCGCGCCGCCGAGCGAGATCCAGGTGGCCGGCGGGATCCTGGGGTCGAGCAACCCGGCCGACCTGATGAAGCCGTTCACGGGCGCGGACATCGCGGCCATGGTGACGGCGATCGTCTTCGAGACGAACTTCGAGACGAGCGACGTGGGCCGCAACGCGGACGCCCAGGCCCTCGAAGGCCTGTTCGCGGACGCCCCGGACGCCGACCTCCGCCGCGCCGGGGCGATGGAGGAGATCTGGGACAACCTCGCGCCGCCGTTCTCGTACGCCTCGGCGCCGACGGCGGGCATCACGGACAACGGCCCGGGCCGGAGCAACAAGCCCCAGCGGCCGGGCGTGGCGCCGACGGTCGGTCCGCTGCGCCCTGGCCTGGGCAAGTCCATCGAGTCGTCGATGCTCCAGCGGGCCACGCGGCGCGCCGACCGCCTCAAGCAGCTCCTCGGCCGCAAGGAGGCGGAGAACTTTGGCTCGAACACCTGGGCGGTGGACGGGGCGCACACCCCGGACGGCTTCGCGCTGGTCGCGGGCGATGGCCACCTGCCGCTGTATGTGCCCTCGCTCATGTTCCAGATCGGCCTGAACACCGAGCTGTTCGGCGGCGGTGACATCCATCAGGCCGGCCTGCTCATCACCAGCCTCCCGTTGCTCGCCGTGGGCACCAACGGCAGCGTCGCCTGGAGCCAGGTCAACCCGGTGGCCGACATCACCGACTGGTACCGCGAGGAGCTGGAGCTGGTCGACGGCCTTCCGGCGCGCAGCCGGTTCCAGGGCGCGTGGCGTGACCTCGAGTCGGTCGAGGAGGTCTACGAGATCGCCGACATCCCCCTGCTCGGCAGCGTCGGGCGCACGGAAAACGTCAAGCGTTACAAGACCTTCGATGGCAGGTTCATCTGGGAGGTCGAGGGCCGGCCCTACGTGGACGGCGACGCGCTGGCCGAGGGTGAGGCCGTCATGCACCTGCCCGGCGGCCCGATCGTGCCGGGGGATGTGGACGACGACGGGGTGGTCACGGCCATCAGCTTCGACTACACCGCCTTCGACCTGACGGGCTATGTCAGCGCGCTGGGCAAGTTCACCGAGGCGAAGTCGGTCTACGATTACCAGGACGCCACCCGCGGCCTGATCGGCAACATGCTCTACTCTGCGGTGGCCGACGGGGACGGCAACATCCTCTACAGCTCCTACCAGGCGGTGCCCTGCCGCACCTACCTGCCGCGCGACCCCGAGACCGGGCGCTGGATGCCGGGCGCCGACCCGACGCTCCTCATCGACGGCACCCTGTACGGCGGCTTCACCATCCCCAGCGACGCCGAGGGCCACGTCGACGAGAGCTTCAACGACACCGACCCCAGCCGCTGCGTTGTGCCGTTCGACCGGACGCCCCAGGTGATCAACCCGGTCGAGGGCTACGTCGCCAACGCCAACAACCAGCCCGCCCCGCTCACCGACGACGGCCGCCTCGACGACGACGACGTCTACATCGGCGGCCCGTGGGCGTGCATCCGCGCCGACACGATCGCCTCGGGGCTGGCGGACGCGGTCGCGACCGACACGGCCACCGTGGACACGATGGCGGCGATCCAGGGCACCACGCGCTCCCGCCTGGGCGAGATGTTCACGCCGTTCCTGCGGCAGGCGCTCGACCTCGCCGATCGGCTGGCCAACACCGCCGGGCCCATCACGATCGACGAGCAGCGCATCGTCGACCTCTGGACCGCCAACGCTGGCCGGTTCACCGAGGCCAGGACGCGGATGGAGGCGTGGCAGGCGGGCCGCTACGCGACGCCGTCGGGCGTGGAGACGTTCTACAGCGCGCCCACGGACGCCGACCGCCAGGACGCCGTGGCGACAATGATCTTCAACGCGTGGCTGCCGCGGGCCATCTCCCGGACCTTCGATGACGAGGGCATGAACCCCATCTGGCGGTTCCAGTCCTCCCGGCAGCGGTTCCGCACGCTCCAGCGCTACCTGAGCTGGCGCAGCATGGACAACGCGGCGGGCTCGGTCTCCTGGAGCCCGGCCACGGGCGAGTCGGTGTTCTTCGACGACGTGCGCACCCCCGAGCTGGAGCGCAGCGACGAGGTGCTGCTGCTGGCGCTGGTGGACGCGCTCGACTTCCTCGCCTCGGCGCCGACGGGCAAGGCCGAGGGTGGCTTCGGCACCGAGGACATGGACGCGTGGATCTGGGGCCTGCGCCATCAGGTGCGGTTCGAGTCGCTGCTGGCAGACTTCCTGCCGCCGGACTCGGACTTCAGCTTCCTGACCGACCTGTTCTCCATCTCGACCTCCAAGCTGCCGCTGGCGGCCAACATCCCCGCCGGTGACCCCAGGCGCGACCTCAAGTGGTTCCCCCGCCCGGGCGACAACTACGGCGTCGACGCCGCCAGCCCGGGTTTTTCCGGGACGCGGTTCACCTACGGCAGCGGTCCGGTCATGCGCATGGTCATCGCCATCAAGGACGGGCAGGTTCGCGGGCAGAACATCATCCCGGGCGGTCAGTCCGGCCTGAGTGACTCGCCGTTCTTCTCCGATCAGGCGGCGATGTGGCTCGGCAACCAGACGATGCCGCTGCGCTACCACATCCCCGACATCGCCGCGGGCGCTGTCGGCCGCGAGGTCTACAAGGCGGGCAACCGCTGAGGTGCGGGCCTGACGCGCCGCGCCATCCCCTGCGCAGGCCTCGGCCGCTCGGCGCGTCGCCCCGCGACGCGCCTCCTCTCCTCCTCCTCTCCTCCTCCTCTCCTCCTCCTCTCCTCCTCCTCTCCTCCTCCTC
>Ga0210033_1001081_pt1 | contig 25683 bp, 24 predicted proteins | sample CryGeymeta201501_FD_185465 | JGI IMG/M metagenome (GOLD analysis project Ga0210033, IMG submission 185465) | Groundwater microbial communities from Crystal Geyser aquifers in Utah, USA - Crystal Geyser metaG 2015-01 (SPAdes) (version 2) | ecosystem: Environmental > Aquatic > Deep subsurface >... | reverse complement strand
TGGCTTTGTTGTTGGTGCGGGTTTGACGAATGAACATGTTTGCCATGCTAGCGAGAAAAATGGCAAAAAACCAAACAGGCCAAAATATTATGGCACAACAAAATGCTTTCTCGGAATTGGCAACAATGCATCCTATATAAATCAATGACTTACGATAGACAGCGGGGGTCGAAAGCGCTTATTACGCGAAACTTACGTTAAAGTCCGGGTAAGACTTCCAACCCGGCAGGTATTTCCTGAGACTTTGCGCAATTTGAACCCTGCCTCGCCCACCAGCTCGTCGTGTGATAACTCTGATTCGCTGCTTGAAGGTCTCTAGCGCCTTTGGGGCCACGGCGATTTTGACCGTATCGCCTGTCCACCGCCGAAGACAGTAGCCAAGAAATTTCCGACCAAAGACCGGACTCCATAAGGTTTTTTAGACAAGGCAATAGCCGCTTTTATGTCGGCCTGCTACACGTAATACATGCGCCAGCCGGGGCCGAAAAATTCGCGCATCTCCCACACACCGTCGACCACCGGCTTGATGTCGCCCAGGTTGCCGAGCGTCGCTTTACGCAGCCGGGTAGCCAATCGGCGTTGCGTCATTCGATCTTTGATGTCATCTAGCCATGCGGTGAACTCGGGCAGAGGTTTGACAGTAACCATCGGTTTGTTGTATTCGATCGACTACTAATTGACAATTGGAAGTACTTGGGGTCAGATTCCAATTGATTCATGAACAATCAGGCTTTAACCGTTGGCGTTCATGGACTTACAGCTCTTTGGTCAATAGCAATTTGTGCGTTGACTCGGGCTGAGGTGGGTGGGCGGGAACCATCCGTACAAACCCGCAGTCTAAAATCGCGCCGTTGTTTAACCACCAAGAAAGCCTGTTATGTCTCTCTTTTCCGCTGTCGAAATGGCCCCGCGCGACCCGATTCTGGGTCTGAACGAACAATTCAACGCCGACACCAACCTCAACAAGGTCAACCTGGGCGTGGGAGTTTACTTTGACGACAACGGCAAACTGCCGTTGCTGCAATGTGTGCTGGCCGCAGAAAAAGCCATGATGGACGCCCCCAAGCCGCACGGTTATTTGCCCATCGACGGCATTGCCGCCTACGACGCCGCTGTCAAGGCGCTGGTGTTTGGCACCGACAGCGAACCAGTCAAAAGCGGTCGTATTGCCACCATCCAGGCGCTAGGTGGCACGGGCGGGCTGAAGGTGGGCGCAGACTTTTTGAAGCGGCTCAACCCCAACGCCAAGGTGCTGATTTCTGACCCCAGCTGGGAAAACCACCGCGCGCTGTTCACCAACGCCGGTTTTACCGTGGAAAGCTACCGCTACTATGACGCGCAAACGCGCGATCTGAACTTTTCCGGCATGCTGGCCGACCTGAACGCCGCTGCGGCGGGCACCGTTGTGGTGTTGCACGCGTGCTGCCACAACCCCACGGGTTACGACATCACTGCCGCGCAGTGGAACGAGGTTATTGCCGCCGTCAAGGCGCGTGGTTTGGTGCCTTTCCTGGACATGGCCTACCAGGGCTTTGGCCACGGCATTCTTGAGGACGGCACGGTGATTGGCAAGTTTGTGGCCAGCGGCATGGACTTTTTTGTGTCCACATCGTTTTCCAAGAGTTTCAGCCTGTATGGCGAGCGGGTCGGCGCACTGTCTGTGTTGTGTGCTACTAAAGATGATGCAGCACGGGTGCTGAGCCAGCTCAAGATCGTGATCCGCACCAACTACAGCAACCCGCCCACGCACGGCGGCGCCATTGTGGCAGCGGTGCTGGGCACGCCAGCGCTGCGCGCGCAGTGGGAGAAAGAGCTGGGCGAGATGCGCGTGCGCATCAAGGCCATGCGCCAGAAGCTGGTCGATGGCCTGAAGGCCGCCGGCGTCAAGCAAGACATGGGCTTCATCACACGCCAGATCGGCATGTTCAGCTACTCGGGCCTGGCCAAAGACCAGATGGTGCGCCTGCGCAACGAGTTTGGCGTGTATGGCACCGACACCGGTCGCATGTGCGTGGCTGCGCTCAACAGCAAAAACATCGACTACGTCTGCGCCTGCATTGCCAAGGTGCTTTGACACCTACTTTCAGCCCCCTGTGACCGGCCGCGTCGATCTCGACGCGGCTTTTTTATTATCTGTGCCGCCCACGCCAATCGATCGCAGCAGCGGCATCCTCGCCGTCAAGGGGATCAGCAGTCAAGGGTGATTTTTGTAAAATTTGTCCTGTTGGTGGCTTGAGGCAAGCGTTCGCGGCAGTGACTCTGTCCGACCGCAATACAAACCCTTTCAAGACCTGTTATATTGCACTGCAACATTTTTTACAAACAAGGTCCTTCCATGCTCTACAAACTGTACGAAAACCAGCGTTCTTTGATGGAGCCGTTCACCGATCTGGCGCAATCTGCCGCCAAGCTGTACGCCAACCCGCTGTCGCCCCTAGGCCAGTGGCCTCTGTCGCAACGCATTTCCGCCGGCTACGATTTGTTGCACCGGCTCGGCAAAGACTACGAAAAGCCTGAATTTGGCCTGCGCACGGTGGATGTGGATGGCATTGAGGTGGCCATTCATGAGCGCATCGAGATCAAAAAACCCTTTTGTGAGCTGCGCCGCTTCAAGCGCTTTACCGACGACGTGGCCACGCTGACCAAGCTCAAAGACCAGCCCGCCATGCTGATCGTGGCACCCTTGTCAGGGCACTACGCCACGCTGCTGCGCGACACCGTCAAGACCATGCTCAAAGACCACAAGGTCTATATCACCGACTGGACCAACGCGCGGCTGGTGCCCTTGTCTGAAGGCGATTTTTCGCTCGACGACTATGTTAACTATGTGCAAGAGTTCGTTCGCCATGTGCAGGGTCGCTACGGCAATTGCCACGTGATGAGCGTGTGCCAGCCCACCGTACCGGTGCTGGCTGCGGTGTCGTTGATGGCCAGCCGGGGTGAACCCACGCCGCTAAGCATGGTGATGATGGGTGGCCCGATCGATGCGCGCAAGTCGCCCACGGCGGTCAACAACCTGGCCATGAACAAGAGCATGGAATGGTTTGAAAACAACGTGATCTACCGCGTGCCAACCCGATTCCCGGGTGCCGGACGACGTGTTTACCCGGGCTTTTTGCAGCATTCCGGCTTTGTCGCGATGAACCCCAGCAACCACCTGCGCAGCCATTACGACTACTTTAAAGACCTGGTCAAGGGCGACCGCTCTAGCGCAGATACGCACCGCAAGTTTTACGACGAATACAACGCCGTGCTGGACATGGACGCGCATTACTACCTTGACACCATCCGCACCGTGTTTCAGGACTTCAAGCTGGTCAACGGTACCTGGGATGTGACAGGGTTGGACGGCCAGGTGGAACGCGTGCGTCCACAAGACATCCACACCACGGCACTGCTGTCAGTTGAGGGTGAGCTCGACGACATCTCTGGCGCGGGCCAAACAGCGGCGGTGCACACCATTTGTGCTGGCGTGGACAAGTCGATGCAGCAGCACATCGAGGTAGAAGGCGCAGGCCACTACGGCATTTTTGCCGGCAGGCGGTGGCGCGAGGTGGTGTATCCGCAAGTGAAGGCCTTCATCCTGCGCTATCAAGCCACGTCAGCCCAGCCCGTGGCCGCAACCCCTGAAACACCCAAGGCCGAGGCAGCGCCGGTCAAGCCAGCGGTGGTGCAGACCGGGCCAGTGAAGGCCGCATCGACAAAGGCGACGGTGGTGAAGGCGGTGCCGGTGAAGCCAGTGGTGGTGAAGGCAGCGTCGGCAAAACCAGTGACCGCCAAGCCAGCCGCAACCACGCCAGTAGTGGCCAAGAAGGCTTTGCTCAGTCCAGCTATTGACAAACCGGCAGCGGCCAAAACAGCCCCGGCCAAGCGCGCCGCCTCCCGCAAAAAATGACCGATCTGGCCGCCAAACTGCTGGCGGTCTTGCCGCAGACGCAGTGCACGCGCTGCGGCTACCCGGACTGCGCGGCCTACGCGCAGGCTGTGGCCCAGGGCGAGGCCAACATCAACCAGTGCCCGCCCGGCGGCCAACAGGGCGTGGTTAGGTTGAGTGCTTTGACGGGCCGCCCCGTCAAACCCTTAAACCCCGACAACGGCGCTGAAACACCGCGCCACGTGGTCTGGATCGACGAGGACTGGTGCATTGGCTGCACGCTGTGCATCAAAGCCTGCCCGGTCGATGCCATCGTGGGCAGCAACAAGCTCATGCACACCGTGATCGAGCCTTACTGCACCGGTTGCGACCTGTGTTTGCCGGTGTGCCCCGTGGATTGCATCAAGCTTGAAGACGTCAGCGGCAGCGCCACCGGCTGGGATGCCTGGTCAGCCGAGCTGGCCGAGCAAGCCCGCGGGCGTTATGAATTTCATAGCTGGCGAGTCATGCGTGAAGAGGTTGAGCACGCCAAAAGACTTGAAGAAAAAGCCAGGCTCAAACTGTCTGACCTGGCGACCCATTCGCAGCACACCGACCCAGCGGTGCTAGACCAAAAGCGCGCGGTGATCGAAGCCGCGCTGGCGCGCGCACGCGCCAAGCGTGAAGCGGACACCCAAGACACCCACGCGCGCTGAGTCAGACAAGTCGTAAAGGGTGAACCCTGCCTTGCACCCTCCCCCGCTGGGGGATGGATGGGGTGTGGGCTGACTGGGCTGGCGTGCAAATAGCGCTCAAGCACAACGGCACGCCCCCATCCCAACCTTCCCCCAGAGGGGGAAGGAGTGGGCCAACGCGACCTAAGCCGCCAGCCGGGCAAACGCTACAACCACCGCAGGTGGCGCTTGCACCATTTCGATCAACACACCCTCACCCGCAATCGGAAATTCGTCGCTGGCTTTGGGGTGCAAAAAGCAGATGTCAAAGCCTGCCGCGCCCTTGCGGATGCCGCCGGGCGCAAACCGCACGCCGTTGGCCGTGAGCCATTCAACCGCTTTGGGCAGGTCGTCGATCCACAGCCCCACGTGGTTCAGCGGCGTGGCGTGCACGGCGGGCTTTTTGTCGGGGTCAATGGGCTGCATCAAGTCCACCTCCACCTTGAACGGCCCGGTGCCCATGGCGCAGATGTCTTCATCGACGTTCTCACGCTCGCTCTGAAACGTGCCGGTGACCTGCAAGCCCAGCATGTCCACCCACAGCTTTTGCAGCCGCGTCTTGCTGGGCCCACCAATGGCGATCTGCTGGATGCCCAGCACCTTGAACGGGCGGTTGGCTGTGCTGGCGCTCATGCAAACTCCACAATCGGCTGGTCCACCGTGAGGCTCTCGCCCTTGGTTGCCAGCACCTTGCCTACCACCCCGTCAGCAGCGGCAAACAGCACGTTTTCCATCTTCATGGCTTCAATCACGGCCACGCGCTCACCCGCTTGCACTTTTTGGCCCACCTGCACCGCCACATCTACCAGCAGGCCCGGCATGGGCGAGAGCACGTAGCGGCTCATGTCCGGCGGGGCCTTGAACGGCATCAACTGATGCAACTGCGCCATGCGCGGCGACACCACCATCACATCGAGCCGCGTGCCGTTGTGCTGCACACGCAGCGCCAGCGGGTTCTTGGGCGTGCCCCGCTCGACCTGCGCGGTAAACGGCTGGCCGTTGCAGGTGCCGGTAATCACGATGTCGTTGAGCCGCGAATCGCTCTTGATCTCATAGCTGCTGGCACCCATCCTGACTCGGGCCGTGCCGGTTTCGCCGGTAAATTCATCGACATGCACCTCGGTGTAGGCGTTGCTGCCTTCGGCGCCCAAGGTGATCACCACGTAGTCGCTGCCCACGTTGACACCGTAGCCCGGCAACTGGCCGCTTAAGCCTGCGGCGCGCTCGCGCGACTTACGCCGCACAAAGGCGGCCAACGCCAGCATGAAATGCGGGTCTTCGTGCGGTACGTCTTCAGCCTTGAAGCCGTGGGCGTAGTGCTCGGCAATAAAGCCCGTGTTGAACTGGCCCGACACAAATTTGGGGTGCGCCAGCAAAGCGGCCTGAAACGGAATACTGCTGCTGATGCCACGAATGACAAAACCGTTGAGCGCCTCGCGCATCTTGGCAATGGCATCGTTGCGATCGACACCATGCACGATCAGCTTGGCGATCATCGAGTCGTAATACATGGGGATTTCGCCACCGTCCTGCACGCCGGTATCCACGCGCACGCCCAGCCAGCGACTGGTGTCGGCCTGCGCCATGGTTTGCGGCGGCGGCGCAAAGCGCACCAAGCGGCCGGTACTGGGCAAAAAGTTGCGAAACGGGTCTTCGGCGTTGATGCGGCATTCCATGGCCCAGCCGTTGCGTTTGACGTCGGCTTGCGTGAGCGGCAGCTTTTCACCCGCGGCCACGCGGATCATCAGCTCCACCAGGTCCAGCCCGGTGATGCATTCGGTGACCGGGTGTTCCACCTGTAGGCGGGTGTTCATTTCCAGAAAGTAAAAGTCCTGGTCCTTGCCCACCACAAACTCCACCGTGCCCGCGCTCTGGTACTTGACCGCCTTGGCCAGCGCCACCGCCTGCTCACCCATGGCTTTGCGCGTGGCTTCGCTGATGAACGGGCTGGGGGCTTCTTCAATGACCTTCTGGTGGCGGCGCTGGATGGAGCATTCGCGCTCGTTCAGGTACACCACATTGCCAAAGCTGTCGCCGATGAGCTGGATTTCGATATGGCGCGGTTCCTGTACGTATTTTTCAACGAACACGCGGTCGTCGCCAAAGGCGCTGCGCGCTTCGTTCTTGCAACTGCTGAAGCCTTCAAACGCTTCCTTGTCGTTGAACGCCACGCGCAAGCCCTTGCCGCCACCACCCGCGCTGGCCTTGATCATGACCGGGTATCCGATGCCTTGGGCAATCTTGACGGCCTCATCTGCGGATTCGATGGCGCTGTTGACCCCCGGGATGCAATTGACACCGGCCGCACCGGCGAGTTTTTTGGATTCGATCTTGTCACCCATGGCCGCCATGGAATAGTGTTTGGGGCCGATGAAGACGATGCCCTCTTCTTCCACGCGTTTGGCAAAGGCGGCGTTTTCGCTCAAAAAGCCGTAGCCAGGGTGGATAGCCTCGGCGCCCGTCTGCTTGGCAGCAGCAATGATCTTGTCGGCCACCAGATAGCTCTCGCGGCTGGGCGGCGCGCCAATGCACACGGCCTCGTCGGCCAGCAGCACAAAACGCGCGTCCTTGTCCGCCTCCGAGTAAACCGCCACGGTGGCGATGCCCATTTTTTTGGCCGTGGTGATAACGCGGCAGGCGATTTCGCCACGGTTAGCAATCAATATTTTCTTGAACATGTTGGCTCCTATTCGGAAATCGGTTTCACAAGGGGATGTTGTCGTGTTTGCGCCATGGGTTATCCAATTTCTTGTCTTTCAGCATGACCAGGCTGCGGCAGATGCGTTTGCGCGTCTCGGACGGCAGGATCACATCGTCGATAAAGCCGCGGCTGCCCGCCACAAACGGGTTGGCAAAACGCGCTTTGTATTCGGCCTCTTTGGCGGCTAACTTGGCCGGGTCGCCCTTGTCTTCGCGGAAGATGATTTCCACCGCGCCCTTGGCGCCCATGACGGCGATTTCTGCGTTGGGCCAGGCCAGATTGACGTCACCACGCAGGTGTTTGGAACTCATCACGTCGTAGGCGCCACCATAGGCCTTGCGCGTGATCACCGTGATTTTGGGTACCGTGCATTCGGCAAACGCAAACAGCAACTTGGCGCCGTGCTTGATGATGCCGCCATACTCTTGCGCCGTTCCAGGCATGAAGCCGGGCACATCGACAAAGGTGATGACCGGGATGTTGAAGGCATCACAAAAGCGCACAAAGCGCGCCGCCTTGACGCTACTTTTGATGTCCAGGCAACCCGCCAGCACCAGCGGCTGGTTGGCCACAATGCCCACCGTTTGACCGTCCATGCGCGCAAAACCGATCAGGATGTTTTTGGCGTACTCGGGTTGCAGTTCAAAAAAGTCGCCGTCATCGACCGTCTTGAGGATTAGCTCCTTCATATCGTACGGTTTGTTCGGGTTGTCAGGCACCAGCGTGTTCAGGCTCAGGTCAGCCCGGCTGCTGGGGTCGCCGCTGAGGCGCACCGGGGCTTGTTCGCGGTTGTTCAGCGGCAGATAGTTGTACAGGCGGCGCATCATCAGCAGCGCTTCGACGTCGTTTTCAAACGCCATGTCGGCCACGCCGCTTTTGGTGTTGTGCGTGACTGCACCACCAAGTTCTTCGGCGCTCACCTCTTCGTGAGTGACGGTTTTCACCACTTCGGGACCGGTGACAAACATGTAGCTGCTGTCCTTGACCATGAAAATGAAGTCGGTCATGGCCGGGCTGTACACCGCGCCACCCGCGCACGGGCCCATGATCATGCTGATTTGCGGCACCACGCCGCTGGCCATCACGTTGCGCTGGAACACGTCGGCATAGCCGCCCAAAGATGCAACGCCCTCTTGAATACGCGCGCCGCCCGAGTCGTTCAAGCCGATCACCGGCGCGCCGACCTTCATGGCCTGATCCATCACCTTGCAGATTTTTTCGGCGTGCGCTTCGGAAAGCGCTCCACCAAACACGGTGAAATCCTGGCTAAAGACAAACACCAGGCGGCCGTTGATCATGCCGTAGCCGGTGACTACGCCGTCGCCGGGGATTTTGTTGTCTTGCATGCCAAAGTCTGAACAGCGATGCTCCATGAACATGTCCCACTCTTCAAACGTGCCTTCGTCGAGCAACACGTCAAGCCGCTCGCGAGCCGTTAATTTTCCCTTGCGGTGCTGCGCGTCAATGCGCTTCTGGCCGCCGCCCAAGCGGGCGAGTTGACGCTTTTTCTCTAATTGTTTCAGGATGTCGTGCATGATGAATGTCTTTCTCGGGTCGTATAAAAAGTTGAAAAATGATATGAAATAAATAGCTGCTCGCGCTTAATTCACCTGGGCTGCAAGCATATTTCTTGCTGCAGTGGAGGCCGCCAACCGGCCCGCGATCACGTCATCGGTCAGCTTGGGCAACAGCGCCTGCACGGCAGGATGCTGTGCAAACGCCTGCTTCAGCCCGGCGTCAATGCGCTCCCACATCCACGCCAGTGACTGATTCTGGCGACGTTGTTCAAACTTGCCGTTGGCGGTTTGCAGCGCCTTGAATTCGAGTACCTTGGCCCAGAATGTGTCGACACCTTGCCCGTGCAAGGCACTGAGCTGGATCACTTGCGGATGCCAAATGCTTTCGTTATGGTGCGCGTGCTCGGGGTTACCGTGCAGCCCCAGCAAGCGCAGTGACGAGCTTAGTTGCGCCTGCGCCCGCGTGGCTGCATTGGCGTCCAGATCAGCCTTGTTGATAAGCACCAGGTCGGCCAGCTCCATCACACCTTTCTTGATGGCCTGTAGCTCGTCGCCAGCGTTGGGTAACTGCATCAAGACAAACATGTCGGTCATGTTGGCTACCGCTGTCTCGGATTGCCCCACGCCCACGGTTTCAACGATGACGATGTCGTAACCAGCGGCTTCGCACACCAGCATGGCCTCGCGCGTTTTCTCGGCCACGCCACCCAAATTGCCGCTGCTGGGGCTGGGGCGGATGTAGGCTTTTTCATGCACGGAGAGCAATTCCATGCGCGTCTTGTCGCCCAGAATCGACCCGCCCGAAACACTGCTGGACGGGTCCACCGCCAGCACCGCCACCCGATGGCCCTGGCCAATCAGGTACAGGCCCAGCGCTTCAATAAAGGTCGATTTGCCCACCCCTGGTACGCCGCTGATGCCCAAGCGAAAAGATTGCCCCGTATGCGGCAACAGCGCAGTGAGCAACGCATCAGCCTGCGCGCGGTGATCGGCACGGGTGGACTCCAGCAGCGTGATGGCCTTGGCCATGGCACGGCGCTGGGCCGGGGGGGCGCCGTTCAGCAATGCGTCAAGCATGTGTGGCACCTCATTCACACCCAGTTCTCCAATTGCAAACCCGCCACACGCTCAAATTCACGGGTGTTATTGGTCACCAGCGTCAAACCCAACGACTGAGTGTGTGCCGCGATCAGCAAATCCATCTCGCCAATGGGCGTTCCTGCCTGCTTGAGTTTTTGCCGAAGTTCGCCATAAATCCAGATGGCATCAGCCGACCAGGGCTGCACCACGACGGCGGCCAGGAATCGCTTCAATGCAGATTGATTCTTTTCTTGATACTCTGGCGCACTTCGCGCTACGCCAAACGCCAGTTCTGCAGCGACGATAGCGCTCACGCATAAACCGTCTTGCCGAGCCTGTTGCATGCACCGCAACACGCCCGGGTGATGCTTCATGGCGTAGATGCAGATGTTGGTGTCGAGCAAGTAGCGCATGGTCAAGCTCAAGACTTTGAAGGCCATGCGTCGTCAAACGACAGGATGTCATCCACCGCAGGCGTGTGGTCTCGTTCAACGAAGTCCATGCCCACAAACCCATCCAATGCCTGTGCTACCTCATCCCACCACTCGTCCGGTGTGCGTTTGGGCCGCATGATCACCGAGTCACCTTCGCGCTCGATCGTTACCTCTTTAGAGTCAAACCGAAATGCCTTGGGCAGGCGTACCGCCTGGCTGCGTCCAGACATGAAGACCTTGGCAGTTTGAAGCGTTGCAGTCATTTTGGACCTCGTTGCTGAAAAGATATATCCCAATGATATATTCTTTTGGCACTGCAAGCGGAAGCACTTGACTGGACTGGACATGACCGCCACTTCAAAACCGTGTCCGACACTTCAAATGCTCGTGATTTAGAAGCTGATGACGCCTTTACGATTAGGGCTACAGGCCAATTTTTCATAGAATCTCGAAACCTTTTCCGCTCGGCAACCGGTAACGCGAAAAGTCCCGCACATCCAAGGTCAGGATGCGGTTCACGCCGGTTTCATGCGCTGCCCAATACAAGCTGGCGTCGGCCAAGTCCATCTCGCAGCGTGCATCAGTGTATGCGCCCATCCAGTCGGCCATGTCCAGCAGGTCTTCGGTGTCAAAGGGGTACACCTGCACCGCGCCCACGCCGATCCAGCGCAACAACGCCAGTCGCTCGCGGTCGCCCAACATGTGCGTAGCCTCAGTCACACACGGCCAGGTGGTGTGCAAGCGCCACGGCAATTGCGAGCGCGTAATGACGTCCCGAAAGTGCACGTGGTGTTTGTCCATAGCGTCAAACAACGCAATCATGGGGCCGGCGTCGAGCAAGGCAACGATCACGCCGCGCCCCCCGTCGGGCGCGCTGCCAAAACTTGTGCGTAGTCGGCGCTTTCTTGCTCATGCTTGGCACGCAGTTTGTCGCGCAAGGCGGCTTTCTGCGCACCCGGTTCGCGCGGCAACGCTGCGGCAGCGGGCTGGCCGCTGCGGTACTCGGCCATTTCCTCCATCACCTTGAGGTACAGCTCGCCGGGGTTGTTGCGCCCCAGCGCGCGCTCCACCGCCTCGATGATGAATTGCGATTTGGTAATGCCGCGTCGCTTGGCGGCTTGCTCCAGCTCTTTTTCCATGAGCGGATCCATGCGTACAGAGACAGCCATGACAGACTCCTATTGAAATACGGTATTACAGTATATCAATACTTTTATCAAGCTGCCAGCGACTTCTTGATTTGCTCCAGCACGTCTTTGGCGCTGGCGGGTATCGGCGTGCCCGGGCCGTAGATGCCTTTGACACCGGCTTCATACAGCATGTCATAGTCTTGCCGTGGAATCACCCCGCCGACAAACACCACGATGTCATTCGCACCCTGTTTTTTGAGCTCGGCAATGATCGCTGGCACCAAGGTTTTATGACCGGCGGCCAGGGTGGAAACCCCCACCGCGTGCACGTCGTTTTCGATCGCCTGACGCGCGCATTCTTCCGGGGTTTGGAAAAGTGGCCCCATATCGACATCAAAGCCCAGGTCAGCAAACGCGGTGGCGACCACTTTGGCACCCCGGTCGTGGCCGTCCTGGCCCAGCTTGCTGATCATGACCCGCGGGCGGCGGCCTTGCGCTACTGCAAAGTCGGCTATTTCTTTTTTGAGCTGATCCCAGCCCGCGGCACTGTCATAAGCGGCTGCATACACACCGGTCACCTTTTGCGTATCGGCGCGGTGGCGGCCAAAGGCCTTTTCCATCGCGTCGCTGATTTCACCCACGGTGGCGCGCACCCGCACCGCCTTGATGGTCAGGTCCAGAAGGTTACCCGTGCCATTTTTTGCTGCATCTTCAATAGCTGCCAGCGATTGCTGCACTTGCCCGGCATCCCTTTTTTGCTTGATGGCGTTGAGGCGGGCGATTTGTGAGTCGCGCACCGCCACGTTGTCAATGTCGCGCGCTTCAATGGTGTCCTCGGTCTTGAGTTTGTACTTGTTGACCCCCACAATCACGTCTTTGCCGCTATCGATGCGCGCCTGCTTTTGCGCCGCCGCCGCTTCAATTTTGAGCTTGGCCCAGCCGCTGTCCACCGCCTTGGTCATGCCGCCCATGGCTTCGACTTCTTCAATGATGGCCCAGGCCGCATCCATCATGTCTTGCGTCAACTTTTCCATCATGTAGCTACCGGCCCAGGGGTCGATCACGTGGGTGATATGCGTTTCTTCCTGGATGATAAGTTGCGTATTGCGCGCGATGCGGGCGGAAAACTCGGTAGGCAGCGCAATGGCTTCGTCGAAGCTGTTGGTGTGCAGGCTCTGCGTGCCGCCAAACACCGCAGCCATCGCCTCGATGGTGGTGCGCACCACGTTGTTGTAGGGGTCTTGCTCGGTGAGCGACCAGCCGCTGGTCTGGCAGTGGGTGCGCAGCATCAGACTCTTGGGCTTTTTGGCGTTGAAGCCTTTCATGATGCGGCACCACAGCAGACGCGCCGCGCGCATCTTGGCCACCTCCAGGTAGAAGTTCATGCCGATGGCCCAGAAAAAACTCAGGCGTCCGGCAAAGTCATCGACATCCATGCCTTTGGCGATGGCCGTCTTGACGTATTCCTTGCCGTCGGCCAGGGTAAAGGCCAGTTCCAGCGCCTGGTTGGCACCGGCTTCCTGCATGTGGTAGCCGCTGATGGAAATCGAGTTGAACTTCGGCATGTTCCTGGCCGTGTACTCGATGATGTCGCCGATGATGCGCATCGACGGCTCGGGCGGGTAGATGTAGGTGTTACGCACCATGAATTCTTTCAGAATGTCGTTCTGAATCGTGCCGCTGAGCTTGTCCTGGCTCACGCCCTGCTCTTCGGCGGCAATCACGTACCCGGCCAACACCGGCAGCACCGCGCCGTTCATGGTCATCGACACGCTAATTTTGTCAAGCGGAATCTGATCAAACAAAATCTTCATGTCTTCGACTGAATCGATCGCCACGCCGGCCTTGCCCACGTCGCCCGTCACACGCGGATGGTCGCTGTCATAACCCCGGTGCGTTGCCAGGTCAAACGCCACACTCACCCCCTGCCCGCCGGCGGCCAACGCCTTGCGGTAAAACGCGTTGGATTCTTCGGCGGTTGAAAACCCGGCGTACTGACGAATCGTCCAGGGACGCACCGCGTACATGGTGGCTTGCGGGCCACGCAAATACGGCTCGAAGCCGGGCAAAGTGTCGGCATAAGGCAAACTGGCCGTGTCAGCTGAGGTGTACAACGGCTTGACCGTGATGCCGTCGGGCGTGACCCAGTTCAATGCGTTCACGTCGCCCCCGGGAGCGGACTTGGTGGCCGCTTTGGCCCAGTCGGACAGGTCGGACGGCTGAAATTCGTTGGTCTGTTGGGTCATGGCAATTGGCTTGGTGATAGGGTTGGCTGCGCATTGTCGTCAGCAGAACGGGCGCTGACAAGCAGGGCACCGCAAGGACGGTGTGATCAGATACAAGTTTACGTTATTTATAATTATTGATGCAAAAAGTTCCACTGAGCTTACAATTTGCTCCATGTCCGAGATGTCATTAGCCCCACGTGCGTTGTATGAAGAAGTCGCAGAACTGCTGCGCCAGCGCATCTTCAACCGCGAACTGGAACCAGGCAGCTGGATTGATGAGCTGAAAATTGCACAAGACTATGGCATCAGTCGCACGCCCATGCGTGAAGCACTTAAAGTGCTGGCCGCCGAAGGTCTGGTCACGATGAAGGTGCGCCGCGGCGCATATGTCACCGAAGTGTCCGAGCGTGATCTGGCCGACGTGTATCACCTGCTGGGTCTGCTCGAATCTGATGCTGCGGCGGCAGTGGCCGACGGCGCCAGCCCTGCACAATTGCAAGCACTGCAATCATTGCATGAAGAACTGGAACAGGCGGCGCAGCCCGATCAGCTTAATCGGGAACTTTTTTTTGCAATCAATGAGCGCTTTCATATGCAGCTGCTGGAAATCGCCGACAACCGCTGGCGCAATCAGATGGTGGCAGACTTGCGCAAGGTCATGAAGCTCAACCGCCACAATTCATTGCTAAAGTCTGGTCGCATTCAGGAGTCGTTGCAGGAACACCGCGCCTTGATGCAGGCCCTTAACACCAGGGACAAGGTGTTGTGCCAGCAACGCATGCTGGAACACTTCAAAAATGGACTGGAAGCTGCCAATTGATGGCCAGCCCGACTGGGCTCGAACCAGTTACCCCGAACTTAGAAGGTTCGTGCTCTATCCAGATGAGCTACGGGCTGTGATCCAAAGAATAAAACCGATGGTCGGGGCGAAAGGATTCGAACCTTCGACCCTCTGGTCCCAAACCAGATGCGCTACCAGGCTGCGCTACGCCCCGACGGTGCAGATTGTACCGGGTCACTGCGGCGTCATCGCTGCACATTGAGCAGCAAATGCCAAATACCGAAACGGCTTTGACTTGGTTGCCAGCAGGTGTGGCGTTTCCGCCGGTGCACACGGCGTGGCGCGCAGACTCCGACGCGCCCGGTCTCCTTTGCGCGGGGGGCGATTTGTCGGTGGCAACCCTTGCGCAAGCCTACCGTCATACGATCTTTCCGTGGTTCAGCGACGGCCAACCCATCCTCTGGTGGAGTCCAGACCCGCGCATGGTGCTAACGGTTGGCGACTTTCATCTGCGAAACTCCTTCAGAAAACGCCTGCAGCAGTTTGCCCGCTCTCCCAACTGCGAAATTCGTGTGGACTCGGCGTTTGAAGAAGTCATCCATGCCTGCGCGCAAAGCCTGCGCCAAGGACAGTCGGGCACATGGATTGTGCCGCCCATGGTGCAAGCCTATACGCAACTGCATCATGCAGGGCTGACACACAGCGTGGAAACCTGGATCGACGGTGCCTTGCACGGCGGCTTGTATTTTGTGGCACTGGGCAAAGCCGTTTTTGGTGAGTCCATGTTTCATCGCAGCACGGACAGCTCAAAAATTGCCTTGGCAGCGCTGGTAGCGATGTGCCGACAGTTTGGCGTGACGCACATCGACTGCCAGCAAAACACAGCCCATCTGGTTTCCATGGGGGCGCGTGAAGTTCCGCGTGAATGGTTTCTGCAACATGTGGCCCATGCCAGCGTGCAGACAGCGCCCAACTGGAGGTTTACCCCCCTATACTGGCAGCGTCTTTTTGCTACCGATAACGCCACATCGTGAACGACTCCTTGCACCTGGCTCACGCTGGACTACAGTCCTACGCCACCGCCAGCTACGCCTGTAGCTATTTGCCCGGCAAGCGGGCACGCTCCCAGGTGATGGCGCCCAGCGAACTCATCGACGACGCGGCCTACGCGCAACTTATTGCAAATGGATTCAGGCGCAGCGGAACCTTTGTTTACCGCCCGCACTGTGATGCGTGTCAGGCGTGCCAGTCGATCCGCATACCGGTGGCAGATTTTGTGCCCTCGCGCAGCCAAAGACGCGCCTGGCGTCAACACGCGCAACTTTGCGCCCGCATCATCGACCCGGTTTTTTCTGCGGAACACTACGCCCTGTATAGCCGTTACCAACGCGCGCGTCACGCTGGCGGCGGCATGGACGTCGATGACGTGGCGCAGTACCAGGATTTTTTGATTGAAAGCCAAGTGACGTCGCTGATGGTGGAATTCAGGCAGCCCGAGGCAGGCCTAACGCCTGGCCCGCTCAAGATGGTGTCGGTGATCGACCAGCTCGACGACGCGCTATCGGCGGTATATACGTTTTACGCACCCGACGCGCACCAGTGTTTGGGCACTTACAACGTACTGTGGCAAATCGAATTGGCGCGCAGCCTGGGTCTGACTTACGTGTACCTTGGCTACTGGATTGATGGTTGCCAGAAAATGTCTTACAAGTCGCGCTTTACCCCGCACGAGTTGCTGACGCAGGGGCGCTGGTATGTCAACGATCCCAACTGACGCGCTATTTCACCAAGTAAAATTAGAGGGCTCAAAGAAAAAATATGCGCAAAACTGATCCAACGACCCCTGCTACACCCACCGTCCAGGTGATTGAACGCATGTTCACACTGATCGACATCCTCGCCGCACGTGAGGATGCCATGTCGCTCAAGGAAATTAGTGAAAAAGCCGGATTGCACGCATCGACGACCCATCGCATCCTGAACGATCTGGCCACCGGCCGATTTGTGGACCGACCACAGTCGGGCACGTACCGGCTGGGCATGCGCTTGCTGGAACTGGGCAACTTGGTCAAAAACCGCCTCAACGTACGCGACGCTGCGGTCGCGCCAATGCACGAACTACACCGTATGACACAACAGCCAATCAACTTGAGCATGCGCCAAGGAGATGAAATTGTGTATATCGAACGCGCTTTCAGCGAGCGCTCTGGCATGCAAGTGATACGCGCTATTGGGGGCCGGGCGCCGTTGCACCTCACGTCCGTTGGCAAACTTTTTCTGGCCAGCGATGATCCGCACAAGATTCGCGCCTACGCGGCGCGCACCGGCTTAAGCGGTCACACCAAAAACAGCTTGACACAGTTGCCCGCGCTTGAGCGTGAGCTGGCACGCGTCAAGCGCGAAGGCTACGCCAATGACAACGAAGAGCTGGAGTTAGGCGTACGCTGCATGGCAGCAGGTATTTACGACGACCAAGGACGCCTGGTGGCCGGGCTGTCGGTGTCTGCACCTGCGGGCCGCATGGATGAGACTTGGCTGCCACGACTCAAATCGACGGCCGAGGAAATTTCACACCGATTGGGCTTTCAATCTCGCTGATTGGCGCAACGCAGCCGGGTCTGACCCAGTCAGATCGCCGACGATTCTGGCGCTAGCGCAACCTCTTTGCGCACCGCTACATTCCCAGCGGACTCGAGCCAGCGTCGAACACGTTGCGCATCGGCGATGCGGGTGAGAGAGCCCGCCGAGTCAAGAAAGACCATGATCAGATTACGACCCGCGATGCGCGTCTGCATCACCAGGCAGCGCCCGGCTTCAGCAATGTAACCTGTCTTCTGCAAACCAATATCCCACGCCGGATTGCGCACCAATCGGTTGGTATTGTTGAACTGGACCGAACGGCGCCCGAGTGCCACCGCAAAACTTGGCGAAGTCGTCAACTCGCGCAGCAGCGGGTACTGCGACGCAACGTCCACCAATTTGGCCAAATCATGCGCGCTAGACTTGTTTTGACTGGACAAACCCGTCGGTTCAACGTACACCGTGTCTTTCATGCCCAAGGCGCGCGCCTTGCTGTTCATGGCGCTTACAAAAGCACTCATACCCCCCGGATAGGTACGCCCCAGCGCGTGCGCAGCTCGGTTTTCACTGGACATCAACGCCAAGTGCAGCAATTCACCCCGGGTCAGCGTGCTCCCCACCGACAGGCGTGAGCGACTGCCTTTTTCAGTGTCGACGTCATCTTGAGTAATCACAATCTGCGCGTCCATGGGCAACTTGGCTTCGTCCACCAACAAGCCGGTCATTAGCTTGGTAAGCGAGGCAATGGGTAGCACGGCTTTGTCGTTCTTACTATAGAGCACTTGGTTGGTTTGCTGATCGACGACCAACGCCACGCTCGACCTGAGTTGTAGTTCATCCGGCGTAGCGCGCAAACCCGCTATTTGCCCATTGGAAGGCGTCTCCCGCACAAGCACAGCCTTGCGGGCAACGCGTCGTTTGCTAACCCGAACCGTCTTTTTAGCTTTACCAATGCCAGCTTTGCCCGCATAAACTTTGCTGACGCGCAGGTTTGTCGTCGCCGCCTGCGCCGTCAACACAGGCGCCACCAGCAGCCCGACCAAAACGCCCAGCAAGCACAAAAATCTGCTGGGTGTCTTGCACAATGAAACCTGAAAAAAATGCTGCATGATTCAAGCTCCGGGCCGTCGGTTTACCAAGGCTCGGAGTTTACGCGCAAAAAGATGCATTGTGACAAGTACTTGCACCACTTTCTTCAACCAAAACAAAAGATATAACAAATCATCCTTGCGCTGCCACGCGATCCACCTGACTGGACAACTTGTTCAATGCACTGATATAGGCCTTAGCTGAGGCCACCACAATGTCGGGGTCAGCGCCCACACCGTTGACAATGCGACCGCTGTTTTGCAAGCGCACGGTCACTTCACCCTGGCTTTCGGTAGAGCCGCTGATGGCATTGACTGAATACAGCACCATCTCGCTACCGCTTTTGGCATTGGTCTCAATCGCCTTGAGCGACGCATCCACCGGACCATTTCCGTTGGCCTGGCCACTCACCTCTTTGCCGTCCATCGTGATAACGACCGTCGCTTGTGGCAATTCGCCTGTTTCACTGTGCTGCGACAGCGACACAAAGCCGTAACGGTCGCTACCGTGCTGCACGCTTTCTTCGCTCACCAAGGCCAGAATGTCCTCGTCAAAAATCTCGCTCTTGCGATCAGCCAGATCCTTGAACTTGGCAAACGCCAAATTAACCTCGGCCTCGCTGTCCATTTGCACGCCCAATTCCTGCAAACGTTGCTTGAACGCATTGCGTCCGCTGAGCTTGCCCAAAATCATCTTGTTGGCCGACCAGCCCACGTCCTCTGCACGCATGATTTCGTAGGTATCGCGCGCTTTCATGATGCCGTCCTGGTGAATGCCAGCGGTATGCGCAAAAGCATTGGCACCGACAATGGCCTTGTTGGGTTGCACCACAAACCCGGTAGTTTGACTCACCATGCGACTGGCCGCCAATATCTGGGACGCATCGACACCCACGTCCAGATCAAAATAATCACGCCGGGTACGGATGGCCATCACCACTTCTTCCAGGCTACAGTTACCCGCGCGTTCACCCAGACCATTGATGGTGCACTCGACCTGACGCGCCCCCCCAATCTTGACACCTGCCAGTGAATTTGCCACGGCCATACCCAGATCATTGTGGCAGTGCACCGACCAGATGGCCTTGTCCGAGTTGGGCACGCGCTGGCGCAGGGATCGAATGAAGTTGCCGTACAGCTCGGGGATGGCATAGCCCACGGTGTCAGGTACATTGATGGTGGTGGCACCTTCGTTGATGGCAGCTTCAATCACCCGGCACAAAAAGTCTTCTTCGCTGCGGTAAGCGTCTTCAGCACTGAACTCCACATCGGCCACCCGGTTGCGGGCAAAGCGCACCGCCAGCTTGGCCTGCTCCAGCACTTGCGCGGGCGTCATGCGCAACTTCTTTTCCATATGCACGGGAGACGTGGCAATAAAGGTGTGGATGCGCGCCCGGCTTGCACCTTGCAGGGCATCCGCCGCGCGCGAAATGTCGCGATCATTGGCACGCGACAAAGAACAGACAGTTGAGTCCTTGATGTGCTTGGCTATGGCCTGGATGCATTCAAAATCACCGTTGGAACTGGCTGCAAAACCGGCTTCGATGACGTCCACCTTCAAGCGCTCCAGTTGGCGCGCAATGCGCAGTTTTTCATCACGTGTCATGGACGCACCAGGCGACTGTTCGCCATCGCGCAAGGTCGTATCAAAAATCACTAATTTATCGGTCATGACAGTTCTCCAGGGTTTTCAAAGAATTCGCATCGTTGGCAACAGGCAAAAAAAAGCCCGCTGCGGGTGGCATGCGGGCTAGTTTGGGTTGCTGCAATCAGGCGCTAACAACTCCACCCGCTGGGTGCCAGTAGTAGAAGAGCTAGACGCGTTGTGTGCATGGCTGCAATGTACCACAGCTTTACTGATGCAAACCGCGTTCTTCGGGCTCTTCGGTCGATGTGCTGATCACGCTGGTCGGAATACCCTTGGCTTTGCGCCAAAAATACACCACGTAGCCACTCAAGCCATAAGCCACAAAAATCCCGAACAAAACGATCGGCGGATCGATATTGATCACCGCAATCCCGATGGCGATCAGCACAATCACGGCAAACGGCACACTGCGCTTCATGTGCACGTCCTTGAAACTGTAAAACGGCACATTGGTGACCATGGTCAGCCCCGCATACAGCGCTGTCACAAACATCGGCCAAGCCAAATCACGACCGGGTAACCCCAAGTCGGTGGCAACCCAGATAAAACCCGTCACCAACGCTGCAGCGGCAGGCGACGGTAGCCCCTGAAAATAGCGCTTATCGACGACCGCTGTGTTGACGTTGAAGCGGGCCAGGCGCAGCGCGGCGCAGGCGCAGTAAACAAACGCGGCAATCCAGCCCCAGCGACCCAGACCCTTGAGCGCCCACACATACGCCACCAAAGCTGGTGCAGCGCCAAAAGAAACCATATCGGAAAGAGAATCCATCTGCTCGCCAAACGCGCTTTGCGTGTTGGTCATACGCGCTACCCGGCCATCCAGGCTGTCGAGCACCATAGCGCAAAAAACACCCACAGCAGCCAACTCAAAGCGCCCATTGATCGCCATCACAATGGCGTAAAAGCCGCCAAACAGTGCTGCCAGCGTGAACAGGTTGGGTAACACGTACACGCCTTTTCTGCGTTTCTTCAGGGGTGAATCGAGTTCAACCAGATCGGATGGGGTGGGGTCGTCCATGAGCGTGTAGTGATGATGTTCACTTCATAATAACAAAAGGCCACCACGGTGGCCTTTTGGGTTGGCTGGCAAAAGACTCAATTGCGCGTCTGATCGACCAGTTTGTTCTTGGCAATCCAGGGCATCATCGCGCGCAACTTGGCGCCGACTTGCTCAATAGGATGTGCGGCCAGATTGCGCCGACGTGCCGTCATGCCAGGGTAGTTGGTGCGGCCCTCCAGGATGAAATTGCGCGCGTAATCACCGTTCTGAATGTTCTTGAGCGCTTCACGCATGGCCGCGCGAGAGCTTTCATTGATCACCTTCGGGCCGGTCACATATTCGCCAAATTCAGCGTTGTTGGAAATCGAGTAATTCATGTTGGCAATGCCGCCTTCATAAATCAGATCAACGATCAACTTGAGTTCGTGCAGGCATTCAAAATACGCCATTTCAGGCGCATAACCCGCTTCCACCAGCGTCTCGAACCCCATTTTGACGAGTTCGACTGCGCCACCGCACAACACGGCCTGTTCGCCGAACAAGTCGGTTTCGGTTTCTTCCTTAAAACTGGTTTCAATGATGCCAGCCTTGCCACCACCATTGGCCATCGCGTAAGACAGAGCCAGGTCACGCGCCTTGCCACTGCGGTCTTGGTGAATGGCAATCAGCTGGGGAACACCACCGCCCTGCACATAGGTGCTGCGCACCGTATGGCCCGGGGCCTTAGGCGCCACCATCCACACGTCCAGATCCGCGCGGGGAATGACCTGGTTGTAGTGCACGTTGAAACCGTGGGCAAACACCAGCGAAGCACCTTGCTTGATGTTGGGGGCAATGTTGTTGGTATAGACATCTGCGATTTGCTCGTCAGGCAACAAAATCATGACCACGTCAGCGATCTTGACCGCGTCATTGACTTCCATCACGTTCAGGCCAGCCTTGCCAACCTTTTCCCACGAGGCACCACCTTTGCGCAGCCCAACCACCACCTTGACGCCGCTGTCATTGAGGTTTTGTGCATGGGCGTGGCCTTGACTGCCGTAGCCGATGATGGCTACTGTTTTGCCTTTGATCAGGCTCAGATCACAATCTTTATCGTAATAAACTTTCATCAATCACTCCGTTGTAAAAAAATAAATAACTTTGCGGGACAGACCAAGATTTGTGCAGCAAATTTGCTCTGTCCCCAACTGATTAAGGCAGGACAGCTCTTTAGCTCTGTCCCCAACCCACTAAACGCGCAAAATCCGCTCGCCTCGACCAATGCCGCTGGCGCCCGTGCGCACTGTCTCCAGAATGGCACCGTTTTCAATGGCGCTCAAAAAAGCATCGTTTTTGGACTGGTCGCCTGTCAACTCGATGGTGTAGCTCTTTTCAGTCACGTCGATGATACGGCCACGAAAAATGTCGGCCATGCGCTTCATTTCTTCTCGCTCCTTGCCCACCGCACGCACCTTGACCATCATCAACTCACGTTCGGTGTAGGCGCCTTCCGTCAAATCCACCACCTTGACGACTTCTATCAGGCGATTCAAGTGCTTGGTGATCTGTTCAATCACCTCGTCTGATCCGGCCGTTTGAATGGTCATACGAGACAGACTGGGGTCTTCGGTGGGCGCGACCGTCAGCGACTCAATGTTGTAACCACGGGCCGAAAAAAGCCCCACCACGCGCGACAGTGCGCCCGCTTCGTTTTCAAGTAAAACTGCAATGATATGTTTCATGGTATGCGACTCCTCTTTTCGCTAACGCGGAAGCTTGCGCTTTCACCACCCTCCTCCACGCACGGTAATGCGTGGACTTGGCGAGCAATAGATTCATCTTGTTGGGGTTAAAGATCCTCTGAACTGAGCAGCATCTCGGTGATGCCGCTGCCTGCACGCACCATCGGGAACACGTTTTCGGTCGGGTCGGTGCGAAAGTCCATGAACACCGTGCGGTCCTTGAGCTTGCGTGCTTCACGTAATGCCGGCTCCACGTCCTGCGCACGTTCAATCAGCATGCCCACGTGCCCATAGGCTTCGGCCAGCTTGACAAAGTTGGGCAGCGCGTCCATGTAACTGCTGCTGTAGCGGCCTTCGTATTCCACTTCTTGCCACTGCCGCACCATGCCCAGGTAGCGGTTGTTCAGCGAGACGATCTTGATCGGCGTGTTGTATTGCAGGCAGGTGGACAGCTCCTGAATGCACATCTGCACCGAGCCTTCACCGGTGATGCAAAACACCTCACTCTGCGGTTTGGCCAACTTGATGCCCATAGCGTAAGGAATGCCCACACCCATCGTGCCCAAGCCGCCCGAATTGATCCAGCGACGTGGCTCGTCGAACCTGTAATACTGAGCCGCCCACATTTGGTGCTGACCCACGTCTGACGTGATGTACACATCGTCATTTTTGGTCATATTCCAGAGCGTTTCCACCACGTTTTGTGGCTTGATCACGTCGCCCGTGCCGTGGTCGTACTTCAGGCAGTCGCGCTGGCGCCAACCTTCAATGGTGCTCCACCACGCGGCCAGAGCATTGGCATCGGGTTTGACCGCACTCTCCTTGATCATGGCAATCAGCTCTATCAGCACGTCCTTGACGTCGCCCACGATCGGGATGTCCACCCGCACGCGCTTGGAAATGCTCGACGGATCAATGTCCACATGGATGATCTTGCGCTCATTCTGGGCAAAGTGCTTGGGGTTGCCAATGACCCGGTCGTCAAAACGCGCCCCCACCGCCAGCAGCACGTCGCAGTTCTGCATGGCATTGTTGGCTTCCAGCGTGCCGTGCATGCCCAGCATACCCAAGAATTTGCGGTCGCTGGCTGGGTAGGCACCCAAGCCCATCAGGGTATGGGTCACCGGGTAACCCAGCAAATCAACCAGTTGACGCAACTCGTTGGAGGCGTTGCTCAACAGCACACCACCACCGGTGTAGATGTACGGCCGTTTGGCCGCCAGCAGCAATTGCAAGGCCTTGCGGATCTGTCCGCCATGCCCTTTGCGCACCGGGTTGTACGAGCGCATTTCGATGCTCTGCGGATATCCCTGATAGGGCACTTTCTTGAAAGACACGTCTTTGGGAATGTCGATCACCACCGGGCCGGGCCTGCCACTGCGGGCAATATGGAACGCTTTCTTGATCGTGTCACACAAGTCGCGCGCGTCCTTGACCAAAAAATTGTGCTTGACCACCGGTCGCGTAATGCCCACCGCATCACACTCCTGGAAGGCGTCCATGCCAATGGCCGGTGTCGGCACCTGACCGCTGATGATGACCATCGGAATGCTGTCCATGTAGGCGGTGGCAATACCCGTGACAGCGTTGGTCACGCCCGGCCCCGAGGTAACCAAGGCCACGCCCACATCACCCGTGGCGCGCGCATAGCCGTCGGCGGCGTGCACTGCGGCTTGTTCGTGTCGTACCAAAATATGCTTGATCGACTCTTGTTTGAACAGCGCATCGTAAATATGCAGCACTGCACCGCCGGGATAACCCCAGACAAACTTGACGTTTTCGGCTTGCAGTGCCCGAATCAACACCTCAGCTCCACGAATCTCGGTATCCACCGATTTGGGCTTGCTGGCGACGGTACGATTCGCAGCTAGATGAGATACCGAACTGGTTTCGGCTTTTGACATTTCCATGATGAACCTTTGTGAATTTCTCTGACGAAAAACCTTGGGTGCTTCTTTGCAAACACTCGTGGCGTTACATCGAAACTTAAGACCAGAACCATCGGCACACTGTTTCTTGCACCCGATCCTGATCCGTTTGCTTTAATTGGTAAAGCCCATTATCGCACCGCAAAAAAGTGGGCAGCACAGCACAACTGCCATAATTTGCATTCGACGCGCATCGCTCGTCCACCTCCGACCGACTTAAACAGCAGCAGTTCACCTTGGCAACCCCGAAAGAGCTTTCCGATTTTCTGAAGGAAGTTGAAAAACGCGCCTTCAAGCGGGCGCTTTACCACGTGCGTAACGACGAATCTGCGTTTGACATCGTGCAAGACAGCATGATGCGTCTGGCCGAAAACTATGGCGACAAACCGGTGGAAGAACTCCCCCTGCTGTTCCAGCGTATCCTCTCCAACGCCACGATGGACTGGTTTCGCAGGCAAAAAGTACAAAATGCGCTTTTTTCACCGTTTTCTGATTTTCAGTCACAAGACGAGGATGCTGGCGAATTTGACATTCTTGAAGCCATCTCGGTTGCCAACGTGCCACCCGAATTCGACAACCCGCAAAGCAACCACGAGCGGGCGCAGACCCTCAGAGTCATCGAAGATGCCCTGCTAAAGTTGCCACTGCGTCAACGAGAAGCGTTCTTGCTGCGTTACTGGGAAGATATGGGCGTTGCCGAAACCGCCAGCACCATGGGCTGCTCGGAAGGTAGCGTCAAAACCCACTGTTTCAGAGCCATTCAGACCCTAGCCAAAACATTGACCGCCAGAGGAATCAGCTCATGAGCCACTACACAACACAAGCGCGCGCTGGCGACCTGCCACCGGGCCTGGATGCCGCCGGGAAGCACGTGGCACGCCTTTTGCTCACGGCCGACGAGCTTTCTCCCAATATGCAGCAGCGCCTGCGAGCCGCTCGTGAACAGGCGGTGGACAAACGCCGCCAGATGTTGGCGTTGCAAGCGCAAGTGGTGTGGCGTCACGCAGCCCAAGGCAATGTGGGACAGGGTTGGTTTGAGCAACACGCTTCGATCTGGCACTTCTTTGGCAGTGTCGGCATGATGCTGGTTCTGGTGTTGGGTTTATGGATGATCGACAGTGTCCAAAGTGATGAATTTGTTAGTGAAACCGCCGAAATCGACAAAATGTTGCTCACCGATGACCTACCTCCAGCGGCCTACCTCGACCCTGGATTCAAGCATTTTGTCAAACTCAGTTTCCCCTCGAATGACCGTTG
>Ga0210033_1001079_pt1 | contig 25693 bp, 16 predicted proteins | sample CryGeymeta201501_FD_185465 | JGI IMG/M metagenome (GOLD analysis project Ga0210033, IMG submission 185465) | Groundwater microbial communities from Crystal Geyser aquifers in Utah, USA - Crystal Geyser metaG 2015-01 (SPAdes) (version 2) | ecosystem: Environmental > Aquatic > Deep subsurface >... | reverse complement strand
TGGCAGCAGGTCGGCGGAGCCTTTGGCGACCTTGGCGACCTCACGCGAACGATCAGCTCCACATCGACATCGCGTTGCCGAGACGCTCGTCGTAGCGGTCATCGCCGCCTACGTTTCGATCGTGCGCCCGCGCGCCCGCGCGCTTGGGCGCTTCGGCGCCCGCGCGCCAATCACGCGATAGATGGACACATCTTCAGGGACATGTAGGCGTCCTGCTCGTGCGAGATCGTAGTCAGCAAGCTGCGGCCGGAGTCCATCACGAACGAGAGGTCCTCCAGCCGGTCAGGGTCATACTGCGCGGCCGCACGGGAGGGTCGCGCGGAGGGGGCTCCGCGCGTGCCAAGTCGCCTCCAACCCACGCCCGACTTGGCGCGCGCGGCGAGGCGGCCTTGCGCGAGCGCCCTCCGGCCAGGCGGACGACCCGTGCCGAGCGCTCGCACGGGCAAGGCCGCCGTCCCCCGGAGAGCGACCCTCCCGGGCGGCGATCACGCAAGGCTCGCCGAGTGATCCCGGGGCACGCGAGATCCGCTATGGTCGCGGCCATGACCGCCGACTCGCCCTCCGAGGACTCCCCTGCGCCGACCGAGCTGCCCCCGCCGGGGGATCCCGACGCGCTCTACATCCTCGACATCAGCGCCTTCATCTTCCGCGCCTACCACGCCATGCCGCCGCTCTCGAACTCCAAGGGCGAGGCGACCGGCGCCGTGGCGGGCGTGGCCCAGATGCTGCTGAAGCTCTTCGAAGAACATAAGCCTGCGCGCTTCATCGTGGCCTACGACTCGCCCGGCCCGACTCTGCGCAAGCAGCGTTATCCCGCCTACAAGGCCAACCGACCGCCGGCGCCCGCGGACTTGAAGACCCAGATGGGGCGCGTGCGCGAGCTCGTCACGGCCTGGGGTCTGTGCGGCCTCGAGGCGCCCGGCTACGAGGCGGACGACGTGATCGCCTCCATCGTCGTGGGCGCGCGCGATCAGGGCCTGAAGACCGTGATCCTGAGCGGCGACAAGGATCTGCTGCAGCTCGTCGGGCCGAGCGTCATGCTCTACGACCCCATGCGCGAGAAGGTCTTCGGCGTGGCCGAGACGATCGAGAAGATGGGCGTGAGGCCGCGTCGCGTGGGCGACCTGCTGGCGCTGATGGGGGACTCCTCGGACAACATCCCCGGCGTGCCGAACGTCGGTCAGAAGACCGCCGCCAAGCTGCTCGCGCAATACGAGTCCTTCGACGGCGTCTTCGCGCACGCGGACGAGGTGAAGGGCAAGCTCGGCGAGCGCTTGCGTGAGCATCGCGACCTCGCGGAGCTGTCACGAGAGCTCGTCGCGCTCTTCCAGGAGGTGCCCCTCGACTTCTCCGAAGAGCAGATTCGCAACGTGGCGCCCAACGCGGCTGCGTTGAGGCCGCTCTTCCGCGAGCTCGAGCTGTCGCGCCTCGAGGCGCGCCTCGGACGCCCGGCGGAGGAAGTCCCCGCGACCGAGGTGGTGATCCTGCGCGATGGCGAGTCGGTCGCGTCGTGGTGTCAGCGCGCACGGGCCGCAGGTCGCTTCGCGCTCTTCGTGGCGGTGGCCGACGCCAGCCCCCTGCGCTCGCGTGCCGTGGGCGTGGCCCTCACGCTCGGCCCGGCGCGCGTCGCCTACGTGCCCCTCGCGCACCGCGCCCTCGACTCGGGCGAACAACCCTCGGCCGAGGCGCAAGCTCCCTTGCTGGCGCTGCTCGCAGACGCCCACGTGAAGAAGGTCTGTGGCTCCCTGGAGCGAGACACGGTGGCGCTGGCGCGGGCCGGCATCGACCTCGCGGGAGGCGACTTCGACGTGAGCTTGGCCAGCTACCTGCTCGCCTCCGAGCGTCGCGGTCACGAGCTGGAAGAGGTCGCCATCGCGGAGCTGGACCGCTCCCTTCCGCAGCGCGAATCCTTGAGCAACCCCCGTCGGGGTGTGCATCTGCCCCTGGACGAGCTGGCGCCGGATCAGGTCAGCGCCTACGCCGGAGCCCACGCGCTGGCGGTCTGGGAGCTCGAGGCCGTGCTCGCGCCGCGACTCCGGGAGGGGCCGCTCGGCCTGCTCTTCCACGAGATGGAGCTGCCGTTGGCGCGTGTGCTGATCAAGCTCGAGATGCTCGGCGTGCGCATCGACCTGCCGCGCTTCACCAACATGGAGAGCGAGGTCCTCGCGGAGCTCGAGAGCCTGGTGAAGCGCGCCCATGCGCTGGCCGGCAAGGACTTCAACCTCGGCTCGCCCAAGCAACTCGAGCAGGTCCTGTTCGACGAACTCGGCTTGCCCGTGCTGAAGAAGACCAAGACCTCGCGCGCCACCAACCGTGATGTGCTGGAGGATCTGCTGCTGCATCCCGACGTGCCGGAGAGCGCGCGGGAGCTTCTCGACGTGGTGCTCGAACACCGCACCCTGGCGAAGCTCGAGGGCACCTACCTCTCGGCTCTGCCCAAGCTCGTCGACCCCGACACCAGCCGCCTGCGCACGCGCTACAATCAGGCGGTCGCGGCCACGGGGAGGCTCTCGTCCAGCGATCCCAACCTGCAGAACATCCCGATCCGCACCGAGCTCGGGCGACGCATTCGCGCGGCCTTCGTGCCCGAGCCGGGATGGCTGATGCTGGCCGCCGACTACTCGCAGGTGGAGCTGCGCGTGTTGGCCCACCTCAGCGGCGATCAGGCGCTGGTGGACGCTTATTCGGGTGGCGCCGACGTCCACGCGCGCACGGCGACGGCGCTCTTCGGGGTGGACGAGGCCGAGGTTAGTCGCGCTCAACGCGCCGCGGCCAAGACCGTGAACTTCGCCGTCATCTACGGCCAGAGCGAGTTCGCCCTGAGCCGCAACCTGCGCATCCCCCGCGCCGAGGCGAAGCGCTACATCGCCGCCTTCTTCGAGCGCTACGAGGGTGTCGCGCGTTTCATGGACGAGGTCGTGGAGCAGGCGCGGGCTCACGGCTACGTCGAGACCTTGTTCGGGCGACGTCGGATGATCTCGGACCTGAACTCCAAGAACTGGAACCTGCGCGGCGCGGCCGAGCGCGTCGCGCGCAACACGCCCATCCAGGGCACGGCCGCGGACATCCTCAAGCGCGCCATGGTGCTGGCGGACGCGGCCTTGTCCGAGGCGGGGCTACGTGGACGCATGCTGTTGACGGTCCACGACGAGCTCGTCTTCGAGCTGCCGCCCGAGGAGCGCGACGAGCTGGAGGCGTTGGTCTCCGCGGCCATGCGTGGCGCGGCCGAGCTCTGCGTGCCCCTCGAGGTGAACGTGGGGGTGGGCGAGAGTTGGGGCGCCGCCCATTGAGCACAGCCGCGTCGCGCGAGCGCTTGGGGCGTTGGGCGTACTGGCTGCAACGCTTCGGCCTGTCCTCCGCCTTCCTCTGGCTGGCCTGTGGGCGCGCGCGTCCCTACCTCGACCTCGACGCCTGGCATCGGCTGCTGGTGACGCTCGCCCATCATCCGATGGCGAGCGCGCGCGGCATGATGTGGCTCGAGGGCCTGATGCGCGACGGGCTCTTGCTGGCCTTCGACCTGCTGGTGGCGCTCCTGCTCGTGGTCTCTCGTCCGGCGCCCAAGCCTCCCGAGCGCCTCTCGCACGTCGTCGTGCCGCTGCTCTCCACCTTCTCCTATCTCGGCTTCGGCCTCGCCGGGAGCTTGCCTGCCTGGGCACAGACGCCGCGGCTCTTGCCCCCGCTCGGGCTGCTGGGCGTCGTGCTGCCGGAGCTGCTGGTCGTCCTGGCCTATGTGCTCTCTCTGAGCGCCCTCGTGTACCTGCGGCGCTCCTTCGCCATCTTCGTCGAGGCGCGCACCCTGGTCAGGCGTGGGCCCTACCGCTTCGTGCGCCACCCGATGTACCTGGGCTACGTCCTGGTGGTCTTGGCGCTGGCCATCGCGCGACCGACGCCCGCCATGTGGCTGCTGGGCGCTCTGGCCATCGCGCTGACCTACCTCCGCGCGCGGCTGGAAGAGAAGATGCTCTCCGCCCACACGCCGGGCTACGCCGAGTGGATGGCGCAGACGGGCATGATCTTCCCGCGTCTGCGTCGACGGAAGAGAGGCTAGGCGCGGCGCAGCCGTCGGGCGACGCGCACGGGGAGGGCGCCGTCGTCCGCGCGCAGCCGGCTCATGGAGCCGAAGCGCAGCTTGCGTCCGCGCCAAGTCACGGAGCGCGAGAAGATGCTGTAGATCCAGACCAGACCCATCAAGGAGTCCTTCACCGGGCCCATGGCGAGGTGCCGGAAGCTCATGCCCACGCCGCGCGTGCGTCGCATCAAGAAGGCGTCGCCGCTCATCTTCACCATCACCACGCCGAGCAGGATGAGCCCGACCCAGGGCGCGAAGCCGCTGGCGACGTAGGCCGCGAGCGTGAGCGCCACCGGATTCGCCAGCAGATCGCCCACGAAGCCGCCGAGGTGGATCACGGCGCGCATCTTCAGCCAGCGCGAGTGACGACCCAGGAACTGCCGCAGGCCGATCTCGCGGTTGACGTTCTCGACCGTGGTGACGGAGAGCGTGACCACCTTGCCCGCGCTCTGGTAGCGCTGCCCGAGCACGAAATCCTCCGCCAGGATGTCTCGCACTTGCTCGAGCCCGCCGAGATCGTCCAGCTCCTGGCGTGAGAGCAGCATGGACTTGCCCACCACGCAGCTGATGCGCGCCAGGTGCAGGGCCGTGCACATCGCCGGACCGATGAAGGCGGAGAGCTGAAGGTTCTCCATGGCGGCGCCCGCCGAGCGCTCGCCGACGCCGACCACCATGGACGTGAGCAAGGAGGAGCCACGCGCGCGGTATTCGCCCACCACCTTGCGCAGGTAGTCAGGGCGTACGCGCACGTTGGCGTCCGACTGCAGCACCAGATCGTGCTTCGCGGCGGCCATGGCCCCGGCGAGGTTGGCCACTTTGGGGTTGAGGCCGAAGTGCTCGTCCGAGTGCACGAAGCGCGTCGGCACGTCGGCGTGCTTGCGCGCCACGCGCCGCGCGACCTGAAGGGCGGCGTCGTCCTCCTCCGTGGTCGCGAACACGATCTCGAACTCTCCCGGGTAGTCCTGCACGTAGAAGCACTCGAGGTTGGCCTCGAGCTCCTCTTCCAAGCCCTTCAAGGGTTTGAGCAAGGAGACCGCGGGCCACGCGCCGTTCGGCGGCTCCGGAGAAGCGAGCCGCGTATGCCAGATCGTGAACACCACCCCGAGCCCGAACATCACGAGCGCGAGGCTGGCACAACCGAGCAGGATGAGAGTCGCCAGAAACATGGCCGAGCCGACTATGTCACCCGGCAGGGAACAGGCGCAAACCGCCGCCCCCCCAGAAGAGCGCTCGGATCCCGCCAGGCGGGGTGCCGGGCACGCTCTCCCAGGCACGTCCAGGGGCGGCTTACCTCCGCGGCCCGCCTCGTTGGGTACCGGCGCGGACTCGCCTCGGCGGGCCTGTGGGGGCGCTCGCCCCTGACCGCGCCTGGCAGAGCGCATGCCCAGCGACTGCCGGACGTTTCCCGAACTTCGAGTCGGCCGGGACAGAACTGAAACTGCGCAAACCGCCGGCCCCCAACAGCGTCAGTAGCAGCCGCCGAGGCAGGTGCGGTAGTCGGTCTCGCAGGCGCTGCGGCAGCCACGGCCCTGGTCGTCGCAGCGGGCCATGCACGTGTCCCAGCGTGGAATGCAGAAGGTGCTGCACGCGGTGGTCCCGCCCGAAGGGGGCGCCGGCGTGCGGTCGGCGTGGGCGATGTCGGCGTCTGCGGGGAGGCTCGCGGCGGCATCCGTGCTCGGGGTCGTGGCGCCCGCGTCGCCCGTGGTCGCCGAAACGGCGACATCCTCCGGCTGGGTGTCGACGCTCAGGGCGAGGTAGCTCGCGGTGTAGGTCTCATCGACCGAAGGTCCGAGGCCGGGCAGTGGCGGGAGGCTCTCTCCTCGCGCCAGGGCGTCGCAGCGGCCCTCGGCGTAGCGGACCTGCTCGGGCGGCTGCTCTTGGGCGTAGTAATCGACCCAGGCCGTCCAACAGGCGTGACGCTGCGCCACCGTGGCCCGCGGATCCGCGTCCGTGGCGTGGCAGCGCTCGAAGAACGTGGCGCTCTGGTGCTCCATCCGTAGACTGGGGCCACAGGAGGCGAGGACCAGCGTGAGTGAGAGGAAGAGCGACCGGGGCATTTCGTCCAAGGATACCACTGGCGGCTGGGGCTCGGTAGGTGACCTCCTGGGAGTCGGGAGCTTCGACGCCGGCGACCTCGGGCTGCTCGAGCTCGGTTGGACCGCCCACGGACTCGCCCGCCTGCGCTTTGCCCGAACTGGACCGTCGTTTCCCGACGGGGTGGCGGTGTGCGAGATCCCCGCTGCCATCGCCGAGGCCCTGGGTCGCTACCTCGCGCGCGACCCCGAGGCCTTTCGTGGCCTCGAGCTCGATCTTTCGGGCACGGACTTCCAGCGCCGCGTCTGGGCCGCCCTGCGCGAGGTCTCCTTCGGGCACGTGCGAAGCTACGCGGGCATCGCCTCGGACGTCGACTCGCCGCGCGCCATGCGCGCCGTGGGCATGGCCAACGGGCGCAACCCCGTCGCCATCGTCGTGCCCTGCCATCGCATCGTCGAAGCCGGCGGCGGGCTCGGCGGCTACACCGGCGGCATCGAGCACAAGGTCGCGCTCCTGCGCCACGAGGGCGTGCGCGTGGAGGGCGAACGCGTCCTCCCGGGGCAGCTCACGCTCTTCTGACCGCTCGGTTCAGGTGGTCGAGGGCGGCTCGTGCGCGCTCCGCACCCGCCCCGTCACGCGAGCTCCGACTTCTCGACAAGGCCCCCGCAGCATCCAACACTCGTTCGCACGGCCGATGCGCCGAAGAGCAAGTGCGTGCTCCATGAGGTCGCCTGGGTGCTGCCGCAGCCGGTCGATGGACCAGGGCTAGAGGCCGCGCTCGAACGCGCGCTCCGGGACGAGTATCCAGACCTCCGCGTGACAGTGACGGTGGTCGGCGACCGGTTCGAACTCCAGGCGCCGCTTCGCGACGGGGCGACCCAAGCGCTCGTGCACACGAGCTTCGAGATCGCGCATGGTCGCATGCGGGTCGTCGCGAAGGCCGCCGACAACCGCAGCGCGTGGTACGAGGTCTGTCGGGTCGCACGCGTGCTCGGGCGTGCGTTGGGCGCAGCGCTGGAGCGCGAGCCGCAGCCCGCTCTCTATGCCCTCCGCGCGATGGACGAGCCGCTCACGCGGTCCACGCCGCGCTTCGTGCCCGACGGCCCCGCGGCGGGGCTCTTCTCCCGCAGCGACACCGCGCCCTACCTCGCGGTCGATGCACTCGAGGATGGGATCGCCTTTGTGGACGCCACCAAGAGCGAGCCCGGGAACTACGATGCCTCGTTCACCCGGCTCCTCGAGTGGCTCTTCTCGATGGAGAGCGAGGAGTACACCGTGGCGGCCTCGGTGCTCGAACCCGACCCTCTTGCCGGTCTGAACTCCTACGAGGTCGAGTTCGGCTGATCGCCGCCCGAGCACCACGAAGGCTTCAGGCTCGAGCATGAGCGTACGCCCCGGCCATCTCCCGCTCTTTTGAAGGCTCTCTCAGCCGAGGCTGTCGAGGGCGGCACGCACGCGCGTGACGCGGGCGCTGAAGTCCGCCTTGCGCTCGTGCTCTTGCGCGACGACGGACTCGGGCGCGCGCGCCATGAAGTTCGCGTTACCGAGCTTCTTCTCGACCGTCGCCAGATCCTTCTCGATCTTACCCAGCTCACGCTCGAGGCGGGCGCGCTCCTTCTCGACGTCGACCACGCCGGGCACGGCCGCGCGTAGTCCGGGCACGACGAAGAGCGCGGCGTGCTTGAAGTGCTGGCTCGGATCGTCGAAGAGCGCCCCGTCGGTCTCGCGCTTCAGCTGAGATTGGGTCAGCGCCTCGACCAGCTTCTGCTCCGTCTCGAGCACCTTGGCGCTGGCCTGTTCGTCGGCGTGCCAGTGGATCTCGATCTGCTGCGATCGAGGCAGATCGTGCTCGGCTCGCAGCGTGCGCGCGGCCTTGACGAAGTCGCTGACCACGCGGAAGGCGGCCTCGGCCTCGACGTCCACGCGGCCGTCCTTGGTCGCCGTGGGGTAGGGCGCGAGCACCAGGGTCTGGAAGTCGCCCTCGACCTGGTAGGCCCTCGGCACACGCTGCCAGATCTCCTCGGTGATGAAGGGCATCATCGGATGCAGTGCGCGCAGAGTCGCGTCGAGCACGTGCACCAAGGTGGCCCGCGTCTCGTTCACCAGCGCCTCGTCGTCACCCTCGAGCAGTGGCTTGCTCAGCTCGAGGTACCAATCGCAGAGCTCGTCCCAGACGAAGTGGTAGAGCGCTTGCGACGCGTCATCGAGGCGGTAGGCGCCCAGGCCCGTCTCCGACGTCTCCACGGCGGCGGCCAGGCGCGAGAGGATCCAGCGGTTTGCGAGCGCGGTCGCCGCGGGCGCCTGGCCCGTGGCTGCGGCAGATTGGCCTTCGAGCTTCATCAGCGCGTAGCGCGCCGCGTTCCAGAGCTTGTTGGCGAAGTTGCGGTAGCCCTCGATGCGCTTGATCGAGAGGGCGATGCGCTTGGATTGGGGCGAATAGCTGAGCAGCGTCATGCGCAGGGCGTCGGCGCCGTAGGCGAGGAAGCCGTCGGGGTAGGTCTCCTTCAGGTAGCGCACGCCGGCCTTGGCCGCGCCGCTGCGCTGCGCCTTCTCCAGCAGCGCCTCGCCCGTGCAGCCGTCGATCACGTCCAGCGGATCGATCACGTTGCCCTTCACCTTGCTCATCTTCTCGCCGCGTTCGTCGGTGACGAGCCCCGCGAGGAGCACGCGCGAGAAGGGCACCTCGTCCATGAAGTGCAGGCCCATCATCACCATGCGAGCGACCCAGAAGAACAGGATGTCGTAGCCCGTCTCCATGTCCTGCGTGGGATAGAAGCGCTCGAGGTCGCGCGTCTTGTCGGGCCAGCCGAGGGTCGAGAAGGGCCACAGGGCCGAGCTGAACCAGGTGTCGAGCACGTCCTCGTCCTGGCGTAGGGAGGAGCCGCCGCAGCCCTGACAGGCCGTGGGCGTCTCGCGCGAGACGGTGACGGCCTCGCAGTCGGCGCAGTACCAGGCGGGGATCGGGTGGCCCCACCAGAGCTGCCGACTGATGCACCAATCCTGGATGTTGCGCAGCCAGTGGAAGTAGGTCTTCGTCCACTCCTCGGGCAGGATCTGGACGTCGCCCTTCTCCACGGCCTCGATCGCCGGCTGGGCCAGCGGCTCCATCTTCACGAACCATTGGGTCGAGATCAGCGGCTCGACGACGGTGCCCGAGCGCTGCGAGCGCGGCAGCGTCATCGTGTGCTTCCTCGTGCCGCGCGCGAAGCCGAGCTCCGCGAGCTTCTCCTTCACCGCCTTGCGCGCGTCGAACCTGTCCATGCCCGCGAAGGGGCCGCCCTCGGCGTTCAACGTGCCGTCGAGGTTCAGGATGTTGATCTCCTCGAGCCCGTGGCGCTTGCCCGTGGCGAAGTCGTTCGGATCGTGCGCGGGCGTCACCTTCACGGCGCCCGTACCGAATTCGGGATCCACCAGCTCGGCGTCGGTGATGATCGGCACGAGCCTGTCCACGAAGGGGTGGTGCAGCTTCTTGCCGTGCAGATGTGTGTAGCGCGGGTCGTCGGGATGCACGGCCACGGCCGTGTCTCCGAGCATCGTCTCCGGGCGCGTGGTCGACACGACGAGCTCGCCGTCGCCGTCCTCGAGGGCGTAGGCGAAATCGAACATCTCTCCCTCGACGCCCTCCTCCTGCTCCACCTCGAGATCACTGAGCACGGTCTGGGACTTCACGTCCCAGTTCACGAGGCGCGTGCCTCGGTAGATGAGCCCCTCTTCGTACAGACGCACGAAGGCCTCACGCACGGCGCGGGCGAGCATGTCGTCCATGGTGAAGCGCTCACGCGACCAATCGCAGGAGGCGCCCATGCGGCGCAGCTGCGAGAGGATGCGACCGCCGGACTCTTCCTTCCACTGCCAGACGCGTTCGATGAAGGCCTCGCGCCCGAGCTCCTGCCGCGTCACTCCGTCTCGCGCGAGCATGCGCTCGACCACGACCTGGGTGGCGATGCCGGCGTGGTCCGTGCCTGGCAACCACAGCGTGTCCGTGCCGTGCATGCGTTGGTGCCGAATCAGCACGTCCTCGAAGGTGGTGCGACAGGCGTGGCCCATGTGCAGGGAGCCCGTGACGTTGGGGGGCGGGATGGCGATGGTGTAGGTCTCGCGCTCGTCCTCGCCACGTCGGTCGTCGGCGGCGTGGCTGGCCTCGAAGACCCCGGCCTGCTCCCAGCGCGCGTACCATCGGGCCTCGACCTCAGGGGCCTCGTAGGCCTTGGGCATCTCGTCTCGATCGTCAGTCATGCCTGTCTCCGGAGCGCGTCCATCGCGGTGCAAGCTGACGCCTGGCGTGCCTGCTGACAAGCGGGAACAGCCTGCCAGCGACACCGCGCGCCCGCTGACAGCGGGAACAGCCTGCCAGCGACACCGCGCGCCTGCTGACAAGCGGGAACAGCCTGCCAGCGACACCGCGCGCCCGCTGACAGCGGGAACAGCCTGCCAGCGACACAGCGCGTGCGGGATCAGCCGCCGAAAGGCGAGAATGTCGGGCGCGGTCGCGGCAAGAGCCGCCTCACTCGGCGGTGAGGCGCCGGATCTCTTCGCGGATGATGGCCTCCGCGATCTCGGGCACGACCTCCCATACGACCTGCTCGACGACCTCACGGGAGAGGGCGAGGATGGCCTCGATCTGGGTGGCGTCGAGGCCGAGGCCTCCGAGCTTGGCGGCCATGGGACTCGCGGCCGACGTGGCGGCGGCGACCTTGGCGGCGGGGGCGGGTGCCGGTGCGGCCTGTGGCTGCGGGGCGGGCGCGGCGGGTGCCTGGGCGGGCTTGGGCGCGGCTTGCGCGGGCTTGGGCGCGGCTTGCGCGGCGCGGCTGGGTGCCAGATCCTCATCCGGTGCGAGCTCGAGCACGGGCGCGGGCCTGGGCGCTGCGGGCGGGGCAGCGTGGGGCGCGGCGGCGGGCGGTGCCTCGGGCGGCTTGGCCGGCGTCGGCCTCTGAACGGGCGGCTTGGGCGGTGCGGGACGGGCTCCCGCTTGGGGAATCGCGGGCGTGCCAAAGGCCACGGTGCGCTTGCTGGGGCGCGAAGAGGCAGACAGGACCGGACCAGTGGACGCGGGCGCGGCAGCCGGCGCCGCGGCAGCTGCGGCGGCGGGCATGGCCGAGGCGGGCATGGCCGAGGCGGGCATGGCCGAGGCGGACGCACGGGGCTTGACCAGAACGCTCGCGACCTTCTCGATCGCGACCTTGCTGTCGAAGGGCTTGTCGAGATTGTCGTCGACGCCCGCGGCGCCACCCTTGGTCGCGTCGTAGGGCGTATGCGTGCTGCTGAGCACGACCACGGCCGCTCGGCTGAGCGCGGGCGTGGACTTGATCATGCGGGCCAGAGCGTAGCCGTCGTCGCCCGGCATGCTCAGATCCGCGAAGATCACGTCGGGCGTGCTCTTCTGCGCTTCGGCGAAGGCCGCCGCGACGCTGTCGACGGAGATCACTTGGGCGTCTTCGCCTGCGAATGTCAGCTCGAGGACCTTGCGCATGGTGGCGCTATCGTCTGCGACTAGGATCTTGACGGGCACCGAAGCCTCCATGACGGGTCGTGGCGAAGGAATCGACCCTGTGAGTGGATACGCGATGGCCGCGACTTAGGTCAAGATCGACGCGATCCTGGTCGGAAGTCCGCGCTGCCCGCTGTGGGCGGCTTCAGGGCTCTTCGGGCGTGACGGTCTCCGGAGCCGGAGGCGCGACCGGGGCGGGGACGGCCGCCGTCAGGGAGATGTCGAGGCGGGTCGCGGCGCTGCGCAACGCGGCCGTGGAGTTGGGCAAGCCCGAGGAGGCCACGAGCGTGATGCGCAAGAGCCCCGCCGCTTCTTCACGGCGCCCGGCGTCGACCAAGAGCTCGGCCAGGTTCGCCGCCGCCACGCCGTGGGCCGGGTTGGCGGCCAGGGCTCGGCGGTAAGCGCGCATGGCGCCTCCGGGGTTGTGGGGACGCAGCTCGCCGCCGCGCTTGGCCTCCTCCGCGGAGGTGACGCGACGGTCGCGCATGCGCGCTTCCGCGTAGCGTCGGCCACGCGCGAAGTCACCCGCGCGCAACGCGCAGACCTCGGCCATGAAGGCCACGTGCTCGTCGCCCAGAGTGAGAGGCAGATCCGAGTCGTCGAGGAAGGCCGCGCAGCCTCCCGTCAGCCGCGCCTGGGCGAGCATGCGCAGCCTACCCGTGAGCGAGTCCTCGGAATCATGGAGCTCGTCCGCGAGCGAGAGCGCCGTCTGGAGCGCGGCCGGATCCGTCAGCGCGAAGGCGCTGCTCAGCGCCCAGCGCGCCGTGTCGGGTCGCGTCTGGCGCGTGACCAAGGAGGTGAAGAGGGCCTCGTGCATGCGCTCTTCGTGGCGAAGCCTGTCCGCGCGAGTCGCCGCCACATGCGATGCGCTCCCGTCGTAGCCCGCCAGCGCTCCCGTGACGTCGCCGCGCGCTTCCGCCAACGCGCCGCGCAGCAGAGATCGATCGTCGGCGCTGATCTCGAGGGCCGGGAGCGCCGCCTCCACGCGTCCGAGCGCTCGCAGACGCGTGGCCGTGAGGGTGATGCGTTGCATGAGCGTCTCCACCCGAAGGTCCGCCGGGATCGCCATGAAGGCCTCGGGGGAGATCCAGGGCAGTCCCGTGGTCGCGAGATCGAGATCGAAGGTACTCAGGGCCTGGTCGTGTGAGATGCGCGCGAGGTCGAACTCGAGCGCGGGTCGATCGTCGTCGAGCAGTGGCGAGTCGTCCGCGAAGGCGCGCGTGCCTTCGTCGTCCAGCTCGCGCGAGGCGGCGAGCTCGACCAGGGACGCGAGGTTGTAGGGCGCGAGGAAGGGATCGAGACCGGAGTCGCCGCCGAGGCGTGTCGCGACTCGCTCCTGCATGGGCATGCTCGAGTCGGACGCCACCAAGATGAAGCTCGAGCTCTCGACCACGAAGGCCGAGACGTGGGGAAAGACGGAGCGAAGCGTGTGCGTGATGCGCCTGAGGTGGTCGACGTCCATGCGGAAGAGGTTGGCCCAGATGGCCAGCACGCCGCCGGGTCGCAGGGCGCGCTTGGCTTCCAGGAAGAACTGCCGCGTGTAGAGCGCGCTCGATCCCGCGAGCCATGGATGGGAGGGCTGCGAGACGATGGCGTCGTACGTTGCGGGCGCGCTGAGGACGAGCTGCGCGCGCGCGTCGTCCACGATCAGGTGGGCGCGCGGATCATCGAGCGGGAAGGGCGTGCCGTGGTCGCGGTAGAGCATGCGCGCAGCGCGCACCACGGCGGGCTCGAGCTCCACGGCGTCCACGCGCTGCCAGGGTCCAGCCAGGAGCACGGCGGCCGTGTGTCCGGCGCCGAGACCGATCACCATGGCGCGCGCTCGCTCCTCGGCCAGCAGGCTCGGCAGGCCCGCGAGGGTCGACAGCTCGGAGCCGAAGCCCGGCGTGCCCGGCGAGAATCCCGATTCGGGTCGGCCGTCGTTGTACAGGCGCATGCTGCCCTCGCGGCGCAGCACGGTGACGGTGGTGTTCCGGCCCTCTTCGAAGAACACGACGGGATCGCGCCAGGTCTCGTCCGGTCCGACGATCACCGCGTCGGAGGGGTTGTACCAGGCGTCCAGCAGGTAGGGCAGATGGAGCGACGGACCGAGCGCCAGCACGCCCACGGCGGCGGCAAGCGGGCCGGTGAGCGCCAGCACCCGCGGGGCCAAGCGGACGCCCGCGGAGGCGCGCAGGGCGGCGGCCGCGAGCACGGCGTGGACGAAGACGAGCGTCAGGATGGACGCCTCGATGCCGAGCGCGGGCACGAGCACGAAGCCCGCCAACAGCGAGCCCACCAGGCCGCCGAGGGTGTTGGCCATCAGCACGCGGCCGGCCACGCGCGGCGCGTCGATGCGTCCCTCGCCCGCGATGCGCCAGGCCAACGGGATCGAGGTGCCCAGGGCCAGAGACAACGGAAGCAGCAGGATCCCGCTGACGGTGACGATGAGCCACGGCTGATTCGGGATGAGCACAGTTGATCCGGAGAGCAGACCGACCATCCGTGGGGTCTGGGAGGCCAGCCAGATGGCCCCGCCGCTGAGCACGGCTAGCACGAGCTGCGCCACTCCGAAGATGCGCGTGGCGTCGTAGCGGCGCGCGAGTCGGTCGGCGATCACGCTCCCGAGCGCGATGCCCACGAGGTAGTGCAAGAGCATGGCCGAGAAGGCCTGGGTCGTGCCCTGCAGCACGGTGCGCAAGACGCGAGTCCACAGCACCTCACCCGCGAGCGAGGCGAGACCGGCGAAGGCGGCCAGCCCGATGGCCAGGCGAAGGCGGCGGCTGGCGAGGTCGCTGGCCGAAGGCTTCTGCTTTGCGCGGGTCACCAAGGGGGCGGGCGTCCCCGCTTCCGCGAGGTCGGGGACCGACGCGAGCAACTGCGAATCGACCTCGACAGCCGTCACGACCGACTCGACGGGGGTGGCGTGCTCGACCGGCGCGTCCTTGCGATAGGTGACGAGCACGAGCAGCGCCGCCAACAGGCTCGCGGCTGCGGCCAAGCTGATGGAGACGTGGACGCCCAGCAGGGGAACCAGGACGAAGCCCGTCAGGCTCGCGCCCAGGGCCGCGCCCAGCGTGTTGACGAAGTAGAGCGCCGTGGCCGAGCCCGCCCAATGCTCGCCATGATCCTTCACCGCGGAGATCAGCACGGGCAGCGTCGCGCCCATGGCGGTGGTGGGCGGCAGCAGGATGGCGAAGGCGAGACCCAGGCGCAGAGGCGTGAGCTGGGCGAAGGAGGCTCCTGCACCCATGGCCGCGTAGAGCTCGTGCACGCGGGGGATCAGGAAGAGCGAGAGCAGAGCCCAGCAGGCCACGCCGAGCTCGAGCAGAGCGTAGGTGCGGGCCGGGCGGCGCGTACGAGACGCCAGGCGACCACCGAGGCCAGCGCCCAGGCCCATGCCCAGGAAGAACGAGGCGAGCACCGTGGCGATGGCCAGATCGCTGACGCCGAAGACGCGATGCAGCATCCGGCCCCAGGTCGCCTGGTAGACGAGGGCAGCGGCGCCGGAGAAGAAGAGGGCGAGGTAGAGGACGAAGGAACGAATGGCGGGCTCCTGGCCCGGACCCTATCGACTCTTCCGCGCCGGTCAAAGCGTTGGCAGCGGCCTCGACCCCGAGGCTTGACCCCGTCGTTCCGGCCTCCCACCCTGCGCCGCCGTGGATGAGAAGCGCACGCCCCCGCCTGTCGACTACGCCGAGCGTGCGCCGCGCGCTCCCGAGGGCGCCTTCGATCTGCCAGGGCTCTTCGCGTCGCCCGGAGAGATCGAGATCGACGTGGGCTTCGGTCGCGGAGCCTCGCTCTTCGCGCGCGCCGCGGTCGCACCCGAGGCTCGCGTGCTCGGGATCGAGATCAAGACCAAGTGGGCGACCAAGGTGCATGAGCGCGCCCGGCGCCTCGGCCTCGACGAGATCCGCGTCTTGGCCGGAGACGCTCGCGACATCCTCGCGCGGGCCGAACCCGAGGGCTGTGTGCGCCGCATCTTCGTGCACTTCCCCGACCCCTGGTGGAAGAAGCGTCACCTCAAGCGCCGCGTGGTGGGGGATGAGTTCCTCGACGCCGCCGCGCGTCTCTTGGTCGACGGCGGAGAGATGTTCATCCAGACGGACGTGCCCGACCGCGCCGAGATCTACCGTGACGCGCTCCTCGCCCACCCGGACTTCGTGCTCGCCGGCCCGGACGGCTGGCTCGAGGAGAACCCCTACGCGGCGCCGAGCAATCGCGAAGATCGAGCCGCCCACGACGGGCTGCCCGTGCGACGTCTCCTCGGCTTGCGCCGGTCGCGTGATGAAGGCCCCGCGAGCGGAGGCTGAGACGCGCTGCGGTCGTTCGAGTCTCGTGAGGAGAAGGTTCTCGAGCTCCCCTCAGTCTTCAGCGGTAGGCTCTCGGCCGTCTCCCGCGCGCCTCGCCGCATGGGCCAGCGACGCCAGCGCGTAGAGCAGGAGCGCCGCGCCGACGGGCACCAACACGATGGGCAGAGCCGGATCCGACTCGCTGTGATAGGGCGCGGAGAGGGCGAAGCCGAGCGGGATGAGCACGGCGCCGAGCCGCAGCGCGCGACCGACGCGGGCGCCGCGGGCCTGATCCTGTTCGAAGAGCTCCGCGCCCACCGCGGCGTGCGCGAGCAGCACGAGCGAGAGGCCGACGCCATGGGCGTGCGCCAGGCGCAACAGCGTGCGCAGCAGCTCGTCGTCGAGGTAGCTCGACCACTTGAAGCCGTGGGCCGTCTCGAGCAGCAGGCCGAAGCTCGCCCACACGGCCAAGCCGATCCAGCCCAGGCGGCGGCTTCGGGCGCGCTGGACGCGCACGTGCGCAGCGTCCCTCATTCGCCGAGCTCGATCGCCTGCTGATCGGCCTGGGCTCGGAGCCTGGCCACGGCCGCGGCGTCCAAGGGCGCCTCACCCCGCGCGCCGAGCTCTGCGCGCAAGGCCCGAACGAGGTCCGCGCGCGAATCCACCGACGCCGTGGGATCGAAGGCGGCGAGGCGCGCCGGCGCCGCGTCTCCGAGCAGCGCTTTCATGGAGCGCCACGCGCCCGTGCGCACGGCCGGGTAGTGGTCGCCCTCGAGCACCGTCAGCAAGAGCGCGACGCGACGCGCGAGCGCCTCCGCCCGTGGCGGATGAGCCCGTGGCCAGCGTCCGAGGGCCGACGCCGCGACCGCGCGCTCGATGGGATCGCCACCGAGCAGAGCGCGTTCGACGCGGGAGTGCGGCGCGTCGTGCGCCGGGGGCTCTGCGGCTGCGCGTTCGTGCGTCCACAAGCGGGCGACCTCGGCCGCGGCCCAGGATTCGTCTTCGTCCACATGGCAGAGCGTGCACGCATCCGGTCTGCCCTGACGCGCCTCACGCACGGGATCCGGCGACTCGACGCGATGGCTGATGTGGGCGCCGATGAGTCCGTACACGATGCGTGGCATGTGACAGTCGACGCAGGAGGCCGACGCGGACTCGTGCTGGCTGTGGTCCGCGGGCAGCGTGTCGTGGCAATGCACGCAGGCGCTGTCGCCCAGGGCGTCCTCGCGCACCTGCAGCGCGGGATCGGCCTCGTGCATGCTGTGGCAGCTGAGGCAGCTCATCTCGCCCCGCTCCGCGCAGGGCGAGAGCAAGAGCCCTTGCAGCTCGTAGGCCGTCAGGCGCGGGGTTCCGTCGGCCCAGAAGCGCGGCGCGAAGGCGTGCGTGTCACGCCCCAGAGGCGTGTCGCGAAAGAGCGGCTCCGTGGTCTCGGCCAGCTCGTCGCCGGGCACGAAGGGATCGCCGCGCGTGAGGAAGGGTCCGATGTCGTCGGCCTTGCGTTGGCCATGGCAGCGCCCGCAGACGTCCGAGGCGCGCTCCGCCGAGAGCCTGCGCGGGGACACGATGGTGGGGTCGCGTCGGTGCGAGAGGTGCAGCGCGTAGCGACGGATGGGATCGTTGTTCAGCGCCTCGTGCTCGCCGCCGGGCCCGTGACAGGCCTCGCAGGCGATGCCCAGCTCGGCGACGTGACTCTCGAAGCTGCCGTCCGCCTGCAAGGCAGGATTGGGCGCCACGTTGTGGCAGAAGATGCAGTTGTCGTTCCAGCGCACGACGTGTCGATCGTAGTCTTCCCAGCTCACGGCCGCTCCCTCGACCGGCATCGCGGGATCGGGCGTGAGGAAGGCCTCGTTCATGTGCATGAAGCGCGCCTCCTTCACCTGCCACGCGATGGGCAGGCGGAAATAGGTGCCGCCTTCGCGCCCGAGATATTGTTGATAGCGATGGGAGCCCACGGTGCGCACGACCTGCACGCTGCGCGTCGCGCGCCCGGGGGCCGAGAAGCGCAGCCAATAGGCGCCGTCGCGGTCACGGCTCATGCGCGCGCTGACGCCCAGGTAGGAGAGTTCTCGGCCGTCGAAGGCGCCGAGCACGCTTACGTCGCTGGCCTCGGCCGTCATGGCGCGGTGATAGGTCTTCTGCCACGAGGCGTAGCGTTCGCCGTGGCAGCGACGGCACGCGGCCGCGCCCACGTAGGCGCCCTGATGATGATCACGCGTCGCGTCGAGATCGCGGGTGACGCGCAGAGCTTCGACGCCACCCGCCGAGGTGCCACCGAGGAGCACGCAGGCGAGCATCGCTGCGCGTCCCCGAGTCAAGCCCGCGAGAGCTGCGCCAGGGTCTGTTCGATCCGCTCGAGCTCCGCCAAGCCCATGCGTCGCATGATCGCGCGCGCTTCGCTCAAGCGCTCGCGAGCGGTCTCCAGATCACCGCGCTCGATCAGGTGCATGCCGAGCTCCGCCAGGGAGCGCGCCGCCTCCTTCTCGCTGCCCGCGTCGCGGAACATGTCGATGCTGGTCAGGTAGCTCTCCTCGGCGCGTCGATCGACCTTGCCCGTCGCGTCGAAGAGGGTGCGCGCGCGCAGCGCACCGACGGCGCGGTGGGCCGCGGCGATGGCCTCGGGGCTGCCGTAGGCCTCGGCCCGCTTCAAGGCGTCGAGCACCAGCGCCTCGGCGTCGTCCGCGCCTTGCTTGAGCGCCAAGAGCCCGCGGTTGCGGCTCACCTCGGCCATGGCGCGGAGATCGTTCATCTCCTTCGCGACCTCGGCGGCCTCCTGCAGCGCTTGGCCAGCGTGCTCGAGATCCCCGATCTTGCTGCGCGCCTCGCCGATGTTGTTGAGCATGAAGCAGACCCGGCGCCTGTCGCCCATCTTGCGCGCCTGCGCGAGCGCAGCCTCCCATGCCGCGATGGCGCCCGCTGCGTCGCCGCGTTCGTAGGAGACGATGCCGAGGGCGTTGTGGCATTGGACCATGCCCGCCGCGTCGCCGTGCTCCTGACGCAGACCGAGGGATTGGCGGAAGAGCCCCTCTGCCACTTCGAGGTTGCCGCGATGGAGCTCGATCTGGCCGAGCGTGTTGAGCGAGAGCGCCTCGCCGCGCGCGTCGGCGTGCGAGCGTCGAAGCTCGAGCGCCTCCGTGGCTTCGTTCAGAGCCGCGTCGGCGTCGCCGCGCAGGAGATCCACCTGCGAGAGGTCGTCGAGGGTCGACGCCACGCCGCGCAGGTCGCCTGCGGCGCGAAAGAGCGAGAGGGCGCGGTCGAGCACCTGACGTGCGCGGTCGTTCTCTCCGCGCTGTCGATGGGCGCGCCCGATGCGGTTCAGCGCCGCGCCACCCTTGCCGCGGGCGCCGATGTTCCAGGCCAGCTCGAGCATGGCGGTGAAGTCCGCGATGGCTACATCGCCTCGACCGAGCAGGGCGACCATGGAGCCACGCACGTGCAGGGCCTCGATGCGTCGCGCCACGTCCTCGGCCGGGAGCAACTCGACGGCCTTGTTTGCGAAGCGCAGGGCGTTGTTCGTGCGCAGGCTGCGCTGTTCGAAGTTGGCGGCCTCGAGGTAGGCCCGGCCGGCGCGCTCGAGCTGACCCGCGGCCTCGAGGTGCGGCGCGATCATGCGAGCCACGCCCTCGCGGCGGTACTCGGCGACCACGGCGAGCCAGCGCGCCACGGCGCGATGACGGCGCGTTCGCGTCTCCTCGCCCTGCACGCGCTCGAGCAGATCCCGCGCGTGCGAAGAGGTGAAGGCGAACTGGCGCGAGCCGAGCAGATCCGAGCCGTCGTGTTCGGCGAGGAAACCCTTGTCGACCAGGCGATCCAGCGCCGCGCTCAACGCCGCGCTGTCGTCGTCGTCGGGCCAGACGCTCAACGGATCGGAGCCGTCTCCGGGAGGCTCGCGCTCCGAGCGCATCTGCCCGAGCAGCGCGCCATCCCAGAAGACCTCGCCCACCACCGAGGCGCGCGAGAGGGTCTCGCGCTCGAGATCGTCGAGTCGATCGAGGCGCGCCTGGATGGCGTCGTCGAGGTTGACGGGCAAGCCCTCGCCCTTGGCGAGGCGTTCGAGGTCGATGCGCAGTCCCTTGTCGTCGGGCACGAAGACGCCCGCTTCGAAGAGAGCCAGCACCAGATCGCGCACGGCGCTCGGGTTGCCCTCGGAGCGGTGGGCGAGGGCTGCCACCAGGGGCTCGGGCGCCTCGACCAGAGTCGGCAGGATCACGTGCAGCATGGCCGCGATGTCGCTCTCGCCCAGGGGCGCGACCGGTCCCACGGCGACGCCGCCGGGAGGCTCGAGCTTCTGCGCGCGCTCGGCCACGGGCGCTGCGCCCGCGATCACGATGGAGAGATGTCCGGCCGCCTGGGTCAGCGCCGCGACCATCTCCCAGGCCTCCTCCTCGGCCTCCTGCATGTTGTCCAAGAGGATCAGGACAGGGCGTTGCTCCGCCTCGCCCTCGAAGAAGCGCTTCACGGCGGCGCAGGCGCGGCGATGCAGCTCCTCCGGATCCTTCTGCAGAGGAATCAGGAACGGGCTCTGGGGGAAGGGGATGCCGGCGACGTGTCCCAGGAGGTGGGTGGTCTCGGCCACGGCCAAGGCGTCTTTGGACATCAGAGCCTTGGACACCTGGGTCGACATCTGACCGCGCACGCTGCTGGGCGAAGAGGCCGGCGTCACGCCGAAGCGCTCGAGCAACATGCGAGAGAAGGGCGCGTAGGTTCCGTCTCCGCCCAGGCGACAGGCGCCGTAGGCCACGCGCACGTTGTCATCCAAGCGCGCCGCGATCTCGGAGGCGTAGATCAGCATGCGCGTCTTGCCGGAGCCACGCGCTCCTTCGAGGGCGACCAGCGTCGGAGCACCCAGACTGAAGGCGCGCTCCACGCCGGTGCGTACGGCCTCGCTGGCCTCGGCCTGACCGATCAGCGGCGGCTCCGGATCGGGCGCGGGACCGGGCGGCGAGGACGACACCGCCGCGGCCGTGAAGGCCTGGGCCTGAGGCTCCTCGGGGGGTGTCTCCGCAGGTACCATCTCGGGCGGAGCGGTGACCATGGTGGGATCTGGCACGCGGCCGCCGCTCGAGATCGCGATCGAGGACAGCCCCGTGCCGCGAGCAGAGCTGCCGAGGCCGAGGCCACAGCGCGCGCAGGCGCGCCAAGCGCGCGGATTCTCGAACCCGCAAGAGGAGCAGACGGAGCTGGGAGCTTCCATGGGCCGATTTAGGCACAGCCTCGCGCGTTGCACAACGCGACCCGCTCGGACCACCGCGCGGAGTGGCTGATCGGTCGGCCTGCTAGCGGCGCGCGACCTGGGAACAACGCGCGCTGGTCACGCTCCGGAGCCGCTCCTGTCGCGCCTGGAGCACGCTCGCCTCGGGCTCCGCGGGTTGCGCCAGCGCGGTGCCGTCGTCTCCGCGACGCGCCTCGAAGAAGAAGCGGGGGTCGTCCACGATGTCGTAGAGTTCCTCGCCCTGCGCGAGCAGCTCGCAGTTCTTCGCCCTCAGCTCCGCCACGATGCGCGGAAACGCCTCGACGGTCCACGGATGGGGGTCGTGCATGAGGACGATGCCGCCGCGCTCGCCGTTCTCGCGCTCGCGTCGTTGCAGCACGCGTCGAAAGGTGCGCACGACCTCGTCCGCGTCGCGGACCTGGAAGTCGCCGGTGCCGAGGTTCCAGAGCATCTCGGTGTAGCCGCGCGCGGCCAGGAGTCGATCGACCCGCGGCGAGCGAGCACCACCGGGCGGCCGCAGCAGGTAGGGCCGATGCCCGAGCACGCGCTCGATGTCGCGCTGCCCATCGTCCACCTCGGCGATGATCTCCTCGTTCGAGAGCAGGGGGAGCTGACGATGGTGGACCGTGTGATGACCGATCAGGTGACCGCGTCGCTCGATCTCGCCAAGCAGGTCCGCCTGTTCGCGCTGGCGGGGAGTATCGCCCTCGATGCGACTCGCGACGGTGAAGAAGACCGCGTGGACGCCGGCCGCGTCGAGCTCGTCGAGCAGTCGCGGGGTCGTGTTCAGGTCCGGCCCGTCGTCGAAGCTGAACAGGATCAGACGGTGGGCGGTGGCGCCGGTGATGACGCGTCCGTCTTCGAACCTCGTGGGGTCCGGCTGGCTGGGGAGCTCACGCGCCACTTCTTCGACAGGCTCGGGGTACGGCCCGGTCGAGGTGTGGACCGTGGGCGCGTGCCGCGGGACCTCATGCGCGGGCAGGGCCCTGGCAGGCGCGGGGTGGGCCGCATCGGCGTGGTGGGCCGTGACGGCGCCAAGGACCAGGCTCGCCACGCTCGCCAGGATGCCCAGCAAGGTTCGCCATCGTCGCGAGTGGGTGCGCACATCTGCACACTAGTAGGGACATGGTCCACATCACAAGAAAGTGGCGGCAGCCGATGGGGCCTCGGCGTCGGCATGCTCGGCTCGCGGAGGTTCGGCAGCGAGGTTCTGCGCTCCGAGAGGTTCAGCGCGCAGACGTTCGGCAGCGAGGTTCAGCGCGCCGAGAGGTTCAGCGGCAGCTCGAAGGACACGGGTCCGCCCCCGGGAGCCGGGAAGATCCAGCCGAGGGCCTCGTGGGTGATGCAATCACGCAGGGCCGGGTGGGCCTCGCCGCCGCTGGCCGTGAGCTCCACGCCCCGGACGTCACCATGGACGCCCACGTCGACCCGAAGCGAGTAGGCGGCCTGGGTGAGGGAGGGGTCGCCCTGGCGCCTCAGGACGCGCTCGTAGCAGCGCCGAAGCGCCGCCTGGCGCGAACGCACCACCGTGCGAATGGCCTCGGGGCTGAGCTCGCCTTGGGTCGTCCCCACGCGGATTCGAGGCAGCATGGCCTCGGTCAGGGTCAAGCCCTCGGGCAGCATCTCGAGGTGGACTTCACGCGCGCGGCCACGGGCGTCGAAGGCCTGGAGCGTGAGCTCTCCCTCGGGAGCACGAAGCGCGACGAGGGCGTCGGCGGGGAAGCGCGCGCCCTCCACCTCCCAGGCGACGACCCGGGGGAAGGGCGGCAGCGTGAGGCTCGGCCAGCGAAGCTCCATGTCGAGGCCAATCGGTCGCTCGACACTGGCTGAGTCGACACCGGGCGTGTCGGTGGCCGCCGTTTCTGCGCCGGGGGAGGCCCACTCGGCCGGCGCGTGCAGCACCTCGAGCGTGGCGTCGCCGCGCTCGATGGCCACGGTGCCCTCCGCCAGGGAGACACGCACCTCGGCCCCGTCGCGCGCCACGGAGAAGCGGGTGCCCCGGACCACGACACGGTAGGCGCCGGCATCCACCTGATAGACGGTGCCCGTGAGAACCGCGTTCGACACCGCGCCATGCTGCAGTGAGAGCACGATGCCGCTCGGCCGGACCCGGCTCAGCGCCAGGCGTGAATCCGGCGCGAGCGCGAAGCCCGTGCCCGAGGCCAAGCGCCCGTGCAGACCCGACGCGACGCCCGTCTCCAGCACGTCGCCCTCGTGCAGCACGTCACCGAGGTTGGCCTGCGCGTTCGCGATCCGGACCACGCCGGCCACGGCCGTGAGCTCTCCCTCGAGGGGCTGCTCCTGCGGGGCGACGCTCGAATCGACGGGCAACGTGTCGGCGTGCGCGAGCTGCGTCTCCGGCGCGCGCTCCGGCAGCCGGCTGGCCTGGGGCGAGTCCACGCCCCGTTGCCTCAGGCCCACCACACCGAGCAGGACGGCCGCAGCCAGAGCCAGCAGGGCCCAGGCCACGCTGCGCTTGCTGCCCTTGGCCTGGTCGCGCGCCTCGCGTCGCAGGGCGAGCTCCATGCGCCCGTAGTCGAGGCGCGGGAGCTCGGCGCTGCGAATCTCCGTCGCCAGCTCGGCATAGGTCTGAATCGCCAGCAGCTCGCGCTGACAGGTCTCGCACGCCTCGAGGTGATGCTCGATCCGGCGTTGCCCCGCCTGGCTCAAGGCCTCCGCGTCGTAGGCCATCAGCGCCTGCGTCTTCGGGCTGTGCTCGCTCATCGCGCGCTCCCCGTGACGTGGCGCTGTCGCAGCGGGGGCGGCGCGGCGCTCTTGGCCTTCGCCTTGGTCTCGGTCGCGGACTGCCCGGGGAGGCTCTCGAGCAGGTGCTCCACGGCGGGCGCGAGGCTCGGGTCCTGGGCGATCTTGGCGTAGAGTTCCTTGCGCGCATAGAAGAGGCGCGTGCGCACGGTCAGCACCGGCGCCTCGACGATCTCGGCGATCTCCTTGGCGGCCATGCCCTCGAAGTCGTGCAGCACGAGGACCTCGCGCTTCTTCTCGCTCAGCTCCTGCACCAGCGCGTAGAGCGCCTCGATGCGGCGTCCACGATCCGTCGCCGCGTCCGGGCGATTCGTCGTGTCGTCGTCGTCCGTGGCCTCGGGAATGCTCACGTCGGCGAAGCGCGGCCGAGATCGCTTCTTGCGGATGTGCATGCGGGCCACGTTGGTCGTGAGCCGATAGAGCCAGGTCGTGAAGCGGGCGTCGCCGCGGAAGTTCTTCAGGGAACGGAAGACATGGATGAACACATCCTGGACCACGTCCTCCACCTCGGCCTCGGGGGTCGGCCCCAGCACGCGGTAGACGATCCTCGTCACCGTGTCGCGGTGGCTGCGAAAGAGCTGATTGAAGGCCGCTTCGTCACCCTCTCGCGCACGTTCGACGACGGGATCGAGCCCGGTCATTATCCTCCGAAGGGCGGGCGATCCAAAGCGGGTGCCCGCAGTGAGCGTGGACGATAGCATGGTGTTCAGGCTCTGGGTTGTGACCTGGGGCCAAGCCATTCACGGTCTTCTCGCGTCCAGGCGGAATCCGCCAGGGTCCCCGGGGGTTGGTCCGCGAGCTTGCGACGGGCGCGGGCATGGACTACTCGCCTGTGCCGAGTTGATTGTCACGTGATCGAAGTCTCCGGCCTCAGCAAACGTTTCGCTTCCCGCCTCGCGGTGGACGCCATCTCCTTTTCCGTCGCGGAGGGTGAGGTGGTGGGCTTCCTGGGCCCCAACGGCGCCGGCAAGAGCACGACCCTGCGCATGATCACCGGCTTTCTGGCTCCGAGCGGCGGCAGCGTGAAGGTCGGCGGCATCGACGTGGACGGGGACCCCATCGGCGCGCGGCGCTTGATCGGCTACATGCCCGAGGGTGTGCCGCTCTACCCCGAGATGCGGGTCGCGGAGTACCTGCGCTATCGCGCCGCGCTGAAGGGCGTGCCCCGACGCGGGATCGGCGACGCCGTGGAGCGGAGCCTGAACGACGCGGCCGTGGACGACGCGGCCGACCGCATCATCGGCCAGCTCTCCAAGGGCTATCGCCAGCGCGTGGGCTTGGCCGACGCCCTGGTCGCCGATCCGCCCCTGCTGATCCTCGACGAACCGAGCTCGGGGCTGGACCCGAACCAGATCCGCCAGGTGCGCGAGCTGCTGCGCGGCTTCGCGGGCAAGAAGACCATCTTCGTCTCGACCCACATCCTGCCCGAGGTCGAGGCCATCTGTGAGCGCGTGGTGATCATCCACCAGGGCAAGAAGGTCGGGGAGGGCGCACCCCACGAGCTGCGCCAGCACTTCGGAGGACGCCACCTGGTGCGCATCGTCGGGCGCGGCTCGGTGGAGGCGTTTCGCCAGGCTCTGTCTGCCGTGGAGCGCGTGCGCGAGGTGTTGGAGCTGCGCCCAGAGGAGGACGAGCTCGTGCGCGGCACGCTCGAGGTCGATCCCGAGGCCGAGTCGAGCGAGGACGTCTTCGCCGCCGTGGCCGCCGCGGGCCTGAAGTTGCGTGAGCTGCACCTGGAGGAGGCCTCGCTCGAGGCCGTCTTCGGTGAACTGACCACCAGCGAGGAAGCTCCCGACGACGACGACGAAGACGCGGACGACGAAGCCGCGGACGACGAAGACGCGGACGACGAAGACGCG
>Ga0210033_1001078_pt1 | contig 25694 bp, 23 predicted proteins | sample CryGeymeta201501_FD_185465 | JGI IMG/M metagenome (GOLD analysis project Ga0210033, IMG submission 185465) | Groundwater microbial communities from Crystal Geyser aquifers in Utah, USA - Crystal Geyser metaG 2015-01 (SPAdes) (version 2) | ecosystem: Environmental > Aquatic > Deep subsurface >... | reverse complement strand
GAGAACCAGCATGGCATCGAGGTGAGAATCGCGCCGGAGGCGCGCGCGCCCATAAGGCGCGGGGAGGGGGGGCGCGCTAGCGCATGCGGGGGGAGGCATCCTCCCCCCGCCAACAAAGCGCATCGACTGTCGTTTCGGCCGGATGGCCGAAACGAGGGTCGAGGCCACTTGACGCCGTCCTGCTCGCCAAAAGCGCAGTACAGGCGACCATCACACACATTGCCACAGGTGTCGCTGTGCGTGGACGTCTCGCCGTAGATCATCCAGGCCTGTAGGTCGCCTTCGACGAACGGTGCTCCTGTGTCGCCGCCGTCGGGAGCTTCGATGTCTTCCGCGTTGCAGATCCACTTCCCCGAGACGATCTGGCAGACCGGAGTTCCGCCGGGCCCACAACCGACACCGAGGTACCCATCAGGGCGGGCGCTGGCCGGCGCGGAGAAGGCCCCGAGCACCACCGCCGTCAGGACGAAGGACGAAGGACGAAGGATCGCATGACAACCTCCTCTCCGGAAAATGTGGCCGCAAAATGTAGCCGGAGAATGTGCAGGACCTCCCCCACCAGTCCATCGTCCTTCGAACGGTGCGCTCAAGTCAAGTGCGACTCGCACGTTCATGAAGCCCAGCGTCCTTGCGTGGACGGAAGAACATGGGCAAGACCGCAGAATCATTGGAAACCTAACTTGGCGAGCCCGATCCCGCGACAGCCACCGCTGGCGACCGCGGACCGCGACCGGCGAGCAGCTGTGGGTCATCGAGCTGCCCGAGGAGTCGTTCTCGGCCGAGCGGGTGCCGCTGCCCTGAAGGCAGCGCTCCGACCTCGCGTCACACCGCCAGCCGCGCCCGTGCCATGGCGGCGCCGTACTCGGCCTGCTGCCAGGCCTCGGAGCCGTGCTCCTCGTGCGCCAGGGCCTTCTCGGCGGACTCCAGGTCGCGCGCGGCCTGGTCCTTGTCGACGCTCTCGGCGGCCTCGACGCCGTCCACCAGCAGGGTCACGCCCAGGGGGGTGACCTCGACGAAGCCGGGGCCCACGACCATGGTCTCGACCTGGCCGCCCTCGATGAACAGGCGCACCACGCCGGCCCGCGTCACCGCGAGCAGCGTGGCATGGCCGTCCAGGATGCCCATCTCGCCCTGATCGCCGGGGAGCTGGACCTCGACCGCCTCACCCTTCCAGGCGACGCGAGCGGGCGTGACAATGTCGACCTGGAGCATGGCTCAGGCTCCCTTGGCCAGCGCCTTGGCCTTGGCGACGGCGTCCTCGATCGTGCCCACCATGTAGAAGGCCTGCTCGGGCAGGTCGTCGTGCTTGCCGGCCAGGATCTCCTTGAAGGAGCGCACCGTGTCATCCTTGGACACGTAGATGCCCGGCATGCCGGTGAACTGCTCGGCCACGAAGAAGGGCTGGGACAGGAACTTCTGGATCTTGCGGGCCCGGGCCACCAGCGCCTTGTCGGCGTCGGACAGCTCGTCCATGCCGAGGATGGCGATGATGTCCTGCAGGTCCTTGTACCGCTGCAGCACCCGCTGGACCTCGCGGGCCACGTCGTAGTGCTCCTGGCCGACGACAGCCGGCTCCAGGATGCGGCTGTTGGAGTCCAGCGGGTCCACGGCCGGGTAGATGCCCAGCTCGGAGATCTTGCGGTTGAGCACCGTGGTGGCGTCGAGGTGGGCGAAGGTGGTCGCCGGCGCCGGGTCGGTGAGGTCGTCGGCCGGCACGTACACGGCCTGGACCGAGGTGATCGAGCCCTTGGTGGTCGTGGTGATGCGCTCCTGCAGGGCGCCCATCTCCGTACCCAGGGTCGGCTGGTAGCCCACCGCGGAGGGGATGCGGCCCAGCAGCGCGGACACCTCGGAGCCGGCCTGGGTAAAGCGGAAGATGTTGTCGATGAACAGCAGCACGTCCTGGCCATCGACGTCGCGGAAGTGCTCGGCGACGGTGAGGGCGGACAGGGCGACCCGGGCGCGCGCGCCGGGGGGCTCGTTCATCTGGCCGAAGATCAGGGCCACGCGGGAGCCCTCGGTCTTGACCATCGGCAGGCCGCGCTCGTCCAGCGCGATGTGGCCGTGCTCGTCCTTCTCGGTCGCGATGACCCCGGACTCCATCATCTCGAACCAGAGGTCGTTGCCCTCACGGGTCCGCTCGCCGACGCCCGCGAAGACCGAGAAGCCGCCGTGCTTGATGCCGACGTTGTTGATCAGCTCCTGGATGAGCACGGTCTTGCCCACGCCAGCGCCGCCGAACAGGCCGATCTTGCCGCCGCGGGAGTAGGGGGCGATGAGGTCGACGACCTTGATGCCGGTCTCGAACATCTCGACCTGGGTGCTCTGCTCGGTGAGCGGAGGCGGCGCCCGGTGGATGGCGCTGCGCAGGGTCGTGTTGACGGGGCCCAGCTCGTCGACCGGCAGGCCGACGACGTTGAGGATCCGCCCGAGCACTTCCTTGCCGACGGGCATGGCGATGGCGATCCCGGTGTCCTGGACCTCCTGGCCGCGGCTGAGGCCGTCGGTGGTGTCCATGGAGATGCACCGCACCATGTTCTCGCCCAGGTGCTGGCTCACCTCGACGACCAGGTTGCCCTTGCGATCATCGATGAAGGCGTTGGACAGGGTCAGGGCGTTGAGGATGTTGGGAAGCTGGCCCGGGGGGAACTCCACGTCGACGACGGGTCCCTTGACCTGCACGACCTTGCCGGTGTTCATGGGGGGGCTCCTGGAATGGCGAGGGATGGGGGGGAGGCGAAGAGGAGGGACCGACGCGGGCCTAGAGGGCCTCGGCGCCGGAGACGATCTCGGTCAGCTCGGTGGTGATCGCGGCCTGGCGAGCCCGGTTGTAGACCAGGGACAGGCTGTTGATCAGCTCGCCCGCGTTGCGGGTGGCGTTGTCCATGGCGGTCATACGGGCCGCCTGCTCGCCGGCCTGGGTCTCCAGGAAGGCCTGCTGGATCTGCGTGCGCAGGGCCAGGGGCAGCAGCCGGGTGAGGATCTCCTGGCCGCCCGGCTCGTAGAGGTACTCGGCGCTGGGCGAGGCCGCGCCGAGCTTCTCCAACATCTGGGCCGCCTCGCCGGCCGGGCCCGAGGGCTCCTGCGCAGCGCTGGCGTCGATGTGCATGGGCAGCAGCTGCTCGAAGGTCGGCAGCTGCGTCATGGCCGACTTGTACTCGTTGAAGGCCAACATGACCTTCTCGAAGGCACCGGCCTCGATCTCCTCGGCCAGGCGCCCGGCCAGCTGGCGAGCCAGGCCGGGGTAGCTCGACGGGTCGATGTCGATGGCCACGGCCTCGACCTGGTAGCCGCGGTTCTTGAAGTAGCCGATGCCCTTCTTGCCGTAGCCCAGGATCCGGACCGAGCGGCCGGCGGCCACGAGCAGGTCGATCTGCTCCTGGGTCCGCTTGCACAGCTGGTTGTTGAAGCCACCGCACAGGCCGCGGTCGCTGGTCATGAGCACGACCAGGACCTGGGCCTCGTTGCTGGGCACCGTGAGCAGCGGATGCTCGACGTCGCCGGCCGCCTGGGCCACGCGGCCCAGGACCCGGGTCAGGGTGCGCTGGTAGGGCTTGGCCGCCACGGCGGCTTCGGTCGCACGCTTCAGCTTGGCCCCCGCGACGAGCTTCATCGCGCGGGTGATCTGCCGCGTGTTCTTGACCGAGCCGATGCGACGGCGGATGTCACGAAGGGAGGCCATGGACGGCTCCGAAGACCGGTAAAGGACGCGGCGCCTAGCGCCAGGAAGCCCGGAAGGCCTTGATGGCTGCCACGACCCGGGTCTGCAGGTCGCTCTTCTTGAAGGTGCCCCGGGTCTCGATCTCTTCGAGCAGGGCCTTGTTGGCCTTGGCAAAGTCGGTCGTGAGGTCCCCGATGAAGCGCTGGACCTGGTCCGCGGGGATGTCGTCGCAGACGCCCTGGGTACCGGCCAGGATGTGCACGATCTGCATGGGCGCCGACAGCGGGCTGTACTGGCCCTGCTTCAGGATCTCGACCAGGCGGGCACCGCGGGTCAGCTGCTGCTGGGTGGCGGCGTCCAGGTCGCTGCCGAACTGGGCGAAGGCCTGCAGCTCGCGGTACACGGCCAGGTCCAGCCGCAGGGTACCGGCGACCTCCTTCATGGCCTTGATCTGGGCGTTGCCGCCGACGCGAGAGACCGAGATGCCGACGTTCACGGCGGGCCGGACGCCCTGGTAGAACAGGTCGCTCTCCAGGAAGATCTGGCCGTCAGTGATCGAGATCACGTTGGTCGGGATGTAGGCCGACACGTCACCGGCCTGGGTCTCGATGATCGGCAGCGCCGTCAGCGAGCCCGCGCCGTCGCGGTCCGACATCTTGGCGGCCCGCTCGAGCAGCCGGCTGTGCAGGTAGAAGACGTCGCCGGGGTAGGCCTCGCGACCGGGGGGGCGGCGCAGCAGCAGGGAGAGCTGCCGGTAGGCCGTGGCCTGCTTGGAGAGGTCGTCGTAGACGACCAGGGCGTGCATGCCGTTGTCGCGGAAGTACTCGCCGATGGTGCAGCCGGTGTAGGGCGCCAGGAACTGCAGGGGGGCGGGGTCGGCGGCCGAGGCGGCGACCACGCAGGTGTACTCCATGGCCCCCATGTCCTCGAGCTTCTTGACGACCTGGGCCACCGTCGAGAGCTTCTGGCCGATGGCGACGTAGATGCAGAACATCTTGCGCTCGGGGTCGTCCTTGAAGCCGAGCTGGTTGATGATCGCGTCGATGGCGACGGCGGTCTTGCCGGTCTGGCGGTCGCCGATGATGAGCTCGCGCTGGCCGCGGCCGATGGGGATCATCGTGTCGATGGCCTTGATGCCGGTCTGCATCGGCTCGTGCACGCTCTTGCGCTTCACGATGCCGGGGGCCTTGATCTCGACCGGGCGCCGGAGGTCCGACTGGATGGGACCCTTGCCGTCGATGGGGTTGCCCAGGCCGTCGACCACGCGACCCATCAGGCCGGGGCCGACGTAGACGCTGACGATCTCGCCGGTCCGCTTGACGATGTCGCCTTCCTTGATGTTCGTGTCGGGGCCGAAGATGGCCGCGCCGACGTTGTCCTCTTCCAGGTTGAGGACCATGCCCTTGATGCCGCCGGGGAAGTCCAGCAGCTCGCCAGCCATGGCGTTCTGCAGGCCGTAGACGCGGGCGATGCCGTCGCCGACCGACAGCACGGTGCCGGTCTCGGAGACCTGGACCCGGGCCTCGTAGTTCTGGATCTGGTCCTTGAGGATCTGGCTGATCTCTTCGGCGCGGAGGGACATCGAGGTGCTCCTGGGCACGGAATGGGGAGAAGGGTCTGGGAAGGGGTGGGGGCGTCGCCCCCGTCAGCGATGCGCCCGGCTCAGGCCTGACCGGCGGGGCGGAGCAGCGCGTCTTCGATGGACGCGAGGCGCGCCCGGATGCTGGCGTCGTAGACCGTGTCACCCAGGCGCACGACCATGCCGCCCAGCAGCTCGGGATCGACCCGCTGCTCGAGGATGACCTGCTTGCCGGTCGAGGTGGCCAGGGTGGCCCGCACGCGGTCGGCGGTGCTGTCGGACAGGACCCGCGCCGTGCTCACGGTGGCCCGCACGCGGCCGGAGAGCTGGTCGGCCATGCCCTGGTAGGCCAGCAGGATCTCGTCGAGGTGCGTGAAGCGGTTCTTGTCGACGAGCAGCTTGAGGAAGTTGGTGACCATGGGCTGCAGGGCCAGGCGCGCCAGGACGGCGTCCAGGACGCCGCGGCGCTCCAGGGTCGTGAGGCCCGGGTTGGACAGGACCTTGCGGAGCAGGCCGTCCTCCTGGTCCACGGTGGCGACGAAGCGGCCCAGCTCCCGGCCGAAGCCATCGGCGTCATGGGCCTCCTGGCCCAGCTCGACCAGGGCCCGCGCGTAGCGGCGGGCCAGCGAACCGTCAGCCATGCGTCACCCCCTTGGCGGTCCCGATCTCTTGGAAGAAGTCTTCGGCCAGGCGCTGGTCGTCGCTGGCGCCGACGTTGGCCGCGATGCGGTCCTCGGCCAGCTCCATGGCCAGGGCCACGGCGTCGCGACGCAGGGCCATGCGGGCCTTGGCCGTCTCGCTGCGGATGGTCCGCTCGGTGGACTCCTGCAGGCGGACGAGCTCCCGGTCGGCGCGCTCCATGATGGCCTGGCGCTCCTCGGTCGCGTCCAGCTCGGCCTGCGCCTTCATGCCGGCGATGCGCTGCTCGAAGCCGGCGATGCGGGCCTCGATCTCCTCGAAGCGCTCCCGGCTCTCCTTGCGGAGGCGGTTGCTCTCGTCGATGTCGCGCTTGATCTCGGCCGTGCGGTCGGCCAGCGCGTCGCGGATCTTCTTGCGAGCGAAGTAGCCGATGACGACGAGCAGCAGCGCCAGGTTGAAGAGGTGCAGCCCGATGCCGACCCAGTCGACGTGGACCGCCTCTGCGGCGGCCTCTCCCGCGCCGGCTTCCTCGGCCGCGAGGGCCAGGGAGGGCATGGCGAGGGCCACGGCGCCGAGGAAGGCGGTGGGGGCCACGGCGCCGAGGAAGGCGGTGGGCAGCAATGCGGACGGGAGGAGGCGACGCATGGGCTTCACCCGGCCTGCAGGGCGCGGCCGAGGACCCGGCCCGCGATGTCGCCCGCGATGTCGCGAGCGGTGTCCTGGATGCCGGCGGCAGCGTCCTTGCGCTCGGCGTCGATGGCGGCGACGGCCAGCTGCACCTGGGCGTCGGCGTGGCCCCGGGCCTGCTTGATGCGGCCGTCCGCCTCGGTCAAGGCGGCGGCGCGACGCGTGGCCCGCAGGTCGACGACCTCGGCATGGGCCCGGTTCATGCGCGCCTCGTAGTCGGCCAGCTTCTCTTCGATGCGGACCTGGAGGGCGTCCGCTTCTTCCCGGCCGCTGGTCCGCGCCCGCTCCCGATCCTCGAGGTAGTCGAGCATCGGACGGAAGATGATGAAGTGCAGCGCAGCCAGGGTCAGGAGGTAGGGCACCAGCTGCAGCGCCACGACCAGGGGATCGGGGATGATCTGCATGAACAGCTCGCCTTAGAGGCCTCGGAAGGCGGCGGGCCCGCGATGGGCGCGCGCAGCCGGGGCGGCGGGAAGGGCGGCCGGGTAACCCTGCGCCGGGGGTGGGGCAAGGACGGGCGCCAGCGCGTCACAGGGACGTCGCGAGGAGCGCCGCGAAGGCGCGCCGGGCCTGGACCCAGAGCCGCCAGCGCTAGAACAACAGGTCGAAGCTCAGCGCCGGCTCGAAGCTCAGCAGGGTCGAGGCGGTCGTGGAGCCGTCGGCCACCTCCTGGCCGCGCTGGATCACGAAGAAGCCCCGCATGCCGGCGCACAGGCCCACATCCCAGCAGACCTCTCCGCCGCCGCCCAGGCGGGCCCCCAGGGCGCCGATGGCCGCCCGGTCGGCACCAGCGGCGGAGTCCTGGGCGGTCTGCTCCTCGGCGGTCCACAGGGTGTCGGCGCGGCGGGCGGCCGGGATCACGCCGTACAGGCCGACCTGGCCGAAGGGCACGGCGCGGGCCGGGGCGCCCGAGGCCGGCAGGACCCGGTGTCCAAGGTAGCGGCGGTAGTCGGCGCCCAGCTTCAGGCCCATGGCGCTGCTGGATGACTCCGAGGCCAGGGCCCCGGTGGTGTCGTAGCTGCGGGTGGTCGTGCCGACCCGGGCCAGGCCCAGGTCCAACAGCAGCGCGTCGGTGGCCGTAGACAGCCCGCCGTGCAGGGCCAGGGGCGGCGCGAGCATGCCGTCGGTGGGGGCGACCAGGGTGCCGGAGAGCTGCCCGGCGTCGACCCAGGCCAGGTCGGCGCGCCCCAGGGGGGTCCAGTCGACCCCCAGGGTGCCGCGCCAGGCGCCGGCCGAGGCGGCGGGGGAGAGCAGGGGGAGGGCCAGGAGCCAGGGGAGCATGGTCGCCACCTTAGCGCCGCGCAGGGGAGGATGGGCTGCGCGGCAGCGCCAGGCTCGCGCTGGGGCCGGCCCGGATAGCTTGGGGCCATGTTCATCACCGCCATCGAAGTCCTGGGCCCGCGCGATCTCCCCCGCTTCTCGGCGACAGGGCTGGACCGCGTCGTCCGGATCAAGGGACCCAGCCCCGCAGCCACGGCCCTGGGCGACTCGCTGGAGCTGTTCTTCGGGGCGCTGTCGGCCAGCCGCCTGCAACGCTTCCTGCACCGGGTGGAGCTGCTCCAGCCTGGCGAGGAGCCCGAGATCATCGCCGAGCCGCACCCGGTCCAGGCCAGCTGGCGGGACCGCAAGGCGGCCCTGGTCCAGGTGGTCCAGGGAGAGCGCAGCCGCACGATCAGCGTGGAGCTGCGCCTGGACCCGCCCCTGTACCGGACGCTGTCCGACCAGGCGGCCCGCGAGCCGCGCATGGTGAGCGCCCTGGGGGCCGGGGCCGGCGTGCGCATGACCGTCGGCGCGCTGCTGGCGACCAGCATGGACGCCTTGTCCCTGACCCTGACCCACTTCGAGGTGGGCGGGGAGCGCTTCCCCACCGCCGAGAACGAGCGCCCGCCCTGGATGCGGCACTTCCTGCGCACCCTGGTCGACCGCTACAACCGGGCCGAGGGCCCCGACGAGAGCACCCTGCCGGCGCGGGTGATGGACGTGGCCCTGTCCCGGGACCGCTACCCGGCCTTCGTCGGCTGGCAGCGCGCCCTGCTCGCCGACTACGGCCAGGTCCGCCCCGCCCTGGGCCCCGGCGGCCGCCCCTTCCTGCTGGCCGACGACCTGCCCCTGCGCCGCTACGGGCCGGGCGCCCTGGCCCGCGCCGCGCTGGCCGCCGACGCCTGGCTGCACCCCTGCGATCTGCTGTGGGTGGACGAGGCCCCGACCTGGATCGAAGGCACCGTCGAGGGCGAGGACTCGCCCCTGGAGCAGGTCTTCCGGATCTGCCCCGAGGGTGAGCTCGACCCGACGCCGGTCAATGACGGCCCCCTGCCCCTGCGGCACCCCGGCCGGGCGACGTGAGCTCGGACCCGCAGCGCCCGGACCCGCAGCGCCCGGACCCGCAGCACCCGGATCCCACGGACCTGCCACGGACCGGGCCGGGGCCGGGGCCGGAGGCGCAGCCGGAGCCCGAGCCGGAGGCCCAGCCCGAGCCAGAGGCCCAGCCCGAGCCGGAGGCCCAGCCCGAGCCGGAGGCCCAGCCCGAGCCGGAGGCCCAGCCCGAGCCGGAGGCCCAGCCCGAGCCGGAGCCGGACCCCACGACCGAGAGCCCGGCGGAGACCCCCACCGAAGAGGCCCTGGCGCTCGGGCCCACCGGCGGCTGGGCGGCCATCTGCCACCGCTGCGGCGGCGTCAAGCGGGGCCCCTTCGTGCCCTGCAAGGCCTGCGGCTACGCGCCCGCCGGGCCCGAGCGCCAGGTCGCCTGGCTGTTCAGCGAGCACCACCTGTCCCCCGCGGACCTGGCCCTGGCGGCCGGCCGCATCCACGCCGGGGAGCGCCCCGACCCGCCCCGCGCCGCCCTGGACCGGGCCCGCGTCCAGATGGGCGCCGCCCCCCTGTCCGACGAGGCCCGCCGCCCCCTGCACACGACCGAGCTGATCGCCATGACCCTGGCCAACCTGGCGCTGACGCCCCTGGCCGGGCTGGCCGTCTGGTACGGCCTGCAGCAGGAGCGCCCCGTCGCCGCCCGGCAGGCTCTGCGCCTGACCCTGCCCGTCGTCGTGGGCACGGCCATCGTCTGGCTCGGCTTCATCCTGAAGTGGAACCTGCGCTGAGCGGGGCCCTGGGTGGGGGCACGCCTCTCCTCGGGCGATAGGCAGGGGCATGTTCGAGCTCGCCGGCATCGCAGTCCGGGCCGTCAGCACCGGCGGGGTCGAGACCTGCATCGAGCTGCCGGGCCTGGGGGTCTGCTTCGACATGGGCAGCTGCCCGCCCACCGCGGTGCGCCTGCCCCTGGTGCTGTTCACCCACGCCCACGTCGACCACATGGCCGGGGTCGTGGCCCACTGCGCCACCCGCGAACTGCAAGGCATGAAGCCGCCGACCTACGTCATGCCCGAGCGCAACGTCGAGGCCTTCCACGAGCTGCTGGCCGTGTGGCGTCGCCTGGATGGCTCGCCGCTGCCCTGTCGGGTCGTCGGCCTGCCCCCCGGCCAGCCCTTCCCGGTGCGCGAGAGCCTGGTCGCCCGCGCCTTCGCGACCCCCCACCGCGTGGTGTCCCAGGGCTACGTGCTCACCGAGCACCGCAAGCGCCTGCGGGCCGAGCTGCAAGGCCAGCCATCGGACGAGATCCGCCGTCGCCGGGCCCTGGGGGAGTCCGTCACCGAGGCGGTCGAGGTCCCGCTCGTCGCCTTCACCGGCGACAGCCGCGCCGAGATCCTCGACCGCGAGCCGGCCCTGTACCAGGCGCGCCTGCTGATCATGGAGGTCACCTTCCTCGACGACCGGGTCAGCGTGGAGAAGACCCGCGAGAAGGGCCACATCCACCTCGACGAGGTCCTGGAGCGGGCCGACCTCTTCGAGAACCAGGCGATCCTCTTCACCCACCTCTCGGCCCGCTACTCGGCCCGGCAGGCCCAGGAGATCCTCGACCGCCGCCTGCCCGCGGGCCTGCGGGAGCGGGTCACGCTGCTGGCGACCGTGAACGCGCGCCCGGGCCGGCTGCCGCCTACGGCGTGATGACCAGCTCGGACATCATGCCGTTCTCACCGTGCTGCAGGATGTGGCAGTGCTGCATCCAGCGCCCGGCGGCGGAGCCGTCGCCCGCGGGGTCGTCGATGACGACGCGGAAGAACAGCGAGGCGTAGGCCGGCAGGATGGTGGTGTCCTCGACCTCGTCGTAGGTCCACGGCACCCGCACGGCGCTGCCGTCGCCGGCCTTGTCCTCGGGATCCGGCCAGTAGACCAGCTCGTAGGGCTGGTAGCTGAAGCCGTGCAGGTGGTAGGGGTGGACCATCCGGGAGTCGTTGCGGACCTCCCAGCGCAGGGTGTCGCCCAGCCGGGCGTGCCTCGCGGTGGGCGCCTCGGGCTGATCGGGACCCGCCATCATGTCGGGCATCCAGGACTGGCCGTTGATCATCAGGGACATGGTCATCTGCCAGGTGCCGTCGGCGTCCTGGGTGGAGCCCATGTCCTCGTCCAGGCTCGTCCCGTCCTCGCCGAAGAGATCGATGGCGTCGGTGTCGTCCACGCGCCCGACCGAGCGGCCCACCGCCTGCAGGACCGGGTCTCCCTCGGCGATCTGGAAGCCCGTCTCCTGGCCCTCAATGAGCTGGAAGCGCGCGACCTGCTGCTCGGGGCGGCTGCCGTCGTCGGCCGCGTCGGCCGTGACCATGTCGTCGCCGTCCATGTACATGTCGTGGCGACCGCGGGCGAAGTCCTTCCACTGCAAGGACCACTCCTCGCCGGCCTCGCCGTCGGTGACCAGCACGACGTCGGCGCGCTCGGCGGGTGCCAGCAGGATCTCGCCGCGGTCGTAGCCCAGCGGGACCTCGGCCGGGCCCAGGTCGGCGCCGGTCGCGGGGTCGAAGCGCTCGCCGCTCAGGCTGCCGCCCTCGACGCGCACGGTGTCGAGCAGGCCGCCCTCTCCGCCGACCCGGTACAGCGTGTGGCCGGGCACCGAGACGCGCCAGAAGCGCGTGATCGAGGTGTTCACCAGGCGCAGGCGGACGGCCGAGCCCGCCACGACCTGGAGCGCCGGGTCCATCTGCCCGTTGACCAGGAGCTGCTTGCCCTCGGTCCCGTTCATGATCTCCATGGGGTTGTCGACCTCGGCCGAGGTCACGATGCCGTTGGAGGTCCAGGTGTCCGACAGGACGAGCACGCGGTCATCGGCCGGGAGGATGCCGCGGTCGATCAGCTCGGCTTCGTCGGGGTCCTCGACCACCAGGGGCCCGTACAGTCCCGAGAACAGGGCCTGCGAGCCGCGAAAGTGAGGGTGGTACCAGTAGATACCGGGACGGGTCGCGGTGAAGGCGTAGTCGAAGCCCTGCCCGGGCTCCACCGGCCCCTGGGTGGTCGGCGTGCCATCCGAGGCGTTGAAGCCGGCGATGCCGTGCCAGTGGATGCTGGTGCCCCAGCTCTCGTCCGGCAGCTCGTTGGACAGGTGGATCCGCACCCGGTCGCCCAGGGCGACCCGGACCTGCGGCCCCGGGACGGTGCCGTTGTAGGTCAGGAAGGGCACCGGCTCGCCCGTCAGGTCCAGGGGCGTCTGCGCGGCGGTGATCGTGCCCGCGAAGGAGCCGTCCGCCGGGTCCTCGTCCTGCAACCGCGGGGGCTCGGGGAAGTCGGCCACGACGGGGTCCAGGCCGGCCGTGGGGTCGCCACTGCAGCCAGCCAGGATCAGCAGCAGGGGGAGATCTTGCATGGGCACCTCGGTCAATGTACGGATAGCGCGACGCAACGGCACTGTCTGCCTGCCGCCCCAAGACCGTCCCGTCGCCTCGGAGAAGCCCATGCGCCCCTGGATCGTGACCGCCCTGTGCCTGTGTGTCGCTGGTTGTGGAAGCAAGGAAGGCGCCGGAGACTCGGCGGGAGACACCGCCGCCGGAGACAACGCCGCCGGAGACACCGCCGCCGGAGACACCTCGGCCGGAGATGGCGGCACCCAGGCGACCTGCACGGCCCTCCAGGACGGTCCCTACGGGGCGCGGGGCTCCTGCTTCGGCATGTCCATGAGCGCCCAGCTCAGCTTCACCGCCGAGACCTGCAGCTTCACGCTTGACTCCTGGGACATGAGCATGAGCGTGAACCCCGAGGGCGGCACCGTGTCGGGCGACCAGGTGACCCTGACCGGCGGCGGCATGGACGGCTGCACCGGCTCCATCACCGACGGGGACATGTCCGGGACCTGCAGCGACGGCTGCGCCTGGGAGCTGACCTACTCCGGCTGAGCGTCGGCCCGCTGGATGGGGCCGGAATGCCGCCGGAAGGAGAGCCCCCGCCTGACTACTCCGCCCCCAGGAAGCCCAGCAGCGCCTGGCTGACCTGCTCGGAGTCGGGATCGACGCCGCCGCCGATGGCGGCGGCGCGGATGAAGGCCGGCGTGACCTGGTCCTGGGTGACCACCTGGCCGTTGTAGGTCAGCTCGGGCGACAGGACCGCGCCCTTGAGCATGGCGCCGGCTGCCGCGGTGCGGCTGCCCAGGGCGTGGTCGGGCAGGCCCTGGAAGCGGAAGTAGGGGACCTGGACCCCAGCGGTGAGCTGGGCGGGCTCGCGCTCGGACCACCAGGCCAGGGCCTGGTCGGGGTCGGAGGGGACCAGCTCGGCGAAGTGGTCGCGGTTGCTCTGGGGGGCGTAGGCGAGGTCCTCGGAGAGGTAGCCGGGGCTCTCGACGTCGACCCAGCCCGTGACGGCCAGGTCCTGGTGGCGGCCCAGGGCGCCCGCGGCGAGGGCCCCGCCGAAGGAGCGGCTGCCCACCACGATGCGGGTCGGGTCGACGCCCTCCCGGGCCGAGACCCAGCGCAGCAGCTGCGCCACGTCGTCCTGGCTGCGGTTGCCGTTGACGTCCTCTTCGCCCTCGCTCTGCCCGCGGCCCCGCGGGTCGAAGCTCACGACGGCCACGCCCCACGAGACCAGCAGGTCGGCCTGGGGGGTCTCCATGAGCCGCTCCCCCCACTCGAAGCCCGGCGGCATGAGCACCGCGGCGGCCACGCAGCCCTCTCCCCGGGGCTGGCGGACGTGGACCCGCAGCAGCGTCCCGTCGTCCACCTGGAGCCACCGCTCGGTACGCCCGGCGTGGTCCTGCGCCGTCGCCGAGGGGGCGGGAGCCTGACAACCGTCACCCGTCCACCCGTCGGGGGGCGTCTCCACCGGCACGCATGCAGACAGCAGGAGAGCCACCATGACCAGCACGGTCGCACCGTAGCACCACCGTCTACAAGGTGCGCGTGGGCTTGCCTTGGGGGTACCCTGCCAAGGTCCCGCATCCTCGGCGAACGCGGTTTCCTTCCTTGATGGAGCCCTGGCTTGGCCAGTCCCCCTCCCGATCCCCCGATCCTCCCGGCGCGCTACCAGATCTGGCCCGACCCTCAGCGAGCCCTGCTCGGCCGGGGTGGGGCCAGCGAGGTCTGGCGCGTCCAGGACACGGAGCTCGGCATCCTGGTGGCCCTCAAGGTGCTGCGCACCGAGGGGGCGCGGCTGGCCGGCCGGCTCGAGCGCGAGGCCATCGTCTCGGCCTCGGTGGTCCACCCCAACGTCATCTCGCTGCACGACATGGGCCGCACCCCCGACGGTCGGCCCTACCTGGCCTTCGCCCTGGCCAGCGACGGCAGCCTGCTGGACCACGCCGCCTTCCCCCCGGCATGGCCGCAGCTCAAGGAGCTGCTCATCGGCCTGCTCGACGCCCTGGGGGCCCTGCACGCCCGCGGCCTGCTGCACCTGGACGTCAAGCTCTCCAACCTGCTCCTGCACCGCACGGGGGCCCGCCAGCGGGTGCTGTGGCTGGCCGACCTGGGGGTGGCCCGGGCCCGGTTCAGCGAGGAGGAGGAGGACGGCATGGTGCTCGGCACCGTGGGCTACATGGCGCCCGAGCGCCTGACCGGCCAGCACCAGCTCTGGGGCCCGCCCACCGACCTGTTCAGCGTCGGCGCCGTGCTGTACCGCCTGCTCACCGGCGAGCTGCCCTTCCCGGCCAAGGACCCGGTCGAGGCCCTGGCCGCCCGCCAGCGGCCCCCGGCCCAGGTGCCCGTGCGCACCGATCTGGCGGTGCCCGCCGGCCTGGAAGACATCGTGCTGGCCCTGCTCCAGGCCGACCGACGCAGCCGCTACGACCTGGCCGCCGACGTCGTCCGGGCCATCGACGCCCTGCCCGGCCTGGACGACGGTCCCAGCCTGGGCCAGCCCGGCCCGGGCATGCCGCCGCGCCTGGCCCTGCTCCAGGCCGATGGTGAGGACTCCCTGGTCGAGTGGCCGCCCCCCGACGTCACCACGCCGCGCCCCATCACGCCGCGCATGGCCGAGCGCCGCCAGGGGATCATCTGGCGCAAGCCTCCCCCCCTGCGACCGACGCGCCAGCGCCCGCGGGCCTACTTCCCCCGGCGGATCCCCCAGGAGCCGTACCTGATCTCGCACCGCGAGATCCCCGTCATCGGCCGGGACCCCGAGCTGGACCTGCTGTGGGCCGCCGCCCGCACGGTGATGCGCAACCGCAAGCCCGTGCTGGTCTGCATCAGCGCCGAGCGCGGCATGGGCCGGACGCGGCTGGTCGACGAGCTGGTGCGGACCCTGGAGCGGGTCGGCATCGCGACCGGCGTCCGCATGGACTACGCCGGCCGCTCGGGCCCCGCCCAGGGCCTGGAGGGTGCCATCCGCCGGCTGCTGCCGCCCCTGCCGGACGCCCGCGCCTACCGCAACGACATCGCCCGCACCCTGTCGCGCCTGCGCGGGGTGCCGGCCGCAGCCTGCCGCCACGACGCCGCGGCCCTGGCCGACTGGGTCACGCCGCGGGGCCCGGGGCCCGCCCCCGAGCGCTCGGTGGCGCGCGCCTTCCTGGTCGAGCACCTGACGGCCACCGCCTGGCGCGGGCTGAGCTGGTTGTGGCTGGACGACGCCCACCTGGCCGGCGAGAGCGACGACGCCTGGGCCATCGTCGACATGCTCTTCGCCAGCAACGCCCCCACCCTGGTGATCTGCACGGCGGCCGAGGACGGCAGCCACCGCAGCGCCATGCGGCCCTTGCAGCGCATCGAGACCCGCCACCCCAAGCGCAGCCACCGCATCCGCCTGGGCCCCCTGAGCGACAACGACGTCCGCCGCCTGGCGCGCGCCCACCTGCCCATGGAGTCGCCCCTGGTCGAGGCGCTGGTGTCCCGTGTACACGGGCACCCGCGCTTCCTGCACGAGCTCATCACCCACATGGTCCGCCAGGGTGCGCTGGTGCCGGGCTCGCGCGACGCCACCGAGATGCCCCAGTGGACCGTGGCCAGGTCCGCCCCGCCCCTGCCGATCAACCGCGAGGACTTCGCCCGGCAGCGCCTGGCCCTGGCCCTGGCCGACCACGAGGAGCTGCGCCACGCCCTGGTCGCCGTGCGCCTGGCCGGCACCGGCGCCCCCGAGCGCGTCGTGGCCCGGGTCACCGGTGGGGCCCTGGACACGCTCATCACCCGGGGCCTGGTCCGCGTGGAGCAGGACGGCCTGACCATCGACTCGCCCGAGCTGAAGGATGCCATCACGGTCCTGCCGCGCCCGCCCGAGCTGGACGCGATGATCCACGAGAACCTCGCGGCCGCCTGGGCCGAGGAGGGCGACGAGCCCATGGCCGCCGCCCGCTCGGGCCTGCACCTGGCCCTGGCGGGCCGCAGTGAGGACGCCCTGCCCCTGCTGCGCCGGGCCCTGCGCCGGCTCAAGGGCACCATGGGGCCCCTGCCCCTGTCCCGCCTGGCCGAGCGCACCATGGACCTGGCCCTGGTGGCGGGCGTCGAGGGGCAGGGCACCTGGGTCGAGGCCGCCCTGGCCCGCTCCGAAGCCCTGTGGGACCTGGGCCAGGCCGAGGATGCACTGGAGCTGGACGCCCGCATGGCGGGGGCCGCGCTGCCCCCTGGCCTGGCGGTGCAGGTGGCCTGCCAACACGCCCAGCACCTGGGTGCGAGCGCACCTGCGGGCCCTGGGCTGGACCGCCTGGCCCAGGTCGAGGCCGTGCTGGACCAGGTGCCGCCACCGACCCGGGCCGACTTCCTGACCACCCGCGCCGCCCTGCACGTCCAGCGCCTGGACCGCCAGGCCGCCCTGGACGACGTCTCGGCGGCGCTCCTGGGCGAGCCCCGCCCCGAGACCCGCGCCCAGGCCCTGCTGCTGCGGGCCGAGGTCCTGGCCCCGACCGACGCGACCACCGCCATGCTGACCGCCCGCCAGGTCCAGGACCTGGCCCGCCAGAACGGCCTGCTGCCCGCCGAGCTGGCGGCCTGGGACATCCTGGGCCGGCTGGCCGTCCGCGAGGGCCGCACCGACGAAGCCGTGGCCGAGCTGGAGGCGGGCATCGTGCGCCTGCGGCGGGTGGGCGAGCGCGCCGCCGCCGCACAGCTCCTGGCCACCCTGGGCACCATCCGCCGCGACGCCGGGCACCTGGACCAGGCGCGCTCGGCCTATGCCGAGGCCCTGAGCCAGGAGGCCACCGGCCGGGAGCCCTACGCCCGCGCCGCCCGGACCGGCATGGCCGTCGTCGCCGCCATGACCAGCGACACCAGCCGCCTGCGCCTGCTGGGTGATGCCGCCGCCGCCGTCGCCGCCGACCCGGGCGAGCAGCGCCTGTGGGAGCTGCTGCGTGCCCTGGGTGCCTTGCTCGAGGGCAAGCACATCGACCCGCCCGAGCTCGGCCTGCTCCTGGACGCCGCCCGGGCCGGCCCCGACGCCCTGCTGCTGGCCGAGCTGCTGCTCCTGCGCATGGAGGAGCAGGGCTACCCCGAGGCCCCCGAGCTCCAGGCCCACCTGCGCGCCGCCGTGCGCGAGGCCGGCCTGGATCGGCGCCAGCTCGACGAGAGCCTGGCGCGGGCCATGATGAGCTGAGCGCCTCAGCCGCCGCGCTTGCGCGGGGGAGCACGGCCGCCGGGGCCACCGCCGCCAGGTGGGCCCTCCGGGGGCGGGCCGCCAGGGCCCACGGGGTCGATCCGGGCGCGCTGCAGGCGCTCGGCGGTCCAGCGCACCAGGGGCTGGTCGGAGCGGGCGCCCTCCTCCAGCAGGCCCGGCTCCTCGGGGCGCAGGCGAGCCCAGGCCTCCAGCAGGCAGATCTGCAGGTCGGCGTCGACATCATGGACCGCCACCGCCCGGCGGCTGACCCCCATGTAGATCACGGCAGGGATGGCGCCGTCGCCGGGTCGGTCCTCGGGCCACAGATCCTGGTGCGGCCGCCAGGTGCGCACCGGCGGGCCGGGCGGGACCGGGCCGTCCCGGCGCGTGGCCAGGACCTGGGCGAGCTGGTCGCGCAGCGCCTCCAGGTGGGGGCGGCCCTGCCGGGGCGTGGCCTGCACCAGGGCGGCGGCCAGGGCGGCGTGGACGTGGGGCACCGCCTCGGGGGGCAGGAAGTCCAGGGCATCGCCGCTCAGGGTGCGGCTGCGCAGCATCGCCTGGGCCATGGTCTCGGCCCAGAACAGGCCCAGCTCGGTGGGCACGATGGTGTCGGCGCCGCGCTCGTGGAGCACCGAGGCCAGGGCCTGGGCCTGGACCCGCAGCCGGTCCCAGTCCTGGGCGGTGGCCGAGTCGAGGGGGGGCACGGTCTCGCCCAGCCGCAAGGCCAGGTGGCCGAAGCAGTTGTCGGCGTAGCGGTCGGCCAGCAGGCACAGATCCACCGCCCCGGCCAGGTCCGCCGGGCTGCGGCCAGCCTCCAGGCGGGCCTCCGCCGCCTGGAAGGCGCACTCGGCCCGCCACTTGTCGCTGCCCACGGCCAGGCAGAGGGCGGCGGCCCGGGTCGCGTCCCCCTGCGACGCGGCGCGGACCGCGGCGTGCTCCCGGCAGCCCCCGGCGTCGTCGGCCTGGGCCGCAGGACAGGGATCGTCGGTGGTGCTCGCGTCCCGCAAGGGCGAAGGTGGCAGCGCGGTGGTGTCGATGCGCCAGCTCGCCGGGCCGGGCGCCGTGCGTGGCGAGGCGGCCGTCAACCGGGCCAGGTCCTGGCCCAGGTGCAGGCGGGTGTTGAGCTGGTTGCAGCGCTCCCGGGCCGCCCCCCGCGGCAGGGCGGCGCACAGGGCCTGGCTGCCCCCCGGCCAGGTCTCGGCCACCTCGCTGCTCACGGCGAGCTGCTCCAGGGGGTCCTGCAAGGCGAGCACCGCCGCCGTCACCGCCTGGGGATCCGAGGGCCAGCGCTGCACCGCCCAGGCCTTGCGGCAGGCCAGGTCGGCGCAGTCCTCCATGCGGGCCGGCGGGCCGGACCGGCAGGCGACCAGGGTGGGCAGCAGCAGCCGCAGGGCGAGGGGCACAGGGCAGGCTAACGCCCACACCAGCGCGGCCGCTCAGCCCTTGCGCTCCAGGGCCCGCAGCCGCTCCAGCAGGGCGGGCAGGCGGTGCAGCACCGCGTTGACCCGCCGGGCCATCCGCATCGGGATGGCGGGCGAGCCCAGGACCACCTCTCCGGGGGGCACGTCACGGCCGACGCCGGACTGGGCGGCGACCATGGCGCCGTCGCCGATGCTGCGGTGGTCGGCCACCCCGGCCTGCCCGCCCACCATGGCGCCCTCACCCACGCGCACCGAGCCGGCCAGGCCCACCTGGGCCGCCAGCACCGCGCCACGGCCGACCTGGCAGTTGTGGGCCACCATGACCAGCGCGTCGAGCTTGGCGCCGTCACCCAGCCGCGTCTGATCCAGGAAGGCCCGGTCGACGACGCTGTTCGGGCCGATCTCCACGTCGTCGCCGACGACGACCCGGCCGACCTGGGGGACCTTGACCGGGCCCCGGGGGCCGGGCTCGTAGGAGAAGCCGTCGGCGCCCAGCACCGCGCCGGCGTGGATCCGGCAGCGCGCCCCGACCACGGTGCCCGGGTACAGGACCACGTTCGGGTAGAGCACGGTGCCGGCCCCGATCTGGCAGTGGGCCCCCACAAAGGCCCCGGCGTGGACCACGGCGCCCACCCCCAGGCGGGCCGTGCCGTCGACGGTGGCGCCCGCGTGGACCACCGCCTCGACCCAGGTGGCGCCCTCGCCGGCGCCCGCGCCCCGGGGCTGGCGCAGCAGCCCCTCCTCCTCGGGAAACAAGCGCCCCAGCACCGTGATGAAGGCCGCCTTGGGCGCCGCCACGACCACGCAGCTGCGCCCCTCGACGGCCTGCCGCACCAGCAGCACCCCGGCCTGGCAGCCCGCCGGCACCGCGCCCTCGGCGAAGGCCAGCTCCGTCGCGGTCGCGCCCTGAAGCGGTCCGACGCCCGAAAAGCTCCGGTCGGGGCCAACGAGCCGGCCGCCCACCAGGACCGCCAGCTCCGCCGCCGTCACGGTGTGAGCCGGGTGATCGTCCGCGGGAAGGGGATGGTCTCGCGGATGTGCGGGATCCCGCAGACCCAGGTCACGAAGCGCTCCAGGCCCATGCCGAAGCCGCCGTGGGGGACCGTGCCGTAGCGGCGCAGGTCCAGGAACCACTCGAAGTACTCCTGGGGCAGCTTGTGCTCCTGGATCTTCTTCAGCAGCACGTCCAGATCGTCCTCACGGACGCCGCCGCCGATGACCTCGCCGTAGCCCTCGGGGGCGAGCACATCGACGCCCAGCACCCGGCGGGCGTTGTCGGGCTGCTCCTTCATGTAGAAGGCCTTCACCGCGGTCGGGTAGCCGTAGACCATCAGCGGCCGGTCGAACTGCTGGGTCAGCACGGTCTCGTGGGGCGAGCCAAAGTCGTCGTCGGCCTCGACCGGCTCGCCCAGCTCGACCAGCATCTTGCAGGCCTCGTCGTAGGAGATGCGCGGGAAGGGCTTCTGGATGGCTTCGAGCTTGGAGATGTCGCGCTCCAGCTCGACCAGCCAGGGGCGGCCGTGCTCCAGCACATAGGCCACGCACTCGACCAGGAAGTCCTCGGCCATGTCCATGATGTCGTCGAGGTCCGCGAAGGTCAGCTCGGGCTCGACCATCCAGAACTCGGTCAGGTGCCGCCGCGTGCCCGACTTCTCGGCCCGGAAGGTGGGCCCGAAGCAGTAGCTGCGGCCAAAGGCCATGGCGGCGGCCTCCTGGTAGAGCTGGCCGGACTGCGTCAGGTAGGCCGGGCGCCCGAAGTACTCGGTCTCGAAGAGGGTGCTGGTGCCCTCACAGGCGTTGGGCGTGAAGATCGGCGAGTCGACCAGCACGAAGCCGCGGCTGTCGAAGTAGTTGCGGATGGCCTGCACCGCGAGGTGGCGGATCCGCAGGATGGCGTGCTGGCGGCGGCTGCGCATCCACAGGTGGCGGTGGTCGTGCAGGAAGGCCGGACCGTGCTCCTTGGGGGTGATCGGGTAGCCCTGCACGTCCTGGAGCACGTCCAGGCCCGTGATCCGCAGCTCGTAGCCGCCGGGGGCCCGCGGGTCGGCCTTGACCATGCCGCGCACGACCAGCGAGGACTCCTGGCCCAGGTGGGTCAGCGCCTCGAAGGCCTCATCGCCCAGCTCCTTGCGCGCGCCCACGCACTGGATCACGCCGGTGCCGTCGCGGACCTGGGGGAAGGCGATCTTTCCCGAGGAGCGCAGGTTGAACAGCCAGCCCCGGATCGTGACCTCGGTGCCTTCGTGCTCACCGATGGTCTGGACCGTGGCCAGGGGCGGGGCGCCTGCGGGCAGCCGCTGCAGGGTCATGACGGCCTCTCCGGGAGGGGGGAGGGGCCCTGTACTTCAGCGGCGCGGGGCCGTCGAGAAGGGGGAGAGGACCGGGCGGGCGCGAGCGCGCAGGCTCGGCAAGCCCGCCGGAGCTGCAGTCGCAGTCGCCGCCAGGGCGCAGCTCTCGTCCATCACCAGGCCGCTCAGCGCGTCCTCGTCCAGCAGCTCGACGGTGCCGCTGGGGTTGACCAGGCCCAGCCAGCCGGTGCCGACCCCCTGCATCGTCCAGCCCCAGGCCTGGTCCAGCGCGGTGATCGGGTCCACATACCAGGCCAGCACCACCCGGCCGGACGAGCAGGCCGCGTACAGGGGCGGCTCGGTCGTCGGGTCCATGCTGCCGTCGTGGTTGAGGTCGTGGTAGGACAGCGGCACCTCCACGGCCTCGGTCACGCCGTCCCCGTCGATGTCCGCCTTGTGATCAGGCGGCGGCGGGCCCTTGATCGTCGCCGACCAGGAGGCCGCCATCGGCGCGTCGTAGAACCAGTCCGTGACCCCCGCGTCCCCGGCGATGACGCTGCCGGGCATCAGCGCCAGGCCGACCTCGTGGATGCTGGGGCTGCTCGCCTCCCAGGTGCCAGACAGGGTCAGGCTCTCCCGCGGCACCAGGCTCTGGAACAGCGGGATGTGCAGCAGGTCGGCGGCGGGCGGGAAGCCCTTGGTGGCCGACAGATCCAGCGCGTTCCAGCCCTCGCTGAAGCCCAGCGCCGCCAGCGCGGCGGGCAGCGGCGCCTCGAACCAGGCCAGCCAGGTGGTCGAGGTGCCGGTGATCACCTCGGTGTCGTCGTGCAGCCCGTCCCCGTTGTCGTCCTCGAAGGCAAAGGGCATGAACAGGGCCGACTTCCAGCCGGGGAAGCTGGCCGGATCCAGCTCGAACTCGACCGCGTCGACCGGCAGCGTCTCCACCCGGAAGCCCGCCTGCCCGTCCACGGGCACCGCCGTCCAGGACACCGCGCCGAAGCCGAAGGCGGCGCTGTCCAGCGAGGCCAGGTTCGCCAGGCCCACCACCCGGCCGCCCGCGTCCCCCGACAGGTCCACCACCACGTTGGGCGGCGGCCCGCTGCCGGTGTCGCCGCCGCCGTCGCCGGCCGTGTCCGCACCGCCGTCACCCGCCGTGTCGGCGCCGCCATCCCCCACGGCCGTGTCATCGCCCTTCACCAGCTTGCCGTGCGTGCAGCCCAGCAGCCCCGTCGTCGTGAGCAAGGGCAGGAGCAGGGTCAATGCGGTCATGTGCGCCTCGGGGCCCGGCGCGTGCCAGGCGCTAGTCGCCGGAGGGGACCGGTCCGCTCGCCGAGCGCAGGATCGTGAACTCGACCCGCCGGTTGGCGGCGCGGCCCTCTTCGGTGCGGTTGGTGTCGATGGGGCGGGTCTCACCGTAGCCGACGGCCTCCAGGCGGGCGGCGTCGACGCCCCGACCCTCCAGGTAGGTGCGCACCGACTCGGCCCGCGCCTGGGACAGCTTCAGGTTGAAGCTGTCATTGCCCTGGTTGTCGGTGTGGCCCTCTACGCGCACGACCAGCTCGGGCGCGTCGGTCATCACCTGGGCCACCTGGTCGAGCAGGCCGTAGCTACCCGGATCGATGGTGGCGGCGTTCAGCGCGAAGTTGACCTTGTCCAGGATCTCGATCTTCTTCTTGCTGATGATCACCTTCTCGGGCTTGGTGTCCGGGCAGCCGTCCTCGTCCAGGTACTCGTTGACGATCTCGGCCTGCAGCGGGCACTTGTCCCGCTCGTCCAGGATCCCGTCGCCGTCGTTGTCGGGCTCGGGGCAGCCGTCGCCGTCCTTGAAGCCGTCCAGGTCCTCTGCCTGCTCGGGGCACTGGTCGACGTCGTCCTCCAGGCCGTCGCCGTCGCTGTCCACGTCGGGGCAGCCGTCGGCGTCGCGGTCGCCGTCGAAGTCCTCGGCCGCCTGGGGGCACTGGTCCTGGTCGTCGTGCAGCCCGTCCCCGTCGCTGTCGCCGGGGTCACAGGCCTTGGCCTTCTCCAGGGCGGCGTCGGCCCAGTGCAGGGCCAGGTCCAGGTGCTCGCGGGCGCGGTTGCCGTCGCCCTGGCGCAGGTCGGTCCGGGCGAACTCCTGGTTGGCTTGCACCAGGGCCCACTCCCGCGGCGCGCAGGTCGGCACGAAGCGGTTGTTGTCCAGCAGGTTGAGCTGGCGCTCCACCCGCACGGTGTCGTCGTCCAGGTGCCAGGCGGGCACACAACCCGTCAGCAGGGCAGCCAGCAGCAGGGTCACTGGTCGTCCTTGAAGATCTCGGTGTCCAGCTTGTCGTCGTCCGGCGCCGGCGGGGTGGCCGTGGGGGCGGGCGTGCCGTCCTGCTGGATGAGCTGCTGCAGCTCGGTGTCATCGGGCTCTGCGGTCGGCTGCTCCACCGGGGGCGGCGCCGTCTGCACGTCCTCGGGCACCGCGCTGCCCTGGTCCGAGGGGATCGCCGCCTTCTGCTGGGCCGACTGCGCGTACTTCAGGCCCTCGGCCGCCAGGCGATCGGCGTCGGCGTACTGGCTGTGGCTCCACTCCTCCTGCGCCTGCTCCAGGTAGGCGCGGGCCAGGGTGATGTCGTGGACCGCCCCTTCATCGGCGCCCGCCTGCTGGGCGGCGGCGATGGCCTGCTCGGTCTGCATGACGGCGACGGTCGACTTGACGGCACAGCCGGACAGCAGGAATGCGAGGGGGAGGAGGTGCGGCCGCATGGTCATCCGGCGCCTCGCCGGGAGGAGGGGGAGCCTGGATTGAGCCACGGCCCGGGGAGGGTGTCAAGGCGAGGGACAGGGGCCCCGCCTGCCGGCCCCATCCGCGCCCCCTTGCCGCCCTCCCCTGCGACCCCCTGCCCTCGCGCCCGAGGCCTCCCTCGTGCGAAGATTCATCCGAGGGTCCCAGACCCCTCCGGTCTCGCCCCTGGGAGCAGAGATGTCCGCACCAACCGACGATCAGGTCCCCCGTCCCGAAGCCGAGGCCGACGGGCCGCGCACCGATCCGGGCCTGCCGACCGCGGCCCGCGGCGGCGGCGACGGTGGAAGCGGCGGCGACGGTGGCAAAGGCAACGGCATGCTCATCATCGGCATCGCCGCCGCCCTGGTGGCCACCGTCACCTTCATCGTCATGAACTCCACCATGGGCCCCGGCCCCCAGGGGCCGCAGAACACCGCCAAGGGCCCGACCACCGGCCCCACCGACCACAGCGGCCTGCCTGACGTCGACCTCTCGCTCTTCGTGGCGCGGGACGGCACCGCCGTGCCCCTGTCGCCGGGCGAGCACGTCGCCCCCGGCGAGCACATCCTCTTCGAGATCTCCGCCGAGGCCCCGGCCCCGGTCCGGGTCTGGGTCGAGCCCGACGGCATGCCCCCCGAAGACCTCGGCACCGTCGACGCCGACCCGACGCCCGCCATGGTCACCGAAGAGGGCGGCATGATGGCCTGGGGCTTCGGCACCACCCGCACCGCCATCTTCCACGCCTCGGCGGCCCGGGGCGGCTGCCCCCCCGAGTCCTGCGCGAGCTGGGTCGTGACGTCTCGGGTGCCCGAGCCCGCGGGCGAGTAGGCCGGCGGGCCGGGGGCCCCTCCCCTGGCGCTCAGTCCGGCGGCGCTCAGTCCAGCGCGCCGGCGCTGCGCTCGCTGCTCTGCAGCACGCCATCGCCGTCACTGTCCCGGAACAGCGAGCTGTCGTACTGGATGTCCCCCACCAGGGTCGAGTACAGTCCGCTCCCACTGTCGATGGTCACGTGCTGGCCGGAGACCAGGCCCAGGCCGCTCGCCGAGACCCAGTTGGGACTGGCCAGCTCCAGGATGAAGGCCTTGCTCACCGAGGTGTTGACCCACATCTCCTCGCTGGTCTGCAGCGTGCGGACCAGGTCCCCCACGTTCAGCTCCAGGGTGAAGGTGCCGCCCGCCGTCCCGTGACCCTCGATGGTCACCAGGTCACCGGTCTCGATGCCGATCGCACACGCGTCGATGGGCAGGCTCAGGAAGTCCCCCATCAGCTCGGCCGGCGAGCCACCGTTCAGGGCCGGCGGCGGCGAGCAGGCGTTCAGCCGCGGCACCGCCCGGTCCAAGGTCACCGAGTCGAAGACGATGTTCGAGCCGGGCGCGACCAGGACCGTCAGCGACGGGTTCCCGATGTAGACAGACGCATCGGCCGCGCCGACGAGGAAGAGGTTGGACAGGAGGACGAGGACAGACGGGGCGAGGTACGAGCGCATGCAGGCGACCTGTGGGTGCGTCCGCCGGGAGATCCGGCGTGACACCCCTGGTCGTTGGGGGGCGGGGACAAATTTCGGCGGAGGCCAAGAAAAGGGGAAAGGGCGGTCGGCGGGGTCTCGGCGGCGGCCGCGCCTTGCGTTTCAGCATCTGACGGATCTTCCCCCCATGGCCCATTCCTCCCGATCCCCAAGCCCAAGGTAGTTCCGTCAGTTTTCTACAATCCCACCCGCATTTCTTAAAGACAACCGAGGCGGCGGCAGGCGCGGGAGCACGTCGAGCACCTCCCGCTGTTCGGGCGCCCACTTCGACGGCAGCCGCCACAATCCCAGCGCCGGGTCCGCGAGGGTGACCAGCCTGACGCCTTC
>Ga0210033_1001076_pt1 | contig 25720 bp, 21 predicted proteins | sample CryGeymeta201501_FD_185465 | JGI IMG/M metagenome (GOLD analysis project Ga0210033, IMG submission 185465) | Groundwater microbial communities from Crystal Geyser aquifers in Utah, USA - Crystal Geyser metaG 2015-01 (SPAdes) (version 2) | ecosystem: Environmental > Aquatic > Deep subsurface >... | reverse complement strand
GGCCAGGGCGAGTTCATTCCGTTCTATCAGGCGATTGTGGATCTGCGTGACGGCAGCGTGCAGGGCTACGAAGCACTGCTACGTTGGCGGCACCCGCAGCGGGGTTGGTTGGCGCCTGGCGAGTTTCTGGATGTAGCAGAAGAAGTCGGTCTCAGCGAAACCATCGATATGGAAATCTACCATCGCGTGTGCGGCGACCTGATCGGATTTCCCGAGGGGATCTACGTCAGTGTCAATCTTTCACCGCGCCATTTCAAAGAACCGGAACTGCCCAAGCGGCTGATTGCGATGATCGAGAGCTATGGCATCGGCACCGAACGGCTGCGGCTGGAAGTTACCGAAGGCTCCCTGCTGGACAACCCGGCCGAGGCTCGCCGCATGTTGGAAGAATTGCGCGGGCAGGGCTTGGTGGCGATGCTCGATGACTTTGGTACCGGCTATTCGTCATTGAGTTACCTGCATCAATTCCCGATGCATGCACTGAAAATTGATCGGTCGTTTGTGTCTGGCTTGCAGGCCGATGGTGGCGGCTCCAAGGCGGTCGTCGAAGCGGTGCTGTCGCTGGCCCAAACACTGGGTGTCGAAGTCATCGCCGAGGGCATCGAGACCGAGGAACAGAAGTCCATCCTGCTGGCCTTGGGTTGCACCCAGGGGCAGGGTTTCTTGTTCAGCAAACCGCGGCCAGTCGAGGCGGCGATCCTGGATTTACTGACCAGGCCGTGAGCGATTACCGAAATTATCCCGGTGCCAGCACCAGCATCGACACGGCGACAAAGTGGCAGCTACTGCCGAGCAGCACGAACAGATGCCATACCGCATGGGCGTGGGGCAGGCGGCGACTCATATAGAACACCGTGCCCAGGCTGTAGGCGAGACCACCGGCGAACAACCAAACCAGGGTCGGGGTGTTGATCGCCAGCAACATCGGCTTTAGCGCAAATAGCGCCATCCAGCCCATGCCGAGGTAAATCAGCGTGGACACGCCCTTGAAGCGGCCAGTAAAAAATAATTTGAAGACGATGCCGATGGCCGCCAGCGTCCAGGCGACCGCAAATAGCCACCAGCCACCGTGGTCACGCAATCCGATCAACGCAAACGGCGTATAGGTGCCGGCGATCAACACGAAGATCGCGCAGTGATCGAAAATTTTGAGGCGGGCCTTGGCGCGGTGATGGGAGATGGCGTGATACAGCGTCGATGCCGTGTACAACATCAGCAGGGAAACTCCAAATACGATCGCCCCCGCCAGCTGCCGACCACTGCCATGCAGCGCGGTCAAGCTGATCAGGGTGGCGCCCGCTGCCAGGCTGAGTACGGCGCCCAAGCCATGGGTAAGTGCGTTCCAGAACTCTTGCCCGGAATCGTGATCTTCGCAAACGGGTGTCATCGGCGGTTGCCTCGATGGGTCTGCACGAGCGCATAGGCTGACGGCTTGACCGCGTGCATGCAAGCGCACGATCCCGCAGCACTGGCGGCAACCCGCTTCCCGATGGGCGATTCCATGGGGATTTGTACAAAGTCGGCGACCACTTGAACAGTGGCCATCCACTCGGTGCCAGGATCTAAGGATTTACGACGCCTAAGCCGCTCGCGACGCCCGCTTGCGATCATTTTCGGTGAGATGACGTTTGCGCAAGCGAATCGCCTTCGGCGTGACTTCGACCAGTTCGTCGTTCTCGATGAACTCCAGAGCTTGCTCCAGCGAAAATTTCACGGCTGGTGTCAGCATCAGCATGTCGTCTTTGCCGGCGGCACGGTAATTGGTCAAGGCCTTGGCACGCAGCGCGTTGACGGTCAGGTCGTTGTCTTTGGCATGAATGCCAACGATCTGTCCCTCATAAATCTCCTGCCCGGGTTCGATCAACAAGCGGCCGCGCTCCTGCATGGCGTATTGCGCATACGGCGGCGATGGACCGGTGCCGTTGGAAATCATCACGCCATTCTGCCGCGTGTTGATGTCGCCTTCACTGCGCGGGCCGTAATGGTCAAAGATATGGAACAGCAGGCCGGTGCCAGCAGTAATGGTGCGGAACTCGGTTTGGAAACCGATCAGGCCACGCGCAGGAATCAGGTACTCAAGGCGCACCCGGCCGCGGCCGTCGGGCTCCATATTCGACAGTTGCGCCTTGCGCTCGCCCAAACGTTGCATTACCCCGCCCTGGTAGGCTTCTTCCAGATCGCAGACCAGTTGCTCGAACGGCTCCATCTTGACGCCATCGATTTCCTTGATGATGACTTCCGGGCGCGACACCGCCAGCTCGTAGCCCTCGCGACGCATGTTTTCGATCAGGATCGACAAGTGCAGTTCGCCACGACCGGAGACCTTGAACTTCTCGGCTTCGTCGGTTTCTTCGACCTTGAGCGCGACGTTGTGCATCAATTCGCGCATCAGCCGATCACGCAATTGGCGACTGGTGAGGAACTTGCCGCCGCTTTCGTCTTTGCGACCCGCAAACGGCGAGTTGTTGACTTGAAAGGTCATGCTGATGGTCGGTTCATCGACGGTCAACGCGGGCAGTGCTTCCGGCGCATCGGGCGCGCAGATCGTATCGGAAATGCCCAATCCATCGATACCGTTGATGGCAACAATATCGCCGGCCTGCGCTTCCGGAATCTCGCGACGCTCCAGTCCCATGAATCCCAACACTTGCAGAATGCGACCGTTGCGCTTGACGCCCTCGCGATTGACGATACTGACCTGCGAGTTGGTCTTGATGCGGCCACGCTGGATGCGCCCGATACCGATCAACCCAACATAACTGTTGTAGTCGATCTGACTGACCCGCATCTGGAAGGGGCCTTCCGGATCCACATCTGGTGCTTTGACATACTTCACCACGGTCTCGAACAGGGGATCCATGTTGCCTTCGCGCACGTCCGGGCTGAGGCCGGCGTAACCGTGCAACGCCGAGGCATAAACCACCGGAAAATCCAACTGTTCTTCGCTCGCGCCCAGGCGATCAAACAAATCAAACGTGGCGTTCAACGCCCAATCCGGGCGGGCGCCGGGCCGATCCACCTTGTTGATCACAACGATCGGTTTGAAGCCCATCTGAAAGGCTTTTTGCGTCACAAAACGGGTCTGCGGCATCGGACCATCAAAGGCATCGACCAGAATCAGCACCGAATCCACCATCGACAGCACCCGCTCGACCTCGCCGCCGAAGTCGGCATGGCCAGGCGTATCGACGATATTGATGCGGTAATCCCGCCAGGTGATGGCGGTATTTTTGGCGAGGATGGTGATGCCGCGCTCTTTCTCGATGTCGTTGGAGTCCATCGCCCGATCGGGCAGGATCTGGCGATCCGCCAAGGTGCTGGACTGCTTGAGTAGCTGGTCGACCAAGGTCGTCTTGCCGTGATCGACGTGCGCGACAATGGCGATGTTACGTAGTTTCTGAATGGACATGACAAAGACCGCGATCGTTGACCGACGCGGATAGGCTCGTAGGAAAGGGCGCGGAGTATAGCCGATGCGGTGTCGAGCTGGGTGTCAGTCAGCGGCGACCGGCGCCACTTTGATGGCCCAGCGTCAGCGCTGCGCAGCGACCGGTTTGATGCCGCGGCTCACGGCCCGGGTCAATACATATACCGAGGCCGGTGGCAGATTGCGCAGGGTGAAGCCGGCGCGCCGTGCGTGCAGACCCATTTGCCGCATCACCGTGGATTTGACCGGGTTGGTCGGGCCATAGGTGAACTGAATGAAACGGCCGTCCGGCGCCAATGCTTCAAACGCCGGTAGCAGAATCTGCCGTTGCAGATCGCCGCTCATCGACAGCAGACCGAGCCCACTGATGATCGCGTCAACACCGCCGCGTTCGGCAAATTTTTCACGGTGCAGCACGCGCACGATGTCGCGCGCATCGGCACACACAATCCGTGCCTGTGGAAACCGCTGGGTCAAATGCAGGTGCAGGGTTTCGTTCAGTTCGAACACCAACAAGTGTTCGGCGGGGATACCGCGCGCCAGCAGCGCTTCGGTAAACACACCGGTGCCGCCGCCGAGTTCAACCACGCGGCGCGGCGATTCGGGCAATTCCCGCAACATTTCGATGGCCAACTCACGACTGCTGGGAGAAACCGCTGCGGTGGTCAGCGGCGCCTTCAGCCATTGCCGAAAAAAGGTCCAGGCGAGCGTGGCATCTTGGCGTTTGCGATGCAGTGACTCGACCATCCGCGAGGTACGTGGCCCCATGCGGCCTCCAAAACTTGATGAGGGCACATCATAGGCGGTAACCGGGCATCGAACCACTTCGGATCACTGTCTGGTCAGCTTCGGTAGATCGGGGCGGCGACGGCGCTGGCTGTACCGACGGCTGCGCGGCAATGCTGACGAACTGCGGGCAGCACCGCCGGTGTGGGTTGCGCGTTTTGGGTGAGACTCCGACAATGGCCCATGCGCATCGACCCGGAACGCTATCCCAAATTGTCACGTATTGAGGCACCGGCCGATTTGCGGCAGTTTGCCGACGCCGATTTGCCGGCGATTGCGGATGAATTGCGCGCCTATTTGATCGAGCAGGTGGCGCGGGTCGGCGGCCACTTCGGCGCAGGACTGGGGGTGATCGAGCTGACCATCGCATTGCATTTCCTCTACGACACGCCTACCGATCACCTGGTCTGGGATGTTGGCCACCAGTGCTATCCGCACAAAATCCTCACCGGTCGGCGTGACCGCATCCGCACCATCAAGCAACGCGATGGCTTGGCGCCGTTTCCGCGTCGCGAGGAGAGTCCGTTCGACAGCTTCGGCGTCGGTCATTCTTCGACATCGATATCCGCGGCGTTGGGGATGGCGATTGCCTACGCCCGCGCCGAGGATTCCCGGCGCGTGGTTGCGGTCATCGGCGACGGCGCGATGACCGCGGGAATGGCGTATGAAGCGCTCAACCATGCCGGCGGGATGGACCCACCACCCAACTTTTTGGTGATCTTGAACGACAACCGCATGTCGATCTCGGAGAATGTCGGCGGCCTGTCGCGCATGCTCGGTCGGATGATGACCAGCAGCACGCTGAACGCCCTTCGCGAAGGCGGCAAGAAACTGGTCGGCAGTCGCAATCCGGTGGCGCGGTTTCTGCGGCGCTGGGAAGAGCACGCCAAGGGCATGTTCGTGCCCTCGGCATTTTTCGAAGAGATGGGATTTCATTACACCGGTCCGATCGATGGCCATGATTTGCCGAGCTTGCTGTCGGCGTTGAGGATGTTGAAAACCCTCAAGGGCCCGCAATTTCTTCATGTCATCACCACCAAAGGCAAGGGCTACGAACGCGCCGAGAGCGACCAGATCGGCTATCACGCGGTGGCGCCGTTTGATCCCCTGGTCGGCGTCAAGGCCAAGGTGGGTTCCGGCAAACCGAGCTTTACCGAAGTGTTTTCCGACTGGTTATGCGACATGGCCGCCGCCGAACCACGCTTGCTCGGTATCACCCCGGCGATGCGCGAGGGATCCGGCCTGGTCCGGTTTTCGCAGGCGTATCCGGATCGCTACTTTGATGTCGCCATCGCCGAGCAGCACGCGGTGACTTTGGCCGCCGGCATGGCTTGCGCCGGGGCCAAACCGGTCGTGGCGATCTACTCAACCTTTTTGCAGCGCGCCTACGACCAGCTCATTCACGATGTCGCCCTGCAGGATCTGGATGTGTTGTTCGCGATTGATCGCGCCGGCGTGGTCGGACCCGATGGCGCCACCCACGCCGGCAGCTTCGACTTGAGCTATCTGCGGGCGATCCCGAATATGCTGGTGATGGCACCGGCCGACGAGAACGAGTGTCGGCTGATGCTGAGCACCGGTTTCCGCCATCCGGGTCCGGCGGCGGTGCGTTACCCGCGCGGACAGGGACCGGGGGTAATGGTCGCCAAAGCGTTGGATCTGTTGCCGATCGGCAAAGCAGAAGTCCGGCGTCGCGGCGGTCGGCTGGCGTTTCTGGTGTTTGGCCCCTTGCTCGATGCCGCCAGTGGGGTTGCCGCGCAATGGGGGGCGACCTTGGTCAACATGCGCTTCGTCAAACCACTGGATGGCGCGTTGTTGTTGGAGCTATCACGCAGCCACGAAGGATTTGTCACCATCGAAGACAACGCCATCATCGGCGGGGCCGGATCGGCGGTTGCCGAGTTTCTTGCCGGCCACGGCATCTGCCTGCCGTTGTTGCAACTCGGTCTACCGGATCAGTGGCTGGAACACATGCGCCGCGAAGAAATGCTGGCGTCGGTGGGACTGGATGCCGCCGGGATTGCCAACAGCGTCGCTGAGCGCTGGCCGCAATTGCAAAAAATCGCCTGACCGCGACCGGCGCGCAGCGCACTCGTTCAGGCGCGGCCGCTGAACTCTCCGGTCTCGGTGTTGACGCGAACCTTTTCCCCATTGACGATGTATTCCGGTACCTGGATTTCGAGCCCGGTAATCAATCGCGCCGGTTTGTTGCGTTTGGTCGCCGAGCCACCGCGCAGTTCGGGTGGGGTGTCGACCACTTCCAGCGTCACCATTTGCGGCATCTGCAAACCCACCGGGTTGCCCTCGATCAGCATGATCTGGGCATCTTCCAAGCCCTCGGTGATGTAACCAGCCGCTTCGCTGAGCGCACTCGGATCGAGCAGAAACGGCGTGTAGTCCTCGCTGTCGAGGAACACGTAGGTGGGGCCGTCCATGTAGGAAAAAGTTACCGGGCGACGACTCAACTCGACCTCGTCGAGGGTGTCTTCGGCGCGCAAACTCAAGTCGAACTTGAGGTTGCCGGGGATCGAATACAACACGAATCGATAGGTGGTGTTGCCACCGCGAGCGGTCGGTGTGCTTTTTTCGACGCCGTGTACGCGCCAGGTCTGGCCGTTGTGGGCGACGACATTACCCTTCTTGATGTCATAGGCTTTCAACATGTTGGCTGGTTCTCGAACAGTGAAGGATGGATTTCAATGAGGCGCACAGTTGCCGTGCTGGCCGGGCATTATTTGGGTGGCAGGCGAATGGCGCCATCAACGCGGATGGTGCTGCCGTTGACATAGCGATTTTGTAAAACGAAGGCCACGGTTTGCGCGAATTCTTCGGCTTTGCCGAGCCGCGACGGGAACGGCACCTGCGCACACAGCGACTGATAGACGTTATCCGGCATGCCCTCGACCATCGGCGTATGAAACACACCGGGGGCGATGGTGACGACGCGCACGCCGATCCGGGCAAACTCGCGCGCCATCGGCAGGGTCATTGCGACCACCCCGCCTTTTGAGGCGGAATAGGCGCATTGTCCGATCTGGCCTTCGAAGGCGGCGATCGAAGCGGTATGGATGATCACGCCGCGCTCGCCATCTTCGCCAGCGGCATTGTGTTGCATTGCTGCGGCGGCGGCTTTGGCGATGTTGAACGAGCCGATCAGGTTGACCCGCACCGTGGTCTCGAATTGCGACAAAGGCATCGGTCCGTCTTTGCCCAGCACCCGGCCAGCGCCCAGAATGCCGGCACAGTTGATCGCCGCATTGAGTCCACCGAGTTGCTGCGCAGCGCTGGCGACGGCGGCGAGCACTTGGCCTTCATCGCTGACATCGACGTGCTGGAAGGAGGCGGCGGCACCCAGCGTGACCAGAGCGGCTGCGCCTTTGTCCGCATTCACGTCAAACAGCGCCACCCGGGCGCCTTGAGCAATCAAGTGGCGGGCTACCGCCAGGCCCAATCCAGAGGCGCCGCCGGTGATCACGGCGCGTACTTGTTCGAGGTTCATCGGCGTCTCCAAAAAAGACGCGCATTATGCCGCATGCGAGCGTCGGCGGCGGTTTGGGTGCGGTTGCCGCTCGCCGATCCGGTTACCGGTCAGCGTAAATTGTAAAAAGCGTGATCGCCGATGGTGGCGACCGGCGTGCCCACCGCCCACTTTGGCAACACCGTGTTGAAGGCAAAGAAATGGTCTGCACCCGGCACCACCGATGGCCGCATACGCTGCGGCAGTTGCGCCAATCGCAGGGAATCGACGGCAATCCGCCAGGCGCGGTTCCAGGCTTGTTGGTTCTTGATCTGCATTTTTCCGGAAACCATACTCGGTGCGAATTGCCCGGGCTGCAGCACCACCGCACAAACGGTGGCACCATAACGCTTGGATTCCAGTCGCCGCAGGGCCACTTCGGCCACGGCGTATTGGCCTTGGATGGGTTGGTCGCGGGCTTCGAGATAAATGGTGGTGGCCAGACACATCGGATCAGCGATTGAGGTTGGCGCAACCAAAGCAGCCCATAGCAACAGGGATAAAGTCATCGGGATTTCCTCTTGGGTGACACGAGCTTGAGAGGCCGGATTGGCACTCGCTACAGACGTCGACTAACAGACGCACACTCGATCAGGCAGAGCCGCGTTGGCGGCGATAAGGGGAGCGCACTGTAACCTCTGGCGATCAGAGCGAATACTCTTTCGCTGAATGCCGATTCAGTTTGATTGCTGCATAAGCGTCACCGTTCTATTCGCCGCGGGTGTTGGCGCTGCTCTCGGCGCGGCCTGCGGGCGCCGAGAGGATGCCAACATCGACGCCACTTTCATCCCCACGGCAATCGGCTACAGTGTCAACGCCAAGGGCAGCTTCGCCCGGTTAGCGAGGAACGTAAGTCATGCTTCGATCTCGGTGGGTTGTGTGGTTGGCGCTGGCCATGGTGCTGTCCAGCTTGGGATTCAGCTCGGTGGCCCCGGCGGAGGAACTGGCGCCGAGCGCCACCGCAATCCGGCCGATCTTGTTGGGTTCCGCGGTGCCGGAGGTGCCGTTGAAGACGGTGGCGGGCGAATCGGTATCGTTGTCGCAGCAGATCGCTGGCAAGCCCACGGTGCTGGTGTTTTATCGTGGCGGTTGGTGCCCATTCTGCAATTTGCAGTTGAGCGAGTTGCGCTTGATCGAGAAAGACCTGGCGCTCGCTGGCTATCAGATGATCGCCATCAGTCCGGACCGTCCCGAGGAATTGCGGCGCACCTTGGACAAACACCAGCTCTCCTACACGCTGCTGTCGGATAGCAAAGCCGCGGCGCTGAAAGCCTTCGGCATCGGCTTCGTGCTCGATGCGGCGACCACCGAAAAGTATGCCGGTCATGGCATCGACATCGATCACGCCTCCGGTGAAACGCATCACGCATTGCCGGTGCCGTCGGTATTCATTGTCGATGCTGAAGGGCGATTGCAGTTCGAGTATGTGCATCCAGACTACCGAATCCGCGTTCCCGGTGACGTGGTGCTGGCAGCGGCACGCAGCATCGCCAAGCGCAAGCACATTCTGTCGCCACAGCCCTGAAACAAGCGCTGGCCGAGAGCGCCGACGCAAACGCGTCGGCGCAGGTCGGCAGTTCAGCCTTGAAAGAATCGCGATCACGACCGGGTCCACTGCCATGCCGCGGCATTCCCGACGCGGCATTTGCTCGCCCAGATGCTTTGCTCTGCGCTTGCGTTTTTTAATGGTTCGCTTGGAGCTGGCATGCGTTTTGACTTTGCTCGACATTGGCGTTGGCTGATCTTGTTATTGCTGATCGGGGTGATTTTCACGCTTTGGCAATCGGGCCTGTTGCGCGAATTGAACTTGACCGAGTTGCAGTCGCGGCGACTTGAACTGCGGGCGTGGACATTGGCCCATCCCGGCTTGGCCGCCGCCGAATTTTTCGCGTTGTATGTTCTGATTACCGCCAGCTCGCTGCCCGGCGCCGCGATCCTGACCCTGGCCGCTGGCGCCATGTTCGGTTTGCTCGAAGGCAGTTTACTGGCCTCGTTTGCCAGCAGTGTCGGTGCCAGCCTGGCATTCTTGAGTTCCCGTTTTCTGTTGCGCGATGGCCTTCGCAGCCGCTATGGCGAACGCATCAAACACTTCGACGCCGGCATCGAAAAGGACTGTGCCTACTACTTGCTGAGCATGCGTTTGGTGCCGGCGATTCCGTTCTTTCTGGTGAACTTGTTGTCGGGGTTGACGCCGATGAAGTTGGGCAAGTTCTATCTGGTCAGCCAGATCGGCATGCTGCCCGGCACCCTGGTGTTTGTCTATGCGGGAACCCAATTGGCCGCCATCAAAAGTCTTGGCGATGTGCTATCGCCAGGCTTGCTCGCAGCCTTCGTGCTGCTCGGCCTGCTGCCGATCACCCTGCGCTTGTTGGGCCGCTGGTTGGCGACCCGGCGCGCGGCATGAGCCGCCACCTTTCCAATGATCGTGCGAGTAAATCGATGAAATCACGTTGGCTGTCCTGTCATGCGTCGTTCCAATCTTTGCCAATCTGGGTGCGGGTCTGGGTGGCGGCGATCCTGATTCCGATCAATCTGCTGCCGTTTTTCTTTCTGGATACCCCGACCGGGCAAGCCGCCGCCATCGCCGCCATTTTTGTCACCCTCACCAATGTGCCAATCATGTTGCGCGAGCGCGGCATGTCCCGGCTGATGTCGGTGCCGCACCTGATTGCCTGGATTCCGCTGCTGATTTTTTTGATCCAGCATCTGCTGCGACCACCGGCTTTGGCGAACGGCGAATGGTTGCTGGCGGTCGGTTTGGTGGCGATCAATGGACTGTCGCTGCTGTTCGACGCGGTCGACAGTTGGCGCTGGTGGCGCGGTGAGCGCGGTGTGCCCGGCTAAACTCTTGGAGTTGCGCAATGAGCTGGTTGCTGATTGTGTCGGTTACGTTGGCGCTCGCGGCCGCGAACGGTGCCAACGATAATGTCAAAGGCGCCGCAACTTTGATCGGGTCGGGAGTGGTGGGGTATCGGGTAGCGATCAGTCTGGCCACCATCGCCACGGCACTCGGCGGGCTGGCTTCGATATTTTTGGTGAACGGACTGCTGGCGGCATTCAGCGGCAAAGGCATCGTGCCCGACGCGCTGACGGTGTCCGCGCCATTTCTGGAAGCGGTCGGCTTGGGCGCTGCGGCGACGGTGGCACTGGCGACTCGACTAGGCATGCCGATATCCACCACGCACGCGCTGATCGGCGGATTGCTGGGCGCCGGTTTGGCGGTGGATCCCACCAGCGTTCATCTCTTGGCTGCGCTAAACGCAATGTTGCTGCCGCTGTTGCTGTCGCCGTTGCTGGCGATTGCGTTGGCATTGCTATTGGTGCCGCTGCTGAAGCGTCGGCACTCGGCCAACGCCGCCGCTTGCCTCTGTTCTGAACCCGGTCTGCCAGAGACGGCTGCCGGTGCAGCGCTGGTGAACTCGGTCATTGTTTTGGGCGTGGACTCCGAAGCAAAGTGTCAGCCAATCCCAGGCCGTGTCATCTGGAAACTTCGATCCGGTTGGCTGCTGGACGCAGCGCACTTGTGCAGCGCCGCGGCAGTCAGTTTCGCGCGGGGCTTGAACGATACGCCAAAAATTGCCGCACTGATGGTTGCCGCTGGCTTTGGCGTCGCCTCTGCCACCAGCTTGGTGATCGTCGCCATGGCGTTGGGTGGCTGGCTGGCGGCGCAACGTGTGGCCGAAACTTTGGCCTTTCGGGTCACCCGCATGGATGTCAGCGAGGGCCTCGGCGGCAATCTGGTGACCGCACTGTTGGTCATGGGCGCCTCGCGATTCGGCCTGCCGGTATCGACCACGCATGTCAGTACTGGCGCATTGTTTGGTATTGGACTCGGCAACCACAGCACCCGGCCATCGGTGATCCGGCAGATTCTGTTGGCCTGGCTGGTAACCTTGCCGGTGGCAGCTACCCTCGCATTGCTGACCCGGCTACTGCTGATTTGAGGCGAATCAGCGCAAGTGGACAAGCGTTGAAGCTGGACCGGATGGTGCTCCCGCTATACTCCCCAGTTCCATGACGCTTCTATTTCGTGATGCGAGCGGCCCGCGCCGGGCGCCGCAGCCTTCGGTAATCTGCATCGGCGCTTTCGACGGTGTGCACCTCGGCCACCAGCATTTGCTGGCCGAGGTGCGGGCGCGGGCGCGCATGCACAACGCTCAGGCCGTTGCACTGAGTTTTGAACCGCTGCCCCGGGAGTTTTTTCACCGTGGCGCTGCGGTGGCGCGATTGAGTTCAGCGCGACAGAAATTCGAACTGCTGCGGGCGGCGGGGATGGATGCCGTTGGCCTGCTGCGTTTCAACCAGCAACTCGCGGCGACCACGGCGACCGATTTTGTCGAGCAGTTATTGGTGCGGCGCTTGCGCGCGGTGGAGGTCTGGATCGGTCCGGAGTTTCGCTTCGGCCACGGCCGCAGCGGTGACCTGGCCTTGTTGCAGGCGCTTGGTGGCCGCTACGAATTTACCGCACAGACGATTGCGACGATTGCGCAAGACGGCGAGCGCATCAGCAGTTCGCGAATTCGTGCGGCACTGGCGGCTGGCGACCATCGCGCCGCCGGCGAATTACTGGGGCGGGATTTCTCCATCAGCGGGCATGTCGTGCACGGCCTGAAACTGGGGCGCACGCTCGGTTACCCAACCGCCAATTTGCCGCTGCTGGGAAAACTGCCGCCGGTGCACGGTGTCTACGCCGTCCGCGTGACGGGCGCCGGACTCAAGGATTGGCCCAGCGTTGCCAGCCTGGGCACGCGGCCGACCATCGGCGGCCATGAGCTTTTGCTCGAAGCGCATCTGTTCGACTTCGACGGCGATCTTTACGGCCAGCGACTGGAAGTCAGCTTTATCGCCAAGCTTCGCGACGAAGCCAAATTCGAAAATCTGGATGCTATGGTGGCCTGCATTCACCAGGACGCGGCGGCGGCGCGCACGATTCTGGCAAAACCAATCATCAGCTGAGGGTTCCGTGAGCATTGACTATAAAAACACCATCCACTTGCCGGAAACGCGCTTTCCGATGAAGGCCGATTTACCGACGCGTGAACCGGAGGCGCTGGCACGCTGGGCTGCCAGCGATCTGTACGCACGCTTGCTCGCCGCTGGGGCGAACCGGCCGAGTTTTGTATTGCACGATGGCCCGCCCTACGCCAATGGCCAGATCCACATCGGCCACGCCGTCAACAAGACGCTGAAAGATATTGTGGTCAAATCCAAATGGCTGGGCGGATTTCGCAGCGTCTATGTCCCGGGTTGGGATTGCCACGGTCTGCCGATCGAACTGGCGGTCGAAAAAGAAATCGGCAAGGTCGGCGTCAAAGTAGACGCACGCGCTTTCCGCGAACATTGTCGCGCCTACGCGACCAAGCAGATCGACGGCCAGCGCGCCGATTTCAAACGCCTCGGCGTGTTCGGTACCTGGGAACAGCCGTATCGGACCATGGACTTTCGCTTCGAAGCCGACATGCTGCGGGTGTTGGCGCGCATCGTTGAAAACGGCCACTTGAGCCGTGGCGTCAAGCCGGTGCACTGGTGTTTCGATTGCGCTTCGGCGCTGGCCGAGGCCGAAATCGAATACGCCGACAAGACGTCGCCGGCGATCGATGTGGCGTTCGATGCGGTCGATGGCAAAGCGCTGGCGACGTTGTTTTCGGTGGACCCCGGTGATGCCATCGTCGCGCTGCCGATCTGGACCACCACGCCATGGACCCTGCCAGCCAACCTGGCGGTGACTTTGCATGCCGAGTTTGACTATGTCCTGATCGAAGCTGCGCCGCGCCAAGGCCGACGCCTGCTCATTGTGCTGGCCGAAGCACTGGTCGAGAGCTGCGCCCACCGCTATGCCATCGAATCGGTGCGCATTCTCGGGCGCGCCAAGGGCGCAGCGCTGGAAGGGGTGTTGCTGAAGCACTGTTTTTATCAGCGCGAAGTGCCGGTGATCCTGGGCGAACACGTCACCGCCGACTCCGGCACCGGCGCCGTGCACACCGCCCCCGGCCATGGTCAGGAAGATTTCGTCGTTGGTCAGAAATATCACCTCGGCGTGCTCAATCCGGTCGGTAGCAATGGCGTGTTTGTGGCGGGCACCGAGTTGGTCGAGGGGTTGCATGTCTGGAAGGCCAACGCCGTCGTCATCGATTTGCTGCGTGAGCGCGGCGTGCTCTTGGCGGCCGCCGACATCGTGCACAGTTATCCGCACTGCTGGCGCCACAAGACGCCAGTCGCGTTTCGTGCCACGCCGCAGTGGTTTATCAGCATGGAACAAAACGGACTGCGCAATGATGCCCTGGCGGCGATCAAGCAAGTGCGTTGGGTGCCGGAGTGGGGTCAGGAGCGGATCTCGCTGATGGTGAGAAATCGCCCCGACTGGTGCATTTCACGGCAACGGACCTGGGGCGTGCCGATCGCGATTTTCATCGACAAGGTTACTGGTCTTCCGCATCCGCAATCGGTCGCTTTGTTGCAACAGGTCGCCACCCGGATCGAGCAGGGCGGGGTGGACGCCTGGTTCGATCTCGATGCCAGCGAGCTACTCGGTGCCGAAGCCGAACGCTACGAAAAGGTCACCGACATTCTGGATGTCTGGTTCGACTCCGGGGTCACCCATGCCTGCGTGCTCAATAGCCGCGACGAGCTGCGTGGCGAACGCGCCGGGGTGATGTACCTGGAAGGCTCCGACCAGCATCGCGGCTGGTTCCAGTCATCGCTGCTGACCGCGGTGGCGCTGGACCATCGTGCGGCCTATTCCGAAGTGATTACCCACGGTTTCACCGTCGATGCGCAGGGTCGCAAGATGTCGAAATCGCTGGGCAATGTGGTGGCCCCGCAGAAAGTGGTGGGCACGTTGGGCGCCGACATTCTGCGGTTATGGACCGCATCGACCGACTATCACGGCGAGATGTGCGTGTCCGACGAAATTCTCAAACGCGTCGCCGATACCTATCGGCGTCTGCGCAATACCGCACGCTTTCTGCTCGGCAATCTGGCCGGATTCGACCCAAAGCGGGATCGTGTTGCCAATGACCAATTGCCGCTGCTGGATCGCTGGGCGATGCGCCAGGCGCAACAACTGATGCAGTTGGCGCGACGGGTGTACGGCCCCGACGCCGACGGCGAAATTGATTTTGGTCCGGATACCTACGTTTATTCGTCGCTGGTGCAGGAGTTGATGCGATTGTGCACGGCAGATTTGGGCGCGGCCTATTTGGACATGACCAAGGATCGCCTGTACACCATGCCAGAGTCGTCGCTGGGACGCCGTTCGGCACAGACCGCCATGTTGGCCATTCTGGAAGTATGGGTGCGGGCACTGGCACCGATCACTTCGTTTACCGCTGAAGAAGTCTGGGCAGAAATGCCGCAACGTGCGCACGACTCGGTGTTCTTTGCCACCTGGAAAGAGATCGCGCCGGAGTTCGCTGGCTTGGCCCTCAGCACCGGCGAGGACTTGCTGATCCAACAGCTCACCGAGATGCGGATCGCCGTGTTGAAGCGCGCCGAGGAATTGCGCAATGCGGGGCAACTAGGAGGTTCGCTGCAGGCGGAGGTGGATCTTTTCGTCGGACCGCTTTGGCTAACCAATTTGCAAGCTGCCGCCGCCGAGCTGCGGTTTTTCTTCATCACCTCCGAAGTCCGGCTGGCACCTTTGGCCATGGCCCCAGCGGAAGCGCAAAGCGCCAGCGCCGACGGCCAGGAGTTCAAGTTTCTGGTGACCGCGACCTCGCACCGCAAGTGCATTCGCTGTTGGCAGCACCGGCCGGAGGTCGGCGCGCACCCGGAACACCCGGAAATTTGCTCGCGCTGTGTCGGCAATATCGAAGGCGAAGGAGAGACCCGTGTCTACTTCTGATCGCTCCGGTATGCCGGCGCTGCGCTGGCTGCTGTTGTCGGTGTTGGTGGTGGTGCTCGACCAGTGGAGCAAGTCCTTGGCGAGCGCCGCTTTGACCATGCACCAGTCGCTACCATTGTTCGACGGGCTGCAATGGACGCTGGCGCACAACTACGGGGTTGCTTTCAGTATCTTCAATGATGGCGAGGGTTGGCAGCGCTATGGCTTGTCGGCTTTTGCGTTGACGGTTGCCAGCATGTTTGCGTGGATGTTGACGCGACAGCCCCAGCAGGATCGTCTGAGTAAGCTGGCGTTCGCCCTGGTGATTGGCGGAGCGATTGGCAATGCACTGGATCGACTCAGGCTCGGCTATGTGGTGGATTTCATCGATGTCTACTGGGGCCAGTCGCATTGGCCAGCTTTCAATATCGCGGATTCGTCGATCTGCGTGGGCGCAGTGACCCTGTTGATCGCTGGTTGGCATAGCGGGCGCAGCCGCGCGGTCACCACACCGGTGGAGCGCTGATGGAAGTCGTACTCGCCAATCCGCGCGGGTTTTGTGCCGGTGTTGATCGCGCCATCGAAATTGTCGAGCGGGCGATCACCGCTTTCGGCGCACCGATCTACGTGCGACATGAGGTAGTACACAATCGGTTTGTCGTTGAAGATTTGCGTTCGCGCGGCGCGGTGTTTGTCGAGCACCTGCGTGAGGTGCCGGATCAGGCAACGGTGATTTTTTCTGCGCACGGCGTTTCCCAGCAGGTGCGCGACGAGGCCCGTGGCCGTGGCCTCAAGATTTTCGACGCCACCTGCCCGTTGGTGACCAAGGTGCACATCGAGGTGGCACGCCACTGCAAAGCCGCTTGCAACGTCGTCATGATCGGCCATAGCGGCCATCCAGAAGTGGAGGGCACGCTCGGCCAATGGGATGCCGGGCAGACCAGCGCGCGGATTTTTCTGATCGAGACACCGGCCGATGTCGCCGCGCTGCCACTCGCTGCGGATGCGCAACTGGCGTTTGTCACCCAGACCACGCTATCGGTGGACGACACTCGATCCGTTATTGAGGCGCTACGCCAGCGCTTTCCCAAGATCGATGGGCCGCGCCACGACGACATTTGTTACGCCACCCAAAACCGTCAGGATGCGATCAAGCGGCTCGGCCAGATTTGCGATCTGGTGCTGGTCGTGGGCTCACCGAATAGCTCCAATTCGAACCGGCTGCGCGAACTGGCAGAGAAGCAGGGCGTAGCGGCTTACCTGATCGATGGCGCTGCCGATGTCCACACCGATTGGATCAACGGCCGCCGTTGTGTCGGGGTGACCGCCGGGGCCTCGGCTCCAGAAGCCTTGGTGCAGGGCGTGGTTCAGCGCCTGCTGGAATTGGGGGCGAGCGGTGTGCGCGAGCTCGATGGCAGCCCCGAGGACGTGATATTTGCACTGCCCAAAGCGCTGCGGCTGCACTTGGTGGAGTGATCGACCGATACGCAAACCGCTTGAAATTCTTGGGATAACGCATTGCTCTGACCTTTGATGATGGCTACAATGCCGGGCTGTCCCTACGTCATCCAGTTTACGAAGACGGTGGCATCGCCATTGGGCGGTGCAGGGCTCTCGTCTCCTTTCAGGAATTTATCCATGTCGCTCACTGTTGAACAAACCGCAAAAATCATCGCCGACAACAAACGCTCGCCCAATGACACCGGCTCGCCCGAAGTCCAGATTGCCTTGTTGACCTCGCATATCGAAGTGCTGGCACCGCATTTTCAAGTACACAGCAAAGACCATCATTCCCGGCGCGGTTTGCTGAAGATGGTCAACCAGCGGCGCCGTCTGTTGACCTATCTGAAAGCCAAAGATCATGCCCGCTACAAGACGCTGATCGAGAAGCTGGGTATCCGCCGCTAAGTCGCCAACGAATCAGTGCCGCAGGGCGCTTTTTCGTTTGTGGGCGAGGTAATTCCAAACAAGTGTCTCCGGCGTGCCGGATCAGGATCGAGCGAAGGCGTTCGATCCGCAAGCAAGCCTCATTCAAACAAGGATTATGGTCATGGCAAAGGTCGTCAAAAGTTTTCAGTACGGGAATCATCAAGTCACCTTGGAAACCGGTGAAATCGCCCGCCAGGCATCGGCGTCGGTGTTGGTCAGCATGAACGGCACCGTGGTGCTGGTGGCGGTGGTGGGTTCGAGCAAGCCGCTGGAAGGCAAGGACTTCTTCCCGTTAACCGTCAACTATCAGGAAAAGTTCTACGCCGCCGGCCGCATTCCGGGTGGGTTCTTCAAGCGCGAAGGCCGTCCGACCGAAAAAGATACTTTGATTTCCCGGCTGATCGATCGCCCGATCCGGCCGCTGTTTCCAGAAAACTTTCGCCACGAAGTGCAAGTGGTTGCCACCGTGCTGTCGATGAATCCGGAAACCGACGCCGATATCGCGTCCTTGATTGGCGCCTCGGCGGCCTTGACCCTGTCGGGTATTCCGTTTAACGGTCCGATCGGCGCTGCCCGCGTCGGTTACGCCAATGGCAAATATCTGATCAACCCCACCGCCACCGAGTTGAAGACCTCGGAGCTCGACCTGGTGGTTGCCGGTACCGCCAAAGCCGTGTTGATGGTCGAGTCGGAAGCCAAAGGCCTATCCGAAGAAGTCATGTTGGGCGCGGTCATGTTTGGCCACCAACAACAGCAGACCGCGATCAACGCGATCAACGAGCTCGCCGCTGAAGTCGGCGTGAAGCCTTGGAAGTGGGCGCCACCGGCCGCCAAAGACAGCCTGATCAGCCGCGTCAAAGACCTGCTCGGCGCCCGATTGGCTACGGCCTATACCATCCACGACAAAGCTGAACGGCGCGATGCGATTGCCGCGCTGCGCAAAGAGGTGGTGGACGCATTGGCCGCTGAAAAAGACGCCAATGGCTGGAAAGACGGTGATATCACCAAAGAGTTTGCGGAACTTGAATACAGCACCATGCGCGAATCGGTGCTGGCCACCAAAGTGCGCATCGATGGCCGCGACTTGACCACGGTGCGCCCGATCAGTATCCGTATCGGCGTGCTGCCGCGTACCCATGGATCGGCGCTGTTCACCCGCGGCGAAACCCAGGCCTTGGTCATCGCTACCTTGGGCACCACCCGCGACGCCCAGATCATCGACGCGATCGAAGGCGAGTACAAAGACAGCTTCATGCTGCACTACAACTTCCCACCGTATTCGGTCGGCGAAACTGGCATGATGACCGGCCCCAAGCGTCGCGAAATCGGCCATGGCCGATTGGCGCGACGCGGCGTCGCGGCGGTACTCCCAAGCACGGTGGACTTTCCCTATGTGCTGCGCGTGGTTTCGGAAATCACCGAGTCCAATGGTTCCAGCTCAATGGCCAGTGTCTGTGGCAGCTCGCTGGCGCTGATGGACGCTGGGGTGCCGTTGAAGGCACCGGTGGCGGGCATCGCCATGGGTCTGATCAAGGAAGGGGATCGCTTCGCCGTGCTCACCGATATTTTGGGTGACGAAGATCATCTCGGTGACATGGATTTCAAGGTGGCCGGTTCGGCCGCCGGTGTCACCGCGCTGCAAATGGACATCAAGATCGACGGCATCACCGAAGAAATCATGAAGGTGGCATTGGCCCAGGCCAAGCAGGGCCGTCTGCATATTCTTGGCGAAATGGCCAAGGTCATTACCGGTGCGCGTGCCGAAATGAGCGAGTTTGCACCGCGGCTGATGACGATGAAGATTCATCCGGACAAGATTCGCGAAGTCATCGGCAAGGGCGGCACCACGATCCGCTCGATCACCGAGGAGACCGGCGCCACCATCGACATCCAGGATGACGGCACCATCACCATCGGCTCGATCAATCGCGAAGCGGCGCTGGCCGCCAAGGCGCGTATCGAGCAGATCACCTCGGACGTGGAGCCGGGCCGCATCTACGAAGGCAAGGTCGCCAAGTTGATGGACTTCGGCGCGTTTGTCACCATCCTGCCGGGCAAAGACGGTTTGGTGCATGTGTCGCAAATCGCCAATGAACGCGTCGAAAAGGTCTCCGACAAGCTCAAAGAAGGCGACACCGTGCGGGTCAAAGTGCTGGAAGTCGATAAGCAGGGTCGCATTCGGCTCAGCATCAAGGCCGTGCTGGAAGACGAAGAAGCCGCTCGCAACGCTTGAAACCGGCCCACTTCGTACTGAAAAAAAACGGGCTTCGGCCCGTTTTTTTCTGCGGGGGAGAGGATGATTTCGGCAACTGAGTGATCTCAACAATCGCCAGAAAAGTTTTACAATAAAGTTTATAAATCAATGCAATATTGAACTTTATTAAAGCAATTTATGACGATGATTCCAGGTCCATGCGCACGTCCATTTCAGCCAGGCAGGGTGGCGGCCGGCACTGTGCTCATCCAACTGCTTTCGAGCGCGCACGGCGGTTTTGCCGTCATCGTCCAAGCTAATCTGAAGCCCACGGCCTAGAACCCTGAGCACATCGATGCTGATTCCCCATCCGGCTCTGGAGACGTTGCTGCTGCCACTGGCCGAGGCCACCTTGCCCCGCCCGCCAACCGGCCGCGGCCTGTTCATCGGCGCCGAGGATTCCCACTGGCTGCACAGCGGGGCGCTGACTTGGGTCTGTGAGCAAAACTTCAAGCCGACGGCCGCCGCTTTGCTGCGCGCGGGCTTATCCGAGCCAGCGCTTGCCGGTGAGCGCTTTCCGATCCTCTTGCTGTTGCCGCCGCGCCACCGCGATCAGCGACGCGCCGACATCGCCCGGGCGCTATCGCGGCTCAGCGAAGCCGGTGTGCTGGTGACTGCCTGCGCCAACAGCCAGGGGGCGGACTCTCTGCAACGGGATATGGAAAGCCTGCTCGGCACGGTGCAATGTCGATCCAAACACAAATGCCGCTTGCTTTGGAGTCTGCCTGGCGAGCGCCGGATCGACGCTGCGCTGCTCGCCGCCTGGCTGGCGTTGGGCGCACCTCAGCCAATACTGCAAGGCAAGTACTGGGGCCGCCCCGGCGCGTTTTCCTGGGATCGGATCGATCCGGGTTCGGCTTTGCTGGCGACCCAGCTACCGAGCGATCTGGCTGGAGCTGGTGCCGATCTGGGTGCCGGTTGGGGCTATCTCTCGGTGCATGTTTTCAGTCGCTGTCCGGCGGTGCAGTCACTGGATCTGTTCGAGGCGGATCGATCAGCGCTCGAGATTGCCGAACTCAATTTGGCTGCGGCGCTGGGCGAACGAGCGGCGAACCACCGACCGTCGTTTGCGCTGCACTGGCAAGACGTCAGCGCTGGTTTGGCTGGGCACTACGATTTCATCATCAGCAATCCACCCTTTCACTTGGGTCATGCCGCGCAACCAGCACTTGGCGAAAGTTTCATTCGCAGCGCCGCCGCAGCCCTGCGCCCGGGTGGCCAGTTCTGGATGGTGGCCAATCGACACCTGCCTTATGAAGCCTGCCTTGATGGCCACTTTCAGCAATGCCGACGGGTCATCGATGCGCACGGCTTCAAAGTCTTTGCGGCGGTGAAGTAGCGTCGGTTGGGATAGTTTTTGGCTGCCGGGGCAGTGGTAACGCAATTCCCCGTGCTGCAAAACAAAAAGCCCGCCATTGGCGGGCTTTTTGCGAACCTCTTGCGCAACCTTAGACTGCGGAACGCAGTCGTACCATGACCAGTCCACCGATGCCCAATACCAAGCCGAACAGACCCAGCAAGCTGAGGCTCGGAATTGCCAAAGCCGGCAATAGCACGAGTGGAGCGGCGCAAACTGGCGGAGCGTCGATGCTCAGATCATCAATGAAGAAGTTGGTCGGTGTGCCACCAATGGTGGTGGACTCAAATCGAAGCATGTGGGCGGCACCATTGGCCAGTGCGCCCAGCGGCACGGTTACCGGGCTATAACCGGTCGCCACATTGCACAGAGCAGAAGTGGCATCTTGACGCCACAACTCGGTGCCATCGATGGTCAAGCGAACAAAATCGCTGGCGCCATTGGCCGTTTCGCAGACCGGAAACTCCACAAAGAACTGAAGATCGCTGGCACCCGTGGGAATGACCACGCTCTGTTCCATCGATCCAGTTTCAACGCCGCCACTGAATCCGCCAAACCAAGTCCAGAAGGTGCCGGTGTTGGCACCGGTACCGCCACCCATGCCGCAAGAGCCAGCATCGCAGACGGGCGTACCAAAGTTGGAAGACGCTTCGGTCCAGAAAGTGCTGGGCGTGCCATCTTCGAAACCGGGGTCTTGCACCACATTGCCCGCGCTGTTGCTGGCGGTGGCACTGCTGTTGGCGGCATTCGGATCGGTTTCTACACCATCGATACTGGCGGTATTGGAGACCACTGGACACACGGAACCGGCCAAACTCACCGTAATGTCGCAATTTTGCACGGCGCCATTGGCCAGATTGCCGATGGTCCAATTCACGGTACCCAGGGCTTCGGTCGCGCCGCAAGTGCTGGAGACGAAACTCACCCCAGATGGCAGAACATCGGTCACCGCTACGCCAGTGGCGGGATCCGGGCCAAGATTGCTGGCCGCCAGTTGATAGACGTAATTGCCTCCCAACACAACACCGCCGGGAGCGGTTTTGGTGATACCAAGATCAGCCGCTGGTCCGCCCGGACCCAAAATGATGTTGCCGGGGCCGGTGATGGTATTGCTGAATGCCCCTTCCTCCGTAGGATCCCAGCCGGTAGTGACGGCGAAATACTGGGTTCCGGCCGTCAAGACGACGCCAAGAATATCCGAAGTGCCGATGCCGCCACCGCCATCGTCATCGCCCGCAAAACAGTTGGTCAGCGGATTGGCTGGATCAAAAGCGTTTTGATAGACGAACAGAAATCCGTCCCAAGCACCCGTTTGCACGCTGGTGACATCATAAGCGCCGCCGGTGTCCACACTGAACTGCTGAACTGAATAAGTGACACCGACGCCGACCCCCGATAATGCCGCACAAGAGGCAAGGGCACGCGTGTAAGTGGGCCCGCCCACGGTCGTGCCCATGTAGCTGATGGTGGCGGTGGGAGCATTGGTGTGGGTTCCAAGCGGTTGCGCTTTAAGCGACAGCTCGTACTGCAGCGGATCGCGCTGCAAGCGGTTGACTTGCGCGTCGGCAGGGTTTGCCAACATCGCCAATACGGCGACCACAGATGACACGACGAATGACTTGAGCATGGATTCACCCCTTGTTGTTGAAAGGTTGACAGCTTGGCCGAAATCCCCGGCTCCGTTCGGCATTCTAGCCAAACGAAGCGGATCTGCAAGCGCTTCCGGCTTGGCTGCCCCGTTATCGGTGTGGCAACCATCGATGTGCGGTCACCTGACTTTGCCATGACCGTGGCAGACTTGCCCAGTCTGCCGAATCGTAAAGTGAGTGAATCCAATAATGAAATTGATCCAGTACTTGTCCCATCTGGGCTATGGCAGCCGTCGTGCGGTGCAGGCATTGTTTGCCGAACAGCGGGTGACCACTGCCGACGGGCGGACGTTGGATCCGCTTGCCAGCTTTCACCATGAGGCGGTGCGCATCGACGGTGAGTGCCTGGATATCGCCCCCGGACAGGTGATCATGTTGCACAAACCCGTGGCTTATGTCTGCTCGACCCAGGACGCCGGGCGACTCATTTATGATCTTTTGCCGCCGCGTTTTCGCCATCGCTCGCCACTGATCTCGCCGATCGGCCGACTGGATCGAGATACCTCGGGACTCTTGCTGCTCACCGATGACGGCCAACTCAATCACCGCATCACCTCACCACGCCGCCACCTGCCGAAAGTCTATGAGGCCAGTCTCGCGGCTGATTTGCGCGGCGACGAAGGCGAGATATTCGCCAGCGGCGGCCTCCTCCTGGAAACCGAAACCACACCGCTCACTGCGGCGGCGCTGGAGGTCATGGGTCCCAGAATGGCGCGCTTGACCCTGACCGAAGGCCGTTACCATCAGGTCCGGCGCATGTTCGCGGCGGTCGGCAATCACGTCGAAACCTTGCATCGCGTTGCCATTGGGGGGCTGGTTCTTGATGGGCTGGCATTGGGCCAGTGGCAGGTGTTGACCCCAAGGGAAGTCGATCTTCTGCGTTAGCGCAAGCGACCAGTCTCGGTGACGAAACCGCTGGGTCGTCTGCAATTTCAGAATTAAAAAACCCGGCGCCGTTTAACGGAGCCGGGTTGGGTGTCAGCGCGAGATTGGCGATTAGCGCGCCGCGTTGGCACTCATCGACGAGTTGCGACTGCCATCCGTGGTCTGCGCCGGATCGCGCATGCCACTGGTGTGGCACCAGCCGGTCTTGTGACCGCCGTTGACGCCGCTGGGGAGCTGGCCGTAAGTCTTCTCGGTCGTGCCGTCATCCGGATCGCTGAGCAGAACATCGGTGACCAGATTGCAGTAGTCGTAACGCCAGGCGCGGTCAGTGAACGAGGTGGTGAAAAACGTCGCCTTGGCGCGTGACGAGGTGGCGATGCCGGCCAACCAGGAAGCAGCGCCGCTGTAGGTCATATTGCTGTTGGTGCCGCAGCCGATACCAAACACCGAGCCGAGTGCGGCGGCATTGCCGGCCAGGGCGGTGCCGCGATAGGGCGTGCCCACCGATTGGATCAGTCGGTTGCCGACGGCGTGGTCGAGACCGCTCCAGTAGTAGTTGTACAGGTGCAGCGCAGCGGCGCCGCCCTGACTGTGGGCAACGATGCCGTAAGAGTTCCAAGTATTGCCGAACGCCAGGATCAACCGGGCAAAGGCATCATGGGAGCGGTTTTGCTTGAGATCCTTGAACACCGCGGCATTGCTGAACCGGCCGGCCACCGGACCCCAAACGTCGCTGGAGCAGTAGCCGTGGACCAGCAGCAACTTGCGGCCCACCCCTTTGCTGGCGAACTGGCTGGCCGGCCGCGGCCCGATCAACATTTCACTGTCGATGGCGATTTGGCGTGCCGCCGATTTGGGCAAACTCGGGGTGTTCAGCGCCAGCCGATCCGCCTTGGCCACGGTGATGAAGTAGTCGGCATCCTCGACGCGAACGTTGCGCAATTCAAACGGCGCCTTGGCGCCCGCTTTGCTGATCCAGCGTGTATCCAATCCGACATCGAGCGCGCCGTTGACCAAGTCACTCATGCCGCCCACCCAGGCGACCGGGACGGCGCCACGGCTGCTGGATGAACCCCAGACCTCGGCGTAGACGCGGTAATGACCAGCCAGCGTTTTGGTGCTATTGACCGAGAGTGGCAGCGCTAGCCGATGGGCGCCAACGCTCTTGCCGCTGATGGTATCTGCGCGCAGCGAGAGATCGGAATCCACTACCGGAATCAGATGTTCCGCCGTGCGCACGAAGCTGCCGCCGTGGTCGTTGTGTCCGCGGATCAGCACCTGCGCGTTGAAGTCGCCGGCTTGATCGGCGAGAAAATCGGCACCAAACACGCCGTCGCTGGCAACGCCATCCTGATGCAGGCCGTCATCGAACATGGCGCTTTGGCGGACGCTGCCATCCGGCGCAGTGACGCGCAGGGAGGCCACACTGAGTGCTTCGGCACGCAGATTCGCAGCGGATTTCTCAAGATCATAAACACTGGCCACCAAGCCAATGCGCTGGCCCAGCAGTTGATTGAAAGCGACCTGGTGAGACAACAATCGCTCGCTGCCTTCGGCTTCCACCAGCATGAAACCTTGGTCGGCGCGCGCGGACTCGACGCTGACTTTCCAGTCGCCACGCGGCACATTCTTGAAGGTATACAGTTCGGCGGGTACCGAGCTACCGCCCAGGTCCCAATCCACCGCGCGTTTTTCCAGTGCCAATTGCTCGGCCGGTTGAATGCGCTTGGAAACCGGATCTTGCATGCTCACGGCCCACGACTTGGCGGCGCCGGCGAACACCACGAAACGCAAGTTTTCGCCTTCCACCGGTACCGTGGTTTGCCAACTGAACTTGCCATTGGCAGACTTTTCCAGGGTGACCGGCAACAGCGCACTCTTGGAGTGGATGGCGGCAGCAATCGGATTGGCCGGCGCCATCAGGGCGAACTCGGACGGCACCCCCGCCAACTGTTTGGGCACCGGCCCGGTAGCCGCAGCGCCGAGCATCGGCACCACGGTCAGCAACAAACCTGCCAACTTGATCGAAGATTGAATCGGTTTCACGTAACCCTCTCCTATTACATGATGAAAAACTCCGTCAGGCGCTAAGGC
>Ga0210033_1001069_pt1 | contig 25827 bp, 19 predicted proteins | sample CryGeymeta201501_FD_185465 | JGI IMG/M metagenome (GOLD analysis project Ga0210033, IMG submission 185465) | Groundwater microbial communities from Crystal Geyser aquifers in Utah, USA - Crystal Geyser metaG 2015-01 (SPAdes) (version 2) | ecosystem: Environmental > Aquatic > Deep subsurface >... | reverse complement strand
TTGCGGCAATCGAATGCTCGCTATGTACGCAAGACTTTATCGTTTTCAAAATCCGATATCTACCATGAATTGGTTACTCGACTGTATGTCGTCCGCTACAATCTTGCCAAAGCATCACTTGCTACTTGACCACTACCGAATTTCCTTCACCTGGCGATAGATTTTTCTACTCGGCAATTACCAATGCGCCATCTGGCAATTTGGCAGTGGTCCAGCGAAATGTGCACTGCCTGGACTTAATCAATTGCAACCTATCAGCAGGCGAACTCGAATACCGCCTTTTTAGTCCATCCGGCGACGCGCTTATCTCAAGTGTAAAGCTGACAGACCTTGGCGCGGTCACGCTGTCAACTTACGATAACGACCCATCTGTGGCCGTTGCGCCCGATGGAACTGTGGGTGTCGTTTGGAACCGTCGAATTTATGCTTCTGGCGTTTACCAATGGAATGAAAATGTCTATTTCGCCACTTTTGATGCCTCTGGAACGCTGCTTAGCGGTCCTGTTAATTTGACCAATAATGACACCTGGGGCACTGACTATGACGCTGACTTCTACCGTTTTTATGCTCCGGTGATTACCGCGACAGACGACAATCGCTTTGTCATGGGTTGGCAGAAAGTTGTTAATAACACGTCAAATTTTTTCTATGCCGGGTATGATACAGCCGGGACAAATATTTTTTCTCCAAAAATCTTAACGACAAATGTTGGCGTTGGTATTGAGAAACCTATCCTAAATTCCTTGTCGGGTGGTAAGGTGATTTTGACGTGGATCGCCGCCTATTTGCCCGGTTCTCCGGTCTATGCGGTTTTGAATAGTGACGGCAGTATTTTTCAGCCAGAGGTTTTATTGAATGTTGATAGTATTTATTATGGGACAGTTGACGCGGTGCTTCTTCCCAATGGTAAAGTGGCGATTGCCTGGCAAACGAATGCTGGTGTGCAGTTCGCAATATTGAGCTCGTCTTACGCGCTGGAGAGTATATCTACGCAGGGAGACAGCCCTTGGGGGCCGGGCAACGACCTTTCGGTGACAACCGATGCGGACAGTCACGTCATCATGGTTTGGCCGGATGAATTTACGGAACAGCATTTCCAGTATGCGCTTGGCGACAGCGCTGGCTCGTTTGTCACCTTGCCGATGGTCTTTGCGACCAGTAGCTACCCGGTCTATGCGAATTCCAGGGGTCAAGGCATTGCGCCTTACACCCTTCCTGTGACAACACATATTTATCTTCCACTGATTGTTCGATAGCAGCCCGTAAAAAAAGCGCTGGGAAATTCCCCAGCGCTTTTTTATAATTCTTCTTCCCCTGCAATCAGATTGTTTCAGAAGCAGCCTCCCCGCTTATAATCGCCGCATGACCTCGCCCCAAGACCGCCCGCTCGACCCAGCGCTACGCCCGCAACGCTTGGGCGACATGATTGGGCAGCAGCAAGTCAAGGAAAACCTGTCCATTTTGCTGGCCGCCGCCAGGGGGCGCAGCGAGGCGCTCGACCACATTCTCTTTTACTGCCCGCCCGGCCTGGGAAAAACCACCCTGGCAAATGAGATGGAAGTCAACATCAAAGTCACTTCCGGCCCGGCGATTGAACGCGCGGGCGACCTGGCGGCGATTTTGACCAACCTGCGCGCCGGAACGTTTTCCACGCCGATAATTTGCACCTCGGCAATCAAGGAAAAAACGCCCCGGATGAGGGTGCGCAAAGCCTTACGCATACACGCCGCGATAGTCTTCCGGCAGCATGGCGGCGATTTGGCGCATGATGTCGTCGGTGGCAGCCTGCAGGGCTGCTTCGCGGCCTGAGCCGCGCGGCGCTTCGACGTAAATCGGCTCACCGACGACGGCGGTGATTTTGGTGCGGTGCAGGTGTTTGAGATTTTCAAGCACCAGGCGGTCCTGCGTCCCGGTCAGCGCCACCGGCAGAACCGGGTAGCCGCTTTTGGCGGCCAAAAAGGCGACGCCCGGTTTGCCGGGCTGCAGGGCTTCAGTTTTGGAGCGCGTGCCTTCGGGCGCAATCACCATCAGGCCGCCTTTTTCCATGCGCGCCAAAATCTGACGCATGGCCTGCAAATCCACGTCGAAGCGGTTGAGCCAAATGGCGTTGACGCCGCGTCCCAGCAGTCCAAAAATGGGGTGATTTTTGTACTTTTCGGCAATCGGCATGATGATATCTTCACGGTCGAGCACGGCCAGCAAAACCGCGCTGTCCAGGCGGCCAAGATGATTGGCCGCCAGAATGAAACTACCCGGCGGCACTTTCTCCAAGCCAATCACTTCCACTTTGGCAATCAACGCCATGACAAAACGAACCAAAAAACGCACAAGTTTGAACGTCATTGCGCCTTCCGCTCCAAAATTTATTTTTCGCTGATGGTGATACTTTCAATCACGTCGCCGGTGAAATTGGGGTTTTGCTGCGGGTCGCGCAGGCGAATATTAAGCACCACATCCATGCCTTCGGTGACCTGGCCGAAAATGGTATAGCCGTCATTGAGAAATTCCTGCGGCGCAAAGGTGATGAAAAATTGGCTGCCGTTGGTGGCCGAAGCCGGGCCGCTGTTCGCCATCGCCACCACCCCGGCTTTGTCAAACTTCAGGTCATTGGGCTCATATTCAAATTGGTAGCCGGGGCCGCCCATACCGGTACCGGTCGGGTCGCCGGTTTGAGCCATAAAATCGGGCAGCACACGGTGAAATGTGACGCCGTTGTAAAAACCCTCGCGCGCCAAAAAGACAAAACTATTGACGGTCAGCGGGGCTTTATCGGGGAACAACTGAATGACAAACTGCCCGCCCTTCGCCAGTTTGACGGTGGCGAGGTAGGTTTTGGCCGGATCAATCGTCATCGGCGGCGGGGCGTCATATTGCTTGTAGCCGGTCTGCGGCGCAGGGGCGGCTGGGCGCAGCGCATAAATCAGCACAAAGGCCACCAGCAAAATAATCGCCAGCGCCATCCACTGCAAGCCGTTCATTTTTTGCCAGAAGAGTGATTTTTTTGACGCGGAAACACGTTTTGCCATAATCTCTATCTCCTTTTTATTTGCTGGCTTATTTTACGCCAATCAAGGGTTTCTCACTGGTGATTATCCACAAGTCGCCAATTTTCGTCCTGCGAACAAAAGCGGCATAAATGTCGCTTTGCGGGGTGGAGCAAAGATGTGGGTAACCACCAGTTTCTCATCGCCCTAAAATTCCACACGTTGAGAATTGCCGACAAGACAGAGAAAATTTATGCTCGTTCACATCGCATTTCTGCGCCAAATGCAATCAACAACTTGGCTGACACCCAGCAGGATCGACTTGGCGTCTCAACGGTGATGTAAACCGTTCTGGTGGAGGCAGGCACGAACGCGCCTGCCTCCACCGTAGGTGCGGTGTGACGAAATTTTCAACCGATAAGCACTGCTGCGCCTGACTTCGCTCGGCGCCCAAACACGAAATTTTGGAGGCAAAGTGCTAAAAACTTCACACTTACGATGAAGAATCGCGCTGGGCAGACCTTCCGCACTTTTGCGCTGCGCTACGGATGTGGTGCAGGTGTGGCGGCACAATCGGTGAAGCGAGCCGATGACTGTATTCCCCTCGCTTCCACATAGAAGCGTTTTTCCTTGGCCTCGCCCATCGAGAACGTTTTGCGCGGCAGGGCGCCATCCAAAATCACCGTTTTGAACAACTCATTCTTGCCCATGCCGGGGACAACCATACCCACATTGCCGGGCAGAGCGCCCAGCCGCGCGGTCACATCGGCGCCATGAACGTAGTCAATTTTTTCCGCGCCACCCTGTTTGACAAACGGGTCAAGAAAAGCCTGCAGCGTGCCGACCGGCAGATTCGCCTCCGGTTGGGCGATTTTCACCACGCCGAAGCCTTTTCCGCCGCCGATAAAGCCGATTAACTGGCCGGAAGCGTCCCCGGCATTGACGCGGCGCATCATGGCCTCGGCGCTTTCCAGCGGCTGATAGGTGTAGCGCGCCCCGAATTTCTCAGCCAGGGCGGCGTAGATGTCGCTCTTCAGGCCGAACAGCACGCGATGAATCGGCTCAAACTCCAGCCCCTCGTCGTGGACATTTTCCAGCTCAATCAGCGCGTAGCGCGCCGGGTGATTCATGCCGACGCTCGGTTTCATCTGTTCCCAAACCGCTTTGGCGGTAGCGAGCGAGTGATTGCCATCGCCCATGGCAAAGAGTAAAACCGGTTGATCGGCGCTCAGGCCATACTTGGCGGCGAAGGCTTGCAGGTCGGCCAATCGGCGCAAGGCGGCGATGACGCCCGCCTCCAGCGCCGGGTTGCTGACGGCGTAGCCCGTCAGATGGCCGCTGTCCAGCATCAGGTCAAAATCGTACAATTTTTCCAGGCTGGCTTTGGCCGCGCCGACCGGTTCCAGCACGGTGCGCTGCGGGTCGTCAATCAGCACGAGGATGTGCGGCAGTTCGAGTGGCGCGCCGGTGCGAATTTTCATGCGCGGCGGCAGACGCTCCACAATCGTGCCTTCGGTGGCGCGAATCAGGCTGGTGGAGCCTTTGGTGTAGTCGTAACGTTCCAGGTCGAGCGCCATCATCAGCCCTTTGCGGGTTTTGCCAGCGACGGTGCGCTCAACATAAATGAAGCCCTCGCGCGGCTCGAGGATGCCCGCCGCCAGGTAGTCGCGCATGGTTTGCTGAATTTGTTGAATGCGCTCGGCCTCGCCCGGTTTTTCGAGGTAAATCTCCGGCAGGGTGATGTGAAACGTGGAAGGCGCCTCGCCGATGATTTTTTCCACTTCGGCCCAGTATTCGGGCTGCGAGGTGAATTGGTCAACGGCGATGGCGGCCCACTTGTGCGGGTCAATGCCCGCTTTGGGCAGGAAAATTTCGGGGATTTGGACGCCGATATCTGCGTAATTTTTCATTGGTTATTTCCGTGAAAACTCAATCACAATTTGGGCGACTTCCGCGCCGACGCGCCCCTGACCTTCTTTGGTGGCCGCGCCGATGTGCGGGGAGGCAATCACGTTTTCGTGCTGAATCAGTTTCCAGTCGGTGGGCGGTTCGGCGGAGAAAACGTCCAGGGCGGCGCCGGCGACTTTTCCGCTGTTCAGCGCTTCCAGCAGGGCTTCATCCTGAATAATTCCACCGCGCGCGCAGTTGATGAGGCGCACGCCGGGTTTCATCTGCGCGAATTGCGCCGCGCCAATCATCCCGGCGGATTCTTTCGTCTTGGGCAGATGCAGGCTGATGTAGTCAGCGTGGGCGAGCAGGTCATCCAGGCTGACGAGTTTGGCGCCTTCGACGCTTTTGACGTAGGGGTCGTAGGCGAGGACGCTCATGCCGAGGGCGACGGCACGGCGGATGACGGCTTTGCCGATGTTGCCAACGCCAATCAGCCCGAGGGTTTTGCCGCCGATTTCATCGCCTTCAAAGGATTTCTTTTCCCATTTTTCGGCTTTCATGGTGGCCGAGGCGCGGTAGAGCGAGCGCGCCATCATGAACATGTAGCCAATTGCCAGTTCGGCGACGGAATCGGAGGAGGCTTTGGGCGTGTTGCGGACTTCGACGCCTTTGGCGCGGGCGTAGTCCACGTCAATCGTGTCCAAGCCAACGCCGCCGCGCACGATGAGTTTCAGGTTGGGGCAAACATCAATCAGCGGCTGGCGGATTTTGGTGCGCGAGCGCACGACCAGCGCGTCATAGGCCGGGGCGACGGTCATCAAGTCTTCGGGGGTGATTTCAAAGTTGGTATCCACCGTCAGACCGGCGGTGCGCATGGTTTCGATGCAATCTTTTTCGGTTTTGTCACAAACGAGGACTTTCATGGTTTTCTCCTGGGTGAAATTAAAGCAAGGCCCAACCCGGGAGCCCCGGTTGAGCCTTGTTTGGGCAAAAAATAGTAATCATCACAGAATTCATTCTAACAACGCCAAAAGCCTTTGTCAACGGATAAGCATCAGGCGATAAACATGCCGAATGTACTTTGTGATTTGTCTGACAGGCGGATATAATGAAGTTGGACAGTTTTCCAGTTTTCCAGTTTTCCGATTGCCCAACTTCCATTCCTAATTTCCCATTTCTCAAGGAGAAAAAATGTCCGAAATGAAACGCGCTCACAACTTCAACGCTGGCCCGGCGGGTCTACCGCTGGAAGTAATGCTGCAGGCCCAGGCCGAACTGCTGGATTACAAAGGCACGGGCATGTCCATCATTGAGATGAGTCACCGCTCGAAAGAATTTGAAGCGATGATTAATGAGGCGGAAGCCGATATGCGCGAGTTGCTGGCGATTCCGGCCAATTATAAAGTTTTGTTCATGCAAGGCGGCGCCAGCCTGCAATTCTCCACGATTCCGATGAATTTTCGTCCGGCAGGCGCCTCCGCCGATTACATCGTCACCGGCGCGTGGAGCAAAAAAGCCCTGCAGGAAGCGCAAAAGCTGGGCGCGGTGCACGCCTCCGCCGACATGAAAGCCGCCAATTACAACGGTCTGCCCGCCAGCCTCGCCCTCGACCCCAAAGCCGCGTATCTGTATTATTGCTCGAACGAAACCATTCACGGCGTGGAATTTTTCCACACCCCAAAGGCTCCCGCCGGAGTGGAATTGATTTGCGATTCCTCGTCCGATTTTATGAGCCGCCCGGTGGACATTTCCCAATATGCCTACTTCTACGCCGGGGCGCAGAAAAACGTCGGTCCGGCGGGCGTGGTGATTGGCATTTTGCGCGAAGACATGCTGGCGCGCGTCCCTGCCAACCTGCCGGTGATGCTGGACTACAAAGTGCAGGCTGAAAACAATTCGCTCTACAACACCCCGCCCTGCTTCTCCATTTACATGGTCGGCCTGGTGATGAAGTGGATTAAGAAAATGGGTGGTCTGGCCGGAATCGAAGCCCGCAACACAGCCAAATCTGGCCTGATTTACAAGACGATTGACTCCAGCGGCGGATTCTTCAAGGGACACGCCCAGCCGGAAGCGCGCTCGCGCATGAACGTCACCTTCCGCCTGCCAACGGAAGAACTGGAAGCGCAGTTTGCTGCTGAAGCCAAGAAGCAGAATATGATTGGTCTCAAAGGTCACCGCTCGGTCGGCGGCCTGCGCGCCTCCATCTACAACGCCGTTGAACTCTCCGACGTGGAAGTTCTGACGCAGTTTATGCAGGAATTCCAGAAGAAAAACGGGTAGGGCAGTAGTCAGTTGTCAGTGAACAGCAAACAGTGAGTAACGCGGATTTAATAAAATCCTTCAAAAGTAAAAGAACCATATTTTCTACGAGGAGAAAATAGCATGTTTAAAATTCAAAAAATCTGGCGGTTGATCACGATCGCCGCCCTGCTGGCTGGTGCGCTCAATTTGAGCATTGTGCCGGTCACGCCCGTTTACGCCGATTCAACCGCCCAGACTTTGCCCTTTTCGCAAAGATGGAGCAATACCGGCCTCATCACCGTTGACGATGATTGGTCCGGCGTGCCAGGTGTTACCAGTTATCTTGGGCAAGGTCTCACCACTGCAACGGGAGTAGATCCCCAAACCGTGCTGACAGAGAGCGTTACCCCCGGAGACCTAACCGTACTGGCCAATCAGACTGTGACAACCGGTTTTAGCGGAGATGTTGCAGAGTTTGAAATTACTGATCCGGTCGTTGGGTTTCAGGGTTCAGGAACAGCCGATGCGCCTTATGTTTTAATCAGCCTCGATACCACCGGAAAATCAGCTATCAATATCTCCTACAACCTGCGGGATATAGATGGCACAACAGACAACGCTATTCAACCGGTTGCTCTGCAGTATCGCGTGGGCAGCACTGGCGATTTCACCAATGTCCCGGCAGGCTTTGTGGCTGATGCCACCACCGGCCCCAGCCTGGCGACTTTGATAACACCCGTCAATGTCACTCTGCCAGGCGCGGTGGACAATCAGACGCTTGTCCAGGTTCGCATTATCACGGCCAATGCCGTTGGTAGTGATGAATGGGTGGGCATTGACGATATCTCTGTCACAGGCAACAACCTTTCCAGCCCCAATCTCACCATCAACGATGTCACCTTGGCTGAAGGCAACGCTGGCACAACCACGTTTACCTTCACGGTCAGCCTGGCTTCCGCGGCCCCAGCTGGCAACGTAACCTTCAATATCGCTACTATCGATGGCACCGCCACAACCGCAGATAATGATTACGTTGCCAATTCAGTCACCAGTCAAACCATTGTGGCTGGCAACTCATCCTCCACCTTTGATGTCACCGTCAACGACGACACAACTGCAGAGCCGGATGAGACGTTCTTTGTCAACGTGACCAACGCCACCAACGCGACCATCACCGACAGCCAGGGCGTGGGGACGATCACCAACGATGATGCTGTCCTGCCTGTGCTAACAATCAACGATGTCACCCTCACCGAGGGCAACGCTGGTACTGGGTTGGCGAGTTTTACCGTCAGCCTGGATATTCCTGCTGGCCCGAGCGGTGTCACTTTCAACATTGCCACTGCGGATGGCACGGCCACCACTGCCGATAGCGACTATGTCTTGAATTCGATTACTGGTGCAACCATCGCGGCTAGCAGTCAAACCTACACCTTTGATGTCACGGTCAACGGCGACGCAATCGCTGAACAAGATGAGACCTTCACGGTCAATGTGACTGGTGTTACTGGCGCGACCTTGGGCGACGGCGTGGGCTTGGGGACGATCACCAACGATGACATCACCCCCATTTACACCATTCAGGGCAGTGGTTTAGCCAGTGGCATGGTGGGATCTACTGTCATCACTGAAGGTGTTGTCGTTGGGGATTACGAAGGCGGCTTCTCGCCTCAAATCCGCGGCTTCTACATTCAAGACGCCACAGGTGATGCCAACCCCGGCACATCCGATGGTATCTTCGTATTTGACGGTAACAGCGCGGACTTTGTCAGCGTTGGTGATTTGGTGCGCGTGACCGGCACTGTCTCTGAATATAATGATCAGACCCAAATCAGCACAGGCACGATCGCTGTGCTTTCTTCGAGCAACACCATCACCCCCACCGATATTGTCCTGCCCTTTGCCAGCGCGGCCGAACAGGAACAATACGAAAGCATGTTGGTGCGTGTTCCACAGACACTGACCGTGACCGAGATGTACCTGCTCGGACGCTTCGGCCAGGTGACTCTCAGCGGCGCGGGAAAACTGTACCAGCCAACCAACATAGTGGCGCCGGGCGCTCCTGCTATTGCCATGCAGGCGGCCAATAATCTGAACAAGATCATCGTGGATGACGCCTCCCAGTCGCAGAACCCCGACCCAATCCTGTTCGGACGCGGCGGCAATCCGCTCTCAGCCAGCAACACCTTGCGCGGCGGCGATACCATCGCCAACCTGGTGGGCGTCTTCACTTACACCTGGGGCGGCAACTCATCCAGCCCGAACGCCTACCGCATCCGCCCGATCAATGCCATGGGCGGCGGCGGCGTCCCGAACTTTGTGGCGGCCAACGCCCGTCCCACGGTTGCGCCAGTGGTGGGAGGCACGGTCAAAGCCGTGGGCATGAACGTCCTCAACTACTTCAACACCTTTGATGGCATTCCTGACCTAGTTGACAATTGCGCCAATGGTGTTGGCGGCACTGCTGCCGACTGTCGTGGCGCGGATGATGCCACCGAGTTCACCCGTCAATCTGATAAGATCGTCAACGCCATCCTCGCCCTGGATGCGGACGTGATCGGCGTTGTGGAGATCGAGAATGACGGCTATGACTCGGCCAGCGCCATTCAGGATTTGGTGAACAAACTCAACGCGGCTACAGCCCTCGGAACCTACGCCTTCATCAATCCCGATACCACGCTGGAAGTCAATTCTCTGGGCTTGGATGCCATCAAAGTGGGCTTGCTCTACCAACCAGCCAGAGTCACGCCGGTCGGCACGACTGCCGCGTTGAATACCGTTGCTTTTATCAACGGCGGCGACAGTGCGCCTCGTAATCGTGCTTCCCTGTTGCAGGCTTTCCAGTCTACAAGCGGCGAAAAATTCCTGGTCAACGTCAATCACTTGAAAAGCAAAGGCTCCGCTTGTGACGTTGCAGATGCCGGCGACGGGCAGGGCAACTGCAACCTGGTGCGCCTCGCGGCAGTCAACGAATTGCTGACCTGGTTCGCCACGGACCCAACCGGCACCGGCGACCCCGACCTGCTGATCGTAGGCGACTTGAACTCCTACGCCAAGGAAGATCCCATCGCGGCTTTTGAAACGGCCGGCTACACCAACCTGGCGGATCACTTTGAAGGCGCGAGCGCCTACTCGTATGTCTACAATGGGCAATGGGGCTACCTGGATTACGGCCTGGCCTCGCCCAGCCTGCTGGCGCAGACCGCCGGGTTTGCCGATTGGCACATCAACGCCGACGAACCCAGCGTGCTGGATTACAACACGAACTTCAAAACCGCCGGGCAAATCACCGACCTGTATAGCCCGGAGCCATTCCGCACCTCTGACCATGACCCGGTGCTGGTAGGACTGAACCTCGATTCCGTCGCGCCGACAGTTGTTTCCAGCCTGCGCGCCGACCCCAACCCGACCAGCGCAGCCAGCGTGAACTTCACTGTCACCTTCTCCGAACCAGTGACCGGCGTGGATGTGAACGATTTCATCCTGATCGCAACCAACGTGACCGGCGCGTCCGTCACGAGCGTAACTCCCGTATCGGCGACGGTCTACACGGTGACAGTCAATACCGGCACTGGCAGTGGCACACTGCGCCTCGATATCCCCAACAGCGCAACCATCGCCGACCTGGCCGGGAATCCGCTTGCCGGCCTGCCCTACCTGACCGGTGATGCGTATACCGTCAGATGGTACACCTTGTTCCTGCCGCTGATCTTTCGGTAAGAAGTGGCCTTTGTCAATCTTGCCATAAGATGACTTGAAACCAAAGGCGCTCCTGAAATTCAGGAGCGCCTTTTTGTAGCGGCGCGTTCCGGCTACCCGGTGGTGCCGGTGGCGATACCGGGACGGAAGACCGCGTTTTGCTGGCAAATCTCAAACGCTTCAAGAAATCCCCCGTCACGCTGAGGGCGAGGACGCCGTTTTATGTGGCGCCCCTGCCCGAAACCGGGCGCGAAGCCGCGCTGCTGCCAGCGCGTTATCGCGGCATGTACGCCGACCATCCGCGCCTGAAGGAACTGCTCGCGTCGTGACGCCGGGCGATTACAAAACTTCGCCGGGTGCGCGCCGCAAAAACTGGCCGTCTCCGGCTTTTCCCAGCCACCTTTCCCCATCCACAATTAATTTACCGCGCAAAAAGACCTTTTCGGGGTAGCCGGTTAGCGGCCAGCCTTCGTACAGGTTGTAATCGGTGCGCTGATGGCTGTGCGCCACGTCGTATGTCACCTGTTGCGCCGCTTCCCAAATCACCAAATCGGCATCCGAGCCGGGCAGCAGCGCGCCTTTGCGTGGATAGAGGCCGAAGATTTTGGCCGGGTTGGTGGAGGTGAGCGCCACAAATTGATTGGCGCTGATTTTCCCCGCCCGCACGCCATACGTCCACAAAACCGGCAGCCGGTCTTGCACGCCGGGCAACCCGTTGGGGATTTTGGTAAAGTCGTTTTTGCCGAGTTCCTTACCGGGGATGGCGATTTTTTTGCCTTCGTAAGTGATCGGCTGCGTGCCGTCGAAGAAGAAGGGGCAGTGGTCGGTGCCGATGGTTTGGATTTCGCCGTCTGCCAGCGCCTGCCACAGCCGGGCATTGTCTTGCGCCGAGCGCATCGGCGGCGAGCAAACCCATTTGGCGCCATCGGCGCGGCGCAGGTCGTCCTCGTTGAAGAAGAGATACTGCGGGCAGGTTTCGCCCATCACCGGCGCGCCGCGCTGACGGGCATAGGTGAGCATATCGGCCTCGCCGCCCGCGTTCAGGTGGACGATGTACACCGGCGCGTTGGCTTGCGCGGCCATCGCCGCCATGCGCAGAGTCGCTTCGACGGCGCCCCAGGCCGGGCGGGTGCGGGCATGCCATTCGGGCGAGGTGTGACCGGCGGCCAGCGCTTCCGCAATCAGCGCTTCGATGACATCACCGTTTTCGCAATGCGCCATGACCAGCATTCCCAATTCTCCGGCGCGGCGCAGCGCCTCGAAGATGTCGCCATCCGACAGGCGCAGGCGTCCGTTGTAGGCGGTGAACACTTTCAGCGTGGTGATGCCCATCTCCAGCAGGGCGGGAAATTCGGCGGCGAGGGCGTCATCCCAGCGGGTGAGATTCATGTGAAAGCCGTAATCCACCGCCGCTTTGGCGGCTTTTTCGCGCCATAAATTGACAGAATGCGCGAAACTTGCGCGGTTTGCGCCCGGTTTTGGAAATTCGAGCGGAACGAAATCCATCACGGTGGTCGTGCCGCCAAAAGCGGCGGCTTTGTGGCCGGTGTAGTGGTCGTCGGAGGAGACCGTGCCGAACATGGGCAGGTCGAAGTGGGTGTGCGGGTCCACTCCGCCGGGGGTGATGAATTTTCCGGCGGCGTCGAGCACTTCGCCAGTCCAAAGTCGGGAGACTTCGGACTCCGGGGCCAGTAGTTCAAGGATTTTTTCACCTTCGATGATGATATCGGCGCGGAAGGTATCGGATGCGGTAATCAGGGTGGCGCTTTTGATGAGCATGGTTTTTCCTATAAATGCCAGAAAAGAATCAGCCCGGCGAGCAGGGTCAGAAAGGTGAGCGCCATCAGCCCCAGGCCGACCCGCGCGAAATCGCCGAAGCGGTAGCTGCCGGGGTTCATCATAATCAGGTTGACCGGGTGTGAGGTGGGCGTCAAAAAGGAGGCGGAACAGCCGATGGCGGCGGCCAGGGCGATGGCCTGCGGCGCCGCGCCGAGATGGATGGCGGCGCTGATGGCGATCGGGCCAATCACAAAGGCGGTGGCTTGACTGCCCATGAATTGCGTCAGCCCGGCTGAAAGCAGGAAAACGGCGCTTGCCAGCCCCAGCGGGCCGCTGCCCGCTAGCAGGCGGACGGCGATTTGCGCGGCCAGAGCGGCCAGGCCGGTGTTAACCATCGCCAGGCTGGCGGCAGACATACCGGCGACGAAGAAAATGACTTGCCATTCGATAGCGCGGTAGGCTTCCTGCATGGGTAACAACCCCAGCAGCAGGGCCAGGCTGGCGGCGGCCAGGATAGCCAGGTAGGCAGGCAGCCCCATCAGCGAGGCGGCGACGGCGGCCAGCAGGAGCAGCGCGCTGAAAATGGCGCGTTTGCGCGGCACCGTGGGGGTGGGCGGTTCGGGTTCCAGCGAAATGATATCGGGGTTGGCGCGCAGGTCGCGCAGGCGGGCGGGCGGGCCAATCATCAGCAGGGCGTCACCCGGTTCGAGCGGCAGAATGCCGACATCGGTGCGGTAACTTCGTCCGCGCCGCAACAGAGCCACCGCGGTGAAGCCATAGTTGCGGCGGAAGTTCATGGTTTTGATGGTTTTGCCTTCGTAGTCGGAATGCGGCGCCAGGATGATTTCGACCAGGCAAACGTCAAAGCGGCTGAGGCTGACGGTTTCTTTTTCGCGGCCCAGTTCAATGCCCCATTGGGATAATTGTTGGATGCGCTGCTGGTTGCCTACCATCAGTAGCATATCGCCGGGCTGCATGGTTTCGGCGGCTTCGGGGTTGAAAATGGCCTGTTGTTTGCGCCAGATGGCAACCACTACGATGCCCAGCAGTTCGCCGATGCGGCTGTGCTGCAGGCTTTGCCCGGCCAGCGGCGAATTGGGCGCGATGCGGCCTTCCCACAGCCGCTCGCCGAGGGCGTAGAAATTCTCCAACTCGGCGCTGCTACGGCGGGCGAGAAGTTGTTCGGGGCCGGGCTGACGGTTGGGCAGCAGGCGGCGGCCAAAAAGTGTCAGGTAGGCGATACCGGCCAGCGCAATCAGCCCGCCGATCGGAAAGAAATCCTGAAAGGTGAGCCCGGTTTGGGGCGGCGCGGAGTTGATCAGCAGGTTGCTTAAAACGATGTTGGAGGTGGTGAAGTAGGTTGCCATGCCGCCCAGAGCGGTGCCAAAGGCTATCGGCAGGAGCAGTTTGCTGGGGGGCAGATTGGCGCGGCGGGCGACTTGCATGGCACCCGGCAACAGTAATGCGCCTACGGCGACGTTGTTCATCAACAGGGAGAGCAGGGCGGCGCTGGTGGTGAAGAGAAAAATCAGCCGGGTTTCTGCGTTGCCGCCCAGTCGGGTAATCTGCAGGCCAACCCATTGCATCATGCCGTTGGCGGTCAGGGTTTGGGTGAGGATGAACAGCCCAATCAGGGTGGTGATGACGGGTTGGCTGAAGCCAGAGATGGCGAGGATGGCGTCGGTGGGGGTGTGCGGCTTGCCCAAAATGCCCAGCCCAAAATATTGAGCCAGCCCCAGCGCAGAAATCATCAGCAGTGCGGCCACGTCCACCCGCCAGCGGCCGAGCGTTACCAGGGTCAGCGGCAGGAGGATGACTGCCAGTGTCATCCACATGGAAAGGGTCATGGTTGTTTGGGGGCAGAATAAACGCCGGGCGCGTCCTGAATCCCCAACAGCGCCAGCAGCACTTCGGGCGGCAGGTCAACGGCGGGCAGGTCGGTTTGGTAGAGGTTCTCGTTTTCGGCGCGCTCGCGCAGCGATTGCCAGAGCAATTGCCGCTCGTCGCTGGCGACAATCAAATCGCTGATGGTTTTGGCGTTGAGCAGGTATTCCCCCGTGGTGTAGAAAAAAGTGATACGGCGCCATTTATCGGCCTGGATGGGATTTTTGAGTTTTTCCAGCGCGCCGAGTTGAATCTTGAAATATTCTTCGCGCGCCCGCGGGTGTTCTGGCTCATCCTTGAGCAGTTCGGCGCGGGTGGTCAGTTCGTGGCCGGTGACGGGCGCGGCGAATTGAATTCGTCCGCCCGCCGGGCCAAAACTGGCGGGCTGGTAAAAGGCCAGGGCATCCACCGCCACCACTTTTGGCGCGGATTTGAAGGGGATGCGGTACCAGCCCAAGAGCCGGGCGATTTCCAGGTCGCGCGGGGCAGGCAGCAGGCAGACCAGAATCAGCGAGGTAGGGGCGAGCATGGCGGGGCGTTAATTCACCCCGGCCAGTTGCGCGGCGATTCTTTGAATGCGCATGACGCTGACCGGTTTAATTAAGACCTCTTGCGCCTGGCCTTCCACCTGTTTGGCGGTGATAATATCGGCGGTCATTACCACAATCGGAATTTCGCTCCAGCCTGGGGTGGCGCGCAGGGTTTTGAGAATTTCGACCCCCGAAGCGTAGGGCAGGTGCAGGTCAAGGAAGATGATGTTGGGAATGCGGGTTTCCAGTATTTTTGGGTATAAATCGCCATCGGGGTCAAGGGCGGCTTCAAAGCCAATGCTTTTAAGGGCGGTGACGTAAACTTTTCCAAGCATGGGGTCATCTTCGATGACAAGCGCAAATAGAGTGGTCATGATTTATTTTCCTTTTCTTTCAGGGGCAGGAGGATGGTGAAGATGCTCCCATGCCCAACCTGGCTATTGAGCAGAATTTCTCCGCCCATCAACTCAACAATTTGTTTGGTGATGGATAGCCCCAGCCCGGTGCCGCGATTGTTGCGGGTGATGGCATTATCCACCTGGCGAAAAGGCTCAAAGATGTATTCCTGGGCCTCTTCTGGAATGCCAGCGCCGGTGTCGGCAACGCGTAACCCCCAGCGGGTGGCATCGGTGCGGAAGATGTCAATTTTAATTTCGCCTTGTGTGGTGAATTTTACCGCATTGCCGGCCAGGTTAATCAGTAACTGTTGCAGGCGTTGAACATCGCCAATCAGGGTGGCGGGCAGGTCAGGAGCCAGGTTACAGGTCAGGGTCAGGGCTTTGCGCTTGGTCAGCGGGCGCAGAATGGCATCCACTTGTTCGAGCAAGGTAGCGGGTGAGAAAGGCGCCTGGCGCAGTTGCAATGACTGTGATTCGATTTGCGCCTGGTCAAGCAGTTCGCCAATCATGGTGTTCAAATAATTGGCGCTGGTGACGATGTTTTCGGCGGCGTCTTGTTGTTCGGGGTTGAGCGGGCCAAAGGCGGCTTGCTCCATCAGTTCGGCGTAGCCGATGACGCCTGCCAGCGGTGTGCGCAGTTCGTGGCTGATTTTTGCCAGCAGTTGACTCTTGAAGCGGCTGGCTTCCAGCGCCTGGTCGCGTGAAAGCGCCAGGGCGTCGCGGGTTTGTTTGAGGGTGGTGATGTCACGGGCAACGGCCTGGAAGCCGATGATGTTCCCGTTTTCTTGTACCATGCGCACATTTTGCCCAATCCAAATCATCTGACCGTCTGCCGAGAGCGCCGGAAACTCATAGTAGGTGGTGGTTTTCCCCGCCAGGAATTGGTGGTCATAGAAACGTTTCAGGGCGCGTTGCGCTTCGGGCAGGGCCAGTTCCAAAAAGTGGCGTCCCAGTACGTCATCTTCGCGTTCAAAACCCAGGGCGCGCAGGGCGGTTGGGTTGGCGTAGGTGAAATGCCCCAGCGCGTCGGTGCGATAAATCAGGTCGCTGGCGTTTTCAACAATCTGCCGGAAGCGGATTTCACTTTCCTGCAGCCGAGTCTCGGCATTTTTCTTTTCGAGAATGCTGCCGATGGAGTTGGCCGCCGCCTGCAAAAAATGCAGGTTGCGTGCTACTGGCTGGCTGCCGACGGGCAGGTAGAACACCATCACCCCCAAAACACGCTCCCCCGCCAGAATGGGAACGTTGTAATGACCGTGGTCGGCCATACCCTCGTAAGAAATTTCGTGCTGATGGTCAACGTTGCCCGTGAAGAAAATCTCGCGGCTGGCGGCGGCGCGCCCACACAGGCACTGTCCAAAGGCGATTTGCTGGCACAGCCCCCGAATTTGCGGCGACAGATTGCGCTGTGCGCTCAATATCAGCCGCCGATTTTCGCCATCTGCCAGGAAAATGCCGCCTTTGGCCTCCAGCCCCAGCCAGCGGACGGCCAGAATTTCGTCCAGCAGGCGCGGCAACAGATCGTTGAGTGGCTGTGGCTCCATGCCAATTTTCAACAGGGCGGCCAGCGCTTGTTGTTCTTCCTGGCTCACCTGCAGGTCTTCGTTTTTGCGCTGTAAATCTTCGCGCAGTTGTTTTTCGGCAGTAATATCTTCTTTGATGGCGATGTAATGGGTGACTGCGCCGCTTTGGGCTTTGACCGGCGCGATGGTGGCGGATTCCCAGTAGAGCGAGCCATCTTTGCGCCGATTGTTGAATTCGCCCTGCCAGATGTTTCCGGTGCTGATGGTGTTCCACAAGTCAACGTAAAATTTGGGCGCCTGATTGCCAGATTTGAGCAGGCGCGGATTTTGCCCCAGGGCTTCCTGGCGCGTGTAGCCGGTGACGATTTCAAAGCGCGGGTTGACGTATTCGATTTCGCCGTTCAGGTTGGTGAGCACGATGGAACTGCCGCTTTGCTCGATGGCGAGAAAGTATTTGCGCAATTCGTCGCTGGCTTTTTCGGCGCTGTCGCGCGCTTCGGCCAGTGCGCCGGTGCGTTCGATGACGCGCTGTTCGAGCAGGTCGCGTTCTTGCTGCAGCAGGTTGAGCGCCTGAATTTCTTTTTGCCAGGCCATGTTGACGCTGCGCAGCAGGCTGACCACGACCACAATCAGCGCCAGGCTGGCGGCAGAAAAAGCCAACGTGCTGGTGATGGCGGCTTGCAGGTTGGCGGGAGCTGCATTGTCTTCATCAAAAATGTTGGGCAGAAAATAATTTCCGGCGCTAATTTGCCAGCCGAAAGACCCCAGGGTAAACAGGGCGATCAGAAAAGCCAGCACTCCGCCGCGCAAATCGCGCAATAAAACAGCAAGCACCACAAAGGCCAGCAAAAAAGTAAAGCCTTCCACCGAGTAGCCGTAGTTCACAATTTCGAGCAGCGCCAGGGAATAGACCAAAAGCAGGATGACGTCACTGCGCAGGGTGAAGGATGTGGAACGCGCCAGGCTGATCCACCACAGCAGCAGGGTAACGGCGGCGTAGACCAGCGTCAGCGGCGAAAACATCCTGTAGAAAAAAATCAAAATCAGTTGCAGCGTTCCTGCCACAGCGGCAACGCGCAGCATGGCGGTAAACGCGCGTTCCAGCGCCTGAAACCAAAGTGGGTTGACACCCTCCGGAATTTTCGGGTTGGGCAGCAGCGGCGGCACGAAGAATTTTAATGCTTGCTCCAGCCAGCCCGCGCGGGCTGGCGCTTCGCTGCGGAGATTGTTATCGGCGGGAGAAACGGGCCGGGTGGAGGTTTCGTGCGCGGCAAAGCGCGGCTGCGGAACGGTAGCCTGCAGCGCGCGTCCGGTGATGACGCGCCCCACTGGCATCTGCCGCGCATCGTACATGGTTTCGATGCTCACCTGATACAACCGCTGCGCCGCGCCCTGTCCGATGGTGACCTCGGCGGTGGTGTCTGCCGCCGCCCTGAAGCGGGTGAGCAAATCGGGCCAGGGCGCAAGAATTTCTTCCACCGGTTTGCCAATCGCCTGAGCGGCGGGCAGGCCGATAATCAGCCCGGCGGCCTGATTCATATCCACCACCCGCCCGCGCATATCCAGCACAATCATGCCGTCACGCATGGCCTCCACCACCTGACTGCGCGCAATCGGCGAAATATCCACCAACCGGAAACCGAAAATGCCCCAGGCCAGCCCGGCAACGGTCAGCGTGAAGGCGAAGGGGGTGATATCCAAAAAGGGAATCGGGCTGTTGCCCGAAAGGTAGAGCGCATTGGCGACCCAGGGCGAAACCACCGCCACAATCAGCGCCACGGTCTGACCGCGGTACAGGCCCTGCATTTTTCCGACGGAGCGCAGCACAATCCAGGCGCCCACTGCCAGCAGCAGGTACGAATAGGCGAAGTGAATCCAAAACCAGAAGCCGTAACTCACCTTCAGCGCCGAAAAATCCCCGTGTTGTGAAACGCCAATTTCTTTCCAGAGCCAGCCGTGCAATTCGGTTGTAAAAGCCAGCGCCATCGTAATGAGTGGAATGAGTGCCAACAAAAACATGCGTTGATGGTTGAGCCGATTGCCTTGATGGGCATGATTGAAGGCAAAAATTAACCAAAATAGCGGCGCAGTGGCAATCCCGATGTATTGCAATTTTCCCCACAGCAGTTTGGTCTCAAAACTTGCTCCGGCAATTTCCAACGCATAGCCAGCCGACCACTCTGCAATTGCCAGCCCCAACAGCGCCAGCGCCACCGCGCTGGGTGTGTTTTTGCGCGACCAGGCATACAGCGCCACTGCAAAAGAAATCACGGCAGAAACAACCAGGGGCAGAATGTAGGGATTATAGAGAAATTGCATGGAAAATCCTTTTGAAAAGCCAATTTCGCCTACCGGTGGGCACCCATAGATGGACAGATTTACCATTTTGGCAAAAAAAATGCCATATATGGAATTTTAAACCCAATTTCAGCGAATAAACCGTTATTATCATCTGATGTTACGCAGCAAGAACCCTGTGGCGCTACATTTATGTCGCGTTTGCGCCAAATAAACTGGAGAAGTGCATTTTTAGAACCGTTAGACAGGCTTTAGCACCAATACTGTTTAGATAAGGAGTCCAAAGTCTCCAGACTTTGGCGCCAACGTCGGGAGACGTTGGACTCCGAAACCGCTAACTAAACAGTATTGACTTTACCACGACATAAATGTCGTGCTACGATGTATCCAGCGGCGAGGCAAGTTGGACAGTTACAATAAATGCTACGTTGCTGCGCCGCGCGCCATGTTGCGACGTAAAAAAACACCGGTCTTTTGACCGGCGTTTCGTCGTTATACAGTGGGTAAATTGCGCCGCAAAAGCGGATACATCGGCAGGGCGCGCGCCGCGCCTTCAGCGACGCAGGTGAGCGGGTTATCCACCAGGTAGGCGGGGATGCCGAGGGTTTTGGTGAGCAGTTTGTCAATACCGCGCAAAAGCGCTCCGCCACCCGTCAGCGCCATACCCCGGTCAATGATGTCGGAAACCAGTTCCGGCGGGGTTTTTTCCAGCACGCGGCGGCAGGTTTCGGTCACCTGTTTGAGCGGCTCCTGCAGGGCTTCGACGATTTCGCCGGTAGTAATTGTCACCGGGTGAGGCAGGCCAGTGACCTGATCCTGCCCCTGCACTTCCATGCTTTGTTCGGTATCTTGCGAAACCGCGGCGCCAATTTTAATCTTCAATTGTTCGGCAGTGACGGTGGAGAGAATGACCCCGTATTTGCGGCGGATGTAACTGACAATCGCCTCGTCAAACTGATTGCCGCCCTGACGAAGCGTCTCGGCGGAGACGACGCCATACATGGCGATCACTGCCGCCTGAATGGAGCCGCCGCCAAGGCAAACCACCATGTTGCCGGATGGCGAATTGATGGGCAAATCCACGCCCAGCGCAGCGGCCAGCGGCTGTTGAATCAGGTAAGCGTCGCGGCTGCCAGCCTGAAGAACAGCCTCGTGCACAGCGCGCCGTTCAACGCTGGTCACGCCATACGGCACAGAGACCATCACGTTGGGGCGAAAAATGCGAATTGCGCCGCTGACGCGTTGAAGCAAAACGCGCAAAAGCGTTTCGGTGATTTCGTAATCGGCAATAACGCCATGTTCAAGCGGGCGCGCCACTTCAATTGAATCGGGAACACGCCCAAGCATATCGCGAGCTTCCTTGCCAACAGCGACCATTTTTTGGTCAGCAACGTCAATAGCAACAATGGTGGGCTCTTCCACCAAAATATGCGACCCCTCAGCAATGCGCGTGTAAATTGTCCCCAGGTCAATGCCCAGGTCGCGTGAAAAGCCTGCCATTTTTAGGGTTTATTCCTCGCTGGCGACAGTACTGCGCCGGGCGGTGCGGAAGCGTTTGGCAGCATCCAGACGCAGGTTGGAGCGGCGCAGGGCGGCTTCCAAGTCGAGATAGGCGTCCATGTCGCCGCCAGATTTGTCGAGGTTGGCAAGGGCTTCCTGGGCGCGCTGGCGGGCAGATTCGGCGCGGACGGTGTCAATTTCTGCCACGTTTTCAGCGGCGTCGGCTAAAACCGTCACAATTTGCGGCTGAACTTCAGCCATGCCGCCCGCAACAGTGAAGTTTTGCTCGTCGGTTTTGGTGCGGACGGTAATCACGCCAAATTTCAACGTGGTGAGCAGCGGCGCGTGATGCGGCAAAATCCCCATTTCGCCATCAGCGCCGGGCAAGACGACAATATCCACATCGCCTTCAAAGACTTTGCGGTCTTGAGAAACTATTTCACATCGGATAGTCATAACGGCCTTCCGGTTCTCCGGTTTTCCGGTGTCAAACTTCAGGCGTCAGATTTTTCGCCTGAAGTTTGACGATTGGTGCTGATGTTGAATTACCCGCCGCTGGCGAGTTTTTCAGCCTTGGCGCGCACGTCTTCAATGGTGCCGACCATCTGGAAAGCCTGTTCGGGCAGGTCATCGCAGTGTCCGTCCAAAATTTCGCGGAAGGAACGAATGGTTTCTTTGAGCGGGACGTAAACGCCCTTGATGCCGGTAAATTGTTCGGCGGTGGTAAACGGCTGGGAGAAGAAGCGCTCAATTTTGCGGGCGCGGGAAACCAGTAGTTTGTCGTCTTCGGAAAGTTCGTCCACGCCGAGAATGGCGATGATGTCTTGCAGGTCTTTGTAGCGCTGCAGAACGCGCTGAACTTCGCGGGCGGTGGCGTAGTGTTCGGCGCCGACGATGTTCGGGTCGAGGATGCGGCTGGTGGAAGTGAGCGGGTCAACCGCCGGGTAAATCCCTTTTTCGGCGATGGCGCGCTCGAGGGCGATGGTGGCGTCGAGGTGGGTGAAAGTCGCCACCGGGGCCGGGTCGGAATAGTCATCCGCCGGAACGTAAACGGCCTGCATGGAGGTAATCGAGCCGGTGCGGGTGGAGGTAATGCGCTCCTGCAGTTCGCCCATTTCGGTCGCCAGGGTGGGCTGGTAGCCTACGGCGGAGGGCATACGCCCCAGCAGGGCGGAAACTTCGGAGCCGGACATGGTGAAGCGGAAGATGTTGTCAATGAAGAGCAGCACGTCCTTGCCCTGGTCGCGGAAGTATTCGGCCATCGCCAGCGCCGAAAGGGCGACGCGCAAACGCACGCCGGGCGGTTCGTTCATCTGGCCGAAAACCATGACGGTATCTTTCATAACGCCAGATTCAATCATTTCACGGAAGAGCGAGGTGCCTTCGCGGGTACGCTCGCCAACACCGGCGAAAACCGAGTTGCCTTTGTGAACACGGGCGATGGATGAAATCAATTCGGTGATGACCACGGTTTTTCCCACGCCCGCGCCGCCGAAGATGCCGGTCTTGCCGCCCTTGGTGAAGGGGGCAATCAGGTCAATGACTTTGATACCGGTTTCAAAAATCTGTACGCCGGTGGATTGTTCGTCAAAGGACGGGGCCAGGCGGTGGATGGGATAGTGGCTGGCCGCGTCAACCGGGCCTTTTTCATCTACCGGCTGGCCGAGGACGTTGAAGATGCGTCCCAGCGTGGTGAGGCCAACTGGAACCAAAATCGGCGAGCCGGTGGCGACGGCGTCTGCGCCGCGCTGAAGACCATCCGTGGTATCCATGGCGACGGTGCGCACCCAGTTGTCGCCGAGGTGTTTTTGCACTTCCAGCACCAGCGGCATTTTGTCGGGGCGCGTAATTTCAATCGCTTCGTAAAGTTGGGGCAGCTCCCCTTCGGGAAAAGCAACATCTACGACGCCGCCCATAATTTGAACTACATTGCCGGTCAATTTAGCCATTATTTTCCTCCAGCGCGTTAGTTTGCTGACTGGGCTAACGCTTCCGCGCCGCCCGCAATGTCGAGCATGTCATTGGTGATGCTCTGTTGGCGTACTTTGTTGTACTGCAGTTGCAGTGCGCCCACCAGGTCAATGGCGTTATCGGTGGCGTTACGCATGGATACCATGCGGGCGGCGTGTTCCGATGCCAGTGACTCAAGAATGGACTGGTAGACTTGCAGGGCGGTGAAACGCGGGATGATTTCATCCAGCAATTCGCGCTCGGCGGGTTCGTAAACATAGGCCGCCGCTGCGCCATTTTTCTGCTCAAAAGTTTCAACGCGGCCCTCACCGCCATCAATTTCAAGCGGAAGTAATTTTTTGACGACCGGTTCCTGCTTGACCATATTGATGAAATCGGTGTAAACCAGATAGACTTCATCCACATTGCCGCTTAGATATTCGTCCACCGCCATGCGGCCAATCGCCGAGACATCGGCGAAGGAGGGTGCGGCGGGCAGGTTGCTAAAATCAGCGCTGACGGTTAACTTGCGGCGCAGGAGCAGGTCGCGGCCTTTGCGCCCCACGGCGATAAATTTTACCGGCGTCGGGTATTTGGTGGAAGAGCCCACCACATTGGCAAATTTACGAAAGGCGAAGCGAATTAAGTTGGTGTTGTACGCGCCTGCCAAACCGCGATCGCCACTGACGACAACCACCAGCGTATTTTTGACCGTTTCGCGCTGGGTCAGAAGCGGGTGCAGGGTGGCGCGTCCCGGCTGAACAGCAATATGCGTCAGTACCTGCCAGGCTTTGGTGGCATAGGGACGGGTTCCCATCAGCGCGGCAATCGCCTTGCGGACTTTGCTTGCGCTGACAGCCTGCAGGGCGCGGGTCACCTGCGAGATATTTTTGACACTTTTGATGCGAATCCGCATCTCTCGGGCAGAAGCCATTGAATAGTCTCCTTGTCGCTAGTCGGACAGTCGGCTGGTCATCAGGCTTGCCAGGTGGCCTTGAAGGTGGAAAGCGCTTCACGCAATTTTTTCTCGTTATCAGGCGCAATTTGCTTTTTCTCGACAATGTTTTTGCCGATTTCAGGGTGGGACTGGTTCATGTATTTGACCAGTGCCAGTTCCCAATCGCGCATATTTTCCAGCGGAACTTCATCGGCAAAGCCCTGCGTACCGGCGTAGAGGGCAATCACCTGGTGTTCCAGGGAAACCGGCTCGTACTGCGGCTGTTTGAGAATTTCCTGCATTCGGCGGCCACGATTCAGCTGCCCCTGGGTGGATTTATCCAGGTCAGAGCCAAACTGGGCGAAAGCGGCTAACTCGCGGTAAGCGGCCATATCCAGGCGCAGGCGGCCAGCCACCTGACGCATGGCTTTCGTCTGCGCGGCGCCGCCCACGCGCGAAACGGAAATACCAACGTTGACGGCGGGGCGAATACCGGCGTTGAATAGGTTGGATTCGAGGTAAATCTGGCCGTCGGTGATCGAGATGACATTGGTGGGAACGTAGGCCGAAACGTCGCCCAGCAGAGTTTCGATGATGGGCAGCGCCGTCAGCGAACCGCCGGTATTGGCGACCCTGACAGCCTTGAAGCCTGCCCCTTTTTCTTTGGCGGCGTGTTCAGCGTCGTGCTGCGCCATCGGGCCGATGAAAATCTGGCCGTCAAGAGCATCCTTTTCGCTGGCAGCGCTCCCGGAAAAATCCGCCTTGACGACGGCGTAGTTGACGGACAGGCGGGCGGCGCGTTCCAGCAGGCGGGAATGCAGGTAGAACAGGTCGCCGGGATAGGCTTCGCGTCCTGGCGGACGGCGCAGTAACAGGGAAACCTGGCGATAGGCCCAGGCGTGCTTGGATAAGTCGTCGTACACGACGAGCGCATCGCGGCCTGTTTCCATAAATTCTTCGCCGATGGCGCAGCCGGTGTACGGGGCGATGTACTGCAAAGCGGCGGCGTCATCCGCCGAGGCGAGCACGACGATGGTGTGATCCATCGCGCCGTAGCGTTCGAGCAGAGCAACGGTGCGCGCCACGGCGGCTTTTTTCTGACCGATGGCGACGTAGATGCAAACCAGGTCTTTGCCTTTTTGATTGATAATCGTATCAATGGCGATGGCGGTTTTGCCGGTCTGGCGGTCGCCGATGATGAGTTCGCGCTGGCCGCGGCCAACCGGGATCATGGCGTCAATGGCCTTGATGCCCGTCTGAACCGGAGTATCCACGTCCTGGCGGGCAATCACGCCGGGAGCGATGCGCTCAATCGGGCGGAAACCGGTAAAGTTGATCGGGCCTTTGCCGTCCACCGGTTCACCCAGCGCGTTGACTACGCGGCCAATCAATCCATCCCCAACCGGAACCGAGGCGATGCGCCCAGTCGAGCGCACGGTCATGCCTTCGACAATGCCGGAGTAGTCACCCATGATGATGACACCCACGGATTTTTCTTCCAGGTTGAATGCAATGCCAATCACGCCGTTTTGAAACTGAACCAGCTCCTGCGAACGGACATTGGCCAGGCCCTGCACGCGGGCAATGCCATCACCGGCTTCCAGCACCGTGCCAATGTCACTGATGCTGGCTTCCGGCTGAAAGGCGTTGATTTGTTGCTGAAAATCGCTCGTGATTTGCTTAATCAGGTCAGACATTTCGCCTCCACCATTTGGGTTTTTATCAATCCTGAAGTTGGCTGCAGGATTGTTAAATTACAAAAATGCCGTTGGTTTCCCGGCGGTAGAACGGCGCAATGATACCTGAAAGGGAAATGCTTGTCCAGTGCCGGCGAATTTCATCAAGTTGGACAGCGAAAATTGGATAATCAAGTTGTTCAACCAATAGATGATGGAACGGGTGGTAAAACGACAGGAACTTGTTATTTTACCACCCGTTCTTATCAAGGTCTGGTACTAGTACACTTCGGCGTAAATGATAACGAAGATAGGGAAAAAGGGTTGACCAGTAAGCTGGCAGTGATTAAACTCAGCTAAAACAGAAAGCAGAGAAAAAAATGCCATCTCCAAAAGCTACAGAAATAATTTTGACCGAAGAAGAGCAAAAAGGCTTGGAACAATTAGTCCGTCGGCATAACATTGGACAGCAAATTGCTTTGCGCGGACGCATCATTTTGGCTGCAGGCCAAAAACGAACAAATAGTGAGATCGC
>Ga0210033_1001062_pt1 | contig 25981 bp, 17 predicted proteins | sample CryGeymeta201501_FD_185465 | JGI IMG/M metagenome (GOLD analysis project Ga0210033, IMG submission 185465) | Groundwater microbial communities from Crystal Geyser aquifers in Utah, USA - Crystal Geyser metaG 2015-01 (SPAdes) (version 2) | ecosystem: Environmental > Aquatic > Deep subsurface >... | reverse complement strand
GCTCCTCGGCGCGGAAGTCCGTCCCGCCCGCTTCGCCGAGCGCCAGCACGAGCAAGCTGACCGGCCCTGGCGCAGCGATGGTGCGCTCCAGCACCTCCTCGCCGTCGACCAAGATGGAGCCCGCGAGCCAGGAGCTGCGCGTGCCGTCGATCTCCAAGAGCTCGCCGGGCTCGCCGATCTCCATCCACCGCGCCGTGCGCAGGGTGTCGCCCTCGGTGACCGCCGTGAGCGTCGCCGCGCCGCCAGCCGGAACGCTGGTGTCCGGCGTGCCCACCCACGCGCTGCGCGCGTCGACCGTGAGGTCCTCCGCCGTGAGGGCGTCCACCGTGACGCCATCCACGCGCTCGACGGTGACGTCTCGCAGCGCGATCGCCGTGGTGGAGGGCTCGAGCCACACACGCCGCTCGTCGCCAGCGGGGCCCGTGGCGATGAGGCCAACACCAACGGTCGCCCCGCTGAGGTGGGCTACAGGCCCCTCAGCGTCGGCAGGAGCGCTCACCGACAGGGTCGCGAGCGCAGCGCGGTCTGGGAGGGCGTACCAGCGCAGCGCGACGGCTTGATCGCTCCAAAGGTGCCCGTCTACCACGAGCGCGGCTGAGACGCTCCATCCGTCCGCGTCCGGCACCGCGCGAGCGGCGGCGACCCGAAAGCCTTCGAGGTGATGCCGATCGGTTCCGAACGGCGACTGACAAGCCAACAGCGACAAGATGGACAGCAGCATGCCGCGCCGCTAACGCGCCTCGCCGCGGTTGACGCGACAGCAGCCCCATCGCGCTCACGGCCGCTGCGTTCACCCCATCCAGCCGCGCTCGTGCAGCACCTCGCACAGCGGCGACTTGAGGTGCCCAGGGATTCGCGATGTGCCCGCGACCTTGCCGTCGACCAGCAGGCCGAGGTGGCGCACGCGCGCCAGGTGGGCCGCTGAGGCCCCTTGATCCTGATGAAAGAGCGCCGCGTGCTGGGCGACGTCAATCCAGCCCTGGCGCAGCACGTGGCGAAGCGTGAGCAGCACAGGCTCGTCTAGCGCCCGCAGGCTGGCCATCGGCGGGCGCGCCACCGGCCCCACGCGCACGACGCCCTCAACGTCGTCCACGCGCTCGATGCTCGCCATCCACAGCAGCAGGGCGTCGCTCACCACGCCGCGCGTGGCCGCGTGAAGCGAGCGGAACCATGCGGTGCGGTTGCGATCGGCGTGATCGGAGCCCCGCGCGAAGAGCCGCCGCAGGCGCCAGCCGATGTCCTCTTGCGACGAGAAGACCAGCCCGTAGCCGCTCATTCCGTGCCGAGCGAGCACGGCCTGGGTGAGCTCTTGAACGTCAAGCGGGCGCAGCGTGATCACCTCCGGGAAGGCGTCCTCCAGCGGCGCGACGCTCGCGACATAGGTCCACACGGTGTCGGTGGCCGACACGAGCCAGGCGTTGCGCCCCGCGTCCTCAACCACACCGCGCACGAAGCGCCGCAGCGGCTCGAAGCCCCCGACCTCGACGCGGTAGAGCCACTCGAGGCCCTCGACGAGGTGCAGCCGGTCCGCGCTCGGCGTGGCGAACCACGCCTCCACGTCGGCCACGGTCGCGGGCGCTTCGAGCTTGTGGCGCGCGACGTCGCGCAGCGCGAGCGAGCGGCCGAGCGCGTGCACGACCGCCCCCTTGCCCACGCCCTGCGGGCCGACGATGGCCACCGCGCGCAGGCGCCCGCCGTTGCCGCGCGTGAGCGCGACGCGCGCGTGCTCGATCTCCTGTTGGCGTCCCGTGAGCAGATCGCCCGCTTCCAGCGCTTGATCCGAGAAGAGCCGGCGGTAGACGACGGGCAGCACCTCGGCGGGGGCCGGGGGCGCGAAGTGCGAGGGCTCGACGAGCGCCTGCTCGGGGTCGCGCAGGCCGAGCAGCTGGCGAGCGACCGCGATGCGATCGGCGCCCACCGCCCGAAGGACGAGCTCAAAGCCACGACGCCGCGCGTCGCCGAGCGCGCCGCCCATCGCCTCGGCCTCGCGAGCGAGGTTGCGCGCAGCGGCGAGGCGTGAGCCCGCGCGAAGCTCGCCGAGGCGCCCCTCCGTGATGTGGCCGCGCAGGACCTCGAGGCCCTCGAGCACGGCCAAGAACAGGCCGCTCCGAGCCTGCTCCGGGAGGCCCACGACCTCGTCCGCGAGCGCGGCGAGGCGCGTTCGGCTGCGCCCGAGCGCGCCGATGATCATGTCGTGAACGAGGGAGGCCGTCTCCGCGGGGACCCGCTCGTCCTCGAGCACATCGAGCTCGCCCACCGCCAGCTCGGTGTTGAAGGCGACGATGCGCTCCACCTCGTCGAGCATGCCGACGATGCACTGCGCGTCCAACGCCAAGTCGCGCGAGTGTTGCTGCAGGTTGCGGCTGACCGTCACCTCGACGTACTCGACCACCACCTGCCGAAAGGCGACCTCGCTCACAGGCACGGGCAGCGGCAGCGCCCACTCGCCCACCTGCACACGCGCCGAGGGCAGCGCGTAGCGCTCGGTGAGCGACTCGCAGCAGGCAAGGAGCGAGTCCACGAGGGCCTCAGTGGTCCCCGCGTCCGCGAGCTCGTCCGTCAAGCGGCGGGACTCGCGCCGCGCCTCGGCGACGACCTTCGCGAGCGGCTCGGTCGTGCCGCGGACCTTCGCCGCGAGCGCCGCGCCGGCGTTGGGCTGGGGCAGCACCTGGTCCAAGACACCGAGCGCGTCGTCGAGCGCGACCAGCACCCGCTGTAGCTGCACCGGGCCGCGACCACGCACGCGCCGCGAGAGCTCCGTCGCGCGGTTGTGAAGCTGGTCCTTCACCGCGCCTTCGAGGCCCACGAGCTCCAGCTCAAGGCCGAGCGACCGGTACTGCGCCGCGGTCAGCAGCCACGCGTCGCTCATCCCCGTGGCGAGGCGCTGAAGCGTCGCGCTTCGCTCACCAAAGACAAGCGAGTACCTGCGACTTCTGCGAGCGAGATCGGGGCCACCCGCCACGCCGAGGTCGGCCTTCAGGCCCACCAGCGCGGTGCCGAGGACGCGCGCCAAGCGCACAGCGCCGCCAGTGACCACGTGATCGAGCTCGTCGCGCGCGAGGTCGAACTCGAGGTCCACCTCCTCGCGCACCACGCCGAGCGCGGCGTCGAGGTCGACCTCTTCGCCTTCGCGCAGCGCGGTGATGATGCGCTCGTAGCCGAACACATAGCTGTCAAACAGGCTGCGCGTGCGGTCCGCGACGTGGCGCTCTGCAGCGACCAGCAGCGCCGCGACGCCCTCCATGCGCGCGACCGCCAGACCCCCGACGTGGAAGCGCGCGAGGTCCCGGAGCATGACCGTGCGCGGCGCGAGCGCACCGCCACCGAGCTCAGCCAGGCGGCGACGCGCTCGCAGCCACGTCCGCAGCGCGTGTTGCAGGCGGCCGTCATCGGCGCGCACCGCGAAGGCGCCGTCTTCCCAGGGCGCGTAGACCGTGAGCGGGAGGGACTCAACCGCTTGGTCGAGCACGTCCACCAAGCCGATGGGCGTCCAGTCGTCCTCGGCGATCTGCGCCGCGCGATCGAGCACCACCGCGCGCCAGCGCCGCGCGACCTCGGCCTGCTCGCTCCGGAGGGCCGCGACGCGATCTTCGGGGGTGAGCGCAGCGCCGGCGAGCTGCTGTGCCTTGCGATGGTGCCGAAGCAGCTCACGCCGCAGCAAGCGGTAGTAGTGGTCGCTCCGCGAGCGGAAGTGCTCCAGCGGCCCGAGCATGAGGTCGCGCACCAGCCCCTGGAACTCGACCTCGAGGTCCGCGGCGTGGCGGTTGAGCGCGTCCGAGCCGAGCTGCAGCCGCTCGCCCCACGGGTTGTCCACCGACTCTGGCGGCTCCCAGGGCGCGAGGTGCGTGACCCCGGTGTCTGCGGTGTAGTCGGTGCCGTCCGCGTCGCCATACGCGTCCGGCGAGTGCCCCGCCTCGCCCGCGCGGACCAGCGCGAGCTTGAACAGCACAGGCCCGATAACCTCGTGAATGGCGACGCCCGCCACGAGCAGCGTCGCGACCTGCGCGCCCACGCTGTCGGCCCCCTCGCCGCCGACGTGCGCGTAGGTCTCACGCAGCTTCTCGGCCAGCAGGAGCGAGATGCCCGCTTGGCTCACGAAGCCGGCCCACGCGAGGGTGCGCGTGTTGTCGTCCGCGCCCGAGACCACCGCGCCAACCCGAACACCGAGCCACAGCGCGCCGCCGCGAACGAGCACGAGGGCCAGCGCGTACGGGAGCACGCCGACGACCTCGTCCAGCGGCAGGTGCGCGCCCGCGAGCGCGAAGAAGACGACATACACGGGCAGCGAGAGCTTCTCGACCGTGTGAATGAGCGCGTCGCCTTGGCTCGTGAAGTTCGACGCCACGAAGCCCGCGGCCAAGAACATGAGCAGGGGGTCGAGCGAGGCGCCCGGCACCGCGTGCTCGGCGGCGTAGCTCCCGATGTAGATCAGCCCCACGAGCACGAGCAGGATCTCGTGGCCGATGTAGCGAATATAGGCGCCGAGCGCCCCCGCCAGCAGCGCGCCCACGCCCATGCTCACGACCACGTGCACAAACAAGTAGGACGCGAGGCTGCCGTGACTCGCGCTCAGCCCGAGCGCCATGCCCGCGAGGGCGCTGAACACCGAGAACAGCACGACGACGAACACGTCCATGAGCACGACCGTCGAGAGCACGAGCCGCGTCATCGGGCCCTTCGCGTTGGTCTCGTTGATGACCGCGATGGTCGCGGCGGGCGAGGTCGCTAAGCTGAACGCGGCGACCGTGGCGCCGAGCGCGAGGGCGCCAGCCGGGCCGAGGGCCGCGAGCTGCGGGATCGCGATGAGGGGCACACCCACGCTGATCGCCCAAAAGAAGACGGAGATCCCGACTAAGATCGTGAGGGTCTGCGCCACGAGCAGCGCGCCGATCTGCTTCACGCCCTGCCGCAGCGCGTCGAGCTTGAGCTCGCCACCCGCGGTGAGCGCGATGAGCCCCGTGGCCAGCACCTTGAGCAAGCCGAGCTGCTCCTGCACGCTCGCACGCAGCACGCCCTCATCGAACGGGCGATACTCAGGGCCTAGGTGGACCATGTGCGCCACCGATGGCCCGAGCACCATGCCCGCGAGCAGGTAGCCGGTGATGTGGGGCAGCCCGACGAGCCCAGAGAGCTGGCCCACCGAGTACGCGGCGAGCACGACGAAGCCGAGCGCGAGCAGGCCGGTGGGGTCGAGGCCAGCGTGGGACGCGGCCCCGAAGGCGTGCAAGCCCATGAGGGCGAGCACGAGCACGAGCACGATCATCAGCTTTTTAAGCGGATCAACCTGCGGCGCCTGGTGACCCGACATCAGCTACCCCCACGGCGCGAGCGCCGAAAACCCGACCAGAAGTCCGGCAACATCAGCGCGAGCAAGGTGAAGAACTCGAGGCGCCCGAGGATCATCACGAGGCCGAACAAGATCTTGGAGATCGCCGAGTAGTCCGCGTAGTGGTCCGCGTTGAGCAGATGGTAGGGCGCAGGGCCCATGTTCGACAAGCAGCTGAGCACGGCGCCGAACGTCTTCTCGGCCGCTTCGCCCTCGATGATCGAGATGGTGAGCGTCGAGGCAGCCAGGGTGACCATGAACACCACCAAGAAGGCGCCGACCTCGGACAAGACCGCCACGGGCACCGGCTTGCCATCCATGCGCACGACCTGCACGACGGACGGTCGAATGGTGGCGCGCGTCTGCGACCACGCGAGCTTGAGCAGCACGACCACGCGCGCCGTCTTGATGCCGCCAGCGGTGGAGCCCGCCATGCCGCCGAGGAACATGATGATGAGCAGCAGCGCGACGCCGCCGCCCGGGTAGGCCATGTAGTCCTCGCCGTTCCCGTAGCCCGTAGACGTCAGCAGCGTGGCCACCATGAAGAAGGCCTTCTGGAGCGCCACCCCATAGGTAGGGTGCAGGCTTCGGATGAGCAGCGTGAGCAAGGCGGTCGAGCCCACGATGATCGCGAGGTAAGCGCGGAACTCGGTGGAGCGGGCAAACACCCGCCAAGAGCCCTGGACCAACGCTCCATAATAGAGGCTGAAGTTCATGCCCGAGAGGAGCATGAACACCGACAGGATGACCTCGATGAGCGGGCTGTGAAAGGCCGCAGCCGAGGCGTCATGGGTCGAGAAGCCGCCCGTGGACAGCGTCGTCATCGAGTGGCAGACGGCGTCGAACAAGCCCATGCCCGCGAGCCAGAGCGCCGCGACCTCGGCGACAGTGAGCGCCGCGTAGATCTCCCAGAGCACGCGGCTCGTGGAGCGAATGCGCGGCACGAGGCCCTCGGCCGAGGGGCCAGGGACCTCGCCGCGAAACAGGTGCTTGCCGCCCGCGCCGACGCTCGGGAAGACGGCGACGAAGAGCACGACGACACCCATGCCGCCGAGCCACTGCATGAGCGAGCGCCAGAGCATGAGCGGGCGACTGACGGTGGCCTCGATGGCGGTGATGACCGTGGCGCCGGTGGTGGTGAAGCCGCTCACCGCCTCGAAGAAGGCGTCGGCGGGCGGCAGATCGGCGCCGATCACCAGCGGTAACCCGCCGAAGACGCCCGTACACAGCCAGATGAGCGCGACCGCGAGCGTGGCCTCGCGGCGGCCGAAGACGTCGGCGGGCAGCGAGAACCACCACACGACGCCAGCGGCGCACAGGGTGATGATCGCCGACGCAGCGACAGGCACAGCGTCCGTCGCCGAGGTCGCGACCGTCAAACAGCTGAGCATCGCGATGGCGAGGCCCACGACGACGTAGGCCACCGGGCGCAGCGAGGACCGCCACGCGTCGTAGACCACGCTGTCGTCGGCTCGCTGGCCGCTCACCTGCCGCCCGTGTCGGCGCCTCGAGACCTCGGCTGGCAACCTCGCTCCCCCTAGACGGACTTGGCCCGGAACAGCCGGGCCACGGCCGCACGCGTGTCGGCCAGGGTGAGGACGACGACCGTGTCACCGACGCGAATAAAGTCGTCGCCGCGCGGGATGATCACCTCGTCCTTGTGCAGGATCGCGCACAAGAGCGAGCCGGGCGGCATGTTCATGCGGCGCACCGGAACGCCGACGACGCGGCTGCCCGGCTGGGCGACGAACTCGATGACCTCGGCCTGCCCGTCCTCCAGCAGCGTGAGGCTCTGCAGATCCGACGTTCGAACATAGCGAAGGATGTGGTCCGACGCGACGACGCGGGGGGAGAGCACGATGTCGATGCCGAGCTGGCGGTAGATGTCCGTGTAGTCCGGGCGACGGACGAGGCAGAGCGTGCGCAGCGCCCCTGCGCGCTTGGCGATGAGGCTGGCCATCAGGTTGACCTCGTCGTCGTGCGTGAGCGCCGCGACCAGGTCGAAGCGCTGGACCTCCTCCTCTTGGAGCAGGTCGAGGTCGGTGCCGTCGCCGTGAACGACGGTGGCGCCAGCCATCTCGGCGGCGATGTACTCCGCCCGCTCGCGGTCACTCTCGATGACGAGGACGTGGGCCCCGTCGCGCAGCAAGGAGCGCGTGAGCGCCTCGCCGACCACGCCGCCGCCGATGATGCACACGCGCCGGGCCGCGCGCTTGGAGGTGAACAGGTCCTCGGCCGCCTCCATCTCTTCGCGGCGCCCGATGAGGTAGACGCGGTCGCCCGGGAGCAGCACGTCGGCGCCGCCAGGTACGCGCACCTCGCCCGCGCGCACCACCGCCGCGACCAAGACCCCGCGCGGGATCTTGAGCTCTGCGATCGGCTTATGCGTCATGCGCGACCAGTCCTCGATCGCCACCTGCGCGAGCTCGACGCGATCATTTGCGAGGTCCAGCACCTCGATCGCGCCATGCGAGCGCGTGATCTTGGCGATCTCCTGCGCGATGAGCACCTGCGGGTTGATGACGGCGTCGATGCCGAGCAGGCCGTAGTAGACGCCGGCGTCGCCTTGGCCCCACACGCGGCGCTGCACCCGCGCGATCGTGCGCTTGGCGCCGTGCTCGCGGGCGGCGATCGCGGAGAGCAGGTTGATCTCGTCATTGTCCGTGGCGGAGACCACGAGATCCGCTTCGGAGCAGCGCGCGCTGCGGAGCACGGCCCAGTCGGCGCCGTAGCCCGTGATCGTCGCCACGTCGTGGTGCTCCTCGACATAAGCGACCGCCTTCGGGTCCATGTCGATCGCGACGATGTCGTGGTGCTCTTGCTCAAGCGTGCGGATGACGTGGCGCCCAACCTGTCCGAGCCCGATCACGATGACGTACACGCTAAGCCTCCCTGACCGAAAACACGGCGTCCGTGCGCAGCTCTGCCGCGTCCACGAGCAGCGTCTTGAGCAGGCGCGGGGCGAGCAGCTCGTGCACGACCACCGAGCCGAGGATGGCGGTATAAGCCAAACGAATCTCGATGTTCGCGCCTTCGACGTTGTCGAAGACCAAGCGCATGGCGATGGCCATCGCGAGGGCCTCATCGCCCTGCGCGAGCAGCCCTCGGCCCAAGTCGCGGCGGAGCTCCGTTCCAATCGACCCCACCCAGGCGCCGAACAGCTTGCCCGTGGTGCGCAGCACGACCACCCCGAGGGTGAGCGCAACGGCCGGCAACAGCGTGAGCGCGGTGACGTCGCCCACCCACGGCGGTCGCCACAACAAGCCCGCAAACAGCAGCAACAGCAGCGACATGGGGCGGCGGGTGGAGGAGAGCGTTCGTGCCACCGCCGCGCCGTCCTTGGCCGAGTTGGCGAGCACGATGCCGAGGATGAGGTTCACCGTCAGCAGCGAGAGATCTAGGAAGAACGCGGCACCCGACGCGAAGCAGATGATGCCGACGAGCGCCAAGAAGCGGCCGTTTTCGGAGTCGTCATCGCCCAAGAAGACCGTGAACAACACGCCCAGGCCGGTGCCCAAGCCGAGCGTGACCCAAGCCCAGCCCGAGGCCGTGAGCGACCACGCGGCGCCAGCGTCCGTCACCGGGCGGTACACGCAGAACAGCAGCCCGAAGACCAGAATGGAGACGAGGTCGCCAAAGCCCGCGCTGCGCCGAAGGGTCGCGATGATGCCGGTCTTGAGCCCATAGCGCGCGGACACGAGCTCGATGGCGCTGGACGATCCCGCCGCGCTGGCGCAGCCGAGCGCCGACGCCGCGAGCCAAGTGCGCTCGGGGTCAACGCCCGCGATCCAGCCCGAGCTGAGCGCGAAGTGCGTCGCGACCGCGACCAGCAAGCCCGAGCCGAGTCCGGCAAAGACAGCGAGCCGGAGCGCCCCGTCGTCCACGAAGATCAAGCGCTTGAGGTTCAGCTCCATGCCGTAGATGAGGCCGACCCAGCCCGCAGCGAGGCTCAAGATCGGCGCGAGGCCGCTGATGTCGAGGGCCTCACCCGCGAGCAAGCCTAACCCCACCCCCAACAGGATGTACTCCGCGCCGCTCACCACGAGGAAGCGGCGCTGGAGCCAGTCCACCACGGCATGCGCGAGCAGGTACGCGGCGCCCACCACGAGCAAGAGCGCCACGACGGCGCGCTGCCCAACGGAATCAGCCGCCCCGCCGGTGCTGGCGTGCGCGGCTCCGGCGATCAACAGGAGGAGGCTTGAGGGCATGGTGGTCCGGCAGGCTATCACGCGCGCCAAGCCGAGCCCAAGGGTGTGTCAGGGGGCGGCGAGCGTGCCGTCTTGCGCCACGCGCACGCCGGTCCCAGGAAAGTCGCTGGCGGACAGCGTGCGCACGAGGTCGACGCCGCGCGCCTGCGGGTCCACGCGCACCTCGCCGCGCCCCTCCTGCGCGGTGGGCAGCAGCGCCCCCCCGAGGAAGCGGCCGTCCGCCGCCAAGCGCGCGTCCACCACCCCGGCGATCGCGAGGTTACCCGACAGGCCAAAGCGCCCATAGGTCGCGAAGTTCCCGAGGCTGTAGGCCACAAGGCGATCGCGGTAGACCTCCATCCCGCGCACCACATGCGGGCCGCTGCCGAGCACCAAGTCCGCGCCCGCGTCGACGACCGTGTGAGCGAACGCGCGCACGTCGCCCCGATCTTCGCCGAAGTAGGTCTCAGTGCCTGGCGGCGTGTGCGTGGCGCCGTTGCCCTCGGCTCCGCCGTGAAAGCTCACGATGACGATGTCATTGCGCGCCGCGACGCTGCGCACCAGCTCGCTCGCGACGTCCAAGTCCAGCGTGCAGTGGCTGTTGCGGTTCGCGTGAAAGCCGATGAGCGCGACCTTGAGCCCCGCGACCTCGCGCTCGAAGATGTCGCCCGGACGCCCGCTGTGGCCGATGCCGACGCCGTCGAGCACCTGCTCGGTGCGCTCGCGACACGAGACGCCGAAGTCCTCGGCGTGGTTGTTCGCGGTGCTCATGACGTCAAAGCCAGCGTCCCGATACAGGGCGGCGTAGCGCTCCGGGCTGCGGAAGGCGTAGCAGCTGCCGTCCTCGGCGCCCGGCTTGCACTTGCGGGTGACGCCCTCGTCGCAGAGCGGGCCCTCCAGGTTGCCGACGGTCAGGTCCGCGTCGCGCAGCCAAGCGCTTACGTCCGCGAAGGCGCCCTGCGCGTCGTCCGGCGCCAGGTAGCCCTCGGGGAAGGCGCTGCCGATCATGAGGTCGCCGACAGCGCGCACTCGCAGCGTCGCCCCGGCGGGCGCTTGGCTGGTGAAGGTCGCCGCCGCGCCCTCGCGGCTCTTGGCGAGCACAGCCTGAAGCTTGAGGTTGTCCCTAGCTTGCGGGAGGTAGGTGTCGAGGTCGGCGTGCTGTGGCTCCACGCGCACCACCTGCTCCCACGCGCCGACGACCTTGGCCCAGTCGCCCGCGACCCAGTGCGCCCAGCCGAGCTCCCACTGGCAAGCGACCCAGCCCGGACTGTCGGCGGGCTCCGCGGCCAAGCACCGCTCGAAGGCGGCGATCGCGGTGGGCGCGTCCTTGGCTTTGAGCGCGGCGACGCCCTCATCGTAGGGGGTCGCGCCGAGGGCGAGCGCAGCGAACAGGGCGAGCAGCATGACATCTCCTAGCGAGCAGCTCGCTTATGAGGGCGCGCCGCGCGTCGCTACCGCGTGACGCCGCCAGCGAAGGAACCCGCGGCGCGGTATCCTCATCCGCCAATCGTCATCCGCCAATCCTCATCCGCCAATCGGAGCTCCCCATGCGCTTCACCCTGCTCGCCCTGCTCGCCCTCTCCACCAGCGCCTTCGCCGTGCCGCTGGAGCTGCGCCATCAAGGGCGGCTGTTCGACACCGCCGGCGACCCGCTCACCGGCGCGAACACGGTCTCGCTCATCCTGTACGACGCACCGTCAGGCGGCGCGCCGCTGTGGATGGAGGACCACGTTGATATGGCCTTTGACCAGGGCTATTACTCGGTCACGGTGGGGTCGGTCAACGCGTTGGACAGCGCCATGTTCACCGGCGACACGCTCTACCTCGCGCTGCGCGTCAACAGCGGCCTCGAGCTGCCCCAGCGCCTGCCGCTGCTCAGCGTGCCCTACGCGATCCGCGCCGGCGACGCCGACCGCGCGGACGTCGCCACCTCCGTTGAGGGCGGCGCCGCGAACGTCAGCGAGCTGCGCGTGAACGGCGCGCTCATCGCCGACAGCTCCGGTCTCACCGCCACCCCCTCCGCCCATGCGCACGACGCCGCCGACGTCACCACCGGCGTGCTCGCGCCCACGCGCTTGCCGAACCACAACCACGACGCTGGCGAGATCACCAGCGGCACCCTCGCGATGACGCAGCTGCCCATCGGCACCAGCGCGGACACCGTCTCCCGCGGCGATCACGGGCACGACCTCAGCGCCATGACCGGCACCCTGCCCGCGAGCGCGCTGCCCGACGGCGTCGTGCTCCACGACCCAGGCGACACCTGCACCTCTGCGGAGCTCGGCACGGTGCGCTACGTCGGCGACGCCTTCCAGGGCTGCACCACCGCAGGCTGGGTGGAGCTCGGCGCCCCGAGCGCCAACTCGGGCGCCAGCGCGCTGCAAGCCGGCGCTAGCTGCGCGGCGCTGCACGCCGACCACCCCGAGCTCGGCACCGCGAGCTACTGGATCGACCCCGACGGCCTCAGCAGCGGCGCGGCGCCTTTCCAGGTCGTGTGCGACATGGTCACCGAGGGCGGCGGCTGGCTCGACCTCGTCGCGAGCTTCCAGGCCACGGGCGACGCGCAGGCGCTGCTCGACCGCTTCTTCCTCACCAACGGCGCCGGTGGGACCACGATTAGCGCCGGCGTCGGCATCGAGCCCGCCACGTTCACGCCGGGCTTCTACATCAACAACAGCGCGGTCGGTGGCCACACGGCAGGCTTCCATCTGCGCTCCGCCGCGCCCTACTCGCAGGTGCGACTGGCGTACCGCATGCAGGGCGCCCAGAACGACTCCAACCGCTGCGCGAGCGGGAACTGGATCCCATTGAACGGCCCCGGCTACAACGGCGGCAGCACCTCGTACCAGTCGCCCTGCGTGAGCGGCTACACCTGCATTCAGGGGAGCTGCACGGACGGTCGCGATGCGCCGATTCAGGCAAGCTACCTAAACAACGCGATCGACAGCTCGAACACGCTCCTGACCTGGAGCGGCTCCGTGACCTCCACCGTCTCGGACTCATGCGCCCGCGACGCCCAGATCCCCACCGACCACCCCACCACCTGGTTCACGACGCTCCGCGTCCGCTAGGGCGCGCCCAGTCCGACGGCGGCGGCGACTACCCCGAGACGGCGAACGAGGGCCCTTCCCTCCCGCAGGCATCGAGGTCAACGTGGACCGAGGGGGCCACGGAAGTCACCGGCAGTCCAGGCCTTCACGCCGTGTTCACGACGACGACCGGGCACTTCGCGTTCCGCAGGATGCGCTCTACCCGGCGCCCGAGGAACAGGTTGTGCGGGCCTGCGCTGACGGATGTCCCGAGGAAGATCATGTCAGCCCGACGACGAGCCGCCGTTTCGAGGATGGCGGCCTCTGCGCTTGATGCCTCAATGAGCTTGGTGTCCACGAGCACGTCGCGACCGTCGCCGAGTCGCTGAAGAGCATCGAGGCTCTGTTCCGCGGCCTGACGCGTGCGCTCCGCAACGTCGAGGTGCCCAGATGCCAGCCAGTCCTGCTGATCCTCCAACACATGGACGACGACGACCTCGGGATGATTCGGGTCGCTAGCGGCGATGCGGATCGCGAGCTCCGCGGCGTTCCGTGCCGCCACAGTCCCGTTCGATGCAACAAGGAACCGCTTCGGGGCCAAGTGCTGATCGAGCTTCACTCCGGAGATGACCAGCACAGGACACGGAGCGCCCTTCACAAGCGCGTCCACGACCGGCGAGAACACGACGCCAGCTTCTCCGGACGTGTCCGTTGCGCCCAGCAACAGAAGGTCGTAGCCCTGCTCCAGCTCGCCCAAGATGGCGCGGCCAGCGTCTCCGCCGAAGATCACGCGCTCCGCCACGTCGCGGTGCGGAAAATGTGTACGGACACGCGCCAGATAGTTCTGCGCCTCGGAACGTTGCTCCTGGCCGGGGATGACGGTGGTGAGCGAGACGACCAGCTCTGGGTCCAGTCGTTCGAGGAGCCACGATTCGAAGCCAACGCTGATGCTGGCACCTTCAGGTCGCACCCGGCTGGGTACGAGCACGCGCTTGAGCGCACCAAAGAGGCTCCCCTCCTCGGTCGCTTCACGGCGCAAGCGCGCGAGCTCTTCCGCGTCCGGTTCGATGTGTCTCACCACCCAGCGAAGTGCGGTGGGCGCCATGAGCGACGTCGCGATCGCCATCACGACGATGACCGAGAACATCGGTACGGAGAGGATCCCAATCTTCAATCCGATCGTCGCGATGATGATCTCCATGGCACCGCGAGCGTTAAGGCCCGCCCCGAAGGCCAACGCGTTCCAGTGCGGACGACGGCCAATCAGGCGCGCACCCAAATAGGTACCGACGACCTTACCGAACGTCGCGACGACAATTACGGCGCCCGCGATCACCGCGAGGCGCGGTTCGAGCAACGCCGACACGTCGACCTTAAGGCCCGCAGTGGCGAAAAAGATTGGTGCGAACACCGCCATCGTCACACGTTCGAGCACCTCGATCACGTCATGAGGTAGCCGGCGAACCCTCCCTAGCAGGATTCCCATGACAAAGGCGCCGAAAACGGCCTCGAGACCAAGCGCCTGCGTGAGCGCCGCCCACGCGAACATCAAGGCCACCACAAGCGTGAGAATCCGATCGCGTGACACCAAGCGATCCTGGCACCACGCCAACAAGCGCTCCACGGCAACAGCGCCCACCGTGAAGCTGCCTCCTAGAAAGAGGAGGACGGTCCCGACAATGACGAGAACGCTCGACGCAGAGAAGACGCCGTCGCCAGTCGCGAGGCCAACGACGATCGAAAGAAGGATCCAGCCGACAGTGTCATCGCTCATCCCAGCCGCGAGGATCGTCTGGCCTATGTCACGACGCATGAGTCCGAGATCCATCAGCACCTTCGCGATGACCGGAATCGCCGAGATCGACATGGCGGTGGCGACGAACAGCGCGAACACGAGCGGCTGCGAGGACGCTCCGCGCATCTCTTCGGGGAGATGCCAGCCGAGCATGAAGCCCGTCGCCAGCGTGGTGATGATGCCCCCGAGCGAGACTCCCATCGCCGTCCGGGCGTGCGTTCGAATCAACCGGAGATCAGTCTCCATGCCGGTGATGAGCAGGAGCAGCATGGCTCCGAGGAGGCTCACCTCTTCCAGCAGGTAGCCGGACACGCCCGGCGCTGGGATCGTCCAGCGATGGACCGCCGGGAGGTTGCCGAGCACCGACGGTCCGAGGACGACGCCCGCGAGAATCTCGCCGACCACGGCCGGCTGGCGGAGCCGCTGTGCGGCCTCACCAAGTAGGCGCGCCGTGATCAAGAGCAGGCAGAGCTGGACGAGCAACAGGAGGATGTCGTGGTGGGGTGCAGACGTAAAGGGTCCATCCATGTTGTCTCCGATTGCCTCGGTTTCGCCGCGCGAGTCCGCTCCGAGCGGCCTGAGCGCGTGAAGCGCGTCATCGTAGGCTGCCCCTAGCCGATAATGGTCTGAGCAGCGACTTGGGCGGCGGCGCGCTGCAAGCCAGCCCGAGCGGCGCGGCGCCCTTCCAGGTCGTCTGCGACATGGTCACCGAGGGCGGCGGCTGGATCGACCTCGTCGCGAGCTTCCAGGCCACGGGCGACGCGCAAGCGCTGCTCGCCCACTTCTTCGTCACCAACGGGCCCGGCTTCTACAGGGAGCTGCACCGACGGCCGTGATGCGCCCATTCAGGCGAGCTACCTGGACAGCGCGATCGACAGCTCGAACACGCTCCTGACCTGGAGCGGCTCCGTGACCTCGGCCGTGTCCGACCTGTGCGCACGCGACCCGCAGCTCCCCACCTGGTTCACGGCGCTGCGGATCCGCTAGGCGACGACATCGGTGTCGCGCTCGTAGGGGGGCGGCACCGTGTCTGAGGCGCTCATAGTGGGGCAAACGCCGATAGTTCGTCTGGCACGCGGTTCGCACACGGCTCCTCCCAACAGGAGCTCCCTTGCGCACCATCACCCTACAGCTCGCCCTCACCTTGCTCTTCCTCACCACCGGCGGCTGCAGCTACGACAGCGACAGCGGCGACGGCACCGTCAGCGCCGGCACGCTCACCGCCGGTGCGTGGGACGACAACCTCAACTTCGACTTCTTCAAGGCCTACGCCGCCGACCTCGAAGCACAGCAGCTCACTGGCCTGCCCCCGTTCACCGCGGCCGAGCGCGACACGGCCCACACCCGCTCTGACGAGGCACGCTCGGCCCGCCAAGCGCTCGACATCGCCTTGGTGATCGACACCACCAGCAGCATGAGCGACGAGCTCAGCTACCTGCAGACCGAGTTCGACGCGCTCGCGAGCACCATCGCCGCGCAGTACCCGGGCGCGCAGCAGCGCTGGGGCCTCGTGACCTACCGCGACGACGGCAGCGCCTATGTCACGCGCCACGAGGCCTTCACCACCGACGTGAACGCCTTCCAGCGCTCGCTCGGCCGCGCGAACGCCAACGGCGGCGGTGACTACCCTGAGGCGGCGGACGAGGGCCTCGCCGAGGCCATGAGCCTGGATTGGAGCACCGGCGCGAGCGCGCGCTTGCTGTTCTGGGTCGCGGACGCGCCGCACCACGACGGTCGCGCCGATGCGCTCGCCGACGCCGTGCGCGAGGCGGCCGCCAGCGACGTGCACATCTACCCCGTCGCGTCGAGCGGCGTGGACGAGCTCACCGAGTACGCCATGCGCGCCAGCGCGCAGCTCACCCTCGGCCGCTACCTCTTCCTCACCAGCGACTCAGGCGTCGGCGGCGAGCACCAGGAGCCGACCGTGCCCTGCTACTTCGTCACCCGCCTCGACCACGCCATCGAGCGCATGGTCAACATCGAGATGAGCGGCGTCTACCGCGAGCCCACCGCCGACGAGCTCGTGCGCACCGGCGGCGACCCCACCGACGGCCGCTGCACCCTGCAGGACGAGCGGGTCGTGCTCGCGTTCTAGCGCTGAGCCCGCTACTCGCGCAGCTTGTGGATGAGGCCGGTGGTGGAGCGCCCCGCGACGAGCGGCGCGAGCACGACCTGCCCCCCCGCCGCCTGCACGACGTCGGCGCCGACCACCTGATCGACGCTGTAGTCCGCACCCTTCACGAGCACGCCGGGGAGGACGCGCTCGATGAGCTTGGCGGGGGTGTCCTCGGAGAAGAGCACCACCGCTGAGACGCAGTCCAGCGCTGCCACGAGCGCGGCGCGCTCCGCTTGCGCGACGAGCGGGCGGGTGGGGCCCTTGAGCCGCCGCACCGAGTCGTCGTCGTTGATGCCCACCACGAGCTCATCGCCGTGCGAGGCCGAGAAGCGCAGCATGGCGAGGTGGCCCGCGTGCAGGACGTCGAAGCAGCCGTTGGTGAACACCACCCGACGGCCCCGATGGCGCCAGAGGCCCACCTGCTGATCGAGCTGCTCCGCCGTGTACACCTTGTCCGCCGGCCGCGCGCTCAAGGCCTCGACCAGCTCGGGCAGGTGCACGACCGCGGTGCCGAACTTGCCCACGACCACCCCCGCCGCTGCGTTCGCGATGCGCGCCGCCGTGAGCAGCTCCGCCCCCGCCGCGAGCCCGAGCGCGAGCACGGCGACGAGCGTGTCCCCGGCGCCGGTGACGTCGAAGACCTCGCGCGCCGTCGCCTGAATCTGCCGCGCTGGGCCCTGCGCGGGCACGACGAGCACGCCGCGCTCGCCGAGGGTGACGAGGATCGAGGCCACCTGCGCCGACGCGAGCTGCGCGCGGGCCGCGTCCGCCGCGCGCTGAAGGTCGACCTCAACGCCGTCGTCGCCGACCATCGCCGCGAACTCGCGGAGGTTCGGAGTGATGACGCTCGCTCCTGCATAAGCGGCGAGCTGCGTGCGCTTCGGGTCCACCAGCACGGGCACGCCGCGCGACGCCGCCCAGGCCATCAGGCGCGCGAGGGTGCTGTCCGTGAGCAGGCCCTTGCCGTAGTCGGAGAGCAGCAGCACATCGGGGCCCTCCCCCGACTCCAAGGCCGCGAGCGCGGGCGTGAAGGCGTGGTCTGGCACCGGGGCGATGCGCTCCCAGTCCAGGCGCAGGAGCTGCTGGTGGTGCGAGACCACGCGCACCTTTCGGCCCGTCGGGCGGTCGTCCATGCGAACGATCGCCGCGGTGTCGATGCCGACCTCCGCACACGCTGAGAGCAAGGTGCCGCCTGCGTCATCGTCGCCGATGACGCCGCACAAGCGCACGTCGGCGCCGAGCGCCGCGAGGCAGTTCGCCACGTTGGCCGCGCCACCGAGTCGGTTGTAGGTGCGCTGCACGCTGACGACGGGGACCGGCGCCTCGGGAGAGATGCGCTTCACCTCGCCGTCGATGTACTCGTCGAGCAGCAGGTCGCCTACGACCCAGACGCGCGCGCCGCGAAAGCGCCGCAGGACCTCGGCGACCTCCTCGTTGGAGAGGGCTTGGTCCACCGTCGGGTCATGAATCACCAGCCCTCCACCGGCAGCAGCGCCGCTTCGATCTGCCCCGCCATGGCGTGCAAGCAGAGCTCGTGCACCTCTTGAACGCGGGCGACGCGCGCCGTCGGCACCGCGAGGAGCAGGTCGCAGGCCAAAGCGAGCGCGCCGCCGCCGAGCCCCGTCATGCCGACGACCGCGCAGCCGAGCTCCCGCGCAGCCTGCGCCGCGCGAAGCACGCTGGGGGAGCCGCCGCTGGTGCTGATGGCGACGAGCACGTCGCCCTGACGCGCTAAGGCGCGCACCTGACGCGCGAAGACCTGCTCGTAGCCGTGATCGTTGGCGATCGCGGTGAGCGCCGAGCTGTCGGTGGTGAGGGCGATGGCCGCGAGGCCCGGCCGCTCCGCCTCGAAGCGCCCGACCAGCTCGGCGGCGAAGTGCTGGGCGTCGGCCGCGCTGCCGCCGTTGCCGCAGACCAGCACCTTCCCGCCAGCGCGCAGGCGCTCGACGATCAACGCCGCGGCCGCGTCGACCTGGGTGGGGAGGCTCGCGAGGCTCGCGGTCACCACCGCGAGGTGCTCGGCAAAGACGTCTGCGCTGCTCACTGAGGCGCTCCGAACGCGAGCGGCGCTCGCGAAGCTCGTCCGTCACGGCTGACGTCACGCCAAGCCCGCGCCCTCTGTAGCGTTTCGTTGGCTCGCGCGCACCTGTGCCGCGCCGCGCAGCGGGCGCGATCTTGTCGCTGGACGGCATGACCCCGTCGTCACGCGCGTATGGTAGGACCCGCACCCCACCGCCGTCGGAGGCTGTATGCGCCCACTCGCCCTGGTCGCCATCTACGACGCGCCCGCCGGCGGCGTTCCGCTCTGGACCGAGGAGCACGTCGACGCGGACATCACAGACGGCTACTTCTCGCTCTCGCTCGGCGCAATTGAGCCCCTCGACAGCGGAATCTTCTCTGGAGCGCCGCTGTATCTTGGGCTCCGAGTCAACGGCGCCCCCGAGCTCCCCCAGCGCCTCGCGCTGGTGAGCGTGCCCTACGCCGTGCGCGCACAGGACGCGGATCACGCCTCGGTCGCGACCTCGGTCTCAGGCGGCGTGGTCAACGCGACCGAGCTTCGCGTGGACGGGCAGCTGGTCGCCGACGCGAGCGGGCTCCAGGTCCTCCCAACGGCGCACAGCCACGACGCCGTCGACGTCGTCTCGGGGGTGCTCGCGCCTGCGCGGATTCCCACTCATGCCCACGACGCACAAGACCTCACCACGGGCACCGTAGCGATGGTGCGCCTGCCGGTCGGCACAAGCGCTGACACCGTCGCGCGCGGCGATCACACCCACACGGCGGCCGACGTCGGCGCCCTCGCTGTCGGAACGCTGGCCACCGACATCGGCGGCCTCGCCTCCACCACCACCGCCGCCGACATCGGCGCGCTCCCCGTCGGCACCAAAGCCACCGACATCGGCGGCCTCGCCTCCACAACCACCGCCGCCGACATCGGCGCGCTCCCCGTCGGCACCAAAGCCACCGACATCGGCGGCCTCGCCTCCACAACCACCGCCGCCGACATCGGCGCCTTGCCCGTCGGCACTACCGCCGCCGACATCGGCGCCTTGCCCGTCGGCACTACCGCCGCCGACATCGGCGCCTTGCCCGTCGGCACCAAAGCCGCCGACATCGGCGGCCTCGCCTCCACAACCACCGCCGCCGACATCGGCGGGCTGATGGCCACCGGCGGCACGCTCAGCGGCGCGCTCACGATCCAGGGCACGGTCACCGTCGGCAACTCCTCCGGCAGCACGTGCACCACCACCAACGAAGGCGAGCTCCGCTGGAACGGCACCGACTTCGAAGGGTGTACAGGTACGGACTGGATTATCCTCGGTCGTCGTCCCATCGGCGTCAACGCGTCCAACCCGGGCCTGTCGTGCAAGGACATCCTCGCCGCGTGCTCCTCGCAGGGCGACGGCGTGTACTGGATCGACCCGAACGGCGGCGGCGCCTTCGAGGCCTACTGCGACATGACCACCAACGGGGGCGGCTGGACCCAAGTGATGAACGTCGCCCCGACGGACGGCAACAGCGTCGGCTACAACAACCAGGCCTTCTGGACCACCGACGCCCCGTACGGGAGCTTCGCGAACCGCTTTACGAATGACTACAAGAGCGCCGCGGCCTACCGCTTGAGCGGCGGCGAGCTGCTCATCGAGTCCACCAACACCTCCGGCGCGATCCTCGGCTGGCGTCGCTGGCCGATGACGGTGCCCCGCACCTTCGACTCCTTCTTCACCACCGGCATCGTTCCGGTGCACGCGACGGACGTGTGTGAGACGCCGGCGGCGGACGCCGTCTCGGTCGGCTCCACGAGCACTTGGGACGACATCATCCGCCAAGGAAGCTGTTTGTACGCTGACATCAACCCTAGCGCGAGCGGTCATGGCGACACCATTCGCTTGAGCACGACCGCGCACAACAGCACCGACAACCAGATGTCGGGCTTCGCGTCTTGCATCGACTGCGGCACCCCTTGGCAGGGGACGACCTCGCCGTACATGGGGTTGGACCGCGCGGGCTGCAACACCACGGCCTGCGCCTACAGCAACATCTGCCGCATGCCCGCCGCCGACTGCGCGGGCGGCTACTGCACGAGCACGTACTCCACGACGTCCTGCGGCTCCACCTGGAACAGCCGCTTCTTCGTGCGCTAGTCCTTGTCGAAGCCGTGTCAGCGGGAAGGCTCTGTGCTCGAGCGTCACGTCGCGCGGCGGCGGCCCCACCGGAGTCGCGCCGCCGAGGCTCCGCGCGAGCCCGGTCCCGAGCGCTCGGATGCGTGCCGCGTGTGCCCCCCATCGCCTCCCGAGCGCCGATCGCCGGAGCGCTAGAGGTGCCCCAGGTCGAGGCTCGCTGCCAACACGCCCAGGTCGTCCACCGCCCACACGCCCTCGAGCTCGGCCTCTGTCGCGCGCCCCTTTCCCGTGCGCACCAGCACAAAGCGCACGCACGCCGCAGCCGCAGCCGCAGCGTCCGTGGCGGAGTCGCCGACAAAGAGCGCCTCGTTCGGCGGCACCCCCGCGCGCGCGAGCGCCGCCGTCAGGTTGCCAGGCGCGGGCTTTCGGCAGGCGCAGCCGTCGTCTGGCGCGTGCGGACACACGAAGATCTGCTCCAGCACGACACCTTCGCGGCGCGCCTCCGCGATGACCCAGGCGTGGAGCGCGTCGACCTGCGCGCGCGACACCAGGCCGCGCCCAACGCAGGACTGGTTCGTCACCACCATCAAGCGCCGCCCGGCGCCCAAGCGCCGCAGGCCGTCGAGCGCGCCTGGCATCCACACCCAGGCCTCGGGCGACGTGACCCAGCCCCCCTCGCCCTCGACGTTGAGCACGCCGTCGCGATCGAGCAGGATCAGCGCGGGGCTCAGCACGCCGCGAGCACAGCGAGGTAGGCGCGCACGCCCTCGTCCACGCCGCGAAAGCGCACGTCGCACCCCGTCGCCCGCAGCCTGGACAGGTCCGCCTGCGTGAAGCTCTGGTACTTGCCGCGCAGGTCGTCGGGGAACGGGATGTAGCGCAGCTCGCCGCGTCCGTGGAAGCCGAGCACGGCCGTGGCGATGGCGTTGAAGGGCGCAGCGGTCCCGGTGCCGACGTTAAAGATGCCGGAAGACTCCGGGTGATCGAGGAACCATAGGATCGTCGCCACCACGTCGTCGACGTGGACGAAGTCGCGGCGCTGCCCGCCGTCGCCGTAGCCGTCGGAGCCCTCGAAGAGGCGGACCTGGCCCGTGCCCAGGAGCTGGTGGTGCAGGTGCCACGCGACGCTCGCCATGCGCGCCTTGTGGTCCTCGCGCGGCCCGTAGACGTTGAAGTAGCGCAGCCCGACCACCTGCGCGACGGGGTCGCGGCGCCGCACCCACTCGTCGAAGAGCCACTTGGAGTAGCCGTAGACGTTGAGCGGGCGCTCGCAGCTCGGGTCCTCGGTGAAGCCGTCGCTGCCGCCGTAGACCGCCGCCGACGATGCGTAGATCAGCGGGACGCCCAGGCGCTCACATAGGGCGAAGGCGCGCTTTGAGCTCTCGTAGTTGCGCTGCATCATGTAGCGCCCGTCGGAGCAGGTCGTGTCGGCGCAGGCGCCTTGGTGCAGCACCGCCTGCACGCGGTCCAGGGACGGGTCCTGGCGCTGGATGCGGTCCTCGAAGTCGGCGATGTCGAGGTAGTCGGCGATGGGCGCGCCGCGCAGGTTGCGGAACTTGTCGCCCTGCTCCAGGTCGTCGACCACCACCACGTCGCGGCGGCCGCGGGCGCAGAGGGTGTGGACGAGGTTGCTGCCGATGAAGCCGGCGCCGCCGGTGACGATGATCATACGATCTCCTGACGCTCAGCGGAGCGTGCGGTGGCGAGGCTTTGGCGAACGACCCCGAGCACCTCGGCCACCTGAATCGCTTGCATGCACAGGTTGTCGGTGCAGGGCGAGGAGCGGTGGTTGTAGGGGCTGACGCAGGGCGAGCAGGCGAGCCTGGCGGTGAGGACGTGGCGGTTGCGGCCGAGGGGACCGAACAGCGCCGGGGTCTCTGGGCCGAAGAGCACGACGTTGTGGATGTCGGTCATCGACGCGAAGTGCCCCGGCCCGCTGTCGTTGGTGACGAGCACCGCGCCGAGGGTGTAGAGCACGAAGACCTGGCGCAGCGAGGTGCGCCCCGCCATGCAGACCACGCGCCCGGCAAGCGACGGGTCGAGCTCCGCCAAGATGCGCTCGCGCACCGCCAACGCGCCCTCGCGCTCGGAGGGAGCGCCCGTCAGCACCAAGGTGATGTCGGGTTCCTCGGCCAAGAGCCGGCGTCCGAGCTCAACCATGCGATCGATGGGCCACAGACGACGCGGCAGCAGGTCGCCGGTGTTCGGGTTGAGCAGCACCAAGCGGCCGGTGGGGCGGCCAGCCTCGGCGTCGAGGAGCGCGCGCACCTCGGCCTGCTCGGCGGCGGTGGCGACGAAGCGCGGCGGGTCGAGCTCAGGTCGATCGGCGGGCACCTTGAGCAGCGGCAGATCCGCCGGGTCGCAGTCCAGCGCCTCGACCAGCAGCAGGTAAGCGAGGCTGGTGTGCAGATAGGGGCTGTACTGCACGCGGTGGGTCATGAGATCGCCTCGGTAGGGCGCCTCAGCGGTGAAGCGGTGCAAGCCGACCCGCACCGGCGCGCCGATGAGGTAGGCGAGGATCGCCGGCGCCCGCGCCATGAACTCCATGTCGATGACGGCGTCCACTTTGAGCGTTCGCAAGCGGCGAATCGCGGACAGCGCGTCGCGGGCGAAGACGACGACGTTGTCGTGCCGCAGCTCAAGCACGTTCTGTTTGGGGATCAGCCCCAGCAGGTCGAGGATGTGCCGGTTCTCCGGGAAGACGCAGAAGTAGACGTTCTCGGCGCCGACGCGCTCCACCGCCGCGCGGATCGCGGGCTCCGCGAGCACCGTCGCCCCCTGCTCGATGAGCTTGAGGAAGACGACGCTGCGAATCGGCTGATCACCGGGGAGCGGTGGCTCGACCCGGTGGCGGTGGCGCGTGAGCAGGTAGCAGAGCGCCTTGCCCATGAGCGCGTCCAAGCGGCGTATCGTCTGCTGCTCCACGATCGGCCTCCAAGCGGCGTGAGCTATGGGAGCGCCGCGCGGGCGTCAAGCGAGGCGCTACGACCCCCAGCCGCCGAGAGGGAGCTCGTGGGTGTAGACCACCGCGGGATCGAAGTCCCAGTGCGCCTCGACCCGTACGTCGCCCGCATACGCGACGTCGCCGCACAGCAGCTCACGGTCAAGCGTTCCGCGAAAGTCTCCGCGCATGGGCGCGGGGTACGCAAACGTCGTGTCGCTCGTGGTGATCCACCAGTCGTAGCGCTCCGGCTCGCGCATCCCAACGTTCGCACCTTCGTCGTCCAGTCGAAGGAAGAACGGTGTTGCCATTGACCCGCGCGGCCCGCAGATCGGCGCCCCAGTAGCGACCGGCTCCACGCCCTCCCAGCACAGCAACACCCGACCTAACTGGTTCGACTCGTCGGCTTCTACCCCCGCATAATGGCTGACGCAGGTGTCGTTGTATGGACTGTCGAGCGCGTCCGTCAGCTCCGGGTGGGTCGCGCCGACAAGCTGCCAGGTGACCGTGTTCTCTGGGTGCTCGACGTCCGTGAACACCACCGTCGCGGTCCCCCCGCCGACCAGGTCCAACTTGGTCGTTGAGCATCCGCTGCCCGCCGCGACCAATCCAATCCAGAGCATCCAGAGCTTGCGTGTCATGAGGGTCTCCCGTCCTGCGCTCCTCGGTGGAGGCAGACACCGTCCCCAAAGCAACAACCGGGCCATCGACAACGATCGAAACACCTGGCGTTAAATCTAACATTTTTATGCGACCCCCGACAGCACCAAGCGTAAACGCCGCTTGACGCAACGTCACCGATCCGCGACGGGCTCCAGCGGCAAGCCCATCAGCACCGTGAGCCGCGCGCCGGGCATCACCGGGACGTGGCGCACCTCCCAGCGGTAGCCGTCGTCCAGCCCCGCCGTGAGCGCGCGCACGAGCGAACGCATAGCTTGGTCCATACTAAAGACGCGAGAGATCGTCTCTAGGTAGCCGGTCATGGCGTCTCGTAGCACGCTCGGCAGCCAGGGCTGGTCGTTGAACTCGAACAGCTGCAGTCGTTGCATCAGCCCAGTTATATCCTTGTATTGCGCCGAATATGCGCTCCCGATAGCGCTTCCCCGCCTCAAAACGCCCCCTACCAGTCCTCACATCAAGGATGAACCATGACCTCTTCGAAGCTCGTCGCCCTGTGCCTCTTGAGCCTGTCGCTCGGCGCGTGCAAGAGCACCGCCGACACCGACACCGACACCGACACCGACACCGACACCGGAACCGACACCGGAACCGACACCGGAACCGACACGGGCACCGCGGCCCCCTTTGGGACGATCGTGGTGAACGTCGTCGACACGGCCTTCGCGCCCGTCAACGGCGCAACCGTCACCTTGGGCGCTCGCACCGGCACGACCGTGGAAGGCCTCGCCCGCTTCGATGAGGTGCCCGCTGGCGAGCTCTTCGGCGTCAGCGCACGCGCGCCCGGAAGCGTCGCGGTCGTCGGTCGGGCCTCCGTCCTCGCGGGCGAGAGCGTCGACCTGACCTTGGTCGCGCCCGAGGTGCAGTCGGTCGCCTACACGCCCGGAACCGGCGCGCAGAGCCTGGAGCTCGGTCCGCTCGTGGTCGGCGTGACGGACTCGACCCAGTGGGTCGACGGCGCCGGAAACACCTACACCGGCGAGGTCACCCTGCGCACCGCCAGCGGCGACAACGCCTCCGCTCCGCCATCGGTCGATCTCGACGAGAACGGCGACTCCCTCGGCATGGCGCCGGTCATCATCACCTTCGACCTGACCGCCGTGTCGGTCGACGACGAGGTCCTCGAGCCCACCGAGCCCCTCACGGTCGAGGTGCAGGCGCCGGCAGCGGATCCCGCAGCTTCGGCCCAGGTCTGGTCGCTCGACCCCGTGACAGGGCTTTGGGTGCTCGAAGGGGATGTCTCCCGCGACGGTGACACGTGGACGGCGGCGCTGCCCCACCTCACGACGTGGCGCTTCGTCAACGGCGCTCGCCGCGCCATGGGCGGGTTTATCCTGTCCGTTTGGGAAGGGAGCACGCTCAGCACCGCCCGCAGCGACGTGTCCTGGCGATGCGTCGACCCCTTGAGCGGCGAGGTGGCGGCGGGCTCCTACACGCTCCCACGCGGCGGCGGGATCTGCGCCCAGGCGCTCCAGCAGAGCCTCTGCGAGGTGACGGTGAACGGCCTCACCGAGACAGGCCACGCGATTCTGAACGGCTGCGTGTGCAACTGGTCCAACCAGCAGTGCGCGCAGATCCACTTTGACGTCGCGCGAACGCCCGTGTGCGGCAACGGCGTCGTCGACCCCGGCGAGCAGTGCGATGACGGCAACACGGCGGACGGCGACGGCTGTGACGCCGCGTGTCTGCCCGAGGGCTGCACCTTCGAGTGGACGGGGAGCGTCGCTAATGTACGCACCAACGTCCACTACGCGGCGCAGTGCGACATCTACACCGACGGCAGCG
>Ga0210033_1001061_pt1 | contig 25983 bp, 18 predicted proteins | sample CryGeymeta201501_FD_185465 | JGI IMG/M metagenome (GOLD analysis project Ga0210033, IMG submission 185465) | Groundwater microbial communities from Crystal Geyser aquifers in Utah, USA - Crystal Geyser metaG 2015-01 (SPAdes) (version 2) | ecosystem: Environmental > Aquatic > Deep subsurface >... | reverse complement strand
GGAGGGGAAATATTATGTCTTTGATCGCTGATCTGTCTGCTATCGGTACCGCTGCAGCTGCTGTCATTTTTTCGCTGTGGATGCTGAAACAGTTGTTCTCCGACAATCAATAAACAGTCGGTACTGAAAAAAGAAAAACTCCAGCCGCGGCTGGAGTTTTTTTATCTGGTGGGATAGGTTCACTCGAATATTATAATTATCTATTTGATATATTTATAAAAGATATACCGCAAAAAAATAAGTTACTGCCAAAGTTACTGCAAATCGTTCTTCCAACCTCTGATCTGTAACCAGCATTCAGATTCCAGCGCGAATTATACCAGCAACACGACCGCGCACCCTCACGGTATCAAATAGCCTATTCAATATTACTTAAATTAAACCTGCCACCCACAAGGTTCATTGTACTTCCGTCACTATCTGTCGCAGCCAACTGTATGATGCGAGATGTGAATGTATTTTCTAAATTAGCACACAACATCCATAACGCTGATACGCATTGCGCATCGAGTTTTGAAACCCTTTGATATTTCCACCAAGACAAAAGCTCCAATGAAAGTCGACTCCACCCCTGCCAGCATTGGAAATCTAGTCATAGCCGTCTCATCGCGTGCGCTGTTCAATCTGGATGAGAGTCATGCAATCTTTGAAAAGGATGGTATCGAGGCATATTGCAGATATCAGATTGAGAATGAAGACATTCCACTTTCGCCGGGAGTTGCCTTCAGTCTGGTCAAGAAACTGCTGGCACTAAACCAGCGCGATCCCGAAAATCCCCGCGTTGAGGTCATCCTGATTTCGCGCAACAGTGCAGACACCGGACTGCGCATCTTTAATTCGATCCAGCATCACGGCCTAGACATTGGGCGAGCCGCCTTCACTCGCGGAGAAAGTACGCACCCGTATATCGCCTCCTTCGGTGCGCACCTGTTTCTTTCAGCCGAGCCAGAAGACGTGCGCAAAGCATTGGAAGCCGGCTTTGCTGCAGCGACGATCCTTCCATCGGCGACGACCCCCACAGCTACAGACAACCCCTCCCAGTTGCGGATTGCCTTTGACGGAGATGCCGTTTTGTTCTCGGATGAGTCTGAGCGCATTTTCAAGCAGGATGGCATTGACGCCTTCGAGGCTAACGAAATCTTGCAATCCAGGCGCCCCTTACCCGGCGGCCCCTTCAAAAGCTTCCTTGCCATGCTGCACCAGATCCAACTGGACTATCCAGCCGACAATTCCCCTATCCGGACGGCTCTCATCACAGCCCGTGGCGCCCCTGCCCACGAGCGAGTGATCCGCACACTCCGCGCATGGAACATCCGTATTGATGAAGCAATGTTCCTTGGGGGGAAAGACAAGGGAGTGTTCCTGAAGGCGTTCGGCGCTGACATCTTCTTCGATGACCAAAGAAAACACTGCGATTCGGCACGGCAACACGTAGCGACAGGCCACGTGCCACATGGCGTGGGTAACGAGTAGGGTGGCATAGATACGCGCCACTGTTGACGAATACGGAATAATCCGTCTCATTGCGCTGCACACATTAGGATTTTTATATGGCCAAACGACCTGACACACACGAAACAGTCCTGCTGGCACTTGAGCTCTTGAAACGCATTCCGAGGGGGCGCAAGATCTCCGCGAAGGAACTACACGAACAGCTCTCCAACACCGACTTCGGACGCGACATCAGAACGATCCAGCGCCAGCTGGAGATGCTGAGCGAACATTTCGAAATTGAGCGAGATGACAGAAGCAAGCCTTACGGTTATCGATGGAAGGAACGCGCCAGAGGAATGGAGCTTCCCATACTGACCGAACAAGAATCGCTGTTACTAAACTTGGCCGAACAGCACTTGCGCTCTCTGTTGCCCGCCAGCGTGATGAAATCAATGGATGGCTTCTTCACACAGGCGAGGGCTAACCTGGGACCGCATTCAAACGCCAAGAAAGAACGCGAGTGGCTTTCCAAAGTACGCGTCGTAAGCACCAGTCAACCGCTCCTCCCCCCTACAATTAAACCCGGTGTGTTTGAACAAGTCAGTAATGCTTTGTATGCCAACCTGTGGCTACAAGTCGACTATCTGAGTGCGGCCGGCAAGCGAACCGAAGCTGAGGTGATGCCGCTGGGACTCGCTCAGCAAGGTCCCAGGCTCTACCTCGTCTGCCGCTTCAAGGGCTATGACAACGAGCGCAGCCTGGCGCTTCACCGCATAGAAGCAGCAAAAGCATCGGAATTCACATTCCAGCGCCCCAAGGATTTTGATCTCGAAGCCTTCGACAATGACGGCCGTTTTGGATTCGGGGAAGGAAACCGGATCCGTCTGTCTTTCCAGATAGACAAGGATGCCGGTTTTCACTTGCTGGAGTCGCCGCTTTCCGAGGACCAGAAAGTCACCGAGCTTGAAGAGATTTATAAGATATCTGCCACAGTCGTTGATACAGCACAGCTCGAATGGTGGTTGAGAGGTTTTGGTGAAAAGGTTCGTTCGATCAGAAAGGTGAAGCTGGTCACGCGGGAGCAATGAGTATTAGTTCGGCACGCCCTGATTTTCCTCTCGGCGACTCTCCGCAGTCGATGAACGTGCGGCCATAAATCCTGGCGGAGTGGCGAATCGCTTCTTACTATGGGCTACAATACCGGGTACGACGCAAATTGTCGCAGCATAAGGTAATAATTCGCTCACTTAATCTGGAGCGAATCTACTGTGATTGTTGCTGTTATTGGAAGCCGGAATTTCCAGGATTTTTCTTTGCTCGAAGCGACACTCTCCTCGCTTCCTGAAATCACCCAAATCGTGTCCGGTGGCGCAAAAGGTGCTGACAGCTTGGCTGAGATTTTCGCAAATCAGCGCCATATCTCCGTGGAGGTTATTAAGCCTGACTGGAAGCAATACGGAAAAGGCGCGGGCATCGTTCGCTACCGGAAGATCATTGAGGTTGCCGATATGGTTGTTGCATTTTGGGATGGGAAGTCCAAGGGCACATCCAGTTCCTTGTCGATGGCAAAAGCTAAAGGGATACCAATCATTACTGTGAGTATTCCATAGCGTCCAGATGATCTTTCCAATCTAAATTCTTGTCTGGCGAAGCTGCCTCGCTGCTTCGAAGCGTAATCAATGAGGGTATTAATGAACAAAAAATCTGAACCAGCCAACTTGGAGAAACCGGATCTGTGGGACTGGGGTAATGAGGTGCTTTACCGCATGTGCCGGGAAGCGCCGGAACACACCAGACATGGTGTCATTGCCGGAAAAGTCTGGTTGATCGGCCGTGCGTATTCTGCTGCAATTGAGCGTGGAGCGGGAGGATATGCGGATATCTACTCGACTCGTGTGGCACCGATGATGATGGATTCTGACATCGACCTCTGGATCACGATAGTGCGACCGATTGAAAGAGTATCCAGCGAAAATGTAACGGACGTTTTGCGCGTCCATCAGCAAGTAACCGGCCTATTCAATCGCATCACCGGCCTGGAGAAAAGATCGCTCGCCTCGAAATACCTGCACTTTCATCTGCCCAATGCGTTTTTCATTTTCGATTCGATCGCCAATGCAAAGCTTAGAGAGCTGCTAAAGGGGAAAAGATTCCAGGTGCCCGCCGGATTCGACACGCCCTATGCGGAGTTTGTGTATCGATGCCTATGGTATCGGGACAACGTATTCGAGCCTGATCTGGGACGTATGAGCACCCCCAGAGAGTTGGATCAACACCTGCTCGGCTATTGATGCCTGCTATCATTCCCGTATCGAATCAAACATGCGGAGTGAAATTCAAGATGGCGCTCATATACCCAGACGGATGGCGGGACCTGTCTTCGACTGGTGCGGCAGCCCGAGAGATCGAGACCCTCGCCTCTCTTGCCGAGTCTTTACCCAATGACTACCGGATCTACCACGGTGTCCACTGGACAAAGGTTCAACAGAACTACCAGTTATGGGGCGAGATCGATTTCGCGATCCTGAGTCCGTCTGGAAAGCTGCTACTAATAGAACAAAAGAGCGGATTCCTGACCGAGACAGCTGATGGCTTGGTCAAGACTTACAACAACAAAACGAAACCTGTTGCCTTCCAAATGAGCCGCACATTAGAAGGTTTGCGTACAAGGCTCAATAATCATTGCAAGGGCAGCAAAGTCTTCCTGGAGTCCCTGCTCTACTGCCCGGATTACACCGTAAAAGATATGGGCTCGGCCGGCCTCGATCCGGCCAGAATCATCGACGCTTCGCGGCGCGACCATCTGACACACATCATCCGTTCTATCCTCCCCCTTGATCTGCCAGTCGATCCAAACGCCGCTCAGATCCATGCATTTCTGACGGATACACTCAAGCTGACTCCGGATGCCAATGCCTATGTAGGACAGGCGCAAATCCTCTACACCCGGCTATCCGGCGGCCTTGCAGAATGGGCACGTAAAATCGAATGCGAACCGCATCGCTTACGGATTATTGGCACTGCCGGCTCCGGAAAGACACAGCTGGCCTTGTCGGTTTTCCAGGATGCGATTGCAGCCGGACGCCGTCCACTCTATGTATGTTTCAACCGTCCTCTGGCCGATCACTTTGACCGGATGTCGCCCGATGGTGGAATGATCACTACCTACCATCAGCTCTGCAACAAGGCATTCCAATCTCAGGGACATAAACCAGACTTCTCCAAGACAGAAACGTATGGAGAACTTGAGTCTTTCATGACCAGCTTCCAACCTTCTGAGGACTGGCTGTTCGATGAACTAATCATTGATGAAGGCCAGGATTTCACGACCGAGTGGAAGGATAACCTGCTGCGTTTGCTGCGTCCTGATGGCAAAGCCTGGTGGCTTGAAGATCCAATGCAAAAACTCTATCGGCGTCCGGATGTCGCGCTAGAAGGCTGGGTCACCCTGCGCTCGGACACGAATTACCGCACTCCCCGAGACATCCTGGAAAGCCTGACACGGCTGATCTCTCTCCCATCACCGATTGAGGCAGGAAGCCCCTTGTCAGGCTCTGACCTGGACATTCTTACCTATACTGATACGGCTGGGCTGATCGAGCAGACCAAGCACGCAATCACCCAGGCCATCGCCCAAGGCTACAAGCGCGACATGATCGCACTAGTGACATTCAGTGGCCGCGAGAAATCAAAGCTGACTGCTTACGATAAGCTGGGGCCATTCACACTGAAAAGCTTTACCGGAAAATACGATCTGCTCGGGAATCCAATCTTCTCCGAGGGCGACATCTTGATGGAATCCGTCTATCGCTTTAAAGGGCAGGCGGCGCCTTGCGTTATCTTGACAGAGATCGACTTTGAAGAGCTCGATGATGTCACTCTGCGGAAGATGTTCGTAGGAGCGACACGCGCCACGATGAAGCTGGTATTGATACTGTCCGAAAAGACCGCCCAGTATCTACTGAGCCGCCCATCCTGATACAGCCCTTTTCTAGTGATGCATAAAGGACTCCAATTGGACTGATGCTCTTTGCGCCAATTCATTGAACTCCATGCAGCTTATATCTTCTAGAACCTTTGCTCGTTCCTCAGGGGTTCCCGCAAGAGCCACTCTTTGGCATTGGATTTTCTCGGCTTGTTGGTAATCCCCAAGCATGTCGCAAATCCAAGCAATTTCCCCGAGAACAACTAGATCGCTCGGACACAACTTATGAGCGATATAGAGATACTTCCATTTCATTTCCGGCTGTATGCCAAAGGCAAGAGCCAAATCACGCCACAATTGGTGATTCGTCGGTGAGGTGGCAATGCCCGCCATGATTCGACGAATAGCCCTCAGCAGATCAGGATAGACCTCATCTTCCTTGCATCCCAGTCGCACCATCAACGCGCAAATCTCTTTTTGCGTTGGCAGCAAATTGGCAATTTGCACTGGGGTAAACGATTCCGCCTGATTGGCCATGTGCACCTCATCATGTTTTCCGAAGAACCCAATGATATGCATAAGCACGACACGTTGTGTCGCATGGTGAATCGCGCGTACTGCCGATAGTGTTACTGTCGCACTGCTTCCTCAGCCAGCTTCCTGAAGTCGAATCTTCCAGCCACCTCTTGCTCCAAGAACTTTATGAATTCGAGTGATCGGATGTATTTGGCGGCAAGGTCATCCCCCGCCCTTGTGACAGCTTTCCGATAGATCAGAACATCCAATAGTTTCTTCCTGATGAGTGGGGACTGGGTGAATCTGTTTAGCAGATGGAGCGCATTATGATATTTGCTGTCAGGCGACGAATTTTCAAATCCCCTTTGTTGCACTAGCAGCAGCTCAGGCAAGCCAGTGGATGATCGCTGAAGCTGGTACTCGATAGTCACACCGGGCTCATTCAATTTGCCCCTTATTGAAAAAATAAACGCACGACCACTCGAACACTGCCCAATAAAACCACCAACGCAGTTGGACATCCGCCTACCTTCTATTGCCAATTGAATGGCATTGGTCAGCTGGAGTATTTTCAGCTCGCCCAACTCCAATGGCTCTTCCAGGATGACTGGGAAACTATTCTTGGACACGTTGCTGGGCATCGAATCAAGCCGATTCTCTTCCGCTCTCCACTTTCGAGATAGTTTTTCCAGGTGTGACAGCCCCAACGAACATGCCGCTTCAGTTGCCAGACGCAGTACCGCCCCCCCGTCCTGATTGGCCTCCCTCCCATCTAACCATGCAGTGGCAATTATTGCGCTCCGAACATTTTCGGCAAAGCGCTCGATTACCAATGCCCTTTCATCAAAGCTCGCCGATACATCAAGCCTTCTGCTCCAATTCAATTTGGAGAGTTCACCCAGCAACATGCGACTGGATAAGGCGGTGGTTGGCATCCTTGTCATCTTGTACAACACATTGATCGTATCGCCAAAAACCTCCCACTCATGCTTACTTTTTGGCAGCCTATTCACATCGAGGCCGCCAAGGATTATCACAAGTTCCTTGATGCGCCCCGCCCATTGGGTGCCAATATCCTCGATGCCAAGTCCATTCAGATGGCGGATACATTTTTTTGGACAGTGGAGAAGTGTTGCCATGAAATCGACCAATGGCACGCCGGTATCGATTGCCTTGATGATTGATGCAGTCAATTCATCCTTGGGCGATAGGAACAGCTGCTGCACAAACAAAGGAAACGTCTGCTTCGCCTGCCTCCGATATAGCCTTATCTTTTCATCGTCCGGTGTGAAGAAGTTGTATGCGGACTGCCATGAGCATTGCAGGTGTCCGTATTGGCCATTAACCGACTGATCCAGGGCGTGCATGAACACACTGATTCGCGCCGACAGTGCGGCCCCCAGCTCCTCTGCGGCCACAGCAGTAATCGATCCGATCTGTTGTATCGAGAATGACTTGCTGCTGACTACCAGCCGCGATGAGGTGTGTTGTTTCCAACCCTGAATGTTCCAGCTTTCGAGCTTCTGTGGATCATCATCCACGAACTCAAGTGGAGCGCCAATTGCGAATCCAACCCTGTCGGCTGCATTTTTCCAGCTAGTGATCCATTCTGGAAGTTTATTCCCTTTCTGCGATGAGTTAATGACTGAAAAAAACCGCTTACTCCGGTGGTCGCAGCGGCCTGACCGTCCGGTTGCGGGAGGGGTGAACGACCACGCCGTTTTCCTGCAAGATGGTTTTCATCTCCTCTTTGGTCATGTAAAGCCGCTGCAGCGGCCCTTGGTTGGAGTCGATCATTTCGTACCAGGTTGCGCCGTCATGTTGAAACACCCTGGCGAGCACAATTTCGTGCCCGCTTCTGACATTGCCGTTCGGCGGCGCCACGTTCACCATCACGCGCAAACCCTGCTTCAGTTTCTTGTCGAAAGCCTCGCTGTTGACCACTTCGACCCGGCCGAAGGCTTCGCCCAGCATCACCACTTCTCCGCCGATCAGGCCGCGCTGTTCGATTGCCTTGCCGGGGTCCGCCCGATCGGCGGCAGTGCGCCAGTCGCCTTCGCTGATGAGTTTGGTCGCGCGCGCGGCGGCCACGCCGTAAGGAGTATCCGTTGCATTGGCCAGCGCAAATACGGCGCAATCCTGGAATGATTGTGTGCCGGCTGCGGGGAATCCCGGCCCATCGCCCGCGGATGCCGCCCGCGCCAGTTCCGCGTTCTGCCCGCGCGCGAGGATGCTATCCCAGGCGTCGACGATTTCTGTGCCGGTCGCCGTTCTGCCGTCGCGGCCAAGGGCTTTCAGCGCCGTCGCCAGCCGCCCCCGTTCCTGCTCCCCCCAATGCAGACGCTTTGCCAGCTCATTCATTCTGCCGATGATGAAGCTGCTTTCTGCATCGTCCAGATCGTCGGCAAGTTTATTGATGGCGTCGCTCAAGGCCAGCACTTCGGCATTGAATCTTTGCCGGCGCTCCAGACATACCCGGTGCTCGCCGGAGTCCTTCACCACCCTGGCGCAGTCCCGGTTGATCTGCGCGCCTTCCTTGATCAGCGCCCGCTTGCGCTGCGCGACCGGCTGCAACCTGGCATGCAGCGGTTCGCTGACGCTTGCCGGCAGATAGTCCGGTATTTCAGGCATGGCGGGCAGCCCGGCAAAGGCGGGCACCGGGGCGAGCAACAACAAGGTGGCAAGCAGGGTGAAGTTTTTCATGAACAGATCCTCCCAACCGCGTGATCGATTATTTTGGCGAAGGCACCGCCAGCGGTTTCCGGCGTTGGCTCCGGCTGCCGCCGTCTTCGGAGAGATCCACCGAAACGCTGGTCAGCTCGCCTTTCTCGAGGCGGTTGTTGGCCAGGATAAGGTCGGCCAGCGCCTTGCGGTCGCGTTCCTGCCGGTCGATTTCCGCCTGTGTTTTGCCGGTGATCTTGCGGCTGTTGACTTCATTCAGCTCGCGCTGCACCCGGCGCAGCTTTTCATCGGCGGTCTCCCCGGCCGGGGCCGGGGCAGACGGCACGGCGAACTTGTCGCCGCGCTGGCGCATGCGTTCGGCAATGACCACGGCCCGGTCGAGAATCTTCTTTTCCGCCGCCTTGGCCTGTTCCAGGGTCATCGCGCCTTTTTTGAAATCCGGATACGGCCGCGCGGCCGGGCATTGCACACCCAGCGGCTCGCCATTCAGCGCCTTCATCGCCTCGCTCGCCAGATTGCGGAATTCGTCGTAGTCGGGCTTGCCGCTATTGGACAGCGCGGCGAAGGCATAGCCGGAAATCGCGGCGGCGCAATTGAGCTGTTTCCAGGCGGCGTGCGCACCCCCGAGGTCGCGCGTTTCCCTGGCGGGCTTGAGCTCGCGGATGCCGGTATCCACTGTGCTGCCGCGCAATGCGCTGCCGCCCGATACATTCGGGGTGATGCGCATGCCGGTGGAGCCGCGCAGGGTGCCGGCGGCTTCATTGCGGTCGCGCAGGAATTTGGCCTGACGTTCTTCCTCTTCCTGGCGGCGGCGCTCCTCTTCCGCCCTGCGCTGCCGTTCGAGTTCCGCCTGGCGTTCCCGTTCAGCACGCTGCGCGGCCTCGGCTTGCTCCTGCGCGCGGCGCTCGGCTTCGTAATCGCGCCCGGAATTCCGCGAGCCGCCGCTGTCGAGGCCGCACAGCACCCTGCAATCATCATTGCAGCCGGCCATGGGGCGGGAGCCATCCGGACAAGAACACGGGCTGGATCCCGCGCAATGAGTTGCGGGTCCGTCATACGCAAAAACGATGGCCGGCATGACAAGCGACCAACCGACCACCAAAGTGCCAAAAGTTTTCTTCAACATAAGTGCGCCTCCTGACCCATCAGACCGTCATACCCGCGCGCGGAGGACGGTCTGGTTGCAAATAATTGCGCGAATGAATTCGCCCCTACAATAACGAAGCAACAGCATCACCCCAAAAAACCGCGCTTGGCGGCTGCGCCGCCATCCTTCCGCACAAAGGGTAAAAGTGTAAAACATCAAAATCTAACCTCCCTCCGCTGCGCTACGGGAGCATCCTGGCGAGACGAAACCCGAAGCCCCTGTAGCGGTACGCAGGCTCGCCCTCGTTGCGGTACGCCGCGCGGGTGCCCCGCGGAGTGACGTACCAAGAGCCGCCGCGAAGCACGCGCTCCGCGCAATCGCCGTGGTAGCAGTCTTCTGCCCATTCCCACACGTTGCCGCTCATGTCGTACAAGCCGAAAGCATTGGGCCGTTTGCGCCCGGCCGGGTGGGTCGCGCTGCCGCTATTTCTGTCATACCACGCCACGCTGTTCACATCGTCGCTGCCGCAGTATTCCTGCTGACTTCCCGCGCGGCAGGCGTATTCCCATTCCGCTTCTGTCGGCAGGCGGTACTGCTTGCCGGTCTTTTGGTTGAGCCTCTGGATAAATTCTTTGGCATCGTTCCAGCTTACCTTTTCCACCGGGCAGGTGTCGCCGCAGTTCTGAAAATGGCTGGGGTTGTTGCCCATGATGGCGCGCCACTGGCCTTGGGTGACTTCATACTTGCCCATGGCAAAGGCCGCTCTGCCGCCGCCCGCCGGCAGCACCACCATCTCGGGGCAGTCGGGGCAGTCGCGGAAACTCAGGCCGGTTCGCGGGAGGTCATGCGCTTTCTTGTTGCGGTACTCGACCTGGTAGATCAGCGCCTTGATGTCTTTGCTGTCGGGCGAGGCCAGCAACGCAAGCTTGAGGCTGCGCAGTGCGGCCGCGTAATTCTCCGCCTTGTCCTGCGCCACACCGAGATTGAAATACGCATCGCCATACCACGGCGCGGCCAGCGTCGCCTGCTCGAATTCCTTGGCAGCCTCTTTGTAGTCCGCCACCGCTTTCGCCCCCGTGAACGCCGCCGCGCCGTATGCCATGTGACGCTCCGCCTCTTCCGGCAGCGCCGGTGCGGGTTTGAGTTGTTGTGCCAGCTTGATGATCTGCTCGCGCAGGGCGTCGTCCGTCGGTCTCTGCTGCAACTGCTCCACCATCTGCTTCAATTGCTCGCGCGGCGATTCCGCATTGGCACACACCGCGAACATAGTCAGCATCAATCCTAACGCCAGCATCCATTCAATACGTTCATTAAGCAGATATCCCAGGGACTCCCCTGCTTCCATAACAGCCATGCTGGTGCGAAAGAAAAATACTCGGCCATTAGCCAACTCAACCAGCGCAAGCCCCTTCCCCATTGTTGTTTTGTTGAGCGATGGCGCATTCTCAAAAATCAGAATTTGACGTGCTGCCACACCCGGCTGGCTGGAGATATAAGTGATCGCAGAGGGAGGAATTACCTCAGATTGATTTGTCGGCCAGTCTAGGCGTACTGTATTTAACATGTACTGTGAACAGGCTGAATCGAGCATCAACTTCCTTTAAGACAGCTTGCGCTGTTATCTTGGAGGTTGATTGTCGCTTGAGGTTGCGACATTTCGTGTCGCATAAAAAGAGTATTGAATTAGAAAGGATGTTATTTCACCTTCCCCCGCTCCTTGTTGGAGATTGTCTTAACCGCCACAAAATCAGAATCAGGAAATTCATCCATAACTCACCTCCTGGCTTCCTCAATTGCTCAACTCGCAACAAGTTTTGTTCACAATTAAGGTGGAAGGAACTGTTGAAACATTGTGGACAAGTTCACTATTCCTTTCGGGGACAATCAGATATGACGACTGATCAATCACTGCGCAGCCCCTCAGACTCTGATCGCCGCTCCCGCCACCGGCAAGAACAACCATTTCTCCAGCACCTTCTCCCCGCTTGTCCGCTCGATGGCTTCTTTGTAGGCTGCCAACTGACCGGCATATTCCTGCGCGATCGCATCCCAGCGATCAGCGCCACCGGGGCTGGATTTGTGGTCAATTAATATCCACCCGCCATTTACCTTCAGCAGGAAGTCGATACGCCCTTGCAGCAACTGCCCGGTTGGCATCTGCATCACGGTCGGGATCTCGGCATAGGGGATGGCGTCCGGCCATCGGGCCTTGATCCAGGTGTTGAATGCGGAGATCTGTTCCAACAACTCCTGCGACTGCACTGCGTCGCCTACATCCATACGCTGAAGTATCGATGCAATCTCCGCCACGGTGATGGGCGCTGCCGGGTCAGTGAAATGGGTGCCGATGCAGCCGTGTATGGCTGTTCCAAGCTGCGCCATATCCACACCGGCCTTGAGTGACATGCGTTTGCCAACATCGACCGCTTCAACCACCTTGCAATCGATTTGCACCGCAGCAGAAGGAGTGAACTTGAGGGGCAAACGAGCCAGGCCAGTTCCAGCAGTTCCCTTGAACCAATAAAGCGATTCCTTTCCGGCGCCGCTTTCCACCGCACCTTCCGGCGCATCGAGAGACCAATGCTCATAGGGGATCGCATCGCCGCTTGGCAGGGTGAGCGTCTTCACGTCTTCATCGCCCTTCAGCCAATCTGCTGAAATAGTGCTTATCCAGCTTTCGGGAGTTTCTTTCCCTCCGTGTGCGAATACAAGCAGGTCGCGGGCGCGGGTCATGCTGACATACAGCAGGCGCTTTTCTTCCTCAATTGCAGCGGCACGGAATGTCTTGGCGATTTCGGACTGATCGATTGGGTCGGCGATGCTCACCTTCGACATGCCACCGAAAGCCCATGGCCAGAAGCGAATGAAGCGCCCCCTCAATGGGTTCTGTACATCGACTGCGGACTGCGAGATGGTACTGATCGACCACAAGCGGTCTCTTACCTTGCTCTCAAGCCCGGTCAGGATGACCACCGGCCATTCCAAGCCCTTCGACCTGTGATGCGTCATCACCTTCGCCGCATCGATGGCCGGCAAAGCCAGAAAGTCCTGCTCGGCCTCTGCTTGCTCACCAAGCCACAGGATCAAGCCGGATACGCTCGCACTCTGACTGGTACTGCGACTGCTCTCCTCGTAGGCTCGCGCAAGTGAAAGCAGTGCTTCAAGATTGGCGAGTCGTGTGCGTGCTTCGTTCTCGTTGTGGCTCCAGCGCAGCACGATGGCCGACAATTGCCCGTGAGCCACCACGGTCTGTAGCGCTTCCAGTGGCGAAAGGGTGGGCATGTCGGCGCGCAACTTGGCCAGCTCGGTCAATAGCGGATAGGCGTTGTCACCCTGCTCACGCCAATCGTTGCCATAGCCACTGGGCTTCTTGTCTGGTGCGGCCGCCATCAGATGCAGACGATCCGCCACCCAGGTCTCAGGCTCCTCACAACCTGCGAGCGAAAGGATTTCGGCACTGGCAATCGTGTCAGACGGGTCGTTGAGACGGCGCAGGCAGGCAATCGCCAGCACGGCCTCCGGAGTTCTCAGTAGTCCGGGTTGCTCGATGGCAGCGGGGATTCCCTGTGCGCGGAGCTCAAAAGCGATCTTCCCCACGTTGTCGTTGGAGCGTGACAGGATGGCCACATCCCCGAAGCGAACTGGGCGGATCTGCATGGCCGGCTTGTCATAGACCTGGTAGCCCGAGGCAACCAGCTGCCTCACACCAGCGCCCAAAGCCGAGATACGGGTGTCGACGTTACTGCCATTCAGCATCCAGTTGGCGAATGCCGCTCCCTTCAAGGGTTCCGTGCGCTCCGCCTTCAGTTTCACCTCTTCAGCCTTCAGGCTGGACGAGAATGCGGGAATAAATACATCGTTCACCAGGTCGACCAAAGGCTTGCGCGAGCGCCATGACTTGTCCAATACCTCCTTGTCACCGCCCATCGCGGTCAGCGCATCCAGGATGGATTTCATGAGGGCAGTATCACTGCCACGGAAACCATAGATGGCCTGCTTGATGTCGCCTACCCAGTAGATCTCCTTGGCGAACTGCGCCAGTTTCAGAAACAACGCCAATTGGATCGGGCTCGTATCCTGGAACTCGTCCACCATCAGCAGATCCAGCTCCTCGCGCAGGGTGGCTGCTACCGTCGCATCATCCAGCGTTTTGAGCAGCAGGTGTTCCTGATCGGTGAAGTCGAGCACGCCCATTTCGCGCTTGGCATCGGCGTAGCCCTGCAATGCCTTGCCGCACAAACCGAAAATCATCTGCAGATAGTCGCGCAGATCAGCATGCAACCCGGCATGCTCGGCATAGCGGCCAGCGACTCCGCCGATGTTCTCCGCGATATGCCGGAGAGACGCCTGTGGCGCTTCATTTGCCACTTTCGCCCAGTCACTCCAGGCAGCGTCCCCCGTGCGCAATTTGTTGCGCATATCCTTAACAAGGGCAAGATACTTGTTGGTGCCTTTCTGCTTCCCCTCATCGGCCACCTTCTCCAACTCCGGAAGCGACTGCTCAATGGCCTTGATGAGATTGGCAGTCAGATCATCCTTGGTAACTTTGGGGAAGTGACTCAGCAGGTCATCGGCGTTCTGTTTTGCGAAGCCGGGAAGCGAGTCGATATTGATGTCGTTGGCGCGAGTCTGCTTGATGAGCTCAGCCAGCTCCCCTTTCCATTCCTCGATGCTCAAACGGCGCGTTATCGCGAGCAGCTTCGCAGTCTCGTCATCTTCCATAACCGCATCGATGGCCCGGTCCAGCAGTATGACTTCCTGCCCTTCTTCCAGCACCTGCTGTTCCGTGGACATGCCAGCCTCGAAGGCAAAGCGCGACAACAGACCTCCGCAGACACTGTTAACGGTATTGATCCGTGCCTGCCCCATTGCGTTCGCGATCCGGTAGGCACCCTGTTCCAGCAAGTGAGATCGAACCCGCTCACGCAACTCAGTCGCCGCCTTGCGCGTGAACGTAGTGGCGATGACGCCGGATGGTCGGATCTCTCCAGCTGAAAGTTTGGCGTGCAAGATCTGGGTGAGCCGGTAGGTCTTACCGCTGCCGGCGCCCGCGCTGATGAAATGCAGCTTGCCGCTCATGCTTTCCTCCAGCCGGACAGAGTGAGGTAATCGTTGTATTCCGGTTTCAAATACTCAGGGGTGAGGCCGTCTTCAGGAGTAACCGATTCATCCGACTCCTCGATGCGTTCCAGCACCACCTCGATCTTGCCTTGCTTGAGCAGCTCTGCACGCCAGGCATGGCTCTTTTTGAAGCGCTCCCACAGATGCGGCGTGGATTCTTCGATCTTCTTGTTCACCTTGATACCTTCCGGGAAGTAGTCATCGTGCTGTGCAAACAGCTTGGCTTCAGCCAAGATGTAGTAAGCAACATCGGGCCATTTCCCCGTCTTCTGGCGCATCAGCTCGGCATAAATACCGAGCTGGAGATGACTGTTCTCAACCAGCTTCCCGGTATATTTTTTTGTACCCCACCACTTCATATCCACAATGGCATGCTTGCCCTTGCGATTGGTCAGAACGAGGTCGGCATAGCCCTTGATTTCACCGCCCGAGTAATGCCCCTTCAATTCCAGCTCGGACTGAACCTCAGTGACTTCCGCCGCCTTAAACTGGGCAAGCATGGTGATGAGCGTCCTGCGCAGGCGATAGCGCAAGCCTTCAAGGTCGGAGCCCCGGCCGTGCATAAGAAGCACTGCGCCTTCGGTCTCAACCACCTGCGGAAGAGTCACATCGAACCAGGCAAGCACCTTCTCCTCGGACATCGACAGCGGATTGGGAAGCAAAAAAAATCGTTCAACCAGATCGTGGGCCAGCTGGCCATCAAGCAGGAATCCGTCACTGACCGACAAAATGTTCGATGCCTTGAGCCCCGCCGGATAGCGCAACAGCCACTGATACGGGTTGAACAGGAACGATTCGAGACTGGAGAACGAATCGTACTGACGCCGAGGGATCGGCGTGTCCTTTGGCAGATGCCACCAGCGCTTCGCCACGGGCAAAGGCGTATGGGGAGCTTTAATCACTTTCTGCACCCCATGGACCTTACCCGAAAATACCGATTCGATTGGGAACTCAGGGATGTCGCGAACCATAGCAGAGATCATCTGCCAAGCCGGATGGATTTCTGCATCCTTGGGGGGCAGCACAATCACGATCTTTTCGCGGGCAGCCAGGATCGGCTTCAACCAGTCGGCCGCAAGTGCTTCCAGCTTCACGGCAATATCGGGCAGTTCTACGCCCGCCTCTGCCAATTGTTTTTGTTCTGAGATCGACCAGGGATAGGAATCGGGGATGCGCGGCATCACCGGCTGCCACCAGATGACCTGCTCGAATGGCTCGACCAGCGCGGCAGGATCATCCACCACGGCAAGAGATCCTACTTCCGCGACCAGTTTTGGGTTGGATGAACCACGGGAAGTAGCCTGCGCCAACAGCTTCTGCAACTGGCGGGGGCGGATGATATCTGTACCGCTTTGCTGCAGTTGCTCAAGCGTGCTCACGAATGCAGCCGTCTGCGAAAAACCGGCATTCCAGGATGCCCGTTCGGCCTCATCCTCTTCTCCCAATCGTGCCCGGAAGAAATCAGCGAGCTTCTGCGCGCGCGACAATACCTCTGCGACAGGCACACCCACAGACTGATCGAAACGCGGGTGGTCGATCCAAGTGCTGATCTGCTCGCGCACAATGGACGCTTCAACCCCATAGTGCTTGTCGATATCGGCAAGCACTATTTCCCAATCATCACCACCGAGGCCCGGCTTCGAAGCGAGCTTGCCTGCGAGCTGGCGGCGCGCATAACTGCGCACAGGCGACACCGGATGGCTCAGAAAGGAGATCAACACATTGAAATCCAGTGGCGCCCACAGCAGGGCCAACGCCATCGGCAGAATCTGCAAGGCGGGACGATAGGCACTCGATTCACCCAAACCATGCCGCGCCTGTCCGGATGCGGCCACGATATCATCCAGCAGTGCCGCACTGTCGGAGGCAACCAGCACACCGTCGCTGATACCCTGCCCCAGATATTCCGCGAACCAGCGAGACGCGAGCAGCCGCGTCTCAGCACGCACAACGACAACCGAGCCATCCGCTTGATAGTCGAGCTTGTCATCGGCTTTGAACGATTCGCCTGCCTGCGCACGGATCAGACGGTCCTGCAGGGCGTTCAGGAACTGACCAGAATCGTCTGAACGCGCAAAGGGCACATACTCAGCGGGTAAACGCGCCAACACCTGCTGCCAACGCTTCGGGAGATTGGAGAGTGGTTCTGTCAGAGTGATTGCGGAAATTGCCGGAGTGCGGCGCTCCATGACCTGGAGGATGCTTGCCAGACGCTCGCCTTCAGACGGCGCAACCTTGGTACAGGCGACCTGCTCCACCTCAGCCATGTCCTGTAAACGCACGGAAGCACCAGCAGGCACCTTCCCCTCCCAACCATGCAGCTGCCACTGATCACGCCAGTTGAGCAAGGTGGCGGCAGTGCCCAGTTCATCGGCCTCAAGGCTGCGATGATAGAAACGTTTGGGGTGGTCGCACTGCTTAAGGCATTCCAGATATTGGACAACGCGGCGGGACTGCGGAACGGCATCGGCGATCAAGCCAAGCTGCGGCTCAAGTATCCCCAGCATACCGCTAGCCCCAACCGTGATCCCGTTCAGCGTATCGCGCACATGCCAGCCATGCTGACCATCCAGGTTGAGACCGAAGCGGATTTTCATGTTGGATTTGCTTTCGAAGGTGGCCCGTCTATGGAAATTCATTTAGGTAGAATGTACACCAGCGGTGCGGCAGGATGTGTCGCATCAATCTTGCCAACAATTAGCACTTGTCGTGTCAGATCAGTCAGGCTTTCGATTCCTCAACCACTTCTTCGTCAAAATCATCATTTGCCGTATCGATGGTCAGTGATGAAGTCATGTATACACGACTAACTAACCTTGTTCTTAAGGCATCCCTGCGTTTCGAATAAAAGTCCTTGAATGCCTCGAATTCAAGACTGGCCCCACCCGCCAATAGGCTAGCTGCATCCAAGTGCATGCCGGGTGCCTCCAGCCATGATTTTAGCGGCTTATCCTTTTTGGAGAGATTTTGTGAATCGTTCAGAAGATGCAAATTGGCGACCGAATTCCAATGACGCACATCGCTAAAAAACCCCATGAGCTCTGGATTTTTTCGTAGAAAATCGAATTGCTTAAGGCTGCTTCTCTCGAATACAACCTTGGGATGCAAGTGATCGATATGGAAAATTTCTGTCGGGTTCATTTCCGGAAATAGTAAATGCAGCAGCGCGCGGCAGCGTCCTTCTCCATACTGAGTATCTAGCAAACTTTCAATGTATGCATCATCAAAGCGCAAATCCTTATTTGTGGCTTGGTAACGCTCCACTATTTGCGCCAACGGGAAAACCTCATCGTTAATATTCTTGTCCAGCACATCTCGCATACTGCCGAGAATTGCATCGGCCTGCCCACCGAATACGCCCTTGAGCAGGACCATATAAAACCACCTACTCATATTGGAACGCTTTTCGTCGTGTTTAGCCAAATTATTTATGCTGCCATACAGAGGGCCGTCCTGAACCTTCTTCTTATACAGGTAGTAACAGATTGGGATGACGGCATTTTTCGAAGTCAACGACTGAGGATTTATTCCGAATCTGCGAATCAGCTTAAAGGTCGCTTTAATGCACTCCTTAATTCCTACCCACTCGCTTTGTATTGCCTCGACTTGGGCCGACTTAAAGTTCTCGACTCTGAATTTGATGTCTGCTCCGGTAAGCATCAAACAGGTTTTTAATATCCAATCGCGTTCCAGATAGAAACCCATCTCATCACTTTGGTGTATCTGTCTGATGAGCTCATCAACCTCCGTCCTGAAATCCCCATCCCAGTTTGCAACCGCAATAGACATCAGCAAGTCGGAGAAATCGAGTTTGGTGCCGCCGCTATTGGTACGAATGAAGATATCCAAGACATGGTCAGGCTCCTGGCAGGTCTCGTTGAAATAATGGATCAGCTTCTGCACCCGAATCACATCATATAGTTGCGATAGGGTATCCTGAGAAAATTCATTGTCCTGCAGGCCATGCTGTTCAAGATACGGCTTAACCACTTTGCTGCATACGTGGTTCCCTCCGTCCACTTTTGGCATCCGCGATATCTCTTGCACACAGAACCAGTGGTGCTCTGCAGGATGACATACCTTAGATTCATCAAACTGTGACTCGGTCAGGAACTTGAAGTTGTACTTCATGAGCGCTTCATCCTCATCCGCCTTGATCGGATGCAACAGATCCAGATAAAGCTTCCTGGGTGGCAGTAGTACATCGTCCTTCGTATTCGGCCACCACACCCTTGGTTGCTTGTATGCATAAGTGCCGCATAAGCCAATATAGAGGGACGTAAGGCGCTGCTGGCCATCAATGACCGCCTTGAAATCCTTAAAGCTGGCACTGGTTGCGACATGAGGGTTCTCGTCGTTGAAGCGCTGACAGAAGCCTTTTAAGAATTCGTAGAATTTGTAGCTATTCTTTATATCGCCACTTGTGATTTCCCACATCATAAAACTGTTGATTGGGTAGCCACGCATAATCGAATCAAACAACACGCAAATCTGCTGGCTGCTCCAGACAAATTTTCGCTGAATAGCGGGAAGCAGATAATCCCGCCCATTGATCGCATCAATAGCTTCTGTAATTGTTAATGCCTTTTCGTATGCTCCAGCCACTATTAATCACTCCTAAATAACCAAGCCATTATTGTTGCAAGAAAAGCATTGCACCACTCCCCCAACATTCTCGGATCAAGTTTGACCCCGCCTAAAAATCTTATAGCCCGCCGCGGCTTCAAACGCATCGCAGATTAGCTTTTCACGCTGTTTCAAAAATAGTGCATACCCATTTTTGCTGGCATCCCACAGACCTGCATCATCGTCATGAGGTATCAAATGCCGGGTCATTACTTTTGCGAAGTGATGTTTATCCCAATACGATTCTAAATACTTAATAGGAGGGCGCGCACCAAACTCACAATTTTCTGCTGCCGGTATGAAACAGAGGTTCAATATCGAATTCAACCCGACCTTGCCAACGCCCTTGCTCAATAAGAATTTTCGAGGAAATATATGATGTTTATGCTTACGGTTAGCGGCACTTGCGCATTCTTCCAACTTCATCGGGTTGCTGTTGGATAAATATAGCGGCACTTGTTTAATTAAAAGGCAAAAATATGCGTCTGAAATTGACGAGCGCTTACCGTAGGTTGCTCTGCGAATGTCGGCAGGATCAATTGGCTCGGCCAGTCTGAATCGCACCGACTTGCCCGCCGCAAGCTCCCTAAAGAATTCAACGTCCCCTAGAATGTTGTTCCGGTACCCGCTACCTGAATACCTCTGACCAAGTGCTGTTCCCCAGAACCATTTTCGAATCTCTAGCAACTGGACTTTGGTGGGTTGCTTGGCGTGATCGCAAAAAAAACAGGTTAAGGTCGAGACCATGTTTTGATATGGCAGCAGCCCATCGTCGAGCACACTAAATTGTTTACTCAATAGATCTAACGCATGACCCATTGCTGCCTGCTGAGAATCCCATTTTTTTGTGAATTGCTTGATGGCGGCTTCATCTTCACGAATACGCTGATCCCACATGTTCACGACTTTAGTCATGGCATCTACACCAACCTCCTGAACGCCATCTAACAACGCGCGTGTTTGCAGCAACACTTCGTCTGACAAACCCTGAAACTTATACGGCAGTTTCTCCCAGGATGCCGCGGCAAGTTCTCGCAGGTCAAATTGCGAAGCTCGGGCAAATGCACGATCAGCTGCACCCAGCGGGGTTCCGCTGGAATTGATACGAATAAATAGTTCGCGCGCCTCATCTATGTTATCCATGCCAGCACTTACGACAGGAACTTCATATTTAAATAGCCTATTGCGACATTCTTCAACTCGATTCAATTGACGTTTGCTCAAGCCAATAAACTTTGATTTCCAACTTGCTGCAAGCACATCTGTAATGCTGACCCAAACCTTTGGCACAGGTTTTCGATAATCAAATCGCGGATGATCTTCACCATCGGTCACTCGAAAGACGACTTTTGAAAAATCGACTTGTACATGCGCACCATTCGATACAACCCCACCCTCCAAAATACGATGCAACACCGACAAGCGTTGTTGACCGTCAAGCAGAAACCAAACACGCGGGTTGGCATCATTGAAATGAGGCAGGACAGTCGTATTGACTCGCAGTAGGTGTTTGTTGCCTTTTGGTGTATCCCAAACTGTTAATGAACCAATCGGCATCCCGCGATAAACGCTATCCAACAATTTGGCCGCCTTGGACCCGTTCCAAACAAACACTCTTTGCAATTTTGGCACGGCAAATTTGCCCTCATGCAAGAACTTGTGCAGATTTTTTAGTGTGTGTGCTTTGAAGTTTGTTTTCTGTGTCATCTAGGTTTCTCTCAATGCTCTTGTTGAACTACTTCCATATTGGAAGTAGTTGCCTTGGTCAGTTCGTCCGCCTCCTGGATGTTGGAGATGTGCTTGATTGCGATGCCCTCTGTGGTCCGCAATAACTCGGCAGCCGCTCAATCATATCTTCAATACCTTTACCCCGTAACCGCGATTTTTGGGCGAAGGAACCTCAGCCCATCGTCTTCCTTGGAAAGTAGAAGCGTCGAATTCACACACTTTGCCAGACGCTCCATATTATTCAGTTCCTGGCGCGTCAGGGTATGAGGGTGACTTTCATCTGGCGGCAAGGGATGCAAGGCGATCACCGGGACGTTGAGTTCACGTGCCAAGGAACGAAGTCTCACCAGCACCGTCTCCGGCTTCACCATCGTGCGATGTCCATCCATGAATCCATGGACATTGTCGACGAGGACTGCGCCATTTTTCCCGCGCCCTCTGATAAGGCTGAACGCCTCGGCGCAGGCTGCTTCCAGATCGTAGGATGGCCCGACGGATAGGGACGCTTGAATCAGATATGCCAACGCACTTCTCACCCTGCGCAGGTCGACCCCCTCCAGACGGCCATCGTAGATGGCGGTCTCTGGGGGCACCTCGGCCAGATCGTCCACCATTTCCTTCAAATAGCGGAAGAATTTCTTTTCCGGAAACACCACCAAGGTCTGCTTCATTTTTAGGGCATAGTGGATTGCCATCTTTCTGGAGGCCACCGCCCGCGCCTCCTTACTTCTCGAGGCGATAAGCATCACCTCGCCTTTTGCCGGTCCACCAGGCCACCCTTCCCAGGCTTTGAAAAGATCGAAGCGGGGATCTCCGATGATGATCCGGTTTTCTCGCCCATAGATGTGTTCAACATCTTCTTTCAATTGGGATGCGCAGAGCGCGATTGAGATGAATTCCATGCCGGTATCTTTCATGCTCACCCCTAGAAGCCGATCTTGCCGACTGATCCACCCTTCACGCGGCACTCATCCAGCAGTTGCCGATACATCTCGGCAGCCGTGACCGGCACGTTAAGGATGGAGAACTGTCTCGCCGCCACCGAGAAATCACCCGGTGTGAGTTTGATGAGGTCGCGGACTCTGCGCTCCCAGTCCGTCACATCGGGCTCTTGCCCGCCTAGCCTGTGGTACTCGCGCAGGAACATCTCCCAGCGCTGGTCCGGATTCAGATAGTCGAACATCACCTTGAAGGCGAAGCGGCGCAGGCTGGCTTGGTCGAGCCTGTCCATCAGGTTCGTGGTGCAGACGAATATGCCGTTGAAGGCTTCCATCTGGGTCAGCAACTCGTTGACCTGGGTTACCTCCCAGCTGCGTTGGGCGTCGCGCCGGTCTGCCAGGAAGCTGTCCGCCTCGTCCAGCACCAGTACGGCCTCTTGTTGGCGTGCCTCGGAGAACATCTGGGCGATGTTCCTTTCCGAGCCGCCGACCCACATGCTGAGTATGTCCGATGCGCGACGCACGATGCAGGGCATGCCGAGTTCATCGGCGATATGGCGCGCCAACTCACTCTTGCCGGTGCCCGCCGGACCGTAGAAGCAGAATGTGCCTTGGCGCCGTTTCTTGAGACCCTCGAGGATGCTGGCCATGGGTATGCTGGCGTTGGTGAACCCTAGGTCGTAGCCGGTATGGAGCGTATTCCGAGCCGGTACGGATTTCTGCCCGAGCAGACTGGCACTCCGTTCCAGCGCCTGCTCGACGAGGCGCATTGCCTGTGCATTGTCGTTACCACTGCTCAAGCGCGCTACTTTGGCTGCGCGCTCGTACTGGGCTGGCGTCATCTGCTCGCTGGCTGCGATCCTTGCCAGCCAATCCTCTTTGGGGCTGAATTGCCGCAGGTGATGCCGGGCGATCTCCATGCGCACTTTCTGGGGAGGAACCGGGAATCGGACTGAATAGTCGAAACGGCGCAAATAGGCCGGATCAATGTCCGCATCGTTGGTGATCCAGAGGGCGGGGGTGGTGTTGCGCTCCAATATCCGATTGATCCATGCTTTACCGGATTTCTCTGAGCCTTCGCTTCCCTCGATGCCGAATAGCTCCAGCAATCCACTGCTGCCGGGGAATACATCTTCGATCTCATCGAACATGAGCAGGGCATTCTGCTTCTGGCTCAGCATTCTTTGACAAAGGTTATATGCCATCAGTCTGTCTTTGCCTGTGATGGGCGCCCCATCACCATCAGAAAATGAGATCTCGTATAGCTCAACTCCCAAGGACAACGAGATTGCTTTGACGAACTCTGTCTTGCCCGTGCCGGGAACGCCATAAATCAGTACGTTGGTGCCATGCTCTCTGCCCTGAATCGAACGGGCAAGATACTGTGCGAGCGTAGTGGCGTCCTGAGCAAGGTGGGGGAAGTTATCAAGGGTCAGGCTCGCCTCCCCCGCACGCTTCAAAAACCGGTCCATCAGCGCTTCCGGGGTGGCGTATTCCATCGTGAGCAAACAACCCAAGCCGTGCAATAAAGACAGCTTGTCCTCCATGTCGCTGCTATGCGAATCAAGTTCCATGAGACCGGCCACGAACAGCGTCGAATCCAGCGACAATCCTGCTCGCACAGCGTCTTCAGATTGGCCAAATAGATGCGCAATGATGCCGGCCATCTCATTGATGGATGTTTTGTGCCGTATCACGGAAATGGCATCTCTGAAGACCTGAAAGACTTGGAGCGCGGTCACGAAGCAAAGAATGGCTCTCTCGGCTTGGTTCAATCCGATGATATCGCCAAGCAAGTCGATGTTTCCGAGCAGATGGCTACTGTCGCTAATCTTCTGCTTGCGGAAATGCGCAAGACGCGAATCCAGAATGCGGCGTATCTCCTCATCCGAATGCTGACGTTTTTTTCGGGGGGTGCTTTGCTCCGTGATTTCGATATCATCAAAATCTGATTCATTGTCGATTTTGATGCCGGTGATTATCGAAAATTCCTCAGCCTCAATGATCCAGCCGCGTCGTTTATTGGACTTCCTGTACCACCCTAATGATAGGGTCAGTTCCAATAACCAGAATGCCAGCAAGGGCTGGTAGGCTTCCATCTCGCTCTGAAACCGCTTATGGCGCTTGGAAGCAGATTGACGTGCGATGATGGAATCGAGGAGCATGCTCATGGGCTGTTGACCGGTTCGTTGACAATAATCGTATTGTCACCAGTGTTGCGACGATATGTGTCGCATAGCCCAACATAGATAGAGAGGTTTTACCCCCTTCTGCACGCCGAGAAAATCACTCGATTTTATTAAATGTCTCTGACCGTAAGCTTTCCTGCGCGGGCAGAAAATCTGTTCAGTCCGTTCTGCTCTTCGATTTCAATCCTTGCCGGTTTACCCCCGTAGATATTCGCCTTCAACCAAGCGATCTCTCCATCAAGAGCATCCGAGCCCGCTACAGTGGTGTGCCAACATTTCATTTCGCCGTCCCAGCGGTATCCACGCGACTTGAGATCATCCTTGGTTTCAAACGGCGATTTCAAGGCACTTAGCTTAAAGCTTGCCTGGTGCAGATCTCTCAAAATTGACTTGAAAACAATTTCCCCTGAGCGAGGAAGTTTTTGCTGAAGTATCTCTAACAGCGCGACACAATCTTCCTCAGCCCGATGGGCTTCATAGAACATGCCGTATTGGCAAGCAATGTATTCAAGTTTGGCCGATCCGATCCCTTCCCCGCTCCAATCAACCTGTGCAATAGAACACCCCCATGGTATCGTCTTGAAAACAGGCAGTCGCTTCTCAAGGAATACCCGATCAAACTTGGCATTGTGAGCAACGACCAAGCTGACGCCATCCAGAAACTGTTCCACACGGCCATCATCGATCATCTTTCCGGCGACCATTTCATCGGTGATGCCATGCACTGCCGTCGATTCTTCCGCAATAGAAACCCCTGGGTCTTCCAGTTGATCGAATGTTTCCAAGACGCGGTATGCCATGCCAGTTTCAGGATCGAACTCGAACAGGATCATCCCAAGCTCAATGATCGCGTCTCGGTCAGGATCCAGCCCTGTCGTTTCAGTATCGATGACTACGCCTTTAGACAAAGGCTGGCCATCGCTCTTGGCGAAATTCATACAGGGCTGAATCCTCTGCAACACTTTGTAATCCGGGTGTGATTCCAGCAATTTCTTTGCTGCTGCGACTTCTGAATTTGGAACTTGCATATAAATGATCCTTGCTTGAAAGGATGTAATTGTTGGGAGGCGAAGTTTGATAGTACCTGCATGTCGCGACAAATCACGTCGCACACGACGAAAATTAAAATCTCAAGCAGCTGTTGTTTTTATAAATGGCATTATTCGCCCCTGTCTCTGCCGGGATATATTAATTTGCAAAAATACAAACCGATTGAAAACCACATCATTTCAGGTGCGCCAGAGTTATCCAGAGCGGACTCTCGTATAGGATGGGCGGATGAAAAATAGCTTCATTTCTGGACGTCTGAGGACGTTACACATTCCGGCAAGGATTGAATCGCCCCCGATTCACTAGACACTTTTTAGCCAATAATCTATGACTGTCTTGCAATACATTGCAGTCCAGTAGTGTCCGGTTAAAAGTCGAACAAATTTAGCTGGTTAGCAAAATCTGTCTGTTCTGCAAGTTGATCGCCCCCTGACAAAGCCTGATGCAGCGGGGTTTTCTCAAAAACAGACACCGAAAGAATCTGTAGCAGCGAGTAGAGCGAGGCATTCAATTGAAGCTCCTTTTTAACGATGGCAATCAGCACATACGTGGCGACGGCACACCAGATTTGCGTCTTCACGGCGTTCTCGCTGTTGCCGATGAAACGCTTGATGCGCAAGTGCTGCTTGATCCACTTGAAGAACAACTCGACTTGCCATCGGCTCTTGTACAGCGCGGCAATGGTCA
>Ga0210033_1001052_pt1 | contig 26086 bp, 22 predicted proteins | sample CryGeymeta201501_FD_185465 | JGI IMG/M metagenome (GOLD analysis project Ga0210033, IMG submission 185465) | Groundwater microbial communities from Crystal Geyser aquifers in Utah, USA - Crystal Geyser metaG 2015-01 (SPAdes) (version 2) | ecosystem: Environmental > Aquatic > Deep subsurface >... | reverse complement strand
CGCGCCCGGCGAGAGAGTCGTTCAAGTTCGGTGCGCTCGTCCTCCGTGAGTACGAGAGCTGTCTTCGGTCGTCCCGTTCTGGCCATCGCCAAGTTAGATCACAGCTCGACCGCGCTGGGAAGGACTTCCGGTCGCTTTCTTGCTTCCAGGGGATTAGCCAGATCCGAGTGGCAGAAGAAGCCGATCTCCGACTCGCCGAGCACATGGTTGAAGGCTCGCACCTTCACACTTGGGTTGGCCGGCGCGTCTGTCCGGATCACGTCGAGTTCATGAAGCGCGAGCTCGGCAAGTAGCCGATCCGAGGAGTCTCTCCTGCAGACGAGCCGCACTGAGCTGCCCCCCGTTTGGTGGACACCCAACAACGCGCGATAGTGCGCAAGGAAGGTCCTGATGAGATCGAACACGAAGCAACGGCGCCCCCCGGCGGGCGTCCACCGACGAGCTCCGCGCCGAGACCGGCGGGGAGAGTGTCCCCGAGGTCGCCAGGCGCTCGGACTTGACCGAGTCGGCGATCCGAGGCTGGGTCAAGAAGGTCGCGCAGGAGGCGCTCGACGGCGGCGACACGCCCGTGCTGACGACGTCGGAGCAGGAGGAGCTGCAGCGCCTTCGGCGTGACAACAGGACGCTCGAGATGGAGCGCGAGATACTAAAAAAAGCCGCGGCGTTCTTGGCGAGGGAGAGCCAATGAGGTTCGCTTTCATCCGCGCGGAGGACGAGCAGAAGACGTTCCCGGCCGTGCCCATGTGCCGCGTCCTTTAGGTGTCGGCCTCCGGCTACTGCGCCTGGCTCCACCGCAAGCCATCCGAGCGCAGCGAGCACACCAAGCGCATCGCCGACAACCTGCAGCGGGACTTCACCGCCGACGCCCGAACAAGTTCTCGGTGACCGACGTGACGGCCGTCTGGACCCTGGTGGGCTGGGTGTACCTCGCGGCCATCGTCGACCTCTTCTCGCGCCCCGTGGTCGGCTGGGCGATGAGCGACAGCCACGACGCGGCGCTCGCCCTGGCGGCGCTCGACAGGGCTTCGGCTGCGCAAGCCGCCACCCGGCCTCATCCACCACTCGGACCGTGGCAGCCCCTACGGCTCCGACGACTACATCGCACGGCTCGACGCCGCGGGCATCCTCCGCAGCACGAGCCGCAAGGGCGATGGCTGGGACAACGCCGTCGCCGAGAGCCTGTTCTCGACTCTCGAATTCGCGTGCCGCGGGCTGCATGCCTTCGTCGACCTCGCCGACGCCCAGCACGTCATCGGCGAGTACCTCGACGGCGGATGCGGCGGTCGGGTCATCCCCGGTCGAGTCTTCCACTGAGTCGCCTGCGCGCCGGATGTCGGCCGTGAGCTGCGGCGACCAGAAGTGTTGTGTCGCGGGATCGGGCACCAGCTCGATGCGCCCCTGGGCGAAGAGCCCGCGAACGTTGCCACCCTTCTGACGCATGGCCGCCTTCACCCGCGCGACCACCTCGTCGGCCGACAAGGGCACGACCATCTCGAACTCGGGACGAACCCGCGGCGCTGCGCCACCCATGTCACCACTCCGTCGTTCCGGATCGCGCGACCGCTGCCCCGCGGTCTCGGCCCGTCACGGCGCCAAGATACCAAGACTCGCGGCTCGTCGACTAAGCGAAGCGGACTGGGGCCAGCGCCGGCGGGAGCGTCAAGCGACGGCGCGCGTTCTCGAGCAGTCGGGAGAGCTGGTAGGCGGCGCGACGAGGCTCGGTCTCGAGGAGAGCCCGGAGAGCGTCGAGCTGGGCGAAGAGGTCCGCGAGCTCGAGGCGAATGCCCTGAGCATCCACGTCGCGAGGCGAACCCGACGGCGGCAGCGCGAGTCGACGCGGGTCGACGTAGTCCGCTTCGCCCGCGGCGCGGCGCGCCTTCTCCGTTCGCGTGAGCACGCGCGCTGAGTGGAGCGCTCGGAGAGGCGAGGCGGCGGTCACGAGCGGCGGAAAGGGCGTGTCGCTATTGACGTCCACCACGGTGTGGAAGTGCTCGGCCCAGACGTGGTCTTCGCCATAGCCCGTGTCCGTGAAGCCAACGCTCACGACGCCTGGCGCGAACATCTCAGGATAGCGCTCCCGCAGGTGCTCTACCTTGGCCGCACCGGAGTTGATGTGGTCTGGAGTCGATCCGGTGAAGCCATCCATGCCGAGCATCTCGGCTGCGGCTTGTACGACCTCGACGGGCGACGCGCTGGCCAGGATGATCTGGACGCCGGGGAAGAGCTCGCGGATGTGCGCGATGTCCTCGCGCTCGATCACCTGATCGGGCGTGTGGCGCGCCAGCAAGCGACGCGAGAGGGTGGAGAGCTCCTCACTCGTGGCCTCTTGCATGTGCGAGATCAGAGTCTGCTGCGGCCCCCGTTGAACGACGCTCACGGGCTCGGTGCCGAAGCGCCGATAGGAGAGGCGACGCAGGGGCTCGCGACGCGCGGCCATCTTGCCCCAGACGAGGTAGTGGAGTCCGGGTCGGGCCCAGCGACGAGCGCCTTGATAGAGGTAACGGGCGAGCACGCGGGGCTGGGCGAAGTCGAACAGGAAACGACTCGTGCCGCGTTGCTCCTCCATGCGCGCCAGGGTGTCGGGGCCGTACGTCTGGTAGGCGCAGAGCTCCCAACCGAGCAGCTCACCGATGTTGCGACCGAAGTGAATCGTGCGGTCGAGATCGAAGACCACGTAGCGGGTCTGCGCCGGCAACGCGTCGGTCAGCAGCTCGCGGAAGGCCAGGGGTGCGCCGTGATCCACGAAGCGCTCGACCGGACGGCGGCGGGTAGCGTCGATCCGGGATGGCGAGGACATGACAGCTACGAGATAGCGCTCCTCCCCGACCGCGACCGTCATACTTCGGTCATGACCCGATCTGCGAGCCCGCCAAACGTGCCGGCAGCCGCGCTGGATCAGAGCAGAGGACCATCCGAGGGCTTGGCGAGCGCCCGAAGCTCGTCCTCGGTGGGGCCCTTCGCCGACAGCAGGAAAGCCGACGTCACCTGCCCGCAGGTGGCGCAGTCGATGCGTCCGTCGCGGCGCTCCCTCACGTCGTTCGAATCGCAGTGCAGACAGCGCTGCTTGCCCTCGAGCTCACGCACGATCCTCTTGCTTTGGCTGACGCGGTAGGCCGCCCCAATGGCCATCAAGCGCGGGGAGGCTGCCGACGAGGCGTCGACGACTCGCACGACCAGCAGGCGATCGCTGCCAGCGAACTGGCGTTGCTCGGGGTCCGTGACCAGGTTTCGGATCGCGGGTTCCAAAGGTGAGCAGGCCCGGCTGCTGGCCCAGGTCTCGTTCCAGTCTCGACCCAAGGCGCATTCGGGCCGATCGGGCGTCGCGAGCGCGCGGGTCGTCGCGATTTCGTAGCGTGGGTCGAGGGCTTGCCCGGCGGCGGCGCGGAGCTGCGCGCCCGAGAGTCTCGCCCTGCGATACGCGAGCCACAGCGCTCGCCGCAGGTCGGCCGGAACATGGCACGCGGGCACGTGCGAGAGCGTACGCAGCACGGTGCGCAGGATGCGCGGGCGATCCACGATGCCCTCGCTCAACGGCCGAGCGCCGCGGTAGATCTGCGCAGCGCACGCCTCGACATCCGGTGAGTCGAGCGCCGCCTGAGCCTGCGCGCGCGAGCTGAACACGGCGCACGACACGAACACCGCACACGACAGCAGCGTGGAGGTCGTCCTTCGCGTCAGCGTCCTCCCCGGGTTCGTGAGCGTCATCTTCCTTCGATCCAGTGTGCCGGAAGTTCGCTCTCGCGCAGCTCGCCGAGTCCACGGCGCAAGAGCAGCAGGAGACGACGACTCGCGACCGGGCTCGCCTGATCCACGCGTGCCGAGAGTTCCTCGATGGCGTGCATGGCCTCGGGCCGACTCAATCGCGCGAAGTCGGGAGGCGCGGATCCGAGGTCGGCGTAGCCACGGCGGATGGCCTCCGCGTGCGCCCGCGTGAAGTGGGACGCGACGTTGGGATAGAAACGCAAGCGAAGCGCCGCGCCTCGCATGCGGGTGTGATCCGTCTGGAACGCGTCCGTCTGCTCGCGGAAGTCGCCGTGCGCGGTGATCTCCTGGAGCGCCTGGTACAGCTCCGTCAGCTCGCGATGGCGGACGGCGTTCATCTCGACCCGCCCGGCGAGCAGGTCGTCGTAAAGGGGTCGACGCGCCTCGATCTCTCGGTGGACGAGCGCGAGCTCGCGCAGCGGCGGCCCATCGAAGCCGCGCGCACGCGTCCACACGCGCACGGCTTCTCCGCGCCGCGTGCCTCGCGCCATGGAGCGACGCAGGCGACCACCTCCCTCGGGCAAGCTGCGGGTCGCGCGCTCCCAGATCGCCTGGTGACGTTGCGCAGGCTGCCCCGCTGGCGAGAAGCCCGCGTAGCCCCAGGCGCTGTCGAGGTTGGGAAAGGCCGCGAGGAAGGGAGCCATGCGCGGCTCGTAGCCGTGCTGACAGGCGGCGAGGTGCAGCGACCGAATCTGCCCCGCCGCCATGGGCATGATGCGCGCGAGGCGCACAACGTCGGCGTCGTCGATCTGCTCCCCGTGCTCACCGAAGACGGACCGGTGATCCCCGTGTCCGCTCAGCATCAAGCGCGCGGGCACCGTGCCGCCGGCCTCGGCCTGCGACCAGATGCGCGCGAGCTCCCCGAGCTCACGACGCGCCCCCGAGCGGACGTGGAGCAAGAGCGCGCGCAGCTGCTGACGCTGCGCCGGGATCAACGGCAGCGCCTCGACGAAGCGCCCGACGTCCGCGGGCTGCGCCAGGTCGAGCAAACCCGAGCGCGTCTCCACCTGATCCCGTCGCGAGGGCAGGTCACCCACATAGAGCACGTCGGCCTGCCGCCTCAGCGCCCCGACCTCGGCTTCGCTCGAGTCGTTCATGCCGAGCGCGAGCACGGCCTCGTGAACCGCCGCCCCGGGCCTCTCGATCATCGCGCGCATGCGCGGCGCGTTCATCTGCTCGGCGACGCCTTGGAGCAGTGTGCGAGACACACCAGCCCTCATGCGACTTCGGCGCGGCGAGGAGTGGCTGAGCAGGTCGAAGAGCGCGTCGAGCTCTTGCCTTCCGCGAATCACGCCGTCGCCGTTGCTGTCGGCACGCTCGAGACCGGCGCCAGCGAGGCGGGGATCCAGGGCGACGGCCTGAGTGCGGAGTTCGTGTCCCGAAGCCAGGTTCTGGAACGCTTGGCGGTCGATGCGTTGGTTCGTCACTCGCCCTTATCGACGCGCCGCACCCGGAGTTGCGGTCAGCGGTCGCGCGGGGAACTCAGAAGCGCCCCGTGGCCACGAGCCCGGCCGTGCTCGCGTCGACCATGGGCGCGAACTGCACGGGCAGCTCGAGGTAGCGACGCCACCTGCGCTCGACGCGTTGGTCGTGCGTGACATGCACCAGGCCGCCGACGAGCCAGAAGAGGCCGAGGCCAGTTCCGACCATCAGCCCGCGACCCAGATAGCGTCGACGGCGGTCGCCGCGAACGCGCGCGTAGATGCCGAGCGCTCCCGTGCCCAGGGTCAACGCGGTCGCCGTGAGAAACAGGGGCAAGGACGGCTGCTCCCAGGTGTAGCCCGCCAGAGAGGCGACGGCGCTCGAGAGGAAGAGGCCGTAGCCGGTGCTGACGAGGAGCGGCACGGGCGGGCCTTCGGGCCCGAGGATGGTGATCGAGCCGAGCAGGCTGACGACGAGCACACCCTCGGCGAGCCCCAACGTCAGCAAGGTGGGCGCGCTGGTGCGTGCTCGCCAGTAGACCGGCTGCGCGGGCAAGCGCAGGGCCGACACGTAGGCGCGCGCGACCTCGAAGCCGTGCGGTCCATCGACCGCCGCCGCCTGGGCGAGGGCGCGCAAGCTCGAGAGCAATTCACCGGTGAGCGCGCCGCCCTGACGCGGCTGGTTCAGACGATCCCCCGACTGGTGCAGGCTCTGCGCGAGGGCCGACGTGCGCGGCTGGAGCGCCTCGAGCGTCGCGAGTCTCGCGCGGTAACTCGGTCGGCTCTGACGGATCGCAGACAGCGAGGTGGCTCCCTGTTCAAGGCAGCGACGGTAGGCGTCGCTCGCGTCGATCACCGCGTGACTCAGCCCTTCGGCCGGGCCGCGCAGCGCGTTGGCCTGGGCGTCGTCTTCGAGCGCACCCACGTCCGCGACCACGTGGGCCAAGGCCTCTTCGCGCAGCTCCGCCTCGACGCAACGCAGAATGGGCATCAGACGCTCGGCCTCCAAACGGCGCGCGCCGGACTGTCGCAGAGCCTCGATCTCCATCAGGCTCAGTTCACTGTTCTCGCTCCTCAGCGCCCCCACCAAGCGACGCTGTGCGACGACGTCCCGCGCCTGCGCCAAGACCGACGTGGGCAGAAGGCCGAACACGACCACCAGGCCTGCGAAGACGGAGAGGCGAGCGCGCATCAGAAGCTCCCTCGTAGGCCGACGGTCGCGTGCGCCGAGCCGACGTCGACCGTCGGACGAAGCTGACGCCGCCACTCCTCGTGCGCCGCCGCGTCTCGCCGCCCAAGCACCACGCCCCCGATCCACCAGGCCAGGTCGATGGCCCCGCCGGCCAGCATGCTGACGCCGAACACGTGGGTGCGGCGCGGCGCGTGGAGCGCCAAGGTCAGCGCACCGGTGCCCAGCACGCCGGCGGTCAGCAGCCCGCCGACCCAGACCAAGGTCGAGCCTCCGCGTAGCCAGCTGCGACCGACGGTCAGACCGACCAGGCCCGAGATGCCCGCGCCCAGCGCGCCGAAGCCGCCGTCGAGCGAGTGCTGCGTTCGCGCCACGATCAAGAAGCCCAACAGGGGCATGAACGTCAGCAGACCGCTGGTGATGACGGGCGTGGAGCGCCAGCCAGGGAGCGGCGCGCGTTCGGGCGGCGCGGGCGGCACGCTTTCGCAGGCGTCGTAGAGTTCGCGCGCGGTGTGGAAGTCGATGCGTAGCTCGCTCGGCGCGTCGAGCGTCGCGAGCGCGTCGTCGTCCACCTCGGGGAGCGCCAAGAACTCGTCGAGCGTCGCGCTCCTCGCGGCGAAGGCTGCCCGCTCGGACGCGTTGGGTCGTGCGCGCACCGTCTGCGCCGCGCATCGAGCGTGGGCCGCGCGGAGATCCGTCACCTCGGCACCCAGATCGGCCAGGCCCGCATCGCGTCGTGCTCGGTCCTCGGCCGCAACCTCGGGCGTCGCGTCGTCTCGCGCGGGCGGAGGTCGCCAGAGATCGCCCAGTACCTGCTCGTGCATCAGCACCTCGACGCAAGCCAGACCGGCGTCCGCGCCCGGGCTCTCCCGCAGACGCTCGAGGACCAACGTCGCGTCCTGCGCGTCGAGCGCGTCTCGAACCTGCTCCGCCGGCGTGTCGGAGTCTCGCGCAGCGGCGAGGCCGGGAGCCGACCATGCGAACATGCTGACCGCGATCACCACGATCCTCGTGTGCAGCACGAACCCTCGAATCAAGCAAAGGACGCGGGCTACGGACCCGCGTCTCCACGGACGACCGCGCGCTTGGTCTATTCAAGCGAGCGACAGGGCGACGCCATCTTCGGTCTTGTCAACGTCGCCGACCATGCGGAACATACACCCATGAGCTTGAATCCAGGTGTGGACTACGTCTTGTGCACCAAGACGACCTACATGGGAGAGGCAGGAGTGACCTATGGCTTCGTGCTCGGCTTCCCCGGCTGCCTCCTGTCCATCTCCTCCAAGGCCCTCGCAGGCGCCGGCTTCAGCCACACGCGCACGACCTATGCTTTGAACGGCGCCACGCCCCTCGCGGCGATCCAATCGATGCTCGCGGATCCTGGGGTGACCGCCGCGCAGGCCGAGCAGACGGCGCGGGAGCTGGCCGCCGCCGTACCGGGTTCGCGTGTCGTCGAGCTCGCGAGGCTCGCGGCGTTGCGCGTGAAGACCGGCTGGTTCTCGCGCGGGATCTACTACAAACAGCCCGGCGATCGCGGTTGGTCGGGGTTGCCCTTGGCGGACGGAAGCGCCAGCGCCGAAGCCTTCGCGAAGTTCTACGCCTCGCAGCTTCGGGAGTAGCGGAGCGAGCTCATCAGCGCAGGACGTAGCTCAGATGACCCGCGACGACCCGGCGCCGAAGCGGCTGATCCCGCTGCACTTCCTGTTCCGCGCAGCATGAGATCGGCCACGATCGCAGGCCGCCTGCCGTAGGGGAAACGCGCCAAGAACAGCGTGCTTACACGGCAATTCAAAGTGAATTTTTCCTAGACCGAAGCACTCGATGGGGCGTCGTTCATGGCCAGGACAACCCCGGAGAGATGCAATGACTGGAACGAAACTAGGATGGATGATCGGACTCCTGCTCGCGCTGCCGCTCGCGGCCTGCGCAGGGCATACGGTCCCCGAGACGCCCGCCGATCCGGAGCTCGTGCTCCTGAGCGCGGACCTCGGCAATCAGTTCGTGGTCGCTGGCGAGACCAGTGAGGTGGTGGCGCGGCTGCGCGTCGGAACGCGGCCCATGCCCAATCGGCGCCGACCGCCGCTGAACATGGCGGTCGTGATCGACACCTCCGGCTCCATGCGCGGTCAGCCCATCGAGGACGCCAAGGCCGCGACGCTCGAGCTGCTCGGGCTCTTGGCCGACGACGATCGCTTGAGCATCGTCGCCTTCCACTCCGAGACCGAGGTCTTGCTGGAGTCGACCTTGCTGGACCCCGAGGCGCGGGGACGCGCCCGCGACGCCATCGGCCACATCGAAGCGCACGGCACGACGGACATGGCCGGTGGCGTCACCGCGGGTCTGCAGCAGGTGCTCTTGAATCGCGCAGGCGAGAGCATCAACCGTGTGGTCTTGCTCGGCGATGGCATCCCCAACGACGCGAGCACGATCCCGAACCTGGCCCGATCCGCCGGGAGCAACGGCGTGGCCATCAGCGCGTTGGGGCTCGGCCTCGACTACGACGAGACCTTGATGGGTGAGCTGGCGCAGCTCTCGGGCGGACACTTCCACTACCTCGAGAACTCCGACACTGTGGCGAGCGTGTTCCACGACGAGGTGGTTCGACTCGAGCGCGTGGTCGCGCGGAACGCCGCGATGACGCTGCAGCCGGGTCCCGGCGTGATCATCTCGAGCGTCGTCGGACAGCAGATGGCGGGCGAGCGCACGTCCCTTTCCATCGCCCTCGGGGACATCTCGGAGGGCGAGACGCGCGACATCATCGTGCGCATGCGCGTGCCGGCTCGGCGCGAGGGCTCGGTCGTGGAGCTGTTGGACGCGCGCCTGAACTTCATCGACGCCGTGGACGAGGCGGGCGCGCTGAGGCGCGACGTCTTCCTGGGCGCGGACGCCACCACGAGCGACGAGCAGCTGACGGCCGGACGCAACGACGAGGTGATGCACGCCGCGGAGCAAGCGACCGCCGCCGAGGCGACGATTCAGGCGATTCGCGTGGTGCGCCAGGGCAACATGGCCGAAGCGCGCCGCATGCTCGAGGAGACGCAGCGGCGCATGAGCAAGAACGGCGGCGCCGCCAATCACGCCTACGCCGCGAGCGTGGCCGCCTTCGCCGCGGAGCTGGATGCCGCCGAGGCCGAGCCCGGGAGCGCACCGCCTTCGTCCGACGACGGAGCCCGCTCCGATGCGCCGAGGCCGATGGCGCCCGCGACGGCGCCAAGCATGGAGCGCCGACTCCGCGAGGCGCACGAAGCCTCCATGGACGTCCTCGGCTACTGACCGGTCGGTGGCTGGCGCGCGGGCAATGAGGCTCGCGCGTCGCCCCCACCGGGGATGCCGACGCGATACGATGAATCCGGCCAAGAGGCCGGAAGAACAGCCCCTTCGCCGCGTGCGCGCCCGACCCTTCGCGTGCTAAGCCCTCGGCCAACGGCGACGCGGACGTCGGAGGATGTCATGGACGAAGCACGAGAGGGTCGCGAACTGATCGACGCGAGCCGCCCCTTCACGGACGAGAATCGCTGGTTGAGCGTCTGGCATACGCTCTCCACCTTCACGCTGCTGGCGCTCTTCGTCGCGGGCGCGGCCCTCGCCCCCGCGTGGTGGCAGCAACTGCCCTTCTCGCTTCTGGCGGGGCTCACTGCCGTGCGCGGCTTCATCCTCTTCCATGACGTGATGCACGGCGCCATCTTCAAGAAGTCTCTCTTCTGGCGCGGCGTCTACGCCTTCTATGGCCTGTTGGTGCTCACGCCGAGTCGCGTCTGGCGCCAGACGCACAACTACCACCACGCGCACACGGCGCAGATGGTCGGCTCGCACATCGGCAGCTACCCCACCTTCACCGTGGCCATCTACCGCGCGCTCACACCGCGTCAGCGCTTCATGTATCGCGCCGCGCGCCATCCGCTGACGATCCTGATGGCGTGGCTCACCGTCTTCCTCTGGGGTATGTGCCTGTCGTCCTTCAAGCGTAGCCCGAGCAAGCACTGGGATTCCCTCGTGGCGGTGCTGATGCACTTCGCGCTGGTCGCCGCCATCGGCCACTTCGCCGGGCTCACGACGCTCTTCTTCGCCTACCTGCTGCCGCTGAACATCGCCTTCGTCGGAGGCGCGTATCTCTTCTACGCGCAGCACAACTTCGAGGGCATGACGATCCAACCGCGCACGCAGTGGAGCTACACGCGCGCTGCGCTCGAGTCGTCGAGCTTCATGGACGTGAACCCGGTGCTGGAGTGGTTCACGGGCTCCATCGGCTTTCACCACGTGCACCACCTCAACGCGGCGATCCCCTTCTACCGGCTGGAGGAGGCGATGAAGGCCATCCCCGAGCTGCAACATCCGGGCGTGACCAACCTGACTCCGGCGGAGATCGCGCGCTGCTTCAAGTTGAAGCTCTGGGATCCGGACACGGGGCGCATGGTCGGATACCCCGAGACCGCCAGCGCGCCGGAAGGCCAGCCGGCGTGACGAGGCCGCTGGCGCACGCTTGAACCGGCGGGCCTCACGCTACGCGGCGCTGGCGCTCCTGATCCTGGTCGGAGCCGCGAGCATGATGTCGGCGCTCACGGCGTCGCGACGAGGCATCGACGATCCCGACGTGTTCTGGATCGCTGCGGCCGGGCGCCAGCTGCTTCACCATGGCTCGCTGCCGCGCGAGAATTTCTTCTCCTTCACCGCGCCCCACGCGCCCTGGGTGATGCACGAGTGGCTGCTCGGGCCGGTCTACGCGCTGGGCCTCGGGCATCTCGGGCCGACCTTCTTCGCGCTCTTGGCCGCGCTGACCGTGCTCGCCATGGCGGCGCTCTTGCTCTTCGCGACCCCGGGTGAGGCGCAGGGCAAGGTGCTGGCCGCGGCGCTCTTTCTGCCACTCTTCGGCGTTCACTTGATCAGCGCCAGGCCCATGGTGCTCGCGCTCCTGCCGGCAGCAGCCATGCTCGGCCTGGCCTTCTCGCCGCGCTTCGGCCCTAAGCAGTTCGCCCTCGCGCTCGGCCTCGAGCTCGTCTGGGTGAACGTCCACGGCAGCTTCCCCCTCGGTCCCTTGTTCCTGCTCGTTGGCGCCTGGGATGCGCGCGAGGATCGACGCGCACGTCTGGGCGCGAGCGCGGGTGCGGCCGCGACCATGATCCTCCAACCCCATGGGGCCGCGCTCTACGAGCTCGTCTTCAACTACGTCGGCGTCGGCGCGGGCGGTGCCGACGTGGCGCGGGCGCGCCTGTTGGAGTTCCAGCCGCTGCTCGGCGCAGGCGCACGCTTCGTCGCTCCGACGGCCTTCGCGGGACTCGCGCTGCTGACTCTGCTCGCGCTCGGGCTGCTGATGAAGCGACGGGCTCTGGCCCGCGTCGTCCTCTTCGCCGCCACGCTCGCGATGGCCCTGCTGCACGCACGTCACGCAGACCTGGCTGGCCTGGTCGGCGCCATGTTGCTCGTGCCGGCGGCTGCCGAGGCCGCGACCTGGCGACCCGCTGCTGACCTGACGTCGACACGCGTGCGCGCCTTGCTGCTCGTGCCAGCGGCTCTGCTCTCGATGGCGGCGCTCGTCGGCGGCGCACGCGTGGACGACTCCCTGGGCGGCGCGGAGCTGCCCGCCCTGCTCGCGCAGCTGCCGCGTGACGCCCACCTCTACACGCCCTTCGCCCTGGGTGGACGCGCCGAGTGGCTGAGTTCGGAGCGCGGCGTGCGCGTCTTCTACGACTCGCGCAACGACTGCTACCCCGCGGACGTGGCCACCCTCGCCTTCGATCTCGAAGACGGGCGAGTCACGGGAGACGACGCGCTCTCGGCCTTGCGCGCCGCGGGCACGACGCAGCTCTTGCTCCAACGCGACTCCAGCCTGGCGCGACGGCTCGAAGCCGACGAGACGAGCGCGCCCACGGATCGCGCGTGGCGCATCTACCGGCTGCCCTGAGCCGCGAGTGCGGGTTGGCGCCATGACTCCGCCACGACGCTACTTCGTGTCGGCGCTTCGAACGCAGTTTCGGCCCGCGGCCTTCGCGGCGTAGAGGGCACTGTCGGCGGCTGCGATCAGCGCGCGGACACGACTCCGGCTCGGGAGGTCCCGATCCTCCCGCGAGTCGATGCGGCGGTTCGACGCCGACGGCGGACCGCCAGGTCGGAGCGGCCACCCCCAGACGGGGGAACTTCGCTGCGCCGACGCCTGTTCCGGTGGTCGTGGCTCAGCACATGCCTCACGACTACTCCGAGGCCTTCGTGCGCTGGCTGGAGAACCGCACCGGCCGCGTGGCGAAGCTCGTGCTGATAGGTCAACCCCTCGAGCGCGGGGTCATCCATGTGGCTCCGGCCAATCACCACACCACCCTGGCGGTGGACGGGACCTTCCGGCCCGAGCGAGCCCATGGACCAGGGGCCGGGCCTCCCGTCGATCGGCTCTTTCACAGCCTGAGCCAGCTGCCTGCCTATCTCTGTCTGGCAGTTCTGCTCGCCGGCATGGGGCGAGACGGCGGCGATGGTCTGCTGTCCCTGCGCAACTCCGGCGCCCGGACCCTCGCTCAGGACGAGCGAAGCAGCGCGGTCTTCGGCATGCCCCAGGCCGCTGCGGAGCTCGGCGCGGCCGAGGCGCTGCTGCCGCCGCATCAGCTCGGCCTGACCCTCTCGCACTGGCTGTCGCCCAAGCCCTGATCGCGCCTTCGGCGAACATTCGGCGCGTCGCCAGGCATCGCCTGTGTGGGTCCCGCGTCGCGGATGGCATCGCGCCAACCCGGCACAGCGTTTGGCACAGTCGACCCCCACATTCGCGAGCGAAACCATGGATCCTCGTTGGCGCCCTTCTTGCTGATAGGCTCACCCAAGACTGACCGGAAGGACGCGACGATGACGTATAGGATGCTGGCTCTCTCCCTGACTCTGGTGGCCCTCGGATGCGGCGACGACAGCACGCCCACCGACGCCGGCACGGACTCGGCGGTGAACGTGGACGCAGGTGGGGACTCCAGCGTGGATGCGGGCGCAGACGGCGGCGGTTGCACCACTGGACTCACGGACTGCGCCGGAAGCTGCGTGGATCTGACAAACGACTCGGCAAACTGCGGCTCGTGCGGCCTCGCCTGCGGCGACTCGACGTGCGTCGCGAGCGTCTGCGACAGCTCCTGTCCGACCGAGACCACCGTCTGCGGCGTGCGTTGCTGCCCGGCCGTCTTCGGATGCGACGCGAGCGGTTCGGGCTGTGCCATGGCGCCTGCCGGCTGTCCCGCGGACCCGCCGAGCGATGGCGCCGCATGCACAGCCACGCAGAGCTGCGATTGGCTGCGCTGCGCGAGCTCGGGCCACACCGCGGCGAGCTGCGACGGGAGCGTGTGGACCGTGACCGTCGAGGCCTGCGGCGCGTTCACCTGTGAGGGTGGCGCCAGCGGCGGATCCTGCAGCGGCGACCAGGTCTGTCGCCAGGACGTCGGCGGCGCCTTCCTCGCGGACTGTCAGGCGAACCCCTGCGGCGACATGCCGATCGAGAAGAGCTGCGCGTGCACCGGCTGCGCGCCGGAGAACTGCACGATCAGCGGCCGTACCGTGACGTGCAACACCTGCCCCTCCGGGCTCTGCCCGTAGGCGTCGAAGGCGCGGCGCGTTGGCGCGTCGTGCGAGGGCGCGCGATCAGTAGGGGGACAGTCCCAGCGCCTCACGTCCGTGGGGCCGACTCAGCTCCTCGCCGCGCCCGATGGGCACGATGCGCGTGGGGTTGATGGTGTCGTGGCTGCCATAGTAGTGGCGCACGGCGTGCTCCAGCTGGACGGTCTCGGCCACGCCGGGGAGCTGGTAGATGTCGCGCAGATAGCCCGAGAGGTGCGGGTAGTCCTGGATGCGCCGCAGGTTGCACTTGAAGTGTCCGTGGTAGACGGGATCGAAGCGCAACAGCGTCGGGAAGAGGCGAATGTCCGCCTCGGTGAAGCGGTCTCCGCACAGCCAGCGCTGCTTCTCGAGTCGCGCCTCGAGCTTCGCGAGCACCACGAAGATCAGGCGCGCGTGGCGCTCGTAGACCTCCTGGCGCGTGGCGAAGCCGGCCTTGTACACGCCGTTGTTGATGGCGTCGTAGACGAGCTCGTTCGTGGCGTCGATGTCGGCGCGGAGAGCCTCCGGGTAGAGGTCGAGACCGCGGGCGCCGACGTCATCGAAGGCCGTGTCGAACATGCGCAGGATCTCGGACGACTCGTTGTTGACGATGGTCCGGCGCCGCGTGTCCCAGAGCACGGGCACGGTGACGTGACCCGTGAAGTCTGGACGCGCCGCCGTGTAGATCTGATGCAAACGGGTGGCGCCCAGCTCGGGGTCGGGGACGACGCCCTCACCGGGTTCGAAGGTCCAGCCCTCGGCGCCCATGTACCAATGCACGACCGAAATCGGGATCATGGACTCGAGCCCCTCGAGGGCGCGCGCCAGCAGCGTGCGATGAGCCCAGGGACAGGCGAGGGAGACGTAGAGCCGATAGCGACCCGGCTCGGCGGCGAACCCTCCCTCGCCGCTCGGACCGGGGGACCCGTCCGGCGTGACCCAGCTACGAAACCCCGCCACCGTGCGGACGAACTCCCCGCCGCTCGCTTCGGTGTCGTACCACTCGTCCCGCCATTCGCCCCTGACCAGTAAACCCATGCATCGTTCTTAGGGGCCCTCGCATCCACGGTCCACCCGCACGAGGACACTCCTCGTCTCTGGTGACAACAGGGCCGGCCGCTCGCCAGGGGCTAGAAGCCGACGCGAAGCCGGAACACGCACCCGCCACGACAAGGATGGACGTTCAATGTCGTCCCGCCGCGCGGCAAGTCCGCCAGAGGGGTCACCGGCACACCGCGACCGAAGAGCTGCACGACCGTCCGCGCGTAGGGGATGACGCCACCGTCCGCCTGGACCTCCGCCTCGTCGCTGGCATCGGCCGCCTCGGTCGCGTCGGGGTCGGCAGCCGCGTCCGAGTCCGCAGCCACGTCCGCAGCCGCGTCCGCCGGATCCACGTCGGCCGCGGCACGGTGCGAGGACGCCGAGGACGACCTCACCGCGCGGGCCACCTCGAGCACCTGAACGACCAGATGTGCGGCACCCCGCGGCAGAACGGACCGTTGAGCGCGCGCCTGCGACGGCGCCATGCACACGACCGTGAGCGCAACGAGAGCAAAGGCAAAGACGCTACGGGAGACCATCCGTTACAGAAAATACGCCCGCACCCCCATGGGATGCAACCCGAGATGTGGGCATGAGTGTGATTCGTGCAAAGTTGGGACAGTAGGCGCCCAGAGACGAAAATGACGAGGAGCGTCCCTCCTGACGAAAATGACGAGGAGCGTCCCTGAGCGCCAGGGTCCCTGAGCGCTCGCCTGCGGCGAGGTCCTGAGTACAGTGCGCAGCCATGGCAGCAGCAGCAGCTCGCTACATCGTCGGCATCGACCTGGGCACGACGCATACGGTCGTCGCCTACGCGGATACCCACGAGGACGGGACCGAGGGAGTCGCCGCCAGGCCTTTCGAGGTCGAGCAATGGGTCGGTCCCCTGGAGCAGGCCACGCGCCCCTTGCTGGCCTCCGCGCGCTACCACCCCCGGGCGGGCGAGCTGCCCACGCCCCATGGCGAGGATCCCATCGTGGGCGAGTGGGCTCTCGATCTCGGTGCGCGTACGCCGGGCCGGCTGGTCACGAGCGCCAAGAGCTGGCTCTCCCACGCGGGCGTCGACAGGCGAGCGCCGATCCTGCCCTGGGGCGCCCCCGACGAGGTGCCGAAGGTTTCGCCCGTCGAGGCCTCGTCGAGCTACATCGCGCTGGTGCGAGAGCGTTGGGACGCCCGCTTCCCGGCCCATCCGCTGGCGGAGCAGGAGGTCGTGCTGACGGTGCCGGCCTCCTTCGACGAGGCGGCGAGGGCCCTGACTCTGGCCAGCGCGCGCGACGCGGGGCTGCCCCAGGTGCGCCTGGTCGAAGAACCGCAGGCGGCCTTCTACCACTTCCTCGAAGGCCATCCGGACGACCTCGAACAGGTCCTCGACGGCATCCGACTCGCCCTGGTCGTCGACGTGGGCGGCGGCACCACGGATCTCACGCTGATCCAGGTCGAGCTGCGGGAGAACGGCCCGCGTCTGACGCGCATCGCCGTGGGCGACCACCTGATGCTGGGCGGCGACAACATGGATCTCACGCTGGCGCGCCGCGCGGAGACACGCATCAGCCCGAGCCGCCCGCTCGGCACCGCGCGCTTCAGCCAGCTCGTGCAGCAATGCCGAGGCGTGAAGGAGCGCCTGCTCGCGGATCCCAGCCTAGCCGCGCAGCAGGTCACCCTGCTCGGTTCGGGCAGCAAGCTCGTTGGTGGGGCCGTCAGCACGGAGATCGACGCCGCCGAGGTGCAGAGCCAGGTGGTCGATGGCTTCTTTCCCGAGGTGGCGCCGGAGGAGCGGCCGAGCACGCGGCGTGCAGGCATCGTGGAATTCGGGCTCCCCTACGTGTCCGACGCCGGCATCACCCGCCACGTCGCGGCCTTTCTGGCCCGTGAGGACGAGCTCTGCCGGACGGCCCTGGGCGATCATGCGCCACCCGTCGGCCAGCTCGCCGTGCCCGACGCCGTACTGCTCAACGGAGGCGTCTTCGCCGGGCGGGCGCTGCGCTCCAGCCTGGTGTCGACCCTGGGAGCCTGGAGAGGCGCCGAGCCGCGCGTCCTGGACAACGCACAACCGGATCGGGCCGTCGCCCTCGGTGCCGTCGCGTATGGGCTGGCACGGCGGGGGCTCGGATTGCGCATCGGCGGAGGCTCGGCGCGCAGCTACTTCTTGATGGTGGATGGAGGCCGCGCAGGTGACGCCATCTGCTTGCTGCCGCGCGGGGCCGAAGAGGGCGAGGAGGTCGCGCTGACGGAGCGCGTCTTCTCTCTTCGGCTGGGCCAGCCCGTGCGCTTTCATCTGATGAGCACGCCCGCCGATGTTCGACACGTGCGCGCGGGACAGCTGGTGCAGATCGAGACGCCGGAGGACTACGAGGATCTTCCGCCCATCGCCGCCGTGCTCGGCGACGACACGCCCTCCGCTTCATCCCAAGGCGAGCTCTTGGTGCGCCTGGTCGCGTCTCTGACGGAGGTGGGGACGTTGGAGATGAGCTGCGTGTCCGCGGAGGATCCACGTCGCCGCTTCAAGCTCGAGTTCCAGATCCGCGGCGCTTCGGCGGGCGAGGCCACGGCCCAGCGCATCACCAGCCTTCACCCTCGCTTCCACGAGGCGACGGATCTCGTCCGGCGCGTCTACGGCAAGAGCGCGAACGATCCATCGCCGCGCGAGGTGAAGCGTCTGCGCGCGGAGCTCGAGCGTATCCTGGGCAAGCGTGAGCAGTGGGATACGCCGCTCTTGCGCGAGCTCTTCGGCGCGCTGCTGGCAGGCAAGAAGCGCCGACGCCGAAGCGCCGACCACGAGCGCGTCTGGCTGGGTCTCGCGGGCTACACGCTGCGACCCGGCCTCGGCTATCCGCTGGACGCTTGGCGTGTCGGCGAGCTGAGCGAGCTGCTGGACAGCGGCGTGCAGTTCCCGTCGGAGGCCCAGAACTGGGCCGAGTACTGGACGCTCTGGCGCCGCGTCGCGGGCGGACTCGGCGCCGACATGCAAGGCAAGCTCCTCGACGAGCTCGCGTTCTATCTCGAGCCGGAGTCGCGCAGGCCGCGCAAGCGCCCGCCCGGGCCGAAGAAGCTCGGCTACGACGCCATGGTGCGCCTCGCGGGTTCGCTCGAGCGCCTGCCCAAAGAGCGCAAAGCACAGCTGGGCGGCTGGTTCGTGCAGCGCCTCGCGTCCGCCGACGAGAGCGAGCAGACCTTCTGGGCCCTGGGCCGGCTCGGGGCGCGCGTGCCCTTCTACGGCAGCGCACACGAGGTCGTGCCCAAGCATGTGGCGGCCGAGTGGCTCGAGCTGGCGCTCTCACGCACGCGCGACAAGAGCTCCCCAGCGGCCTTCGCGGCGACCCTGCTGGCGCGGCGTTCGGGCGATCGTGGACGCGACCTCGACGACGGGCTGCGCGCGGAGGTCGCGACGAGGCTCGAGGCGATCGGCGCGAGTCCATCCTGGGTGGCCATGGTCCGCGAGGTCATGCACCTCGAAGAGGCCGACCAACGGCGCGTCTTCGGCGAGTCCTTGCCCCCGGGGCTGAGGCTCGTCGACTGAGCTTGGGCCCGGGGACACGGGCCTGGGGACGCTCCTCGCCACGTTCATCAGTAGGGACGCTCCTCGTCACTTTCGTCTCTGGAGACCCTCTGCCCAGCAGGTCTCCCGGCGCACGGACACGCGCCCGAGACAACGCGAGACTCCAACCGCGGTGGCGCTCGTGGTATGCAGGCATGGCTGTGATCCCTCTCCGCGGCGCAAACCAGGCTCTGCTGCACGACCTCGCGGCCCTCACCGGGGGCCACGCCTCGGTCGGCGACGCCGATCGCGTGGCCTACGCGCGCGACCTCTGGCCTCGCCAACAGATCCGAACGCGCGCCGGAGAGGCCGCCGTCTCGCCACCCGCCGTGGTGGTCTGGCCCGGCTCCACCGACGAAGTGTCTCAGGTCGTCCGCTACGCCGCGGAGCGCGGGATCCCGCTCGTACCCTACGGCGCCGGCAGCGGCGTCTGCGGCGGCGTCTCACCCACCGAGAGCGCGATCGTGCTCGACGTGAAGCGCATGCGCGCCCTGCGTGAAGTGGACGAGACGCGACTCGTGGCCACGGCCGAAGCGGGCATGATCGGACAGCACCTCGAGGACGGACTCGACGAGCGCGGCTTCACGCTCGGGCATTTCCCCTCGAGCATCTACTGCTCGACGCTCGGCGGCTGGGTCGCGGGACGTTCCGCGGGCCAATGCTCGGGTCGCTACGGCAAGATCGAGGACATGATCGTCAGCGTCCTGTGCGTGGACGGCCAGGGCGAAGTCCGGCGCGCCGGCGAGGGTGGCGATCCAGGGCTCTTGCCCCTGATCATCGGCAGCGAGGGCATCCTCGGCGTCGTCACGGAGGCCAGCTTCCACATCGCGCCCGCGGCCATGACGCGGCGCTTCGCCTCGTTCAATTTCGGCACCGTGGCCGAGGGCCTCGCGGGCATTCGCTCGGTGTACCAGGCCGGACTGCGACCCGCCGTCGCGCGCCTCTACGATCCCTTCGACTCCATGCTCGCCCGCCAAGGTGGCGTGAAGCAGGCGCGCAAGGAGCGCACGCCCGATCCCGGAGGTCAGCCAGGCCTCGGGCTCAAGGTGCTGACGCGAGCGCTGAGACATCCCGGCCTCTTGAACCGCCTGATCGAGGGTCTGCCAGGCCGCGTCACGGGCGGCGTGATGGTGATCTTCGTCTGGGAGGACGACGCCATCATCGGAGAAGCGGAGCGCGCCGTCGCCACGCGCATCTGCACCACGCTCGGAGGCACGGACACGGGCGAGGAGCCGGGTCGGCACTGGCTCTCGCACCGGCACTCGGTCAGCTATCGCCAGTCTCCGCTCTACGCCGCGGGCGCCTTCGTGGACACGATGGAGGTCGCCGCGACCTGGTCGCGCCTCTTGCCGATGTACGAGGCGGTGCTCCAGGCGCTGTCGAATAACGTCTTCGTGATGGCGCACTTCAGCCACGCCTACCCGGACGGCGCGTCGATCTACTTCTCCTTCGCGGGCTCGGCCAAGGACGACGCCGCCTGCCTCGAGCTCTACGACCGCACCTGGCGCTCCGCGCTGCGCACCGTGATCGACGCGGGCGGGACGCTCTCACACCATCACGGCGTGGGCCGCTCCAAGGCGCCGGCCATGCGCCGAGAGCAAGGCGTCGCCGTCGACGTGGTGCGCGTGCTCTCGCAAGAGCTCGATCCCCACCACGTGCTCAATCCGGGCGCGCTGATCGGCAAGGCCGAGGTGCACTCGTGAGCGCTCTGTTGCAGGCCCTGCGCAAGGAGCTGCCCGAGGCGCTGTCCGAGATCGGCGGAGAGATCCTGCTCACGCCGCGCAGCGCGCCAGATCTCGAGGCGGCCTTCGCGCTCGCGCGCACCCACGCCGGTCGCCTACGCGCGCCAGGAGCGGAGGCCCGCGACGCCGACCTGGCGATCGACCTGCGCTTCATGGGCCGCCTGCATTCCGTCGACGAAGCCTCGCGCATCGCGCACGTGGGCGCGGGCATGGGCAGCGCCGAGCTCGAAGCACGCCTGCGACCCGAGGAGCTGAGCCTGGGATGTCTGGCCGAGAACGAGAGCCTCGGGAGCTGGATCGCGCGGGGCGCTCCCGGTCGACGACCGAGCGCGGACGACGCCGTCGATCAGGTGCTGTGCGGTGCGGAGATCATGCTCGCGGACGGCCGTCTGCTGCGGATTCGCCCCGCTCCCCGGCGCGCCGTGGGTCCCGACCTGCTCGGCGCTCTGCTCGGTGGGCGCGGACGCGTGGGCGTCGCGCTCGGGCTGCATCTGCTGGTCAAAGCGCGCGTTCGCCACACTCGACGCACCTACGTCTTCTCGACCCTCGCCAGCGCCGAGTCGGCCTGCGCTTGGGCTCGCGGTCGGGGCGTTCGCGCCGCTCGGCTCGCCACCGGAACCTGCGCCGAAGGCGGCGGGCTGTGGGCCGAGATCGCCATGGACGAGATGGAAGAGCCGCGCCTGCTGGTGTTGGAGAGCGTGTGCAGCGGGCACGGAGGCACGTTGCTGCCGGCGGCCGGCGCGCCGCCCTGGCCGAGCGAAGGCGGCGGCGCCGGCCCTTCGGCCACGCTCGACGCCCTGGCCGCCCGACTCGATCCGGAACACATCCTCCACTGAACCGACCCGAGCGCCCGCGAGTGGGTCGCCGGAAAATCGGGACCGACTCCGAAGCGTGCTCGCAACGAGCCCGAGGATTGCTCGAGCTTCAGGTCCCGTGGGACTCGAGCAGCTCGGCCTGATGATGCGAGCGCAGGGCCGTGAACAGCTCGTCGAGCTCCCCGACCATCACGCGATCGAGGTTGTGCAGCGTCAGCCCGATGCGATGATCCGTCACGCGGTTCTGCGGATAGTTGTAGGTGCGGATCTTCTCGGAGCGATCGCCCGAGCGCACCATGCTGCGACGCTCGGCGCCGATGGCCGCGCTCTGCTCTTGCTGCGCCGTCTCGAGCAACTTGGCGCGTAGGATCTGCATCGCGCGCGCCAGGTTCTGATGCTGCGAGCGCTGCTCCTCCGAGCGAACACAGATGCCCGTCGGGACGTGCTTGAGGTTGACCGCCGAGTTGGTCGTGTTGACGCCCTGTCCGCCCGGTCCGCCCGCGCCCGTCTTCGTGATCTCGAGATCCTTGGGATCGATCTCGACCTCGACCTCGTCGGCTTCGGGCAGCACCGCCACCGTCGCCGCCGAGGTGTGGACGCGGCCCTGTGACTCCGTAGCCGGCACGCGCTGCACGCGGTGAACGCCGCCCTCGAAGCGCAGCTCCGAGTACACGCGGTTGCCCGACACCATGGCGATCACTTCCTTGATGCCACCGGCCGCGGCCTCGCTCATGGACGTGACCTCGACCTTCCACCCGCGCTGCTCGGCGTAGCGGCTGTACATGCGGAAGAGATCGCGCGCGAAGAGCGCCGCCTCCTCGCCGCCCGTGCCGCTACGAATCTCGAGGATGGTGTCGCGTTCGTCGTTGGGATCCTTGGGCAGGAGCAGCAGCGCGATCGTCTCCTCCAGAGACTCGAGCTCCGCCTCGAGCTCGGGGATCTCCGCTTGGGCCAACTCGCGCAGCTCGGGATCCATGAGCAGCTCGCGATTGCCCTCGAGCTGCGCCTCGAGCTCGAGATAGCGCGCGTAGGCCGCCACCAGATCCGTCAGCTCCGTGCGCTCACGCGAGAGTTCGCGCAGACGCTTGGTGTCCGTGACCACCTCGGGCCGACACAGGGACTCCTCGATCTCGCGATACCTCGCGGCCAGATGGTCGAGCTTGTCGCGCGGAATCATGTGGATTCGGGCAGGGCCGCGCCGCGCAGTTCGGGGAGCGCGTCCACGAAGCCCTCGAAGGAAGGGAAGACCAGCGGTTGATCGTCCGCGGACACGCTGTCGGCCTGAAGATCGCGCCACTCCGCCGCCTTCAGCGCGGTGATGGCGATCTCTATCTGGGCGTCGTCGGGCTCGGCCGTGGTGATCTTCTGAAACAGGAAGCCCGGCCAGAGGAAGATCCTCAAGGGCCCACGCGTGAAGAAGCGCGCGCTTAGGCGCTGCAGCTCGAAGGAGAGGGCGGCGATCAGAGGCAGGAGCGCGACCCTCAGCGCGAGGATGGACACCTGGCCCAAAACACCCGCGGCGTTGGGCAGCAGCAGGGGCGCGGCGATGGCGCCCGCGACGATCGAGACCACGACCACCATCACCAAGAAGGTGGTCCCGCAGCGAGGATGCAGCGTGGACTGGATGCGCACGTTCTCGACCGTCAGCGGCAGCTCCGCCTCGTAGGCGTGGATCGTCTTGTGCTCGGCGCCATGGTACTGGAACACGCGTCGAATCTCGGGCACGCGCCGAATGGCCAGCAGATAGGCCAGGAAGATCAGCAGCTTGAAGCCGCCGATCACGAAGTGGAAGCTCGCGTCGGTGAGTCCCCAGTGGATCCCGAAGAGCTTGCCCAGACCTCCAGCGAGCCCTTGGGGCAGCGCGATGAAGAGGGCCAGCGCGAAGAGGGTCGAGAGCCACATGGAGGCGGCGCCCGAACCCGTGTCGCTCGCCCGCTCCTCTTCCGTCATCTGTTGGTCGGCGCTGAACTTCAGCGCACCGAAGCCCAGCTTAAGCGACTCCACGAGAGACGCAACGCCGCGCAGACCCACCAGACGGAACAAGGGCATGCGCCCGGCCAGGCCGCGATGCGGACCTTCCCGAAGCGCGATCGTTCCGTCGGGTCGCCGCACCGCCACGCTGAGGCCGCCGGGAGCGCGCATCATCACGCCCTCGAGCACCGCTTGCCCGCCGATGTAGGGTTTGCGTGCGCTCGGCACAGGCTTCCCGGAAGCGAGGGCGCTAGTGGCTGACACGGAGCGCTCCAGCGCCCGCTAGGCCTCGCCCTTGATGCCGTACTTCTTGCGGAAGCGCTCGACGCGCCCAGCGGTGTCCATCATCTTCTCCTTGCCGGTGAAGAATGGATGGCATTCCGAGCAGACGTCGACCGTGTAGGATCCTCGCGTGGAGAAGGTCTCGATGACGTTTCCGCAGGCGCAGGAGATGGTGGCCTGCTCGTAGTTCGGATGGATTTCGGGCTTCATGACGCTTCCTCGGGCTCCGAAGATGAGAGCCCTCCCCTTGGGGGGCGAACTATCTAGCCGATCCACCCCTACCCTGCAAGCCAGCGACCACCCCTGCAGGCCAGATGCGCCACGGACGCGGAGTCGGGCCGCAGAAACTTGCCCCGGGCGGCCATAGAGCACTAGGAGGTAAGGAGCATGGGACAGAAGCGCATCCATTTGGTCGTTCGTGGTCGGGTCCAGGACGTGTACTTTCGGGCCACGGCTCAGCGGGAAGCTCGCCAACTCGGCCTCACGGGCTGGGTCAAGAACCGCGCGGACGGATCCGTCGAGATGGTCGTCGAGGGCGAGGAGGACTACGTGAAGGACTTCCTGTCCTGGGCGCAGGGCGGCCCCTCCACGGCCCGCGTCGACAAGGTCGAGACCAAATGGCGGAGCTACACGGGCGAGTTCTCCGACTTTCGGATCGCAGAAGACCGGCCCGTGACCCGGTGAGCTGCTCGCCCCGCACGCGCCTCTGGCGCCTCTCGCTCGTGCTCGTGGCGGCGGGATGGTCCACGGTGCTCGCGAGTGGGCCGGCCCTGGCGCAGATCCCCGAGGCCTCGGCTCCGACGGATGCAGCAGCTCCCACACCGAGCGTCGAGGCGCTGGCGACCTTGGCGGCGGAGCTCGGCTCGGACGATGCCGCGACGCGCAGACGAGCCTTCGAGACGTGTTCGACCCTCTCCGAAGCGTGGATCGGGGCGGTGACGGATCGGGCCACGGCGCTCGCGCGACAGCATTTCGAGCCTGACGCGGCCGAGGAGGCACTGCGTCACTTCCGACACGCGACGGGCAGCCGGCGCGCCGATGATGCGGTCGACATCGCGGATGGCGTGCTGGACGAGCTCGACTCGACCCGGGATCGCGTCACCGTGGCCATGGCCGAACGCGTGGCGCTGATGCGCGCGATGGAGAACCTGGGTGGGCGACGGGCCGGACGCGCCCTGATGGACCTCTTCGCCTTGAATCCAGACGCTCTGACCTGGGAACGGCGACGCCTGCTGGACCGACGGGGTCTGGCTCTGCTCCCCGTGCTGCTCGATGCGCGGTCCCATCCGAGCCCCGACATCCGGCGTTGGGCCAGGCTCGCCGTGCCCGCGATCGAGGGCGCGGACGCCGGTCGCGTGGTCGGTGCGCTGGCCAATCGACCGGGCGCGCTTGCCGACACGCTGAGCGCCTGGGCGGCCGCCCGCGACTTCGACGCCATGCCCGTCGTGGTGACCTTCGTCGATGCCGAAGACGGACGGGTGCGAGAGGCCGCGCGCGACGCGATGCGCGCCTACGGTCAGAACGGCATCTGGATGTTGAGGCGTCAGTTCCAGAGCAGCCTGGGCGAGGCCGCACCCAGCGATTGGGGCTGGCACCGAACCTTCGACGAGCTGGTGCGACGACTCGACGAGCAGCGCCTGGCGCCGGCTCGTGAAGCACTGCAAGCCGGTTTGGCTGCCGCCGAAACGGGAGACCTGGAGGAGATGCGCCGCGACTTCCAGCGCTCCTCGCTGGAAGCTCCACTCCTGGCCGAGCGCACGCGCATGGCGCCAGGCTATGCCCGCTGGGCCGAGGCCGAGATGGACGCCGGCCACTACGCGGAGGCGCGCGCCGCCTTCCTGCATGCGGCGCGGCTCACGGACGACGCAGTGAGCGTCGAGGATCTGCGAGCTCGGGCGTTGCTCGCCGAGGCCGAGGCCGAGCGACAGCAAGGTGTGGTCGATCTCGCCGCTTATCGGCTCGTGACCCAGCTCTCGCCAGGCCAGACCTTGGCGGCCCAGCGCGTGGCGGAGGAACAGGACTCGGGCGGGCGTGAACTCGGCCCACGGGAGCTCTCGATGCTGGTCGGCGCATGCCTCGGCATCCTCGGGCTGCTGCTGATCTTCGGCAACGAGCTGCCCGCCGTGGCCCTCGCTCGCAAGGCGGCTCTGGCGGGCGCACGCATGGCCACGTCTGCCGGGCGAACGCTCAGAGCGCACGCACAGCGAAGTCTGGGCTCACTCGGGCGAGAGTCCGGGACGGTGCGACTCCCGGGCTCGTCCTGGGCCCAGTCGCTCCCGCTGGCGTTGCTGCGACCGAAACGCGCGCAGGTTTCCAAGCCACCCGCGGGCGAGCTCGGTGTGTTGGACCTCTGCTCCACCCAGCCGGGCATGGACGACTCGGGCGACGTCCACTCGACGTCCCCCGGCCTCGACATCAGCCCCGAGCTCCATCGCACGGGTCCCGTCGACGAATGCGTGGACGTCTACAGCACGGCCCCTGGCATCGACGCGCCATGGGGTGAGGTGCCGGCGCCTTCGACCCGCGGGGGCTCGGAGAGCTCCGCCATCGACGTCGCGGAAGCGCTGGGCATTCTGCAAGCCACGCCCACGCCCCTCGATCCCTTCGACGACATGGATCCCTTCGACGACGAATCGTTCGAAGGTGCCGACGCGCTCTTCGACTGACGTCCTCGCTGAGCGGGTCCCCAGAGCCACGAGCCTCAGAGCCACGACCTCAGAGCCACGAGCCCCAGAGCCACGAGCCCCAGAGCCACGAGCCCCAGAGCCACGAGC
>Ga0210033_1001049_pt1 | contig 26143 bp, 25 predicted proteins | sample CryGeymeta201501_FD_185465 | JGI IMG/M metagenome (GOLD analysis project Ga0210033, IMG submission 185465) | Groundwater microbial communities from Crystal Geyser aquifers in Utah, USA - Crystal Geyser metaG 2015-01 (SPAdes) (version 2) | ecosystem: Environmental > Aquatic > Deep subsurface >... | reverse complement strand
CTGGTGGAGTGGGGCGGTCTGGAGCTGGGCTTTGGCGGCTACAGCCGGATGTCCGAGGACGAGCGCGTGGACGAGTCGCGGACGACGATGTCGCTGGCGTGGCTGTGGTACTTCGCGCGTCACTACCACCATCGGTTCTACGGGATCACGGGGTTCAGTTCGGTGGTGACGACGGGGACCGTGGACGAGACGCCGTACAGCTACTCCGAGGGCGGGCTGGTGCTGGGGCTTGGGAGCGAGTGGCTTGTGAACCGTCACTGGCTGGTGAGCATGGACCTTCGGACGCTGCTGCTGTCGTCAGACGGCGAGGGGAACGCGGAGGCGGTGCCGAGCGACCCGGGGTTTGGTGCGGAGGTTCCGGTGGCTTGGGTGAGCCCGCCTCAGGAGCGGTCGGCGGTGATGTTCAACCTGGGCGTGGGGTATCGTTGGTGATCGCGCGATTTTGATTGACAGCGCGAGGGGCTTTGGCCTACATATAGCGCCGCTTCGGGGCGTTGCCCTTGAAGTCAGGTGCGCGCGAAAGTGGCGGAATTGGTAGACGCGCTGGATTCAGGTTCCAGTGGCCGCAAGGCTGTGGGGGTTCGAGTCCCCCCTTTCGCATGAGAGCCCCGATGGAGATTCCATCGGGGCTTTTTGCGTTTGGGCGCCTGAGGATTCGATCGTCCGAGCCCGCTGCTCGAAGCATCGGTCGACGCACAGCCGCTGTGCCTCGGTGTCGGGGACCTCTCGCCCCCGGGCGTGTTGGAGTCGGGTCCAGGTCTCGTGCGAGGCGCTTCCGGTCGCGCGCAGGATGCCTGCGGCGAGCATGGAAGCGCGCCCGATGCCCTGGCGGCAGTGGATGCCAATGGAGTCGCCGGTCGTGAGGCGCTCGGCCAGCGTCTGCACCAGGGCCAGGTAGTCGTGGGTGGAGTCGGGCAGGCCGCGGTCCTCGATGGGAAAGGCGACGAACTCGATTTGAAGGATCGCGCAGGCGGCGGGCTCGTCCTGCAGCTCGAGCTGAGCGGCTTCGGCGGCGGTCAGCAGGGAGACGAGGATGTTGACGCGCTCGCGTTGGAGGTGGCTGGCCTCGACCTCGAGCCAGTCGCCGCCGCGGGGGCGCGGCATGATCCCGAGGCGGCCCTGGGGGATGTCGTGGATCCAGTGCACGGGGGTCCACATGGTGGTGCTCCGAGTGGAAGCGTGAAGGGGGTTGATGGGGGTTCGGACGTGAGCGTCGGCTCGAGCGCGGATGTGGAGTGGTCGGGCCGTGCTGCGCCCGAGGAGCGCCGGAGTGCAGCTCCGATGGGGAGGCTGCGCGGTGGCGTCGATGGTGCGTGGATGACGAGATCGCTGACGCGGAGTGCGCTGTGGGTGGCGAGGAGGAGCCATCGCGTGATGCGGGGAGCGTCGCGAGGCCGGGGAGGATGAGGCCAGTGGGGGAGGGGGGCGAGGGCGTGGATCGAGCCGCAGGGCGATCGAGGAGGCACTCAGCCAGGAGGTCGGGGGTGGTGGGTGTGGGGCAGGGCGCGGTGCGTGAACCGGCTCAGACGGCGGGTCGGTCCGGTGTGTTTCGTCTGCGCAGGCGGAGCTCGTGGACGGCAGTGGCGACGAGGACGAGGGCGGGTGTGACGCCCTAGTGGTCGACGGCGCAAGTAACGACGCGTTCTGTCGGTTCTTTTCCGCGTGGTCGCGTGCGTGTTGTTCTCGACGTGCCGCTGGCACGCCTTCGAACACACACACGCAACCACACGAAAAATCCCTCGACAGAACGCGTCGTTACTTGCGCCGTCGACCACTAGCTCATGATGGAGGCGAAGGCGGTGAGGTGGGGGTGGTCGAGGCTGTCGAGGATGAGCCAGGCGACGTAGGCGGCGTAGAGGGCGAGCAGGAGGGCGCCCTCCCAGCGGTCGACGCGGTGTCCGGTGTAGAAGATGGGGAGGCAGGCCAGGGCGACGCCGATCATGACGGGGAGGTCGACGATGAGGGCGGCGTGGGGGACGGTGACGCCATCGGGGGTGAACAGTGCGGCGGCCCCGAGGACGCCGAGGATGTTGAAGACGTTGCTGCCGATGACGTTTCCGACAGCGATGTCGCGCTCCCCGCGGAGGGCGGCGATGGCGCTGGTGGCGAGCTCGGGCAAGGAGGTGCCGACGGCGACGACGGTGAGGCCGATGACGAGATCGCTGACGCCGAGGGCGCGGGCGGTGTCGGTGGCGGCTTCGACGAGCCATCGCGCGCCGAGGACGAGCATGGCGAGGCCAGCGAGGACGAGGGCAGCGTGGAGGGCGATGGTGCGCAAGGAGCGATCGGCGGGGCCGCCGAGCTCGGCGTCGTACTGGGCCTTGACGTCGGCGTTCTCGTGGCGTCCCTGGCGGAAGAGGACGGCGAGCCATCCGGCGAGGATGAGGAGGAGTGCGAGGCCGTCAATCCAGCCGATGGCGCCGTCGAGGCCGAGGAGCAGGGTGAGGACGGAGAGGCCGAGCATCAGCGGGAGCTCTTTGCTGATGATCTGCTGGTGGACGACGAGCGGGGTGATGAGGGCGGAGATGCCGAGGATGAGCAGGACGTTGGCGATGTTGCTGCCGATGACGTTGCCGAGGGCGACGGCGTCCTGCCCGACGAGGCCGGCCTGGACGCTGACGGCGAGCTCGGGTGCGCTGGTGCCGAAGGCGACGACGGTCAGGCCGATGATGAGGGGGGCGACGTTGGCGGCGCGGGCCAGGGCGCTGGCGCCGCGCACGAGGAGTTCGGCGCCGGCGACGAGGAGGGCGATGCCGAGGACGAAAAGACCCACCGTCCATGGGGACATAGGGGTGAAGCAGCTCCTTGCTGTGGGGGGTGGGGTGGCGAGTCCCGGATGGGGCACGGTGGCGCGGGGCTGCGCCCTGGGTGGGAAGCCAGTCGTGCGCCTGGGGCGCACGGTCAACGGCGAAAGCGTAGGTCGGGTCGGGAGCGTGTCAAGAGCCTCAGGCGTCGCTGGCTTCGTTCTTGCGGAAGGCGTCGGTGACGTCGGCCTTGAGGAGGTAGACGAGGCCGACGACGAAGAGGGCGATGGAGGTGGGGGCGCAGTAGAAGCCGAAGAGGCTGGCGAGGCCGGTGGCGAGGGAGGCGATGACGAAGCCGCGGCTCTTGAGCCGGCGTGCCTTGTTGCCGCCGATGATCTGCATGACGCCAGGGACGAGGTGGCAGAGGGCCATGACGCCGTAGACGCCGGCGATGATGGCGAAGAAGGCCTCGGGTGGGGGGGCGGCGCCGCCCTTGGGCGGGGGCATGGCGAAGAACATGGCGGGGAAGAAGATGGCGGCGATGAGGAAGAAGAGGCCCATGGCGCAGAGCAGGCCGCCGTGGACCATCATGAGGATGCCGATGGTGGTCATGTGGCGGGCGGAGCTGCTGGGGACGGCGATCTTGAGGCACTCGGCGCAGAAGATCTGCTCGTTGGGGCCGAAGCGTCGGCACTCGAGGCACATGAAGGTGCCGCAGCGTGTGCAGGTGTTGGAGGCGGGCCGCTCGTGGTGGATGGCGCAGGCGCTGGGGGTCTGGGAGTACATGAGGACCTCGGGGGTGTGAGCGGGTCTCGGGCGGCTCAGGGGGTCGGGCGCGGTCGTCTCCAGGGGGCTGGCGCGGAGGAGGGGTTCAGGTCTCGGGGGTCGGGGACGTCGGCGTGGAGGAGCACGTCGCGGTCGAAGTCGGGGGCGTCGGGGGCCGTGTCGGCGGCGTCGGGGAGGCCGGCGTCGGCCAGGACGCAGGCGCCGTCGCGGCAGGCCATGGGGGCAGGGCACTGGGCGTCGCGGTAGCAGTGGGCGCGGTAGAGCTGGAGGTTGCGCTCCTCGACGCAGGCGGCGTTGGGCAGCGAGGCGAGGAGTCCGACGAGGGCGAGGACGCCAGGGAGGTGGAGCGTGTGGGGCTTCATGAGCGGGGTGCCAAGGCGATCACGGCCAGGGCGACCACGACGAGGAACATCATCAGCAGGGCGAGGACGAGGGCGATGAGGACGCCGCGGGAGAGGCCGGCCGGGGCGGGCTGCGGCTGTGCGCCTGGGGGTAGGAAGGCGCCGGAGGCCGGCCCTGGCGCGACGAAGGCGCCGGAGGGTGGGGCGGGTCGTGCGCGGTGCTGGAGCGGCTGGTCGTCGGGGTCTTCGGCGGTGACGGCGGGGTCGACGCGGCCGGCGAAGGGGTCGGCGGGGACGTCCTGGGCCATGGGCGAGAGGCCGATGGCGGTGCGCTCGCCCTGAAAGGCCTCGTCGTCCTCGGCGGAGTCGTCGAAGAGGAGGTCACCGGAGGCCTTGGCGAGGGCGCGCGCGGCGATCTGGGCGCTTGAGGAGGAGGGTCGGTCGGGGGAGCGGGCGAGGCCGGCGTAGTCCTCGAGCACGATGGGGGCGGTGGGCTCGAAGGCGCAGGCGGCGGACGATCGGGGGGGCTCGGTCTGGATGGCGGTTGGCTCGGACGGGAAGGTGTCGAGGGTGGGGGCGAGGAGGGGCGCCTCGTCGGTGAGGTCGGCCAGGAGGCTGCCGACGGTGGTGGGCTCGGAGCCGAAGGCGTCGTCGTCGGGCTCGTCCCAGTCGAGGTCGGGGAGGTCGGCGAAGGCGTCGGCCTGGACCATGGCGGTGGCCTCGGCGGCGAAGGCGTCGTGGTCGTCGATGTCGTCGCCGGCGACGTCGACGATGACGCGGGAGGAGGGGCCGGAGCTGATGGAGGCGACGACGGGCGGTGGCTCGACGTGGGGGTGCAGGCCGCGAGGGTAGTCCGCGGGGGCGGGCAGGAGGTTCTGGGCGAGGGCTGGCGCGAGGGCCTCGGTGAGGGCGTCGCGGAGGGCTGCGGCGGAGTCGGGTCGATCCTGTCGGTCCTTGGCCATGGCCGAGACGATGAGCTCGGCGACGGCGTCGGGGACGAAGATGGCGGGGTTGGCGGCGCGTGGGTCGGGGACGGGGTCGCAGAGGTGCTGTGTGACGATGGCGAGCGGCGAGTCTCCGATGTAGGGGAGGGTGCCGGTGAACAGGAAGAACATGGTGGCGCCGAGGGCGTAGACGTCGGAGCGTGCGTCGAGCTCGTCGGCGCGGGCCTGCTCGGGGGACATGTACTCGGGGGTGCCGCAGACGTTGCCGCCGCGGGTGACGGTGTGCTCGCTGGGGCCGGACGGGGTCTGGATCTTGGCGATGCCGAAGTCGAGGACCTTGACGAGGTCCGGCTCGTTGCGCCGCTGGACGAGCATGATGTTCTCGGGCTTCAGATCGCGGTGGATGATGCCTTGCTCATGGGCCTCATCGAGTGCGCTGCAGACCTGGCTGAGGATGCGGTGGAGGCGCTCGAAGGGCAGGGGGAACTCGTCGGCGATGGTGTCGGCGAGGTCTTTGCCGTCGAGGTACTCCATGGCGATGTAGAGGTCGCCGGACTCGGACTCACCGAAGTCGAGGACCTGGATGCAGTTGGGGTGGTTGAGTCGGGAGGAGGCGCGGGCTTCGCGCTGGAAGCGGGCCTTGAGGGAGGGATCGCCGAGGAGGTGTGGGTGGAGGATCTTGATGGCGATCTGCTTGCCGAGGCTCAGCTGCAGGCCGCGGTAGACCTTGCCCATGGCGCCGGCGCCGATGAGGGCCTCGACGCGGAAGGCGTTGCCGATGGCGGTGTTCTCGAGGGGGTCGTGTGTGAGGGCAGAGAGGTTGGCTCCGCATCGTGGGCAGACGTCGCAGTCGTTGGCGCTGAGCCGTGCGCATGAGGGGCAGCAGATCATCGACGTCCGGGACAAGCGCACCGACGTGGCGAGCGTGGCGTAGGTTCGCGGCGGAGGGACGAGCCGAGGGGCGCCTCGCCGGTTCGCGGCAACCCGATGACTATAAGACACGCGGGCGGAAGTGGACAAGGGGGGAGCGTTCCGGGGGCGATCCCTGACGTCGGGGCGGAGGAGGGGCGGTGTGTGTGAGGGATGGGGCGCAGAGGGAGCCACGGTCAACTTCGCAACGGGCGTGGGGTGTGTTAGAGTGCCGGGACTCGCGTTGGCAGGCTGGTGGGGTCGTTTCGGGCGCCTCGGGCGCGGGTCGGGCAGGCGGCGAAGGGGCCTCGACGAAGCGGTAGGGTCGGGTGCAGGAATCGAGTCGATCGGAGCGCAGCTCCCAGGCGAAGGGTGTCAGCGATGATCATCTGCAAGAAGTGCGGACGTGCGAACGAAGACCATTACCGGTTCTGTCTGGGCTGCGGGGCACGTCTTGCGGATCAGAAGGGCACGAGCAGCGGGGTGAGCAAGGCGCCGGGCACGCCGTCGGGGTCGTCTCCGTCGGGCTGGGCGAGCAGCGGCTCGGGGTCGGGTGCGCTGCGGGCGTCGAGCGGCTCCCACGCGGCGTCGGGGAGGGCACCGACGGTGACGTCGGACCCGTCGGAGGCTCCACCGGTCGCTGTGGCTCCGGTGGTGAACACCGCGGGGTCGCAGAGCGGGTCTGCGACGCCTCGGGCGGTGACGGCGCGCGTGGCGCCGGTCGTGGCGAACTCGCCGCCTCCGATCCCGGTGGCGCGGCCATCGGCTCCTGCGCCGGCTCCTGCGCCGGCGCCCGCAGCCGTGGTTGCGGCGACCGATCGTCAGTGTACGACGTGTCGGTCGGAGGTGCCGCCTGGCTTTGCGTTCTGCGGCAAGTGTGGGACGAAGTACGTCGAGGTCGCCGCTCCTGTGGTTGTGGCTGCACCGGTGGCGGCTCCGGCCGCCGCGCCCACGCCTGCGCCCACGCCGGCGCCGACGCCCGCGCCGGTGTTGGTGGCGCCGGAGCCCGAGCCGGCGCGGCCGGTCGCGCAGCTGGTGTTGATCCTGCCGGATGGCAGCGAGGGGCAGCGGCTGGATCTGCAGGAGGGTGAGCTTCTGATCGGGCGTGGGGATGGGAGCGTGTTCGCTGACGATCCATTTTTGTCGCCTCAGCACGCTCGGTTCACGGTGCAGGACGGTCAGGTGACGCTTGAGGACCTGGGGAGCTTGAACGGGGTGTATGTGCGTGTGCTGAGCTCGGCGGAGCTGTCGCACGGTGCTGAGATCCGGATCGGTCAGGAGCTGCTGCGGTACGAGCAGGTTGCCGAGGCGGCACCGGTGGTGGTCTCACCGGACGACACGGCGGTGCAGGGCTCTGTGGACGAGGCGGGCTGGGGTCGACTGCTGCGGGTGGTCGGGCCGGGGTTGTCCTCGCACGCGTGGGTGTTGACGGGCGCGAAGGTGGTGTTGGGGCGGGACGTGGGCGACATCACGTTCCGGGACGACGGGTTTGTGTCGGGTCGTCACGCGCAGGTGGCTCAGCGCGAGGGCAAGGTCTACCTGTCGGATCTGGGCTCATCGAACGGGACGTACCTGCGGCTGCGGGGCAGCTGTCGGCTGGGTCCGGGTGAGCTGGTGCTGGTCGGCCAGCAGGTCGTGCGTCTGTCGGTGCCCGACCGGGTCTGAGCGTCGGTCGGCCGGGCCCCGCTCTCTGTTTATCTCCTCTCTCATCTTGATCACGGTTCGGCGCCGCATGCGGGGCGCCACCGCCGCGGCTTGCCCTCTGCAGGGGATCGCGGGCGGCGTCAGCGGGCGGGCGCGGCGGTGGCAGGCTCGAGCGGGAGGGTCGGGGCGGGTATGCGCGGGGCAGGGGCGTCGAGGTGGTGCGCCTGGATGAACCGCTCGAGCTCGGTGTTCAGCAGGTCGGGCATTTCAAGGGGGGCGGTGTGGGAGCCCTCGGGCATGACGAGGAGCTCGGCCTGGGGCAGGGCGCGGACCATCTCCTCGGAGAGGTGCATGGGGGTGAAGTTGTCGAAGGCGCCGGCCATGACGAGGACGGGGACGTCGATCTCGTGGAGGAACGGTCGGGCGTCGTGCTCGGCGACGTGGCGGAGCATGCGCAGGAAGGTCTCGATGCGGACGCGGCCCATGTGCTTGAGGTAGGGCATGAAGTCGGCCCGGCGCACGAGCTCGGGGTTGACCTCGGTGCGGGTGGCCAGGACCCAGCTCAGGGGGTTGTGAAAGGCCTTCTGCCACAGGACCTGGGCGAGGTTGGGTGCGCGCTCGACGGCGGCGAGCAGGGGCAGGAGCACGGTCTTGAAGGCGTCGGAGTCGCGGAAGGTGTCGAGCGGGAGGCCGGGGCTGCCGCAGATGGGCACGAGGGCGCGCACGTCGTCGGGGTAGGTGTGGGCGTACTCGAGGATGACCTGGACGCCCATGCTGTGGCCGACCAGGACGGCAGGCAGCTGGATGGTGCCCTCCTGCTCGAGGTGGTGGAGGATGGCGTGCAGATCGCCGCAGCTGTCCTGGATGGACACGCGCTGGGGGTCGGTGGGCTCGCCGGAGTTGCCATGCCCACGGTAGTGCCAGCGGACGAAGGTGAACCGTTCATCGAAGTGATCGAGGATGTAGGGCCAGATGTAGCCATCGCAGCCGATCCCGTCGCAGAGGACCATGGTGGGTCCACGGCCGTCGGTGGCGTACCAGATGGAGGTGCCGTCGTCTGCGGTCCACTTTCGATGTTTGAGCATGGCGTGTGGTGTGTGGTGGGGGTGAGGGGCGGGGTCGTGGCGGCCGAGGGGGCGCCGAGCGGGCGCGACGGCGCCGCCACGGGGCCAGGCCCGTGGTGTTGGGCGGAGTGTAGACCAGCGGTCAAGCGGGATCAACGTCCGCCGCGCGAGGGCGAGGAGGTGGGGACGGGGCGAGGGAGGGCGCGCGACCGCGCGCGGGGTCCGGGGTTCAGGGGAGCGCGGCGAGGTGCTGATCGTAGGCGTCGATGAGCTCGTCGAGGTTGGAGTATTCGAGATCGATCTCGTGCTGCTTGATGTAGGAGCGGGCCTTGTTCCAGCCGAGGGCACGGAACTCCTCGGTGGGGAGGAGGTCGAGGCGTCGCGGGCCGGGTGGGCTCGCCGGTTCGGGGGCCGGGGGCTCCGGCGCAGGCGTCGGGGCCGGCGCGGGCTCAGGCTCGGGGTGGGTGGTGCCCTCGCTCGGGGTGCGCTCGGGGGAGCGCGTAGGGGTCGCCTCGGGGGAAGGAGCGGGGGCAGACTGGGTCCCGCGAGGCTCAGTTGGCCCCGAGCCGTCGTCGTCGCTGGTCTCGAGGACGGCGGTCGCGGTCGAGGTGGTGGTCACGACCTGGGGCTGGGGTGCGGGCGCGGTGGGGCGCGCCGCGGGGGGCGCGGCGGCCGGGCGCAGTGTGGTGGGTCGGGCCGGAGGCGCCGGCGCGGGCGGCGGGGTCGGCGCGGGCGTGGTGGCGCGGCTGAACGGGGCGCGGGAGGTGGGTCGCGCGGCGGACTTGCTCGAGGCGCGCGCGGTGGAGGTGGTCGCGGGGCGTCCGGTGGTTCGGGCGTCGGTGCGGGTGTCGGCGCGGGTATCGGTGCGTCGCGCGGCGGCGTCGGAGGCCTGGGGGACGCTGTCCTGGTCGACGGTGGTCATCTCGATGTGCCCGCGGAAGGCGGCGCCATCGGTGATGATGACGCGAGGTGCGGTGATGTCACCGACCATGCGTCCCTCGGCGGTGATCTCGACGGACTCGGTCGCGGTGATGTTGCCGACGACGACTCCGCTGACGACCGCGGCCTTGACCGAGACCTGGGCCTTGACGATGCCCGTGGGTTCGACCAGCAGGGATTCGGAGAGGTGGATGCTCCCCTCGACGATCCCGAAGACGCTGAGATCTTCGTCGCCGGCGAGTTGCCCGGCGACGCGCATGTTTTCACCGACGACGGTGACGCTGTCAGTCATCGTAGTGCTCCGGCTTCAGAGGGGGCGGAGGGGGCTCCGCGGATGGTTCGGTTGCGCGTGGCTGACGGGGTCACGGCGCCGATCAAACGTCCATGTCGATGTGGCCCTTGAAGGCAGCCCCATCGGCGATGAGGATACGGGGTGAGCGGATGTCGCCGACCATGCGTCCGTCGCTCTTGATCTCGACGCGCTCGCTGGCGGTGATGTTGCCGGTGACGGAGCCGCTGATCTCGACGTTCTCGGTCTCGATGTCGGCTTCGACGACGCCGGAGGCCTCCACGTAGAGGCTCTCCTGGAGGGAGATGCGGCCCTTGACGGTGCCCTGGATGACGAGGGCTTCGTTGCCGGTGATCTCGCCGTCGATGACGATGGTGCTTCCGATGATGGTGTTGGCCATGCGGTTTTCCCTGGAGGTGTTGAAGGAGTCGAGTTCGAAGGATTGGGTTTTCAGGGCGTGAGGCCTTCGGGGAGTGGGACATCCATCTCGATGTTGCCCTTGAAGCGGGCGCCGTCTTCGATGATGACGCGGGGGGCGCGGATGTCGCCGACGACGACGGCATCGGCGAGTATGGAGACGAGCTCCTGTGCGACGATGTTGCCGTTCATGCTTCCGCGGATGGTGAGCTCGACCGCCTGCACGTTGGCGACGACGGCGCCGGTCTGTTCGATCATGAGGTGGTTGTTGAGGGCGATGGTGCCTTCGACGCGTCCCTCGATGATGAGGTCTTCGTCGCCGGTGAGGCGTCCATCGATGGTAATGCCGCGTCCGATGACGCAAGTTTCGGGTTGGTTCGCCATCACTGCTCCGTGGGTCTGTCGAACTGGCGTGTGGCCATCCGGTGTGGGTGCGAGGGGGGCGCGGTCGGTCGCGGCGCCACGACGGGTGTCGGGGGCGGACTCGAACGACGGGCGACACCCTCATGAGCGCGCGCGAGGCGGGCTCGGAACGATGTCGGAGGGCGGGTCGGAAGGTAACACCGGGCTGGTCGGAGCGTCAAGCCGGGATGTCGATGGCGGGGTGGTCCTTCTTGCGGGTGAGGAGGTGTTCGAGTATGCTCCAGCGGAGCATGGCGGCAGTGCCCACATCGTGGGTTCGGGCCAGCCGCAGGAGTCTGCGCCGAGGGGTCCGGGTCATCGCGCGAGCGCGTGGTGCAGGGTGTCGGTGGCGCAGCCGAGGTCGGTTGGGGAAAGGAGGCGCGCATGGCGTTCGAGGTCAAGGAGAGGGGATTGAAGTCGATGCAACGCTGGACGGGCTGGTTGCTGGGCGTGACGTTGGTGCTCGCGGCAGCGGCTTGTGGCCCTGTGCAGTCGACGGCGCTGATCAGTGAGGCCGAGGTCGCGGTGGAGAAGGCGGCGACGGTCCAATCGGACAATTTCGCGCCTTACGAGTATTACAGCGCAAAAGAGTACCTGTACAAGGCCAAGGAAGAGTGGGGCTACGCGGACTTCGAGGCGGCGATGGATTACGCGACGCTGGCCAAGAAGTTCGCCGAGGAGGCCTTGAAGAAGACGAAGGAGTCGCCCTACAAGGGCTCTCCGGTGCCGCGGTCGGACAGCGACGCGGACGGGTTGGAGTAGGTAGGGGCGCGCCGGCCCGTGGGGCTCGGCGGCAGCGAGATGGAATCGACGCGGATGCGGCCTGCCTGGCCTGCGAGGCCAGGCCGCATCCGCTATGGAGTTCGCGCGATGGCGCGGCGAAGGGAGGAAGTCGATGCAGCACCGGAACCGTCACATAAAGATGGTCCTTGGCTATAGCGGCGCGTTGGCGATGCTGTTGGCCGTCTCGGTCGTGGTTGGCGGTTGCAACGTGGGCGCGAAGCTGCGTGCGAAGTCGACGGAGATCAACGAGCTGAACGCCGAGATGGAGAAGCGTGCGTACAAGTGCGCTCCGAAGGAGCTGGCGCTGGCGCAGGCCCACACGACGTTTGGCCAGTACGAGCTGGATCAGGCGAACTGGGTGCGCGCGGATGAGCACCTGGCGCTGGCGTACAAGAACGCGAACCTGGCCGACATCCACAGCCGCGCTCCGGAGTGTCAGGAGGTGGCGGTGGTGGTGCGGGCGGACCGGGACGGCGACGGCATCCTGGACGACGTGGACAAGTGCCCGGAGAACCCGGAGGACTTTGACGGCTTCGAGGATGAGGACGGTTGTCCGGAGGATCAGGACACCGACGGCGACGGCATCCCCGACTCGAAGGACCTGTGTCCGACGGAGAAGGGCACGGTGGCCAACCAGGGGTGTCCGCAGGTGGTGCAGGACAAGGACGGCGACGGCATCCAGGACCCGGTGGACAAGTGCCCGCTGGACCCGGAGGACTTCGACGGCTTCCAGGACGAGGACGGTTGCCCGGATCTGGACAACGACAACGACGGCATCCCGGATGTGGGCGACAAGTGCCCGAACGAGCCCGAGGACAACGATGGCTTTGAGGATGAGGACGGCTGTCCAGACTACGACAACGACAAGGACAACATCCTCGACCTGAACGACAAGTGCCCGAACGATCCCGAGGACTACGACGGCGATCAGGACGACGACGGTTGCCCCGACGAGTACAAGCTCATCGTGGTGAAGGACGACCGGATCGAGATCAAGCAGAAGATCTACTTCGAGACGGCCAAGGCGAAGATCCGGCCGGTGAGCTACCCGATCTTGAACGAGGTGGCGGATGTGCTCACCAAGCGGACGAAGATCAACATCCGCATCGAGGGTCACACCGACAGCCGCGGCGGTGACGCGTACAACAAGCGTCTGAGCCAGAAGCGCGCCGAGTCCGTCCGGACGTATCTGATCGGCCAGGGTCTGTCGCCTGACCGCCTGACGGCGGTGGGGTACGGCGAGGAGCGCCCGATCGAGGACAACGCCACCGAGGACGGCCGCGAGCGCAACCGTCGCGTGGAGTTCCACATCACGGCGCACTGAGCGACCGCCTGCGAGCGGTCGGCGAGGCGCACGGGGTGACCGAGGGGGCAGCTGGGGCGTGGATCGTCGTCGGTGCCTTCGGTGGGGGCTTGCGCTGGGGCGCAGTCAACGGTAAGAGTGTGCGCACGTCTGTCCCGTTCTTGGGAAGTGGTCGTCGGGGCGGTGGTTGAAGCTGCCCTGCAGAGTCTGTCATGCCAGTCGAGATAGAATGATGATGGTGTATCGCAGGAATCGTTGGCATCGCGCGCTGCTGCTGTGTGTGTGTGCGGTGGCGCTCGGCGTCTCATCGCTGGTCGCGCAGACCGCATCGCAGGCTCAGGGCTCGCAGATCGTGCGTCAGCTCGAGGACGCGTTGACGCGTTCGACGAACAAGTACGACACGCTACAGCTTCAGGAGGCCGAGCGCGAGCTGGAGGAGGCGATCGCGCAGGCGCATCGGTTCGGGGTGAACGACCCGATCCTGGCGAAGCTGCACGTGATGCTGGGGGTGGTGCGCTTCGGGCTGACCCAGGAGGAGCAGGACGCCTACGACCAGTTCATCTCGGCGGTGGAGGTGGATCCGTCGGTGGACGTGCACCCCGACTACAAGACGCCGACGCTGGCCGCGGTGATGGAGCGTGCGCGGGCGGCGGTGCCGAACAACGGCGGCGGCGGTGGCGGTGGCGGTGGCGGTGGCGAACCGGAGGTCATCGGCCGCCCGGAGATGAACCACAGCCCTGTCGAGACGGCGACGTTTGGCAAGCCGGTGACATTCACCGCGGAGATCCCGCCGACGGTGCCGCTCTACCGGATCACCATGAACTATCGGCGCTACGGCGAGCGGGAGTTCAAGACGCTGGAGATGCGCCCGGAGACCGAGAGCCGGTTCTCGGTGGTGCTGCCCGCGGCGGAGGTGCGGACGAGCCAGATCGATTACTTCATCGAGGTGCTCGATCGGACGGGCAAGATCCTGGTCTCGTCCGGTGGCCCGACGTCCCCGAACAACATCGTGGTGTTCGGCTCGGACGGCACGGACCTTCCTCCGGACGACCCCAATCCGCCCACGGACGGCGGGGGGCGGCAGTTCATCTTCTTGCAGGTGACCGGCGGCGGCGGCATCGGCTTTGCGACGGCAAACCCACACTTCCATCCCGACCTGCGGATCAACCCGGGCCTGGCGTTGGCGCCGTTCCACGTGGCCGGTGAGATCGGGGTGATGATCACGCCAGAGGTGCACCTGTCGGCGTTCACGCGCTTCCAGATCATCGAGCGTCCCGAAGGTGGGGATCAAGAGATCTTCGGCGGCCGGCTGCGTTGGTGGTTCGACAACGAGGGCGCGCTGCAGATGTACACCGGCCTTGGCGGCGGGTACGGGCGGGTGCGGCACACGGTGAACCTGGCGCCCGTGATCGACTTTGTGGACACGACGGCTGAGGGCCCCATCCACGCCGGAGTGAACTTCGGGGTGGCGTGGATGCTGAACCCGCACTTTGGTCTGGTGACGGACTCCTACACGCTGATCCTGTTCCCCGATGTGTCGGCCCACCTGGACATGACGCTGGGCGTCCGGACCTCGTTCTAGCTGAGCGCTGAGCCCTGCGCCCCAACGCAAGACGCCCCTCCGGTTGACCGGAGGGGCGTCTTGCGTTGGGGCGCGAGCCGGTGTGGCCCGGCGAGCACCCGGTCAGGGTTCAGCCTGGCGCGACGAACGTAGACTGGATGTCGTTCCACGACGAGATGGCGACGGTGATGAGGACGATCAGCTCGCAGAGCATGACCGTCAGCACCGACCGCGACTTCCAGTAGATGATGGCGTAGGGCAACCCGGCGCCAAAGCCCCAGACGACGACGCCGTAGACGATCGCCGCCGGCGGCCCGCTGAAGATGCCGAGGTAGGTCAGGGTGTAGATCCCGTATGCGATGGCGCTGATGACCACGGGGGCGATGGGCTCGCGGAACTCGATGAGGAGGGTTCGGGTCAGAAAGCCCTGGAAGAACAAGGGCTCAGCGATGCCACGGATCGCGATGAGGCCGAGGACCACGGGCAACGTGCTCTCCTGCTCGAGCGGCAGGGGCGTGATGAAGGAGGCGATGCCGGCGATGACGAAGGCCAGGGGCACGGCGAGCACCGTGGCGACCGCGTTGGGCTTCCAGCCCATGCGCGCCGGGCTCTCCCGCCGGACGACGAGCATGGCCAGCACGGCCATGACCGACAGCACCGCGCCGCGCACATAGAGCATCTTCTCGTCGGGTCGGAGCTGGAACTCGAACTCGCCGAGGTGCAGGACCGAGACCAACACAAAGCAGATCGCGAAGACGACGACGAAGACCGGGATGGTGTGGAGCAGCCCGCGCGTGGCCGAGCCCACGCCGAAGGCCAGTGGCCCCTTGAACGGATCGCCGTCCTCCTGGAAGGCGCTGCCCTTGAACTCCTTGAGCCGCTTGCGTCGGTCGCTCACCGTGGGGGCCGGCTTGCCGCGGTTGCCAGGAGGCTGTGAGGTCCGCGGCGTGGGCTTGGGGCTGGTGGGCTGAGCGGGCCGGCGCTGGGCGGTGGCGGACTGGGTGGCGGGGCGCTCCTGGAGGGCGGCGGGGTTGTGGCGGCCTGGCTCGAGCGAATCCATGGAAGCGCTGGCGCCGCCGAAGGCTATCCGCTCCTGCGAGGTGAGCGAGGAGCTGTCGGCGGCCGAGGCGTCACCGTTCTCGTCGAGATCGAGGTCGTCGAGCGGGGGCTCGACGGGGATGCCGTGCTTGTAGGGGTCCCAGCCCGGCTCAAGCGGCTTGACCGGCGCGTACGCGAACGTCGCGAAGTCGCGGAACGCCGGGAAGTCTGCCTGTGTGCCGGCGTCGAGGTAGCGCTGCTTGTCCGCCGGCGTGGACAGGAGCGTGAAGGCCTGGTCGATCACCGCGATCACGTCGTGGACCGATGCACGCACCATGATCGACGTGTTCTGGATGTCGGCGTGCCGTGCCAACGCGATGCGGCGTTGGGCATGGGCCTCGACCAGCTCGCGATCGTCGGCCTCGGCATCGACGCCGAGGATGTCGAAGAGCGTCATGTCGAGCAGCTTCTGCCGGAGCTCCTGGGCCGACTTCTTGAACAGCGGATCAATCCCCGCCAGGGAGCCCGACGTCGACGAGCCCGCCCCTCGCCGACGCTGCCCCGAGACCGAGGCGCCCGAACGATCCGGCTTGGTCCGCACGGGGCGGTTGGCGAAGGGGTTGGGTACGGCGATCGAGGAGGGGAACGCGCCGCTGGTCGATGCGTAGGAGTTGCCGACCGTCGGCGCCGCGCGCCTGGGGATGTTGCTGCCCGAGGGCGTCGAGCCCGCGACGGAGAAGAGGTCGTCGACCTCGACCGAGATCCGCTCGTTCACAACGGCGTCGTCAAGATCCGGGGCGGCGCGCAGCTGCGTGCGGACGGGCGGGGCCGACTCCGGCGCTCTGCGGCCGGGCACCGGGAACAGCCCGCCGCTGGCGGGTACATCCATTTGAACGGTGGAGCTGCCGTCCCCCCAGTCGTCGGCCAGGTCGGCGAGCTCACGGCCGAAGCCGGCGGTGAGCTGGTCAAGGGTCATCATGGAGGTGGCTTCGTTGTCATCGAAGTCGTCGCCGCCAGCGAAGAGCCCCGCGAACACCGGCCACACGGACGCGGGCGCGGGATGGCCGCCAGGCGGGCAGAGCATGTCGTCGTGCTGAATCACGCCGGCGTTGATGAGGTCGATGACCACCTGGGTGCCGAGGGGCCCCTCGACGCGTCCGTCGCGATAGTGGATCTGGAAAACGGTCTGGTCGTCCGACACGCGAGCTCCCTCCGGCAGAAAAGGCGCCTCATATGTTCAGTCACTGCAGGGCGCCGATGGTGCGGCTACTGCGGGTCGCCACACGAGCTCGTCGCCGAGCGGACACAGGTGGCTTCTGCGCCTCACCGATCGAGGCTGACGGCGGCACGCGCCGTCACATACGGTCCCCAGCGGTCGGGCAGGTCGAAGTGCAGAGGGGACACGGTGGCAGATTGGATGCCACCCAATGGTGTATCACGATCTGCGGCGTGTGTTAAGGTCTCGGCCACGGTTGTTCGCGAGGTGACGGGGTGGACTTGTGTGCCGTCGTCTCAGGCACCGGGAGGCTGCGGCGCGAGCGAAGACGAGGAGGCGCCGGCGAGGGATGGGCAGGGACGTTGGGGGTGGGAGTGAGAGGATGTACGCAGACCGGCTGCAGCACACGCTCGTGGTGGGCAGCGCGCTGGCCATCGTGCTGCTGATGTCGCACTCGATCTATGAGTACGTGGTGCACCTGTCGGTCACCATCCCATACGCCCATCGCGAGGTGGGCGTCCCGGTGTTCCAGGAGGGCACGTTCGCCCGGACCCAGTCCGGGATTCCGCCGTCCGGCCTGCCGTGGGTGCTCGACCCGTCGTCGGTGTGGACCGTGGAGGAGCGCCAGGAGGCCGAGAGCGGGTGCGGGCTGCTGCGCTTGTGCGCGTCTCGGTATCCGCACTGGTGCGGGGCGGCGGTGCGCGCGCAGGCCGCGTCGTGCTCGCCTGGGAGGGAGGGCCCGGCCGAGGCGTGGAGGCCGACTGGCCAGAGCAAGACGGTGGAGCTGGCCAAGGGACCGGAGCTGATCCTGGAGCGCCAGCCGACCGTGGAGCTGGTGCTCGATCGACGCGGGCTGTGGATGCGCGGGGTGGTGCCTTGAAGGGCTGGGTGCGGTTCTGGGTGCTGGCCGCCGGAGGGCTGATGCTGGCCAAGGCGCACACGAGCGGGCCGGCGATCGTTCCGATCGCGCTGGTGCCCTTGTTGTTGTCGCTGTACGCGCCCGTTCCGACCGACGGCCCTCCGCGACGTCTCGCCTTGCAGCAGACCGTGCTGCTGTCGATGTTCTGCTACCTGTTCTCAGGCTTCCAGGTCTGGCCCGCGGCGGAGTATGGCTGGATGATCTTCGCCGCCGGCCTGATGTACATGGCGCTGGGCGGCGGGTTGTTCGGTCTGCTGGTGCACGGGTTCCTCCGCGTCCAGCAGCGATGGCTGCGCGTGTTCGGTGTGGCGACCGCCTGGGTGCTGGCGGACTCCACCCGCACCATGTCGTGGTGGAGCTACCCCATGGTGCTCGGCGGGAACCTGGCTGAGTGGCCCGTGATGGCGCAGCTGGCCTCGGTGGGCGGGATCTGGTTGCTCGACGCCGTGGTCGCCGTGTTCGCGGCGATGCTCGCTGAGGCGATCGAGCTCGCGGCGACGGGGGAGCGCAGGCGCGCGCGCCGGTGGGCGCTCGGCGCGGTAGCGCTCATGGTGGGGGTCTGGGGCTTCGGGGCGGTCCGCATGGCCTGGCTGCCGGACGGCGCCTGGGAGTGGCAGCCTGGCGCTGCCACCGAGAGGCCGGAGGATGTGTGGTCGTTCGCGCTGGTCCAGGGCGGGCACCCCAACTGGTTCTTCGCCCGGGCCACGGTGTCGGAGCGGTTGAACGACCTGGTGGTCGACGGGACGATGACGCTGGTCGACGACGCGCTGGCGTCCCAGCCGTGGGGTGAGCCGCCGGACTTCGTGGTCGTGGCGGAGAATGCGTTCGGGAAGTCCATCGCGGGTGGGGAGGAGGGGCTCTCCCATCTGGGGCTGCTCGATCGGCGCCCCGCCGCCGGGTCGGTGTTGATGGTCGGCGCGACCCGCGATCGGGAGACGCTGGACCCGGAGAACCCGGTCGCGATCTTCGAGAACGCCTTCATGGTCCTGGAGCCGGGCGCCGATGGCCGTCTCTACATCGCGGATGAGGTGTACAAGCGCCAGCTCGTGCCGTTCGCCGAGTCGCGTTACTGGCGAGGGCAGGAGCACCGGCCGTTGCGAACACCCCACGGACTGCTCGGCGTGTTGATCTGCTACGAGTCGATCTACCCCGCGATCACCGAGACCCTGGTCGATCAAGAGGCGGACGTGTTGCTCGTGGTGACGAACGACGCAGGCCTGCGTCGGAGCTACGCGCCAGCCATCCACGCTCGCCTCGGGACGCTGCGATCGATCGAGTCCGGCCGGGCGATGGTGCACGCGAGCCAGGCGGGGCTGACCTTCTTCGCCGACGCCTCCGGTCGCCGCACGACGGGCTTCGACTTGTTCGAGCGCGGGGTCTTGCTCGGCGCGGTGCGTCGCACCCCTTCGTTCACGCTCTACAGCGTGACGGGGCGTGCGTGGCTGCTGATCTATCTCGCGGGGTGGGCGTTGGGGCTGCTGGTGGCCAGGCGCAGCGTGCGCATGAAGGCGAACAGCGTGGCGTAGGCCAGCCCGAAGACGACGTAGGCGCTGACATCGTGCAGCGGCCCCATCGCGACGTCGTAGCCGTGGGCCCAGTTCAGCCAGGTGATCAGCGCCACCCGGCCTCCGTTGGCGCCGAGGGCGATGGGGAGCAGGGCGACGAGCGAGGCGCCGGTCTGCCAGCCGTTGAGCCGGGTCAAGAACGCCAGCACGAGCGTGAACAGGAGCAGCGCGGTCAGCGTCGTCATGCCGGAGCACGCCTCGGAGACGATGTTGAGGCTGCTCTCGGTGGCCAGCACGACGCCGTGCCGTGCGGTGGGGAAGCCCAGGATGTTCAAGAGGATCCTGGCGGCCTCGGCCGAGGCGATCTGGAGCCACTCCGAAAACTGGCCGAGCTTGCCATGGGTGCCGGGGACGACGAAGACGAGCATGTAGAGCGGCGTCAGCAGCGAGCCTGTGCGCGCGGCGCGGCGCGTCCACAGCAGGAACCCGTGGACGCCGAGCGGTGCGCTGATGGCGAGCGGTATCCACTGCTCGAGGGAGATGGCGGTGACGGCGATGGCGGCCGACAGCGCGATGAGCGCCAGGCCGAGCGGCTCAGGTCGCTCCGGCTCGGCCCTCAGCACGGCGCCGAGCTCGTGGCGCCGCAGGTAGAAGAGCCCGGCGACGACGAACGGCGTCGCGAGGCTCAGCATCGTATCGGCGAGCTCCTCGGTGGCCCAGATGTCGCGCAGCCAGAACAACAGCGGCACGTGCAGCAGCGCGACCACGCCGGCTACGCCGAGCCGTGCCCAGTCGCGCAGCTGCTCCGGTGGCAGTGACCATGTGGGATCGTCGAGCAGGATGCGGCCGCCCAGACGGCGCAGCCACGGCCGCCGCGGCTCCATGGCGACGACGTCGGCGCGGGGCTCACGGTTCAGCTCGGCGTCCGCGTCGCCCGCTGGAGGTTCGTGTTCGATGCCTGTGCGGGGTTGACGGTCGGCCATGTGATCCTCGGGTGCCGCAAAATGTCACTGCGGTGACGGTCGGTGTCAGCGCTGCGGGCTCTGCGGAGCGAGCGCGGTCCTCCGCTTGCGCTCGGTGAGGACCTGCCAGGCGACCAGGGCGAGGATGGGCGCGGCGCCGATCGCAGCGAAGATCCACAGCCCCGGCTCGGGGCTGCTCGCGGGCGGCCCACCGGCCCACGCGACAGCGGGCAGGGTGAAGAGGAGGAGGGAGACGAGGAAGGCTGGAAGAGATCGCATGGTCGAGGTCCTTGAGGTACGGCGAGTGCGATGAAGAAGCGAAGAGTCCGTGGGACGTTACCCGCCAGACGGTAAAGCAATTGTTGCGCCATGCGATGTGCGTGGCGGCGGGCATGTGGAAGACTGTTGCCGGGGCCCATGATACTCCGACTTCGCCCGCAGGCCAACTGCTTGTCTCCCCGAAGCTGCCGCCACGTCGGTCGTCGCCGGTCGCCATCTCGGGCGCGCACCTGCTCACCGCCGCTTGAGCAGCACCAGCAGCGCGACAGTGGCCAGCGTGAGGCAGGCCAGCCCGAGGGCCCCGAGGGTGTTCCGCTCGGCGCGTTTGGCCTGCGCGGCGCTCTCGACCTCGCGGCTGAAGGCGACGGCGGCGCGCATCGGGGTGTGGTCGATGTCGGGGTTGTGGCGGCGTGCCAGCGCGCGGAGCTGGCCGTAGCCGAGGGTGGGGGCGTAGGCATGCAGACCGTACCGTGAGACGACCACGAGGATGTCGTCCTTGGCCAGCATGAGCCGTCGGCCCAGCGCGCAGGTGACCTCGACGAGCGGCGCGTGGGGCGGCAGATTGACCGCGACGATGCGCGGGCCACCAGGGGCCAGCACGCTCACCGTGGCCGCGTCTCCGAGCCACTGCTCCCCCGTCAAGTCGACGACGCTCGCAGTCGAGGTGCGCAGCGCGTGCTCCCAACGCTCGATGGAGGCGTGGTCGACGAGCTCCTCACACGTCAGTGGAGCGGCGGCCACGGGGCTGGCGATCCCGATGAGCACGAGGCAGAGCATCGCGGCGCCGAGGGAACTTCTTGACGATGCGGGGGGCACTGGTACGGTCCGCCGGTGGGGCAGGGGATCACCAGGAGGTGACGTCGATGGGACGGAGCGTGCAGGAAGCACGGGGCCCTCTTCGAGGGTCCATGATCTTGATGGCGGTGATGTTCGTGCTGTGTCAAGCGTCGGGGGTCTCGGCGCAAGGCTTGTCGACCATCATGCGGGTGGTCATCGATCCAGGTCATGGCGGCGCCAACGAGGGCGCGCTGGGCCCGCTCGGCCATCTTGAGAAGGATGAGACCCTGCGGATCGCCTATGCGCTCCGCGCGCGCCTGGCACGGGACTATCCGGACCTCGAGGTCATCCTGACGCGGACGCTGGACGTGGACGTCGGGCTGGTGGACCGCATCCACGCCGCCAATGTGCTCGAAGCCGACCTGTTCATCTCGCTGCACCTGAACTCGGCGCCGAACCCGATGGCGCGTGGGGTGGAGGTGTTCTATCTGGCCGCGGACAAGGCGATGCCCCTCGTGACGCCCGGTGAGGGGAGCTGGGGTCAGGGCTCGTCCTATCTGCCCTCGCCGGAGGATGGAGCGGGGCCGGTGCACAGGGTGCCCGGTGAGGATCTGGCGACCCTGCTGGGCGATCTGGGGCAGGCGCGCGCCCATCGGGACAGCGCGGACTATGCGGCGCTGCTGCAGCAGGAGCTCGTTCAGGTCTCGCGGGCGGGCGGGGTGCCGTCGCGCGGCGTGCGTCAGGCGAACTTCGCGGTGCTGCGCGGTGCGCGGATGCCCGCAGTGGTCGTCGAGTTTGGCTTCCTGAGCAACACGATGGAGGAGCGCTGGTTGACCTCGGAGCGGATGCGTCTGGCCGTGGCGGGCGCGTTCTCGCGCTCGTTGCAGCGACTTGACGTGGTGTTTCAGAAGCGAAAGTATCTCGCCGACGCGGGCCAGGGCCCCGCGCGTCGTGATGCTGCGGCGCGCATCGGACGGTGACGGATCGTCGGGAGCCTCGGCGTCGTCGGGCCAGGGGCAGGTGAGCCGCGGACGCATCGAGTGCGGAGCGGCAGTGGGTGGGGAGATCGGCGGGGCGGCCCGTCGCGAACGGGAGCGAGCGGAGATGACGAATCGGGAGGAGCTGGTGCGGCTCGATGGGCGAAGCCCCTCGGAGCTTCGCCGCGTGTCGATCCAGACGGACTTTCTTAAGCAGGTGGCTGGCCACGCGCTGATCCGCTGCGGATCCACCATGGTGCTGTGCACGGCGAGCGTGGAGCATTCGGTGCCGCCGTGGCTCCGCGGGGCGGGGCGAGGCTGGGTGACCGCCGAGTACAGCATGCTGCCCGGCTCGAGCGCGACGCGCACCGGGCGAGAGCGCAGCAAGGTCGGTGGCCGGACCATGGAGATCCAGCGCCTCATCGGCCGGTCGCTGCGCGCCGCGTGTGACCTCGAGCGGCTCGGCGAGCGCACGATCACTCTCGACTGCGACGTGCTGCAGGCCGACGGAGGTACGCGCACGGCGAGCATCACCGGCGCGTACGTGGCGCTGTGTCGGGCGGTCGAGGGGCTGATGGCGGCCGGGGAGCTGGCGCAGTCGCCGATCACGGGTCAGGTGGCGGCCATCTCGGTTGGCATCGTGGACGGCGTCGTCCTGCTCGACCTGCCGTACGTGGAGGACAGCGCCGCGGACGTGGACATGAACATCGTGATGAACGGCGAAGGCCGGCTCGTCGAGGTGCAGGGCACGGCCGAGGGCGTGACCTTCTCGATCGAGGAGCTGACGCGTCTGGTCCAGGTCGGCGAGGGCGGCATTCGGTCGCTGTTCGCGCTGCAGGACCAGGCGCTCGCAGACTGCGGGCACCTGCGCCCGCGCGTGGGACGGGAGGGGAACTGATGCGACGGTTGCTGCTCGCGACGTCGAACCGTGGCAAGGTCCGTGAGCTTCAGGCGCTGCTCGGCGAGGTCGTGGAGGTCGTCACGCTGGACGCCGTCCAGCAGCCTGAAGGCGAGGTGGAGGAGACGGAGACCACCTTCGAGGGCAACGCCGTCCTCAAGGCCGTCGCCTACGGCCGGGCCAGCGGTGAGATCACGCTGGCCGATGACTCCGGCCTCGAGGTGGACGCCCTCGGCGGCCAGCCTGGCGTGTTCTCGGCGCGCTGGGCGGGCACCGCCGGGGATGACGCCGCCAACAACGTGCTCCTGCTCGAGCGCATGGCCGAGGTCCCCGATGAGGCCCGGACCGCGCGGTTTCGCTGCGCGGTCGCGGTGTATTTCCCACCGTCCGTGGACGCGCAGGGCCTCCAGGGCTTGCTCTCGGCCTGGCCCGCGCTCCGCTTGCAACGCCTCCCCGACGGCGCCAACGAGTGCGTCGTTGTCTCCTTCGGCGCTGCCGAGGGCCGCATGTTGCGCGCGCGCCGCGGAGAGGGCGGCTTCGGCTACGACCCCCTGTTCCTGTCCTCGGACCTCGGGCAGACCTTCGCCGAAGCGTCACTGGAGGCCAAGAGCGGCGTGAGCCACCGCGGCCGCGCGTTCGCCGCCGTCGCGCCGGTGCTGCGCGCGCTGGCAGGCTGAGGGCCGCACGCAGGTCGGCTGAGGGCGCGCGGTGTACGAGCGGCGGAACCAGGCACGTCGTCCCCCTCACGTCGTTTGATTTAGCCGGTCGGCGAGGGCGGACGCCACGAGCCGCTTGCATTTCGAGGCCAAAGCGGCTAGATGAAGCATCGATCGTGGCGATGGGTGCTCGGCGCAGCGCGTGGAGCAAACGTGGTCGGATCGTGTGTCGGGGCGTGGCGCAGTCTGGTAGCGCGCCGGTTTTGGGTACCGGAAGTCGGAGGTTCGAATCCTCTCGCCCCGATTGTGGATGTCTGCTTTGTGCGCCGGGCCGTTCAGGCCGTGGCGCGCCCCCATGCGCCCATAGCTCAACCGGATAGAGCAACGGACTTCTAATCCGTAGGTTTCAGGTTCGAGTCCTGATGGGCGTACTCCCTCGTGGCCGGGCTCGATGGCCTCTCTGTGGGGTCCACAGCGACAAGACGACGGATCGATGGCCGGATGGACACGAGCCCCCCGAACACATGGGTGACTCCCAGGCAATCCAACCCTCGATACCGCAGGACGCGCCTGTCTGTCCCATGGCGAAGCCCAAGCGGAGCCCGCACGTTGCACGCGCATGCCTCCCCACGCGGCCCAGCCTCCTGACCGCACACCCCACCGCCCCCCGCGCTCACCCCACCGCCACGGAGCCCGTGTTTACCGCGGGAACGCGCACGCATCACCCCGCCCTCCGGTTCCCCCACCGGCTCCCCCACCCAATCCCCAGCCCTCGACCCCGTTTCCACCGCCTTCCGTGGAACGTCCTCCGGGCGCCGCGGCGGTCGGACCGTTGGGCGCACAGCCGCGAAGGGTGGGGCGAGTGGTTTGCACGTTGGGGAGAGTTCAAGACGCTTTGGGCCGAGCCGTTCAAAGCCTGGGCCGAGCCGGTCAAGCCTGGGCCGAGCCGCTCAAGCCTGGGCCGAGCGGCTCAAGCCTGGGCCGAGCCGGTCAAGCCTGAACCGAGCGGCTCAAAGCCCGCGGGGAGGTCGCCAGGATGGGGCGTGTTCCCTCCGCCGTACGACAGAGCCGTTTATCGATCAGGAGTTGATCCCTCACCCCCTTCTCCGCCACACCAACGCCGGCCGCTCCACCTCGCCGCACTCGTTCATCGCATCAAGCTCCCGCTCCACATCGCAGAACCCATACGCAAACCCGCGAATCCGCGCCGCGTAGGTCATGATCTCCCGATCGCGCGGGATGTAGTCGACGTAGTTCTGCGAGCAGATCAGGAGCATCTTCTGGCGTGCGCGGGAGGTGAGGACGTTGAAGCGGTTGAGGTCGTAGATGAACTCCTCCTCTTTGGAGAGCTGGTCGCGGGAGGAGATGCCCATGGAGCCGATGATGAAGGTCCGGTCGGAGCCCTGGAACTTCTCGACGGAGTAGATGGTGCCGCGCAGCAGGCGCATCAGCTCGTCGTCGTCGAGGTGGGAGAGGCGGGCGGTGGGGTCGGCCAGTCGGCTGTGGATGCCGCGGATGATGAGGCGGCCCTGGGCGTTGTGGGGGGCGACGATGCCGAGGTCCTCCTGCCAGAAGCGCCGCTCGTCGTCCGCGGTGCGCACGGCGAGCTGGCGGAAGAAGGCCACGGCGAGCTCGGTGACCAGCTCGCCTTCGAGGGGGCTGACGGCGGTCTCGTGGTCGCGCTGGTGGATGATGGCGCCGACGACCTGATCGGGCGCAAGGACGTCGCGGAGCCACGTGGGCAGATCGGCCGGCGGTGCCGGCAACGGCCGATACGGGTGAGCCGCCCGGAACGCGACCAGGCGCTCGTCGTACAGCCCCAGCGTCTGGGTGTAGTCGACGATCGTGGGGTCGGAGCGGTAGTTGACGCAGAGCTGGTGGTCTCTTGGGGGGCTTGGCGACCTTGACGAGCGAGTGGGCGTTGGCGAACAGGATGAATCGCTCGTCGGTGATGGTGACGAGGGTCTTGCCCCTGTCGGCCTTCGTCGCGCGGTTGAGCTTCTTACCGTCGAGGACGAGCCCGGCACTGATGTCGAAGTCGGTCACGTGGGGGAGGCCAGCCTGGTCGGGGACGGGGTCGCGGGAGGCGGAGCGAACCCAGGCGGAGCCGCTGCGCGATCTCGTCGGCGCTGGTGACTGTCTGCAGACGACCTCCGATCAGGAGGAGGTCGCCAGTGGTGGGGTCGAGGGCGAGGTCCATGCAGGCTCCGAATCAGACGCGGCAGACGCCATGGGCCTCAATGCCCGCGCCGGCTCCGAGGGTGGTGGGGTCGACGGCCATGGTGCCTCCGATGTGCGTGGTCAGGGCGCGGGTGCGCCGGTGCGCGCGGGGTCGGGGAAGGGGTCGGGCGCGTCAATTTGGGGCGGGGCGGGAGTTGACGATCGCCGGTGGCGGGTGATATCAAGGATGGGCCACGTCCACAGGGTTGGGCCGCCTGGAACGGCCCCAGCGGGCTGCGAGCAGACGTGGGTGGTGTGGTCCGTTGGTGCCAGGAAGAAGACCCGTTGTACCGTGATCCTCGCCGTGAAGGCCTATGCCAACAGGAGAGCGATCATGGAGTGTCGGCGCGAGACGGTGGCTGTGTGGTTGATTGCGGTCTCCGCATTTTGCGGAGAGGTGGCTATTCGCATCGCTCTAGTGGGCACGGTCGTTGCTGCAGTCTGGGGTGCCCGATCAAAGTAGACACAGCCGGGACGGAGTTGGCTGCACGCTCCGTCCCATCCAGACTAGAAGACCCCGCTCAGTTGAGCGGGGTCTTCACATTGAGACCAGCCGCTCACGCTCCGCTT